>Ga0308411_10002634_pt1 | contig 12083 bp, 6 predicted proteins | sample HotsprottomLayer_2_FD_203530 | JGI IMG/M metagenome (GOLD analysis project Ga0308411, IMG submission 203530) | Hot spring phototrophic mat microbial communities from Octopus Spring, Yellowstone National Park, Wyoming, United States -... | ecosystem: Environmental > Aquatic > Thermal springs >... | reverse complement strand
AGCAGGCGCACGCTGGCGCTGGCGAACTTGATTGATCGATACCGGCGGTGGGTTGCCGGGCTGGAGCACAGGGACCCGGAGGCCTGGGTCTTCCCGCAGGAGGAGGACAAGCGTAAGCCGCTGTGGGACTCCGGGGTCCGGCATGCGCTCAAGAAGGCCGCGGTCGCCGAGGGCTGCGATTTTCCGGGGTTGGGTCCGCACTCCTTCCGCCGGGCCAACATCACCTGGCGGCAAGAAGTCGGCGGCTCCTCGATCGAGGCCTCCAGAATCGCCGGCCACGCCAGCACCAAGATCACCGAGGACTACACGGTCGTCCAATTGAAGCGGCAGGAGGAACTGACCCGCCGGATTCAGGACAAGCTGGCCAAGGCGGCCAAGCGCGCCAACAGGACACACAAGGTGGCCGAAATCCGGGTGGAGCAGGTTGCATGACTACCTGAGCATCGACGAGTTCACCTACGCTGTCTACACTGGCCGCTGGGTTTCGTTGAGCGCTGCAAGAACGGATCCGTAATGAAGCCAGTCCACCAAAGCGCTCATTGGCGAGTTGGTCGCACGAAGAGTCTCAACGTGCGGGCCGGCGATGCGGAGCGCTACGGGTGCCCCTTGCGTTGGCCATATTCCCGTGTTGCCGAATCCTGAACCGCCGACTGAGACGGGGTGTGTACGCCCCGACCGCAGCGTCTGGGCCACCCAGCTCCATTGGCAGGCGATACAATAATCGCTTTATATCCGGCCGCGCGGTCAGACATCTATCCGGCAGCACCGTACAGCAAGGAGGCGCCGAAGATGGAATTCCAGCCAGGTGCAATAGCAAATGCCGTCGAAGTGCTCCGGAAGCGCATTCAGCAGATTCGTGAGCGGAAGGAGATCATCGGGGAGGAAAACACCAAGGCGACGTTGATCGATCCACTGCTGGAGGCCTTGGGCTGGAACCTCCGGGAGATCGACGAGGTGCGCCGGGAGTATCGCCGCAAGCCGCAGGACAATCCCGTCGACTACGCTCTCTTCCTGAACCGCACGGAGTGTCTCTTCATCGAAGCGAAGTCCCTGGAGAAAGATCTCAACGATCACCGCTGGGTGACGCAGAACCTCTCCTACGCGACTGCGGCCGGGGTCCAGTGGTGCGTACTGACCAACGGGGATGAGTACCGCATTTACAATGCTCACGCTCCGGTCGCCGTAGAGGAGAAGTTGTTTCGGAGCGTGCGAATTTCCGAAACAGAGCCGGAATGCCTGATTGGCACACTCCTGCTGCTGTCGAAGGAACAGATGCGGGGCAGCCTGCTCGAGGAGATGTGGAAGCGCCATTTTGTTGACCGAAAAGTCCACCAAGCCATCGAGGACTTGTTGGCGGAGGAGGATAGCGGCATGGTGCGCGTGATTCAGAAGAAAGCCGGCGCACTGTCCGCGGCCGATATCCGCGCTTCGTTGAAGCGCGCCAGGATCCGGATTGATTTTCCCATGCCGGGAATCACGCCCGGGGCCGCAAAGGTCGAGCCCAGCGCAGAGCGCGCCCCGAAGGAGAAGGTCCCGACCTCACGGCGCGAGGCAGCAAAGAAGGCTTGGGAAACAATCAGAGCCGCCGCCGAGGCTACCTTGGAGAAGCTGATCGTCGCCGGACTCGTCCGGCCACCTCTCGAACTCGAGCGCGACTACAAGGGGGTCCACCTCGTGGCGGTCATCCGGCAGAACGGAAAGGTCGAGTTCGCCGGCGAGCAGTACGATTCCCTGTCGACGGCCGCCGGTATGGCGCGCAAGACCGTGATCGGCAGCCCGCCCGACCGGCCATACCCACAGACCAACGGCTGGACGTTCTGGCAGTATCGGGACAAGGAGACTGGTGAGTTGCGCGAGATGGACCACCTGCGCCAGCAATACCTTGCGGCCAAGAAGTGAGCCCGCAGCGGGAACAGGCGGTGGATCCGCTCGACGGATGATGGGCTTGAGAAACCTAAACTGCTCGCTCAGACCTCTCAAATGCAGAGTATCCGCCGCGCGGTCCAGAAAGTGGTGTTGTACGCTGATCGTTGCTTTCCAGGGGTAGCGCTGAGCTGGCCGACGCCGATGACCCACTCGCCCGGCCTACACATGCGCGGGGGCCATGGTAGCCATCCGTATATAGAAACCAAAATGTTGTCTCCTTCTCCTCCATGGACAGGAAGGAGAGGACATGCGAAAGGCGCTTGCAACCGCGCGCGTGCGCGCGAGGCAACTGTGGTGCCAAACGCTAGGTGTGAGGTCCAAACTCTCGTTCCGATCGAGGTCCACGTGAGGTCCAGACTCGCAAGGTAGGGCCCGTGAGGTCCAAATGCGGTCCAAATCGACTTCTCGTAACTCTTTGAAAAGGCGAGCAAGGTGTCTGTAAGTGATTGATTTGACAACCTTGACACGGTAGAGGTCTGGCGTTCGAGTCGCCACGGGCCCACCACACGTTTCAAACACCTGCGGCTCCGTGAAATCGAGCGATGGCTCGCGTGTTTCGGGGGAGATTTCGTCCGCTCTGCTCTGGGGCGCCTTCCGTGCGGCACCCTGGCGGCCGTAACCTCCGCTTGACATCGCTGATGCACGCGATTAAGCTCGGTGTCACCGGGCTGGGACCCCGGTCAGGCGGTCGATTCTTGGCCTGTTATCATACGGACTGCTTTGGAGGTGCAGGATGCGAACGATCGTTGCAATGGCCCTTTGCGCCATTTCCTTATTCGCCCAGGTCGAACGGGCCAGCATTGTCGGTACGGTGACTGATCGAACCGGGGCTGTCATTCCCGAGACGCGCGTCCGGGTGATTCACGAGGGCACGAACACGACGCTCGAGGTTCAAACAGAGAGTTCGGGCAACTACTCCGCGCCGAACCTGGTGCCCGGCTCCTATACGGTGACGGCTGAAAAGCCCGGCTTCAGCCGCGCCGTGGTGCGCGGATTCGTCGTTCAGGTCGGCCAGGCGGCGCGGCTGGATCTGGTGCTCGACGTCGGGGCGGTCGAGCAGATGATCGAAGTCCAGGCGGTTGCGCCACTGCTCCAAACCGAGGATTCGAGCGTGGGTCAGGTGATCGCGCCGGAGCCGATCGCCGCGCTCCCGCTCAACGGACGGAATTTCGTCCAACTGGCGATTCTGGCCCCGGGCGTCTCCGGGTTGGACTACATTCAACCGAACACGATCAACAGCGGTCGCCGTCCGGACGAGCTGCGCCCGGGCGGAACGGCGCTGCAAGCCAATGGCGTGCGCAGCTATCTCAATCAGGTGTTGATCGACGGCATCGACGCCACCGAAATGATTTCGCAGACCTTCGTCGTGCGGCCGGCCGTCGAGGGAATTCAGGAGTTCAAGGTGCTGACCAACAATGCCGGCGCCGAATTCGGCCGGGGCGCCGGCGCGGTCATCGTGATTACGACCAAATCGGGCACGAACGCCTATCGCGGAACGCTGTTTGAGTTCTTGCGCAACTCGGCGCTCGATGCGAAGAACTTTTTCGACCGGCCGAACGAGAAGATTCCGCCCTTCCGGCTCAACCAGTTCGGCGCCAGCTTCGGCGGCCCGATCCGGCGCGATCGCACCTTCTTTTTCGCCAACTACGAGGGATACCGGGAGGTCATCGGAAACACGTTCCGGGTGAGCGTGCCGACCGAGCCGATGCGTCGGGGCGACTTCTCCGGCGTGATGCCCAACGGCATCTTCGATCCGCTGACGACCGACACCAGCGTGAGCCCGGCGCGACGACAGCGCTTTCCCGGAGATCGAATTCCGCCGTCTCGCTTTGACCCGATTGCAGCCAAGCTGGTCAACCTTTACCCCATGCCGCAGACGCCCGCGCTGGCCAACAACTATGTCGTTTCGCCGATCAAGCGGAGCGTCGTCGACCGAGCCGACGGCCGAATCGACCACATCTTTTCCGAACGGAACAATTTCTTCTTTCGCTATTCGATCGACGATAGCCGGCTGACGATTCCGGAGACGTTCAATACCGACATTGGAGGGAATGAGAACAGCTTCGCCGGCCCGAACGACGTGCGGGGGCAGAGCCTGGTGGCGGCCGACACGCACACCTTCCGGCCCAACCTGATCGCGGACTTCCGCTTCGGCTTCACCAAGTTCGACAGCTCGCTGTTTCCGAACAATCTGACTAACCCGGTCTGGAAGGAGATTCCGGGGCGGGATGCGAGCGATCCCTATCAGCCGTCGGCGCCCATCATCTCTCCGGCGGGCTATGCCGGGCTCGGCAACCCGCGCTCGAGCCCGTTGATCCGCCGGGAGAGCATGTCCCAGTACATCGCGAACGTGAACTGGCTCCGCGGCAGCCATAACTTCAAGTTCGGCGTCGACCTGCGGCGCCGCTTGGTGAGCGAGACCGCCAGCCCGCCGGGTCAGAGCGCGTTCGGCCGATTCAACTTCGACAGCGCCTTCACGAACAACCCGGCCGCTCCCGCCGGCACCGGCCACGTCATGGCCTCGATGATTCTCGGCTATCCCTCTCTGACCGTCCGCGACTTTTTCCTGCCCGGTACGGCCTATGTCAACACGCAGGAGTACAACTTCTATGCGCGGGATGAGTGGCGCGCCACGCGGCGGCTGACGCTCAACATCGGCGTGCATTATGAAATCAACACGCCGTTCACCGAGCGAAACAACTATTGGGCCAACTTTCACCCGGACACGGCCGAGCTGCTTCTGGCAGGCAAGAACGCATCCCGGACGGCGAACGTGAACACCGATTTCCGGTCCATCGGACCGCGGTTCGGCTTCGCCTACCAGGCATCGTCCAACTGGGTGGTGCGCGGCGGCTACGGAATCTATTTCGCCCCGGAGGGTCGGCACGATACGACGATCCGGCAGTTCCGCCAGGTCCCCTTCGACTTGATCTTCAGCATCATCCCAGGTGCGCTGATTCCGGCCAATCGCGTCTCCGAAGGGCTCCCGACGATCCGGGACTTCCCGAATGTCGATCCGAGGAACCCCAACACGTGGCCGCTCAACTCGAACCTGCGCGGCATCCACCCGAACTTTCGAAATGCTTCGGTCCAGCAGTTCAATTTCGGCGTGCAACGCCAGCTCGGCGGGCATTCGGTTGTGAGCGCGCTGTTCGTCGGCTCCCTCGGTCGGCGGCTGACGTGGAACGATAACCTGAACCTGCCCGATCCGGGCCCGGGCGCCATCGGCCCGCGAAGGCCGTACGCCGCCCGCCTGCCCCGTGTCACCAACATTCAGTGGGTGGAGACGGTCGGAAACTCCGCCTACACGTCACTCCAGTTGAACTACGAGAAGCGTTTCGGTCGCGGATTGTATTTCCTGGGCAACTGGACCTGGTCGCACGGTCTGGACAACTGCGGCGGCGACGGCGGCGCCAACGGTCCGATTCCGCAAGACCGTCGGAATCGGCGCGCCGACTGGGGCAATCAGAATTCCGACGTCCGCCATCGAGTCAACCTCGCCTGGAACTGGAGCCTGCCGTCCGGCAACCTTACCGGGCCGGCGCGCCATCTGGCTGCCAACTGGGAGCTGGGCGGCATTGCCGTGCTTCAAAGCGGCCTGCCCTTCACGGTCACGGCGACCGGTTCGCCGACGAACACGGGCGCCGGCTCGCGGGCCGACGTCGTGCCCGGGGTGAACCCCAAACTGGACAACCGCTCGGTGGACCTGTGGTTCAATCCGGCGGCGTTTGCCATCCCGCAACCGTTCAACTGGGGCAATGCGGGCCGCAACACCCTAACTGGCCCGCCGATCTATAACTTCGACTTTACGCTTTCGCGCCGATTCCCCTTGGGCGAGCACCGCAACCTGACGTTCCGCGCCGAGCTCTTTAACGCATTTAACACCCCTCAGTTCACGCTGCCTGCCTCGACGATCGGCGCCACGGGTGTGGGCACAATCTCGCAAACGGCCCGGGCGAACCGCCAGATCCAGTTCGCCTTGCGACTGGCCTTTTAGGCGCGCGGCATGCGGGCGCGCGGTCGCGGCGCGCCCGCTCCTCTCTTTACGCACCCTCGAGGTCGGATCGGCGAAGCAGAGACGGCACACGCTGGATGGCGCTCATGGCGCCGTCGACAGTCAGAACGCTTCCGTTGATGAACTTTGCCTCATCGGAAGCAAGAAACAGGACGCAGTGAGCCACATCGGCCGGCTCGCCGAAGCTACCGCCCGGATACAGAGCCAGCAAGTCGGCTTCGGCGCCGGGGTGTAGATCGTAGTACAGACGGGAGTTTTCCGTGAGGATCGTTCCGGGGCAAATCACATTGGAGCGGATCCCGTACGGGGCGTATTGAATCGCGAGCACCCGCGTCAGCGAGATCACGCCTCCCTTCGCGGCCGAGTAGGCGGCTAGGTGAATGCCACACAGGGCGTTCACCGAGCTGATGTTGATAATGACGCCGCTGCGGCGCGGGATCATTGTCTTAAGCGCTGCGCGCGTCACCAGAAAGACGCCTTTCAAGGTGACGTCCACAATGTGATCCCAGCTTTCTTCCGACACCTGGTCGAGCCAGCCGTCCCCGGCCCAAGCGGCCGCGTTGTTAACCAGTATGTCAACGGGGCCGGCAACCGCGAAGGCACGCTCGACGTCGGCGGCCGAGGCGACGCTCCCGGTCACGGCATCGAAGCTGCCTCCGAGGGCGCGCACGCGGCGCGCGGTTTCCTCGTTGCCCGCCGCGTCGACGTCGACTGAGATGACGCGCGCTCCCTCTCGAGCGAACAGGAGCGCCGTTTCCCGGCCGATGCCGTTGCCGGCGCCGGTAATCATGACGGTCTTCTTTTCGAATCGCATGCTCACTCCGTAGGAATGGGTCGATGATAACCGCAGCAACCCGGAGGGGTCTACCGGGCTCCTGCGGCGGTCGCGGACCGCTCAACGACGCCTTGCCCATTTTGCCGGAATACGTTGCGGCGCTGCTCCCCGGATTTGGAAATGGTAATCGCCCACCTGGCCATCCCTCGATCGCCGAGCCGCGGGTGTTCATCCGAAGGACCGACACGCCGTTGCCTCCCTTAGTACCTTCGCCGGGCCCGCTGCTAAGCTGGTAGGCGCACAGAATGAACGGAGCGCAGGAGAGAACCACAGCCCTGCCGCGACTTCCCATCGGACGGTACCGACTCGTTTTCGAAGGCGAGCGCCTGGAGGGCCGCTCGAGCTACTGGGGCTCGGCCTGGCGCGGCCTGCTCGGAAGCGCGCTCAAACGTCTGGTCTGTATTACTCGGCTCGAGGAGTGTCCGCCCTGCTTCATCTACCGCTCCTGCATCTTCTCCCACCTGTTCCTTACGCCCCCGCCGCTTGGATCGGTTAAATTGCCCGGCTATGTCGCGGCTCCGCATCCGTTCGTCCTCGTGCCTGGACCGGCGGCTGAGGGCGCCGTGGAGCTCGGCTTAACTCTGTTCGGCCTGGCGAACCGCTATCTGGCCTACATGGTGCACGCTCTGCGGGAGGGCGCCCGACAAGGTTTACGAAAACGCACCGGGCCGCTGACGCTAACCGCCGTCGAGCAGGAGAGCTCGCCGGGTTCAGCCGACTGGCGGCCGATCTTGGACTCAGCGGGCGGCCTCCAGCCGCTGGCCACCCCACCCGCCGCCTGGCCCGACGCGCCGCGCCGCATCCGCCTGGAGCTGCACACTCCCCTCCGCCTGCGCCTTCGCAATGAGCTCGTCGCCGGCGAGCAGCTTGAATTTCGCGCCTTTTTCGTCAGTCTGCTCCGCCGCATCTCGCTGCTGAGCTACTTCCATACAGACGAGCCTCTCGAGACCGATTTCAAAGGCCTGGCCGAGCGCGCCCGCAACGTCCGCTTCGAGCAAGCTAGCTTGACCTGGAGAGATTGGACCCGCTATTCCTCCCGCCAGGAAACCAAACTCAAAATGGGCGGACTGATCGGCTCCATGATTTTAAACCTCGAGGGCGGAGGGGAATTCTGGCCCTATCTCTGGCTCGGCCAGTGGACGCATGCCGGCAAAGGCACCAGCATGGGCCTCGGCCGCTACAGCATTCAAACCCTCGCCTGACAAGCTTGCAGGGCCTTTCCCGACCGCGTTTTTCCGCATAAAATTCTGGGAAAGCGCCATGAACGGCAGTGCTTGTTTTCGGCGGAGAATTTTGCTCGGCGTCTGCGGACTTTCCCCGCAGGTGCTCACCGAAACCGTCTATGCCCTGGCGGTCCAGCGCACCCCGCCTTGGGTGCCGACCGAGGTTCATCTGGTCACCACGCACGAGGGGGCCCGTCGCGCCAAACTGACGCTGCTCGGCCGAAGCCCGGGCTGGTTCGCCCGCCTGCGCCGAGAATATCACCTCGCCGAAATCGCATTTCCAGAGGAGAATATTCACATCCTCATGGGCGAAGATGACGCTCCGCTCACCGACATCCGCAGCCGCGAGGACAACGAGAGGGCCGCCGCCCAGATCGCCCGACTGGTGCGCGAGCTGACCTCGGACGCCGACTCGGCGCTGCATGTCTCCATCGCCGGGGGCCGCAAGACCATAGGCTTTTATGCCGGCTACGCCCTGAGTCTCTTCGGCCGGCCCCAGGATGTCATGTCCCACGTGCTTGTCTCCGCCCCGTTTGAAGCGCACCCGGAGTTCTTCTACCCGACGCGCACAAGCCGCATCATTTACACGCAGCCGCCCGACAGCCGCCCGCTGGACACTCGCACCGCAGAGGTCACGCTCGCCGAAATCCCCTTCGTGCGGCTCCGGCGCCTGCTGCCCGAGCGACTCCTGGCGGCCGACGTCAGCTACGCCGAGCTGGTCCGCGCCACCGAGGAGACGCTGGGCACGTCGCGGCTGGTCATCGACATCGACGAGCGACACATCATCGCTGCCGGCCGACTCATCCAATTGCCTCCCTCCGACTTCGCCTTCTATGCCTGGATGGCTCGGCGCAAGGTGGATGGCCTTGAGCCGGTTGCCTGCCCAAGCGAGGGAGCGCCCGAGCCGGAGCTGGCCGAAGAGTTTCTGCGCGAATACGAGCGCGCCGACCCGGGCGTCACCGCCCGCGAGCGTACCCGGCGCGCGCTGAGAAAAGGAATGGAGAAGAACTACTTTCTTGAGCGGAAGTCCAGAGTCAATCGAGCGCTCCAGGATGCCCTCGGAGCCTCGGCTTGGGCTTACAAGATTCAGGGCTTCGGCAAACGCCCCGAAACCAAGTTCGGGCTGGGCCTTGAACCGGAACAGATCGACTACCGGCGAAGCCGCTGGGAGGAGGAACCGGCAAGATGAGCCATGCCAGTTTCGAAGAGGTGGCGCTCGGCGCCGCTCTGCACGACATCGGCAAGTTCATGCAGCGGGCGTGTGCGCTTCGGGGCGGGCTGCCCGCCGAGGCCCGCCGCTTCGAGGCCGATCTGCTGCCGGGCGAGCCGGGCCGCTACACCCACCGGCATGCACTCTGGAGCTGGGCCTTCTTTGACGAGCTCGAGCGGCGCGGACTGACGCTGCCCGGCGCCTCACTCCCCAAGGTTCGCGAGCTCGCCTGTTATCACCACCGGCCCTTGCAGCAGAACCCGCTGACCACACTCGTTCAGGTGGCCGACCAGCTCGCCTCCGGCATGGAGCGCAAGCCGCAGGATGAAGCGCTTGAGGCGGACTCGGGCGAGCGCAACTGGACCGACTTCGTCAAGACGCCGCTTGAGAACGTTCTCTCGAATCTCGACCTCGGCGCCGAGCGGCGCGCCAAAACGTACGTGCCTTTGACCGAGCTCGCGCCCGGCGACGAGATCCTTCCGCTCGCGCCGGAGAAACTCCGGCTCGAGAACTATCCCGAGCTATACGAAAGGCTCTGGAACGCCTTCTTCGAGGAGTTCGCACGGGCGACCGCGCTCGAGAGCTTCGAACTGTTCGCCGAAACGCTTCTCTCGCTCTCGGAGCGCTATACCTTCGCCATCCCCTCCTCGACCGTCGATCAGCCGGACATCCCCCTGCACGATCACCACCGTGCCGTTGCCGCCGTCGCCTGCGCGCTTTACCGCTGGCATGAAGCCGACGGCTCGCTCGACGACGTTCGCCGCATTCGGGATCGCGAGACGACGAAGTTCTGCTTCCTCGTCGGCGATCTTTCGGGTATTCAGGACGGGCTGTTTCGCCTGGCGGCCCAGCGGGTCCGCGGCGCCAACCGCATCCTGCGCGCCCGCTCGTTTCTGCTGAGCATGATCGTGGAGGCCGGCGCGCTGTTGTGCCGCCGCGAGCTGGCGCTGGCGCCCTTCAGCGTCCTTCAGGCCGCCGGCGGCCGGTTCCTGATCCTCGCGCCCGCCAGAAGCGACCTCGAGGAGCGCCTTGCGACCTTGCGCCGCCAGATCGACGCCTGGATGATGGATCGCTTCCTCGGCGAGGTGACGCTCAACATCGGCCTGACCGAGCCGATCGCGGGCGCGGGCTTGACGCTCGAGCGCTTCTCGGACGTGCAGGCGGCCTTGCGGCATGCTGCGGCCGTCGCAAAGCTCCGACCGGCCGAGCTCGCCTACCGTGCGGTCCATCGCCGGCAGTTTCCACTGGGAGAGGCCTGCTCGGCTTGCGGCGTCCGGCCCGCCGAAAGCGCAGACGGAGCGCTCTACTGCCGGCCGTGCAACGAGGAGCGCCGCCTCGGCGGCGACCTGCCCCACACGCACGTCTTCCGCTTCAGCGAAGCGCCCGCGGGCGGCATCGCCCTCTTCGGCGGACTGAATCTGGAGTGGGGGCGCTTCCGGGAGGCCGACATCAAACTCTGGCGATCGGCCTTCCGCCTCTGGGGGGACGCGACGGAGAAGCCCGCCGGGCCGGTCCTGCCCTTGCGCTTCCTCGCCAACTACGTGCCGCTCTGGGACGGCGAGCTCACGCAGGCCTATCGGAGTCTGGTGAGCCCGGAGACCCTCAAGGAGGAGGCCGAGCCCGGCTCGCCGAAACTCTTCGAGATGATCGCCGCCGACGCCGTCGAGGTGCTCGACTCCGGCGACAGTGAGACCGAACTGGCCGGCGAGAGCATGCTCGCCGTGCTCAAAGCCGACGTGGACCGACTGGGCGAGCTGTTCACGCGCGGCCTCGGCACGCCCTCGCTGGCGCGCTTCGCCACGCTGTCGCGCATGCTCGACTTCTTCTTCTCGGCGCAACTCATGAAGCGGGTTCGCGAGCGCTTTCCTGACACCTATACGGTCTATGCCGGCGGCGACGACCTGCTGTTGATCGGGCCCTGGCGCCAGATGATCGAGCTCGCCCTCGCTCTGCGCACGGAGTTTGAGCGCTGGTGCGGCGCCAATGCGAACGTGACGCTTTCGGCCGGAGTCGAATTCGCCAAAGCCCACCATCCGCTGACCCGCACGGCGCCCGCCGCCGATGAGCGGCTCGATGCGGCCAAGGACGCCGGACGGAATCGCATCTCGGCGGTCGATTTGCTGCCGCAGCCCTGGGAGAGCTTCGCGCGCGCCTGGGCCGATGCTGAGGCGCTCAACCGGCTCTTACGCGCCGGCGTCCTGAGCACCGCCTTCCTCTACAAGATCCTCACGCTCGACGCCATGCGGCGCCGGGCTGAAGACAGCCATCAGATGGATCTTAACGCCGCCGCCTGGCGTGCGCGCTGGCGCTATCTCCGCGCTCGGCACCTGGAGAGCCGCCAAGAGCTCGTCGGGCGCGAGGAGATCCTGGCGCTGCTCGACCGGATCCTGGGCGTAGACGGCAGCCCGCCCACGGCCCGCACGGCGGCGAGCATCGCTTTGTACCGAAACCGAAAGCCGGAAACAAGGAGGTAAACACAACCGCTATGCCGTCAGGAAACCCCAATCTAGGCAAGGGCCACCAGCAGAGCAACTGGAGGCCGCCGGCGCCACAGCCAAGGCAATACCGGCCCGGGGGTCGCTTCGACACCTCGCTTGTGGATGAACAAGCGAAGGAGTGGGGCGAGAAGCTGGCCCCGGTTGCCGAGTCGCAGATGCGCCGCTTCTATGAGTATGTGCAGGGCCTCAAGCGCCGTCTCAACCTGGAAGGCGGTCTGGATACCGAGAAAAGGAGACAGGCCTTCGAGACGCTGCGGCCGGAGTTCCTCATGCTCAAGGCCCGGGCCGTCTACGCGCACCGGCGCAGCGAACGCCAGTTCACGCGCGACGCTCTCCAGTTCTTTCTCGACCACACCGCATCGGTCAACAGCCTCGA
>Ga0308411_10002632_pt1 | contig 12087 bp, 10 predicted proteins | sample HotsprottomLayer_2_FD_203530 | JGI IMG/M metagenome (GOLD analysis project Ga0308411, IMG submission 203530) | Hot spring phototrophic mat microbial communities from Octopus Spring, Yellowstone National Park, Wyoming, United States -... | ecosystem: Environmental > Aquatic > Thermal springs >... | reverse complement strand
ATGGCCGACATGGAGCCTCGACTCCGCGATAACAATGGGTCAGGGCCAAAGGCGTGGATCTGATCGCGTTTCAGCTCAGCGTGCTCCAACGTGGTCGTGCAGACGATGACACGCCCCGTTTCATGAACTTCCAGCGCCATTAAAAAGCCCTTTTCTTCCGGGTAGCCAAAAAGCTGCTTTAACATTCGTATGACGTAATCAAACGTATGATCATCGTCGTTGAGTAATACGACGTTGTAGGCCCGATATCTAGGGCGTTGCATCTCCTCAATAGGATTGATGACCGGTGTGGTCGCAGGCGTTCCGCTCATAATTTCACTAACTGATGCGACGACGTTCGCGACGGCCCTGAACAAAACTCTCCAACACACAGCGCCCGAGATCCCCGGCGTAGCAATAAGCCGCCACACCGCGGCTCTCTCGGGCCATCAAATCAACAAAGTTTTTCAAATCAAGGTAAAATGCATCTTCGATTAACGCAATAGTACTGAGCCGAATCCCGGCGTCACGACAACGCCGGACCTCCTCAAGAGTCCGCTGGGCCGTCCGATCCGTGGGTGGATAGGCCAACACGAGTTCCCGCCCTTCCACATGGGCGGTTGGCTCACCATCGGTGACACAGATGATCTGTTTGTTTCGTGCGGCATCCCGTGCCAGCAGACGTCGTGCATACTGCAAGCCCAACTGGATGTTTGTGAAATGTTCGGGAACGAATGGCGGCGGCCGATCTATCGGAATCCGCAAAAATACGCGGTGATCAAAAATGGTCACGGCCTTGGGACCTACCCGTAACAACTCGCGCTCCGTTAATGGTGAGGCAAAACTGTAAAAGCCGACGGTTCGCAACCGGTCACCGGGAAAACGAGTTCGAATCAGACTATGCAGGCCCAAAGCAACACGTTTCGCCTGACTGAACTTGCCGTATCGGGCCATCGAACCGCTCATGTCCAACAGGAGGACTGTTGAGCATGTCGTATGATAATCGGCCTCATGCACGACGAGATCCTTCTCAGCGACTTGAATGGGCCATCCCCCTCCTTGTCGAGCGACTGCGTTGCGTAGCGTTTCTTGCAGGCTAAGATGGGACGTCGGATCCCCATAAACGAAGGGCCGAGTTTCTTCATAACGGATTGAGCCGTCGCCGCGAAAGGAACTGTCGTGGCGCCCCACGTTCCCCCGGGCTTGAATCTGGAAAAGCTCCACGAATGCACGGTCCTGAAGTCGGCGTAAACCTCGTGGCGAGACGGCAAGTCCCCTTTCCGCGTCGCGTTCTAAATAACCCGCGCGAATCAGTCGTTGCATAACCTCTTGCAAATCCGGAACATCACGTTCGATCTGACGCAATAAATACTCACCATGTTCAACGAGAATGTCCGAGATCTGATCAAACAATACTTCTGCATCGAGCGGTACAAAACGCTGGGTGCCATCGTAGCGGGAGTATTCAAATTCAGCCATTGAATACCTTCGTTTTCTCGAGTGAGTTCATCCGTGCCAATACAGAATTTCGCATGAATCAGGTGTTTGCGGTCGTTGAGGACGTCGACACCGCTTGGGTGGCCACATGCGTCGATGTGGCATTCACCTGGTGAGCGGTGGTGCCGCGTTGGCCATCGGCAGGAACTCGCCCAAAGCAGACCAACGCAATGTCATCGTTCTGAAATTGCCCTGCCGTATATTTTTGCAAGGCTGTGATAATACGGCGCCCTAACAATTGCGGGCGACATTCGACGGGCGCCGCCTCGGCGGCTTCCAGAATCACCTGGCGTACTCCCTCCAATCCGAACGGTTTATTCTGCACACTTAATGCGTCGGTCACACCGTCTGTGAATACAAAAACACAGTCTCCCACATCGAGTTCAATGTGATTTGATTCGTACTCAGCCCCTTCCATCATACCAAGTGGGAAACCTGCCTGGCGGCGATCGATGCCGAATTCAATCGTCCGCGTCGCCTTGCGGAAAACGAGGGGCGATTCGTGCCCGGCATTGACAATGGTGAGAGTGTGCTCCACTGGATCCAGTAAGCACGCCGACAGAGTGACGAAACGATCCATCATGCCCGCGTGCAGAAGTTGGTCGTTCAGCCGGCTCATCGCTGCCGGCAAATTTGAATCGATGAGGAGACAGTAGCGTGCCTCGGCACTGAGTTTGGCCATCAGGAGAGCAGCGGGCATACCTTTGCCTGCCACATCGCCTAGGAGGATGACCTGCTGCCGACCACCTTGATGCGAGATAAAATCGTAATAGTCACCACCAACGCTTTTCGCCGCCTGATAATAAGCGTAAAATTCGTAACCCGGTAGATCCGGAAGATTGGCAGGCAAAAAGCTCCGTTGCACTTCCCGAGCCAATTGTTCGTCTTTTTGCCGCACTGCCAAATCCACTGCCACCTTGTGCAACCGCGCATTCTCGAGCGCAATGCCTGCCTGGTTCGCCACCGCAATCAAGAGGTTCAGGTCTTCTTGGGTGAACGTTTTTTGCCGGTCTTGGCTGTCGAGTTGAATCAGACCATACACGGTGCCTTCGGCATTCATAAGCGGTGCGCACATGACCGAGCGAATGCGAAATTCCGCAATGGATGCCGACAAAGACATTTGACTTCCCGATTGAGCGTCCTCAAAAAGTAGCGATTGGCCAGTGTCCAGCACACGTCGAACGATACTTCGGCTGAATCGGGCTGACGCCTCGGCACTTGCCCGCCGAGTTTTGATCACCTTAGGAATCAGAATTTCCTGACCGTCGCGATCCTCTCGAATAATCACGAAACACCGGTCGGCCTGTTTGAACACATTGAACAGAATAGTCGCAATTTGAGGCAAAAGAGCGTCTTCCTGAAGTGTCTTGCTCAATGCCGAACTGACTTCAAGTAGGGCACGCAGACGGTCCGACGACTGAGCCTCGATGATCTGCTTCGGGCTCATGCGACTGATCGACGCATGAACCGTCGATGGGGTCTCCGTCGCATCGTCGTCAAACTCCACATTCGCCGCATCCGTCAAGTCCAAATTAAACGAGAAGAGATATTCGCAAATCTTGATGCGGTCATTGTTTTTTAATGCCGTTCGCTCCGATATCTCCTCGTTGTTTACCCATGTTCCATTACGGCTGTCGAGGTCCTCGATGTAGTAGGTGTCGTCAATTCGGGTGATCTTGGCGTGTTGTCGGCTGACAGCATTATTCGGAATGTGGATATGGCACGTTTTCGGATCACGTCCCAAAATGATCTCGTTTCCATCGAGCTTGATGCGTTGTCCTGGGTTCAGCCCTTTGATTATCGTGAGGGAGGCCATGCCGTCACCTTTTCGCCATTGCCAATCCAGACTCCAACTCCTGTCTGTCGAGCATCGATGCCATTCTACTGTGCCATACAAAAACGGGGAAAGGAAAACTGTTGAAAGACCAGAGTCAAGCCAAGGTTTTTTGACGATTGTCCCACAACTCGAAAAATCCGACCGTTCAATATACGAAATAGGGATCAGTGAAACCTCGGTCCGAAAAAGGCGGTATGAACTACTGAGCATTCCGTGAACGACGATGCGACCTTGATCTCTCGGTGCCTTCAGCGCGATCCTGTCGCCATGCGGCAGTTGGTAGAGCGTTACCAGTTGAGTGTTTACAGTTTCGTGTTGCGAATGTTGGGGCATCAGCATGATGCCGAGGACGTTTGCCAAGACGTTTTCCTACGAGTATTTCGTAGTCTGCACCGATGGGACCCCAGCCGACCGTTCAAACCATGGCTAATGAAAATTGCCATGAATGCCGCTCGCACCCGGCTCCGAAAGAATGCTTGCCGCCCCGTGTGCCCGGACGGCTTAGAAGACTTGGCTATCGTCGCATCACTCGACGATACGGCAGAAATTTACCAAGAGATCAGCAAGGCGGTCAGCTTGCTTAGGATTGAGTACCGGATCGTCTTTGCTCTGTTTCATGACGAAGGATTACCCTATGACGAAATTGCTCGAATCGTGAAGCGACCAGTTGGAACTGTTAAGACCTGGTTGCATCGTGCACGGTGGGAACTGTACCGCCAAATGGTCGCAAGGGGTATGCTCGGGCAATTCCACGTGGAACCAGTGGATCACGAAACGTGAACGATAATTATCATTCGACCTGCGCATCGTTCGTAGAGGCCTTGCAACGAGAGTTGGATGGCGAACCGAGCCAGCTCTCAGAAGGGAACTGGCACGCAGCGATCTGTCCGGGTTGCAGGGCTTGGTGGGAGTTCGTGCAAGCCCTTAAACAATATCCTGCACATGGACAGGTCCAAAGCACACTTTCCAAAGACTTTTCCGAAAACGTCATACATCAAGCACTTGCGCGTGACCGAATCGGTGGAAGGAAGGTCTGGCAACAAGCACCGTCGGTCTTCGCTGCGACACTGCTTGTCTTTTTAACATCGGGCTTCTTGCTCCGGTGGAGTGTCGACTCGAACGATGGTCGATCCCAAATCGCGTGGGCACCAACAGCCGTTGCGTTTACGACAAGATCACGAACTCCCGGATCTCCTGTTGCAGCATACCCAGGTGACATATTCCATAGTGTGGTGCGACGTCACCTGAACGGCCTCATCATACCGGCCAGCGGCACATCAAAGGAAATGTTGCACCGCCTCGAACAAGATGCCACTGACGAATGGAAGCAGTGGCGGAAGCCGATCGATGCCGTTTACGATGGTGCAGCGAAAAGCCTTGACCCCATCGGTCGATCGACACTTCGAGCCTTAACTTTAGTCGCTGAAGGAATTTTGCCGAAATCGGATTCCTCGTTGGATTCCTCCGAAACACGCGGCAGATTCTAAGGCTAAGACGAGCCGTCCTTCCTTAACGCTAGTGCTGATCTGCTAATCGTGTAAAGCTTTGGGGCATAACTATTTGCGCAGCGACGTTCCGCGCATGGAGTTCTAAAACAAGCTTTTCAGCCAAGATTACGGGCCACCGCTTTATACTTCGGGGGAAAACAACATCGTCTGTAAATCGCGAACAAAAAGTCCACCACGGAAAAAAGCCCGGAGTACGGTTCGTGGACGTTTTTATGAGTTATGCTGCCGTTCGCCGGGCTTTGGTTCCGTCGTGAGTTCCATCGCTTGTCCAATTACTTACTTCGTCGTGCCGAACTTGTATATTGTTGTCGATTGGAACTTATGACCTGGCCTCAGGATCGTCGAAGGAAAATCGGGGTGATTGGGCGAATCCGGGAAATGTTGGGTTTCGAGGCAGAAACCAAAATGCTTCTGGTATGACACATTGCCCTTGCCCACAATAGTGCCGTCCAAAAAATTCCCTGTGTAAAGCTGAATACCAGGTTCTGTCGTGTAAACTTCCAACGTTCGCCCTGTCTTCGGATCGCGGACTTTAGCCGCTAAGGGTATGCCCGGCCCCTCCTGCCGATTGATCACGTAATTGACATCGTAACCGCTCGGGTTACCGCCGACTTTATCGATCTCCTTTCCGATCGCCTTGAACTCTGTGAAGTCAAACGGTGTGCCTTTCACAGGTTGGATTTTTCCGGTGGGGATCAGGGTTTCGTCGGTTGGCGTGATACTCGACGCGTTGAGCATTAACTCGTGGTGAAGGATCGAACCTCCTCTGATGCCTCCAAGGTTGAAGTAAGTATGATTCGTCAAATTGAGTGGCGTTGCTTTATCCGTGGTAGCCTCATATTCGATAACTAATTCGCTCGTACCCGTCACGAGATAGCGAACGGTCACGTCAAGATTTCCGGGGTATCCTTCTTCTCCATCGGGGCTACGACGAGTCAACTCGATTCCAACAGAGTCGTCGCGCCGTATCTCTTTCGGGTTCCAAATCACTTTGTCAAACCCAACATTGCCACCGTGCAAATGGTGCGGCCCATTGTTTTTGGCCAATTGGTATTCTTTTCCTTCCAGGACGAACTTCCCCTGCGCAATTCGGTTGCAATACCGCCCTGTGATACAACCAAAATACGGATGGCCTTTCAAGTAACCGTCAAGTTTGTAGAATCCCAGCACCACGTCGTCATGCGTTCCGTTCCGATCTGGAGCGTGAATCTCCGTAATGATCCCACCGAGTGTAATCACCTTGACTGTGATCCCACCGTTCGTCAACGAGTAGATTTCGACAATGTCACCGTTGGGCATGCGACCAAATTCTCTCTTGGTGATGGAAGATTTTGCATCATCGGCGCGGACCATGGCGGCTCCAAACACTATCACAATCCCGAGAAGTCGAAGGTGATACATGCGTGGCTCCTTTCGTGATCATTCTGTGTGCGGAGATTGTGAGGCCGTGATTCTTCCTTGGCAAGGGGCACTTGCCAAAAAGACAGTTGAGGGGTTGATGCCATGAGTGAAACAGCAAATCGCTTTCAGTTATCCAAAATTCAAGAATCCATTCGCCTTGCCGGGCTAGACGGTTGGCTATTGTACGATTTCCGTGGCTCAAATCCGTTGGCTCGTCGTGTTCTTGGTTTTTCGTCGGACAAGTTTCTTTCTCGCCGGTGGTTTTATTTTATCCCTGCGAGCGGAGAGCCACAGCAATTGGTGCACCGAATTGAGCCAAACGCATTGTCTCATTTACCGGGTAGGCGGCAAGTCTATCTTCGTTGGCAGGAGCTCGAAAACGGGGTGCAACAACTCATCAGCGGTTGCCGACAAATTGCCATGGAATACGTCCCACGGAATGCGAATCCTTACATTTCTCGGGTCGATGCGGGCACGGTGGAACTCGTCCGCTCGGCGGGAGTCGACATTGTTTCGTCTGGGGACTTGATCCAACGTTTCGAAGCGGTCTGGGATGACGATCAATGGGCCATGCATCTGGAGGCCGCCCAGCATGTTCGGGAAGCTCTCGAAACGAGTTTTCGCTTTATTCGGGAAAAAATTCTTCATAATGGCTCCGTGCACGAGCTTGAGGTACAGAAAGTGATTGTTGATTATTACTCGGCGCACGGGCTGTTCACGGATCATGGCCCCATTGTGGCGCGAGGCCCACACAGTGGAGATCCCCATTACGAACCACAACCAGGCGATCACGGGATGATTCGTCGTGCCGACTTTGTCCTCATCGATCTTTGGGCAAAACTCAAAAAACCGCGTGCCGTTTACAGTGACCTGACTTGGACCTGTTTCGTGGGAGATTGTGTGCCTGAGAATTTCACGACCATTTTTAACATTGTCGCCGCAGCACGGGACGCAGCAATTCAGCGGGTGCGCGACGCTTTTTCTCGACACGAAAACCTTCAAGGCTGGCAAGTCGATCACGCCGCCCGGAGTGTGATCGAAAGTGCTGGCTATGGCGAGTTTTTCTGCCATCGGACGGGGCACAGTATTGGTGAAGAAACCCACGGTAACGGTGCCAACATGGATAGTTTGGAGACGCGCGAAGAACGGCAAGTCCTTCCTGGGACTTGCTTTTCCATCGAACCGGGTATCTATCTGCCGGAGTTTGGCGTCCGGAGCGAAACAAACGTGTTTGTGGATCGACAAGGAGTGGTGCATGTCACCGGCGGGGAGTTGCAATCAGCCATTGTCCCGCTTCTCGCCTAATAGCTGCAATCAACGTATTTGTTCGTCTTGTCCACGAATTGGTCGTGAAAATGCAAGAGTCGCTCAAACAGAGTTTTCGCTGGCCGGCGGAATGGGAGCCACATCGACGAACTTGGATCGCCTGGCCGACTCGACCCGACGATTGGCCTGGACGATTCGAACCCATTCCTTGGGTTTATGCCGAAATCGTGCGTCACCTGCATCTCAGCGAGCCTGTCGTCATCGTCGTGCCGACATCGGACGCCATTTCTTCCGTCACGAACATTTTGACGCGCTGCGGAGTCGACATGCAGCGAATACAGTTTGTCGCAGTTCCAACCGATCGTGGTTGGTTACGCGACTCGGGTCCGATATTTGTGGCCGACACGACTGGGGGTACCGTCGCGTTGGATTGGCAGTTCAATGCGTGGGCAAAGTACTCCGACTTCCGCGACGATAACGCACTTCCCTCCCGCCTCGCCGAACGATTTGGTTGGCAGTTGCTGCAGCCTCAACACCGGGGCAACCGGGTGGTCCTCGAAGGCGGCAGCATTGACGGTAATGGCCAAGGCCTGCTCCTTACGACCGAAGAATGTTTGCTTTCGAACCAACAAGAGAGGAATCCTGGTTTCACACGTGCGGATTATGAGCGAGTTTTTTGTGAATATCTGGGTGTCAAAAAAGTACTTTGGCTCGGGCGTGGCATCGTCGGCGATGATACACATGGACATGTCGATGACATTGCCCGATTTGTCAGTCCACGCACTGTCGTCGTGGCCTACGAAGAAAACCTAAACGATCCCAATTACGAACCTCTCCATGAAAATTGGGAACGTCTGTGCCACATGACCGATTTGAACAATCGATCGCTGGAGGTTGTGAAACTTCCGATGCCGGACCCTGTTATTTTCGATGGCCAACGGCTACCAGCAAGCTACGCCAATTTTTACATCGCGAATCGTCGCGTTTTGGTTCCGACCTTCAATGCCCCGCAGGATCGTCAAGCACTCGAACTCATCGCGCGACTTTTTCCAGATCGGACGGTGGTTGGCATCCACGCGGTGGAATTAGTCTGGGGGCTTGGGACTCTCCATTGCCTGACGCAACAAGAGCCTGCTTTCTCCTAACCACTTGCCGATTGTTTTTCTTGGGGCGGTAAGAACGCTGTTAGCGCCGTTGCACCACAAGTTAGACCGATGGTTCCGAAATTCAAAAAAAGACTGACCGTGTGCCACGGACCGAAATGCGATCGAGCAGTTGACGCGACGACCATGTCAGTGGAATACCGTTGTTCGCGTAGCTCGCTGACCCGAATCGAGATGGGCCAACCGATGGCAACCGTGAACGCGGCTAACGCGACAAGCGCAAAGCGGAGCCGATGGACGCGGCAGTGAGGCTCCCACCGAGTGAATGCCACGCTTGTCAATAACGCCAACAAAGCGCACATCCCTTGCAGAGCGAAAAAAAACGGAAAAATCGGGCCAACGGTTGCGCCGGCGATCCGAGTGCCCGTTTCCTTCGTGTACGACGTAAATCCGGGCAACCATGCGGGCGGATCTTGCGCATAACCTTCCCACGTGCGGAAAATCAAAACGGCAGCAACGAGCGAGAAGAACACGTTGGCACCGAACCATAAAGCCAACGCAAGCACGTGAATGATTTTGGCCACAGAATGCAAAGTTGATGACTCCGCAAATCGACTTTCATTGCCCTCAAGCAGACGACAGATGTTGCTTCGATGGCGTAACGCTACGAGCAAAAAAGCTCCCCAAGCAAGTAAGGCTTTTTTATTCAGGGCATCGTTCGGTTCAACGACCGCGGGGATCGCGGCGACGATGGCCATCACCGCGGCACCACCAAGCGATGCGAGTGAGACCATCCGCCAACTCGAAAAAATCGCCAACCAGGTGAGCAACCCGCAGGTCACGGGGATGGGCAGTAAAACTGCCAAGGCCCCTGCTCCGGTCGCAACACCTTTGCCGCCCCTGAAACCAAGCCAAACGGGGAACATGTGCCCAAGAAGGGAGCCGATCGCGGCGATGATTCCCGCCTCAATACCCATCCAATGATACGCGAAACCTGCGGGAATCGCTCCCTTGAAAACATCAAAAATGAAAACCGTTAAGCCAAGTTTCTTTCCCAGCGATCGAGCAACGTTGGTGGCACCAATGTTACCGCTACCCACATTACGGATATCCACCCCGAAACACCGCGCCATCAGGTACCCGAACGGGATCGACCCGGAGAGATAGGCACAAGCTGTGACGAGCAACACATTCAGCATGTGAGTTGCAATTCTCGTGACGGTTTCTTGCGAGCACAGCAAGCTTCAAGGATCGCCGTCATCTTCCGATAATGATCTTCAAATGTCCATTGGCGGGCCGATTCCAGGGCTGCACGACTGGCCATTTCGCGCCGTTCTCGATCGAGCATTGACCGAATAGCCTCAGTCAGGGCTTCCGTTTGCAAGGGATTGTCGATCACCACTCCGTCATGCGGTGGATTCATCAGTTCGGCAGCACCATTAAACCGTGTTGTGATGACCGGCAAGCCACACGCCAATGCTTCAAGGACTACCAAGGAACACGGGTCGTAAAACGTCGGATGCACCAGAAAGTCGCATGCAAAATACATTTGTCGACTGTCGGCGCAAAAACCATGGAAATAAACGCGGTCCGCGATGCCGTAGCGTTCGGCAACGGATCGAAAGTTCTCGAATCGCGGTGAACCGACGATGATGAGCTTGAAATCGCACTCGGCTGGTAGAGCGCGGACGGCTTTCAGAAGTGGGGATAGCCCTTTCAAACGGTAATTCATGGCCATGAACAGACCGACAACCGTTTGCGGCTTAACTCCCCAGATGCAGCGCCAGCGATCACGGAAAACGTGTCGGTTCTCCAACTGAAAACGTTCGGGGCTAATGGCAGCGTGTACGACATGAACGTCCTTCGTCGGGCAACTCAAATATTGTTCGACGTGCTTCCGGGACATCTGACTATTGACGACGATAACCTGAGCACGACGATATTGAAGTTGTTCGATCAAGCGGAACGAGCGAACAGCAGGATCAAACCGCTTCAGCCACCGAGCCAATGTTTGTTGCCAAGGGTAAGGATACTTCGCAAAATTTGCATGCTGCGACGCGGAGTAGACGCCACCTTGTGGATAGAAGACATCCTGGCCCCATGTTTTGTCGAAACCGACAGAAACATCGTGAGAAAATTGGTTGAGTTCGTTAAGGCAAGCAAGCCCAAAAAGCCAAGGTCTTAACCACCGGGGCCAGGCGGTTGTTACGATCGGGTGCACAATGAGGCCGCGCGGTAGGCGGGTCGGATTCCAATGGCGAGCGAGCAAATGAACCTCATGTTGATCAGCAAGTAAACGGCGTGCCAAGTCTGCGATGTATGTCTCACAGCCACCCCGTGTCGGATCGACATTCTCATGACAGAAAGCGATGATCATCCTCACCTCACTCGCTCTCTTCGCCGATAAAGCCTTGACTTAAACCGGACGAGAAACCTGAGCATCCGGCATTTGTGGCCTTGGTTGTAGCGGTGCCAAAATCGTCGGCGATCATCGTCGTTGATGCCAACGACGTATGATGAATACTCAAGCTGGGCCAAGTCCTTGATTCGCGCTGGGAGACGGAAGAAACGACGACGTGTCAGACGATGAAAGTCGATTAGCGTCACTCGGTTTATCCAGTGAGACGGGCAGTCATATTGGAATTGGCGGGGGATAAAGAAATGGCACAAATAGAGGTCACGGTGAAACAAACTCTGCCCATGAAGTTGGCGCACAAGTCGCGCGACTTCGTCGATCAGGCCCTCTTTCCACTGTCGAAAGTCTCGGCTATCAAAATGCGCGGCTGCCGTGGGGATTGCTTCGTGGAGAGCGACCTGATCCGTCAGTTCCTCTACGACAAGGACACTTTGAAGCCACGCCTGATTGCCAACTTCCGCTACCGCGACAGGCTTGGGTGTTGGAATGCCGATCTGACGCGCTTGTTGAAGATGATGCCATTCATACCAAGCCTCGGATTTTCCCCGGCGAAGCCATCGCCATAGGAGCGATTTCCACATTGAGCAATGATAATAGCGCTTCACAAACACGGTGCGCTTGTGCCTAGCGTTTGCGATAGTCCACCGCGCAATTGAACGCCCCTGTTTCGCATGATGCCGATCCTTCAATGAAGCCTCAAGAATATAGCGCCACCACTCGCGCCCCAAAGTAGCTTCCCATGCCGCATCGTGCTGGACAAAAATCGGGCGTCCGTCCCTCAATCTTTGCCTCCCTCTCCGGACTGTTGCCCCATGAGTGCGTAGGCAACAAACGAATCAATCACATGAGGCTGTCGCTCCCATTGACCAAATGCCAAGAGGCGCCGATCCTGACCTAGTCGCTCTTGCCGCAATAAGTTTGCAGCAAAATGGCACTCCGGAGAAACGTATGATTCCCCGCCGACGAACTGTCGCAAACGTTTCCAAAGACTTATCGGGTTGCGCCGACGGATCACGATTGCTTCCATCCCGTTTGTCAAATCAACTCTCTGTTCCGATGTTGCCATCGCAGCGGCGACCT
>Ga0308411_10002628_pt1 | contig 12093 bp, 6 predicted proteins | sample HotsprottomLayer_2_FD_203530 | JGI IMG/M metagenome (GOLD analysis project Ga0308411, IMG submission 203530) | Hot spring phototrophic mat microbial communities from Octopus Spring, Yellowstone National Park, Wyoming, United States -... | ecosystem: Environmental > Aquatic > Thermal springs >... | reverse complement strand
GGCTAGTCCGTGTAGGCTTAGTTGACGACACGCCGCTGGTACCGACGGTGGCTCAGTGGTGTCAGGATTATTTGAACTCCCGTTCCGACCTGGCGCACCGCACCCGCCTGGGGTTGCAACAGACCGCACGGCTGATGGTGGAGCACTTCGGGCTCGAGCGGCGGCTGGATCAGGTCACGGCTGGGGATGCGGAAGCGTTCATCCACGCTCTGGAGAAGCGTTACGCCCCCAACACGGTGCGGCGGAAGACGGGCTGGTGCCGGCAATTCTTTACTGCGGCGGTCAAGAGCGAGGTAATTTCTCGCAACCCCTTCCAGGGTCTGGCGGCGACGGTCCGACCCAATCGCAGTCGGTCGCATTACGTGACGCCCGAGGAAATCCAGGCTCTCATTGAGGCGGCTCCGGACGCGGAGTGGCGGTTGATTCTGGCGTTGTGTCGCTATGCCGGCTTACGCTTTCCGAGTGAAGTGATGTCGTTGCGGTGGGGGGACGTGCTGTGGGACCGGAATCGGATGCAGGTGCCCAACGTCAAGACGCGGCGGAAGACGGGGGAGGCGTTCCGAGTCGTTCCGCTGTTCCCGGAATTGCGGCCGTATCTGGAAGACGCGTTTGCGCTGGCGATACCGGGGCAGGTGTTTGTCATTACCCGTTGGCGGAAGTATTACGTTGTGATGTGGAAGATGCTCCATCAGATAGCCCATCGGGCGGGGGTGAAGTTGTGGCCGAAGCCGTTCGTGAACATGCGGGCATCGTGTGCCACCGATCTGGTGCAGCGGTATCCGCATTACGTAGTGACGCAATGGCTGGGGCATACGCGGGAAATAGCGGAGTCGCATTACTGGCAAGTGACCGAAGAGCACTACCGACACGCGGCGCAAAAAGCGGCGCAGCAACAAGCGGCAAGAAGTGGCATGGAGATGTCATCGACGCCGCTCCCCCCTCCAGAAAATGCGGAAAATGCGGCTCCATGCCACTTGACACAACTCCATGCAGTGTACAAAAATAGTCTGCCCCTGACTCTCCCTACCCCCAAAACCCTCGAGAAAAACCGCACTTCTGCCGAAGGCGGCGCACAATCCGGCGCACTTGACCCTTATTTGACCCGATTGCTCACCCTCTGGCCTCAACTGACGGACCGTCAACGGCGGCGGCTACTCCGCCTGGCCGAACGGATAGCGACTGTTTCCTGAACCCCGTTTCCCGAAAGGAGGGCGGACCATGCACATCGGCTATGTTCGTACACGTTCCGGCTCGATCCTGCTCCAACTGCCCGCGGCCAACCACTGGGGCTTTGTCCTGGCCGATGATGACCAGACCTGGCCCGGCGGTTTCGGCTGGGAGGAGTGGGAAGCCATCCCCGATCAGGAGGCCCCGCCGGAAGTCCGAGAGCGTCTGCACGGGCTGCTGGAGGAAGTCCGCGCCACCGAGTCGGAGGACTGGCTGAAGGCAGCCAAGATGCATCCCGGCGGCCGGCTCCGCGTGGAATGCCTCGAGGAAGATTTCTCCGCTGGCGAAGTCTGGCTGCAGGCGTATCGGGAGGACAGGTGTGTCGGTTCCCTGCACGGCCGGCGAGAAGGCGACCGCTGGCGTTTGCGAATCCAGCTGCATGGTGACGATGATCCGGAGGTAGTGACGTATCTTCAGGCGGAATTCGCTTTCCGCTACCGCCTCGCCTATCCCGATCGACCGGTACCGACCCCCGCTCCCGAAGTGAGCGTAGAGGTGTGCCCCTGAACCCCGCTAGTATCGTTTGCTTCAAGCGGGAGCGATAGCGACACGACCTGGGAGCGATAGCGACACGCGAAGTGGACACCGAGTGATCGGTGTCTTTTTTGTTGCGATGGTTGGCACAGTAACACACTTAGTCGAACCTAAGTAACACACTTAGCTGAAGCTAAGCGACACACGAAGCGGTTACGGGAACGAAGTGACACGCGCACGCGGGTCCTTCCCGAACCCCCGCGAATCCGCCGGCCGGCGAGCAGTCACGTAAGTCAGTTAGTTCGTCGATTCGGTGTGTGTCACTACGTTCCCGGCCTGTCCGATCCTCTCCAGCCCTGCCTCAGGAGCGTAGCGACATACGAAGTGGACCCCGAGCAATCGGTGATTCCTTTGTCATAACAACCAACGTATTGGTAGAAGCGATGCGTGGAAAAAATCTTGTTTTCGACGCGGACACCGCTCGGCAAAGCATGCCGATCGTAACTGTATGCGGCTTACACACTTACTGACGCTAGATAGCAGCAAAGTCGTTGCCAATCGACACGTTTTATGTCCCCTAAAAGGGGGACATTCGTTACTCCAGTGTTGGCTTGAGGTACAATGCTGGCGGATGCACGCGATGGGGTGTGTGAACGCTCCTACAGGATTCCGGGAGGTTGTCTTTTTAGTGTACTGGGAGGGTGGTCCATGAACGCTTTAGCTGTGCGGCCGCGTGAGGCGGCTAGGATGCTCGGTATTTCCTTGCGGTATCTGCAGGAGTTGACTCGCCGCGGGGAGATTCCTTGTGTCAAGGCGGGGCGGGCGACGCTCTATGCCGTGGACGACTTGCGGGAATGGCTCCGCAGTCGCCGTGTTCTTTCTCATTCTGCCAGCGGAATTCCGCCGGGTCCGACTTCGGAGATCGAATGCGAGTGACAGTGTGGTGCCATCGAATTCCCCTGGGCCCGGGCGGATTTGTGACAGTTTGTTGTCAGCTAAACAGCGACACACGAAGTGGGAGCGTAGCGACACGTAGCTACGGGAACGAAGTGACACGCGAAGCGGAGGCCGCACATTGATCCGCCAGACGGTTCCTCTCCGAATTAATCCTCTCCGAATCAATGGTATGGAAATGCCGTTCAGACCTTCTGAGGGGTCGAGTTGCCCGCGGTGCCATCGGGCCATTGAGCGGGTAGAAGAGCATACCTACTTCGTGGAAGCGACCCGCGTTTTTATCTGCCCCTACTGCCGCGGTGAACAAGAGCTGCCAGACTCGACCCCCCGCTAGCAACGCCCGTGATCGGTCACCTCTCGCTAACCTCTGGAGCGGTCACCCCTTTGTCCAGGAACGGACAAAGGGACGGACAAAGACATCCCGGAAAGACCACACGCCGGCTCGGGAGGAAGCCGGCGCGGACTACAAAAGAGGAGATATCTATGGATAGTGTATCCCATCCGACCGATCGTGACCAGTTTCGTTGCGAACAGATAGACATCGCCTGCCGCCTGCTGGAGAGAGGCTTTGTTCCCGTCCCTCTCCTATTCCGTGAGAAAAAGCCGGCCATCCCCAAGTGGCAGAAACTGACCCGTCAGGACGTGGAGGCCCGCCTGCAGGAGCTGTTCGGAAAGCCCTGCAACATCGGGGTGCTGCTCGGCGACCCGAGTGGCGGGCTGATCGACATCGACCTGGATTGCCCGGAAGCGGTGCGCGCGGCTCCCTTGCTGCTGCCCCCGACGGGCATGGTCTGGGGCCGGCCTTCGCGGGGAAGTGCTACGCATTACGGCTATCGGGTCGATGCTCCCCCAGCGAAAGCCTCCATCTCCTTCACCACCCCTGATAAGAAGCGGCTGCTGGAAATCCGTTCCACGGACGGCCAGACGCTCGTGTGGGGCAAATACCCCGCGGAAAACGGTAAGCCGGAGGAAGAGGTCGGGGGCGATCCTCTCACACAGCCCGCGCAAGTCTCCTTCGGCGAGCTGGAGAAGGCGGTGCGGCAGCTGGCCGCGGCGGCGCTATTAGCCTGTCACTGGAAGGAAGGACAGAGGCATGACATTGCCCTGTCACTCTCGGGTGGATTGATGGTAGCCGGCTGGGCCCAGGGGGAAGTCCGACGCTTCCTTCAGGCCGTGATGGAGGCCGCGGGGGATACGGAGGTGGCAGATCGGTTGCGCGCGGTCGAGGACACCGCGGAGAAGCTGGGCCGTCTCGAAGCCGTGACGGGCTGGCCGACCGTAGCCGAGCGGATCGGGGAGAAGACCGCCCGTCGGATACGGGAATGGCTGGGCATCTCTTCTTTCTCGGATGATTGGGAGGGGCTGAGCGGTGGCGGGGAAGTCCTCGACGGCCAACCCCGTTACAAGATTGCGGGCGGTCAGACCTGGGCGGCCAGGGTGGAAGGGCGGGGCGAAAGCCGATCGGTTACCTACTACCCGCTGGCCAACTTCGCGGTTCGCATCCTGCGACAAATCGCTGCCACCGACGGAACGGATCAGGGCGCGCAGATCATCCTCGAACTAGAGGCCCGGCTTCCGGGAGGAAAACGCCACCGGTTCGCGGTTCCCTCCGATGAGTTCAGCAGCATGAGCTGGGTACTGCGAGAGTTGGGGGCGGAGGCGATCGTCACCCCCGGCCAGAACTGCCGCGATCAGTTGCGTGCGGCCATCCAGCATCTCAGTTCCGGGAACATCGTTACGACTACCGTCTATCGGCATCTGGGCTGGACCCGCATCGACTCTCGCTGGGTTTATCTCCACGCCGCGGGCGGCATCGGTCCGGAGGGACCGGTGGAGGGCGTGGAAGTGAAAGTCGATGGTGTGCTGCGAGAGTGGGTGCTGCCGTCGCCACCGGAGTCGGAGCCGGCGTTGCGTGACAGCCTGGTGTCACTGCTGCAGTTGCTGGAGGTCGGACCGGCGCGGATCACGGTGCCGACGCTGCTGTACGCCCTGACCTGTCCTTTAGGCTCCGTGGATTTTAGTTGCTATCTGACCGGACCGACGGGAGTATTCAAAACGTCCTGGGCCCTGGTGCTGCAGAGTCTCTACGGCTACCATCGCCCTACGCCTCCGGTGGGCTGGAGCAGCACGGGCAACGCGTTGGAAAGCCTGGCGTTTGCGGCGAAAGACTCGCTGCTCTTGATCGACGACATCGCGCCGGCTGTGGGTTGGCGTCGGCGAGAACAGGAAGTGACAGTCGATCGGGTGCTGCGCGGGCAGGGCAACCGGACAGGGAGGGCACGTTCCCGACCGGATGGAAGCACCACCTACGATCGCCCACCGCGGGGCGGGCTATTGATCACGGGCGAAGATGTACCGTCGGTGCAGTCGATCCGGGCCCGCTGCCTGTTCGTGGAAGTGCAGCCGGGCGAAATCGATAAGCAGCGATTGGGAGAGGCGCAGCGACAGGCTGAGCAAGGGGTGTATGCCCGGGCTTTCTCCGCTTGGGTGCGTTATCTGGCGCGGGACAAGGAGTCGCTGGAGAAATGGCTCAAGCAGCGAGCGGACGAGTTGCGGAAAAGTTATACGGCGGCGCATGGCCGCACGGTCGATATTCTGGCGCGGCTTCAAGCGACGGCAGAACTGTTCGGGCGGTTTCTCGCTCCGCTGGGGTTGACCTTGCCGTGGGAGAGGATCGTGGAGGCGTTGCACGCCGCGGGCACCGTTCAGAACGAATTGCAGCACCAGGTCGATCCGGTGGAATTGTTCCGGCGTATCCTGGTGGACCTGCTGATCGGAGGACGGGCCCATCTGCGACCCCGAGAGGATCCGCAGGGTCAGCCGGCGGAGCCGTGGCGTTGGGGCTGGCAATCTTCCGGCGTGGGAAGCTGGGCAGCGCGGGGAGAATGCATCGGCTGGGTGGATGAGCGAGGGATTTATCTCAATCCCTCGCTGGCTTACTCCACCTTATTAAGAGTGGCAGAAGAAACCGGTCAGCATTTACCGTCGGAAAACGCTCTCTGGAAACTGCTGGCGGAGCGGGGAATGATCCGGGTCCAGCGCGAAGGCCGGACGCGACGGTTTACGGTACGTCTGCGCGTAGGGGGGATACGTCAACGGGTAGTCTGGCTGCAGCGGAGGTGGCTAGAGGGGGGTATATCCGAAAAAGTGGGGACAGTGGGGACAGTGGGGACAGAGGCCGAAAACCCCGAGAAAAATGAGGAAAATGCTGTCCCCACTTCGGAAGGCGTCCCCACTCCGGAGTGGGGACAGGAGCAGAAAGTGGGGACAAAAAACCCCGCGAATTTCTCGGGAAATCCGGGGGGTGTTCCCGGTGTCCCCACTGTCCCCACTCCTGGAGATATACCCCCCTGGCCGGATTGTGCAGAGGCGGACCTGGCGGGAGAGGTCGGGTTTTCCGACACTCCCTTCCCTCCGGTTCTCGCGACCTGCCCGTACTGGGCGGACTGGGCGGAGTGGATCACCACGCCGGAGGGGGTGGCTGGCCTCTCCCGTCGGCTGGAGGGGGTGGACCGGCTGGCCCTGGACATCGAGACTACCGGCCTCGATCCTAACAGGGATCGGCTCCGGCTGCTTTCCCTCGCCCTCCCTGACGGGACTGTGGCGGTCATCGACCTGTTCGCCTTTTCTGCTCCGACCGCGGCTCTTGCCCCCCTCCGAGGTCGGCTCGAACAGGTCGAGCTGGTGGGGCACAACCTGGCTTTCGACCTGGCCTTCCTTGGGCGGTTGGGCCTGCGACCGGCCCGACCCCCTTTTGATACTCTGCTGGCTTCCCAGCTGCTGCATGCCGGCGAAGTGGAGGATTCCGGTCAGCCCCTCCCTCATGACCTGGCCGCTCTGCTCCAGCGGGAGCTGGGCATCGCCCTCGACAAGTCCCTGCAGCGAAGCGACTGGAGCGGAGAGCTGACCCCCGCTCAGATGGATTACGCCATCGAGGATGTCTGTCATCTGCTGCCGCTCTCAGAGCGGCTCCGGCAGAAACTGCAGGCGGCCCAGCTGCTCTCCGTCGCCGCGGTGGAGATGCAGGCCCTGCTGACCCTGGTCGCGACTCGGCCCATCCGCCTGGATGTCGCGGCCTGGACGGCCCTCACGGAACGGGCGGAAGCGGAGGCGGAGCGTCTGGCCGAAGAGATGAACCGCCTGGCTGCCCCCGCTTTGCGTGTCGCTGACGCTCCCACTGGGGTCACCCTGTTTCCCGAACTGAGCCCGCCCGCTATCAACTGGGATTCCCCTGTCAAGGTCAAGCAAGCCTTCGCCAGTTTCGGCATTACGCTCTCCGACACCCGCGATAAGACGCTTGCCGGTATCGAACATCCCCTGGCGGACCTGCTCCGACGGTATCGCCACCAGCGGAAGCGAGTTTCCGCCTTCGGCCTGGGCTGGCTACGCGAATACGTGAAAGATGGTTGCGTTGCTCCCCAGTGGCGACTGCTGGGGGCGGAAAGCGGTCGGATGAGCTGCGCCCATCCCAATCTCCAGCAGATTCCTCGCGAGGCGGAATATCGCCGCTGTTTTGTCGCACGGGAAGGTCATCGTTTCATCAAGGCCGACTACAGCCAGATTGAACTGCGACTCGCGGCGAAAGTGGCTCTCGAGCAGCGGATGATCGAGGCCTTCGCCCAAGGCATCGATCTGCACGCTCTGACCGCTTCCCGACTGCTGAATAAGCCTCTCTCTCAGGTCAGTAAAGGCGACCGGCAACTGGCCAAGGCGGTCAACTTCGGGCTTCTCTACGGAATGTCGCCACGGGGATTGCGGGAGTATGCCCGGGCCAACTACGGCGTGGAGCTGTCGGAGGCGGAGGCAAAACAGGCCCATCGGAGTTTCTTTGTAACCTATCCGGCTCTGCGGGCGTGGCACAAGCGGCTGATTGCGGAGCTGGAGCGGTGTGGACCGGAGGGGGTGTACGAGGCGCGGACGCTCTCCGGTCGGCGGCGGTTCCTGCCGGCGTACCAGAGGGGTCAGCCCAATCTGACGGAAGCGGCCAACTTCCAGGTGCAGGGTCTGGCGGCGGACGGTCTAAAGGCGGCGCTGGCTCTGATGTGGCAGCGTCGGGAAGAGTGTCCGGAGGCGGTGCCGGTGCTCTTCGTCCACGATGAGGTGGTGATCGAGGTGCCGGAGGAGAGGGCGGAGGCGGCGCGGGAGTGGCTCATCGGGTGCATGCGTGATGGGATGCAGCCGCTCTTGGACCCGATCCCTTGTGTGGTGGAAGCGATCATCGCCTCAAGCTGGGGTGGCTGAAAAGAAGGCGAGTGGCCCTACTGACTTGGCATCTGGCGGCAGGGAGAGGTATATTGAGGTCTAAGGAGGAAAGGAATGGCATCCGTTATCGACGACCCTAACGGACGCAGACGAATTCAATTCGTGGCTCCGGACGGCAAACGTAAGACGATCCGTCTGGGCAAGATCGACCGCAAGACAGCGGAGAGCATTTGCCGACACGTCGAAGCCTTGCTGACGGCGAAGATCGGCGGACAACCTTTCCCACAGGGCACGGCAGTATGGCTGGCCAGCATCGGGGAAAAACTACGTCAGCGGCTAGTCCGTGTAGGCTTAGTTGACGACACGCCGCTGGTACCGACGGTGGCTCAGTGGTGTCAGGATTATTTGAACTCCCGTTCCGACCTGGCGCACCGCACCCGCCTGGGGTTGCAACAGACCGCTCGGCTGCTGGTGGAGCATTTCGGGACCGAGCGGCGGCTGGATCAGGTGACGGCCGGGGATGCGGAAGCGTTGGTGCATGCCTTGGAGAAGCGTTACGCTCCCAACACGGTGCGGCGGGTGACGGGCTGGTGCCGGCAATTCTTTACTGCGGCGGTCAAGAGCGAGGTAATTTCTCGCAACCCCTTCCAGGGCCTGGCGGCAACGGTCCGACCCAATCGCAGTCGGTCGCATTACGTGACGCCCGCGGAAATCCAGGCTCTCATTGAGGCGGCTCCGGACGCGGAATGGCGACTGATCTTGGCGTTGTGTCGCTATGCTGGCTTACGCTTTCCGAGTGAAGTGATGGCGTTGCGGTGGGGGGACGTGCTGTGGGACCGGAATCGGATGAACGTAGCGAACATCAAGACGCGGCGGAAGACGGGGGAGGCGTTCCGAGTCGTTCCGCTGTTCCCGGAATTGCGGCCGTATCTGGAAGACGCGTTTGCGCTAGCGACACCGGGGCAGGTGTTTGTCATTACCCGTTGGCGGAAGTATTACGTTGTGATGTGGAAGATGCTCCATCAGATAGCCCATCGGGCGGGGGTGAAGCTGTGGCCGAAGCCGTTCGTAAATATGCGGGCATCGGCGGCGACTGACTTAGTTCAGCGATTCCCGCCTCATGTGGTCACGGCCTGGCTGGGACATACGCGGGAAATAGCGGAGTCGCATTACTGGCAGGTGACGGAAGAGCACTACAGCCAGGTGGCGCAAAAGGCGGCGCAGCAGGGAGCGGCAAGCGACGGCAAGGAGGTGTCACCGCGCCCCAACGCCCCCTCGGAATCCTCGGAAAATGCGGCTCCATGCCGCTTGACACAACTCCATGCAGTGTACAAAAATAGTCAATCCCTGAATCCCCCTACCCCCAAAAACCTCGAGAAAAACCGCATTTTTTCCGAAGGCGGCGCACAATCCGGCGCACTCGACCCCTATTTGACCCGACTGATCGAACTTTGGCCTCGATTGACGGACCGTCAACGGCGGCGGCTGCTCCGCCTGGCCGAACGGATAGCGACTGTTTCCTGAACCCCGTTTCCCGAAAGGAGGGCGACCATGCACATCGGGAGCGTAGCGACACACGTTGGCTATGTTCGTACACGTTCCGGCTCGATCCTGCTCCAACTGCCCGCGGCCAACCACTGGGGCTTTGTTCTGGCCGATGATGACCAGACCTGGCCCGGCGGCTTTGGCTGGGAATCCTGGGAGCCGATCGCAGACAGCGAGGTGCCGGAGGACATCCGGCAGCGTCTGCACTGGCTGCTGGAGGAAGTCCGCGAAGCCGAAGCCGAAAACTGGCTGCAAGCCGCTAAGATGCACCCCGGCGGCGGGCTTCGCGTGGAATGTTTCCGGGAAGATTTCTCCCGCGGGAGCGAAGCGACACACGCTGGCGAAGTCTGGCTGGAGGCGTATCGGGAGGATTGTTGCGTCGGCTCCCTGCACGGCCGGCGGGAAGGCGACCGCTGGCGGCTGCGGATTCAGCTGCATGGTGACGATGATCCGGAGGTAGTGACATATCTCCAGGCGGAGTTTGCCTTTCGCTACCGCCTTGCCTATCCCGATCGGCCGGTACTGACCCCTGCTCCCGAAGTGAGCGTAGAGGTGTGCCCCTGAACCCCGTTAGAGTATCGTTTGTTTCAAACGGGAGCGATAGCGACACACGAAGCGGGAGCGGGAGCGTAGCGACACGCGAAGCGGACACCGAGTGATCGGTGTCTTTTTTGTTGCGATAGCTAGAGCAGCGGCACACTTAGTTGAAGCGAAGTAACACACTTAGCTGAAGCTAAGTAACAACTGCGGGTCCTTCCCGAACCCCCCGCGAATCCGGGGGCCGGCGAGCAGTCACGTAAGTCAGTTAGTTCGTCGATTCGGTGTGTGTCACTACGTTCCCGGCCTGTCCGATCCTCTCCATCCCCCTGCCGATGTGATAAACCAGGCTGACTGAGCAGTCTTGGAAACATGTCTGCACTGCGCAAAGTTTAGTTGTAAATCGTTGGATGCTGATTGCGTTGAATATGAGGAATAGCTAAGCAGCATCGGCGCCTTTCTCAGGGACTTTGGCCTGATTTTTCCACCCTTCTTTAGGCGGAATCGTTATACTGGAGGTGGGAGCAAGGATGCGTAGTCATGAACCCTTTTTCAGGATTCAGGGAAGTTGTCAAACACGCTTTTCTCTTGGAGGTTTTCGATGAACGACGCTCTGGCTCTACGCGCGGGGGAAGCGGCCCGGCTCTTGCGCATCTCCACACGGTTCCTGGCTCAGTTGACTCGAGAAGGAAAAATCCCGCACAAGCGGGTGGGGCGGGCCATCCTGTACCCGGTGGAAGAGTTGCGGGAGTGGCTCCGTCGGTGTCCCGGTCCGGACGGAAGCGAAGCGACACACGCACGTGGCAGCGAGGTGTCAGCTAATCCGCCCGGGCCCAGGGAAAGTAGTGACAGCGAGGTGTCAGCTAATCCGCCCGGGCCCAGGGAAAGTAGTGACAGCGAGGCGACACTCTAAGGGAACGCAGTGACACACGCACGTGGGAGCGACAGCGACACACAAAGTGGGAACGCAGTGACACGCGAAGCGGAGGCCGCACATTGATCCGCCAGACGATTCCTCTCCGAACTGACCCTCTCCGAATCGATGGTATGGAAATGCCGTTCAGACCTTCTGAGGGGTCGAGTTGCCCGCGGTGTCATCGGGCTATTGAGCGGGTAGAAGAGCATACCTACTTCGTGGAAGCGACCCGCGTTTTCATCTGCCCCTACTGCCGCGGTGAACAAGAGCTGCCAGACTCGACCCCCCGCTAGCAACGCTCGTGATCGGTCACCTCTCGCCAACCTCTGGAGCGGTCACCCCTTTGTCCAGGGACGGACAAAGACATCCCGGAAAAACCACACGCCGGCTCGGGAGGAAACCGGCGTGGGACTACAAAAGAGGCAACATCTATGGATAAGATATCCCATCCGACCGATCGTGACCAGTTTCGTTGCGGACGGACCGACATCGCCGGCCGTCTGCTGGAAAGAGGCTTTGTTCCCGTCCCTCTCCTATTCCGTGAGAAAAAGCCGGCCATCCCCGAGTGGCAGAAACTGACCCGCGAGGACGTGGAGGCCCGCCTGCAGGAGCTGTTCGGAAAGCCCTGCAACATCGGGGTGCTGCTGGGCACTCCCAGTGGCGGGCTGATCGACATCGACCTGGATTGCCCGGAAGCGGCGCGCGCGGCTCCCTTGCTGCTGCCTCCGACGGGTATGGTCTGGGGCCGGCCTTCGCGGGGAAGTGCTACGCATTACGGCTATCGGGTCGATGCTCCCCCAGCGAAAGCCTCCACCCCCTTCATCGCCCCCAACGGGAAGCGGCTCGTGGAAATCCGTTCCACGGGCGGCCAGACGCTCGTGTGGGGTAAATACCCCGCGGAAAACGGCAAGCCGGAGGAAGAGGTCGGAGGCGATCCTCTCACACAGCCCGCGTCCGTCTCCTTCGGCGAGCTGGAGAAGGCGGTGCGGCAGCTGGCCGCGGCGGTGCTATTGGCCTGTCACTGGAAGGAAGGGCAGAGGCATGACATTGCCCTGTCACTCTCGGGCGGGCTGATGGTAGCCGGCTGGGCCCAGGAGGAAGTCCGACGCTTCCTCCAGGCCGTGATGGTGGCCGCGGGGGATACGGAGGTGGCGGACCGGCTGCGGGCGGTCGAGGACACCGCGGAGAAAATCCGACGCGGCGAAGCTGTGACGGGCTGGCCGACTCTGGCCGAGCGG
>Ga0308411_10002625_pt1 | contig 12099 bp, 8 predicted proteins | sample HotsprottomLayer_2_FD_203530 | JGI IMG/M metagenome (GOLD analysis project Ga0308411, IMG submission 203530) | Hot spring phototrophic mat microbial communities from Octopus Spring, Yellowstone National Park, Wyoming, United States -... | ecosystem: Environmental > Aquatic > Thermal springs >... | reverse complement strand
CCATACGGATTGACGAAGTAGAAGCGCGCCCATGCCCTCCGGTCCAGACGATAGCCAAAGACGCGCTGGAACAGACGCTCCACGTCATCGAAAACCGCTTCTGCGTCACGAGCCGAGCGAATAAGCGTTACCTTCATCGCTTTCACCTGTTCGGAATGGCAAACATTCACGTTTACGAACCTCCGGCTGGCGGCGCTTCCGATGCACTACCCGGTTGTCGGGCAAGCACGCCGAGAAACTCTGGAATCTGACCGTTCGCACTGCGCTCGACCCCTTCGCGTGTCAGCACCACGCGCACGGTGCCGAGCAGAATGCGCAGATCGGTCCAGAGACTGATGTGATCGACATACCAGACATCGTGCGCCAGGATTTGATCCCACGTCTGATTGCTCCGTCCGTGGAGCACTGCCTGGCACGTCACTCCCGGCAGCACATCCAGACGGCGGCGTTGATCCGGCGTATACCGTTCAATGTATTTCACCAGCAATGGGCGCGGTCCGACCAGGCTCATGTCGCCGCGCAGGACGTTGAATAACTGTGGCAGTTCATCCAGGCTTGTGCTGCGCAGAAACTTGCCAAACGGCGTCAGACGCTGCTCATCCGGCAACAGATTGCCCTGCGCGTCACGCGCATTGGTCATACTGCGGAATTTGTAGAGCATGAACGGCTTGCCATGCTTCCCGGCGCGCTCCTGCGTGAAGATAACCGGCGATCCCATCCTGATCCGGATCAGCGCAGCAAGGATCACTATGACCGGCGTCAACAACACCAGCGCTGGCACAACCAGAGCAAGATCGAGGGCGCGTTTTCCATAGTTTCTGTACACAGGCGGTCCTCCTCTACGATATTGGTGCATATGCATGTCGCTTGCTCAACGCTGCCGCATACAACTGATCGTGCAGCGCGATGATGCGCTGCAGGTCGTACCGCTGTGCCTGTTCCAGACCACGTTCCGCCATTGCGCGCGCTGCGGCGCGATCATCGATGACGCGAGTTATGGCATGCGCCAGCGCTTCGATGTCGCCAACCGGCACAAGCATGCCAGCGCCGTCTGCCAGCAGGTCGCGCACGCCACGGATGTCTGAACCGATCACGGGCACGCCGAGCGCCAGCGCTTCCAGAATGCTGCGCGGCAATCCTTCCTGCCGCGATGGCAGGACAAGCGCCGTCGCCGCCCGCAACAACGCCGGAATGTCGCGTCGGTAACCGAGGAAATGGGTTCGCTCCGCAATCCCCAGATCGGTCGCCAGGCGGCGCATCGGTTCCAGCAGCGGTCCAGTTCCTGCCAGCGCCAGGTGCGCGTCATGCCGCCCCAATCGCGCAAACGCACGCAACACATCGGCGTGACGCTTGCGCGGAATGAACTCGGCGATCATCAGCATCAGCGCCGCGTCGGGAGCGACGCCCATCTCCCGACGTACCGCTTCCGCCTCCGCATCGGTGATACTATCGGGGCAATAGTGGGTCAGATCGACACCAATGCCCGGCATATACCAGATGCGCTCCGGTGGCGCGAGGCGGTGGCGGATAGCGGCTTGTTCGTCAGTACGGTTGATCACCACCTGGTAGTCCATCCAGGCGCTCGCCAGTTTTTCCAGCGTCAGAAAGGCGAGATTTTTGTGCCACGGCATGCTCTGGTCGAAATTGAACCCGTGCGCTGTGTAGATCACACATACGCCGGTGCGCCGACGGAGATCGCGGAGAGCGTAGCGTGTCACAAACGCAGCAACGGACGTATGCACATGAACGATGTCATACCGCTCGCGTTCGACAATCTGCCGGATGCGTTGTGGCGTTCCAATGAGATTGGACGGGTTGACCGGATGACGCGACCAGGGCAGCGTCCAGACCTGATCGAAGGCTGAGTGGATATCGGGAGTGATCGGCTCGCTGCGCGTCATTGCATCGACCCGCCAGCCACACGCGCGGTAATGCTGCGCAAACGGCAGCAGAAATGCCGACAGCGTCGCCGGGATTGTTGTGACAATCAGCAACCGTGTCATACGTTACCTTCCTGTCACCGATTGCCGCTTCGTCTGCCATTTGGTCGATGAGCGCCCGGCAGCGAGCCAGGAATCGGTCTGCTCCCGCACGTGCTGGAAAAAGGCAAGCCGTTGCGTGCGCAGCCTGGACTCGGCGAATGAGCGCGCGCGTTCCAGGTTACGCGCCGAGGCGCGCGCCATCCGGTCGGGATCGGACGTCATTGCGCGGATCGCACGCGCCAGCGCCAGCGCATCGCCAGGAGGCACAAGGTCTTCGGGCGGCAACAATTCCGGGATGCCGCCGACCGTCGAGCCAATACAGGGAAGCGCACGCGCCATCGCCTCGATCATGGCGCGCGGCATCCCCTCCTGTCGCGACGGCAGCACGAACAGGTCTGCCGCATCGAGTTCGGCGCGCACTGCCGCGCCCGCCGTCACCCACCCGCGAAAGACCACCCGATCGGCGATACCAAGCTGACGCGCGCGCGCTTCCAATTCTGGTCGATGCTTACCATCGCCGACCAGGGTCAGCGTCAGATCGACGCCATCGCGCGCGCATGCCGCCATCGCGTCGATCAGCACATCCGGCGCCTTGTACAACTGCCCCAGCGTGCCGACGAAGATGAGGCGATGGGCAGCGGCATGCGCGCGCAGCGGACGCGGCGCAGCGACGATTGCATCGTCGGGCAGCTCGACATCCGACGCGGACACCGAGAACGATAGGCATGGGTACCGTCGCTGAAGCGCCTGTGCGGTGACGTAGCATGCAGCTGCGGCGTTGGCGCAGTGCTGCCGCAGGCGGTACGGGAACAACCAGCGAAAGAATGGGCGCAGCGGATGCCGGACCGAACCGGGCGCAAACACGTCATACGGATCACTGACGACCTCGACCCCATACGGACGCCCCTGGCGCCGGATCAACGGATAGATCACATCGGCGATCTGCGAACTGACGCGCAAGATCACCGCATCCTCCGCGCCAATCGCGCCGCGCGCAGCCGCGCGCACCTGACGAATGCGCAGCAGATACTGGCGCGGTCCCAGGTAATCAGGGATGGCGGCAAACGAGACATGTCGCCCATCGGCGCGCTGCCAGTCGGGCGCCGCCTTACGCACATCACGCACCCGCGCGACAACCAGCACCTGATCGAACACCTCCAGATAGCGTTGCCAGAAACGGTATGGGAATTGCGTCTGCGTCCAGACCACACCGTCTGGCGTGCGATCAAAATGATGTTCCAGCGACACAACAACACGCATGTCTTTTCCCCTGACTCGAGACTACTGCCCGGAAGCGGGCAGACGCGAAACCGAAGACAGCGAGAGTGCGGTAATGCCGAGCGGCACAGCGATGTTCTTGATAACGTCGAATACAATGTTCTCCAGATCGCAGGCAAGCATGTAGAAGCAGAAGAGCGTGAGAAACGGATAGAACAACAGGCGTGCGTCTCCTGGCGTCAAACCGAAAAGCCAGCGCCGCACCGAACAGTTTGCCAGTCCGAAGAAGATGAAGGAAAGAGGCGCCGCTACAAGACCGAAATTGAGCATTGCTTCGCCAGCAATGCCATAGAGCTGCGACGCCTCGAAATCGATAGGGATGTACGATCCTTTGCCGTAGAGCGCTTCGGTGCCTTCGAGCGTCTTGCTCGGCATACGCTCGACCAGCGAGCGCGGGATGAGCACTGCAAATGCGGCAACATAGGTGCGTCCAAACGCATAGTCGTAATCGCTATCAGGGCGAGCCAGCTGATAGAGCAGGAACGCCTGCACGTCGCTGCGTCCAAGATCGCCCAGCAGCAACGTGGTGAGATCGCGGCGGGTTTCGCGTTCCAGTTCGACGCGCGCGGTCGGATCGTCGATCAGACGCATCACATCGAGACCAGCGTTTTTATAAAATCCAGAGATGTACATAAATATGATTAGAAACATCAGACCAATCAGAACAACTTTGCGAGTGATAGGACGAATCCAGAAATGAATCAGCCCAACTGCCCAGAACAATCCCCAAATCGTGTTATTGCGGCTACCCCGCAACCCGCCGAAGAATATTTTCAGTGCAAAGTAGATCAACAGGACAATGCCAAGGATCAGCCAGGAACGATAGATGGGTGATTTCTGGTTTCTTGCATACAGAATAAACATCATCAGGGCGATGATCGGAAAACTTTCCGATATCATAAAAATTGGACCGAAACCTCGCAAACTCAGTCGAATAGCGCGTTGGTCGGTTGCCTCCTCGATAAATCCTTGAATTCCTCCCATACTGAGATAGACGTAGATTTGAAGGAAAGCGGTCACCAACAACGCTAAGGCGCCCAGAATATAAAATCGTTGTTGATCGATCTCCCAAAAGGTTGTTATTCTACGCTCACGCTGAAAATAGATCAATCGAACAGCACGATAGATTATTAATCCCAGCAGATTGAGCAACGCCATCCATCCCAGCCATTCCCGTCGTTCGGCGGGAGGCTCGACATAGATCAGCCAGTACCCGGTTGCGACCGTCAACAGCGGTGCAAAGAAGAAGAAAAACCAGCCAAACGCGCCGGAAAGACCGATCGGATCGAAAAGGTCAACCTTTCCCCGCATCCAATCCACCGCGTCGATGCCGATCAGAATGCCCGACAGGACCACCGGTACGACGAACCAGTGCCAGAACTGATCCGACAGCGCCACAAAGACGGTCAGCGTCAGCACGGAGAGGTAAACGGAAAGGATCAGGCTATCAATGGCGCGCCCCGACGCCGCTCCCGCGCTTCGCAGCAATGACAGATTGCGAGTTGTCACAGCCATTGTCACTCTCACTTATCTGTGGTATGGAGCGCCGCCAGCCAGCAGCGCCCTGCTCACGATCTTCTGCCAGCGCTGGCGGGAGCGTGCGCAACGCGCGCTCGACGATCAGCAACCCGCCAGCCGCATGGATCACCGACGTGACCATCGTCGCCAGCGCCGCGCCGGTCAATCCGAACGATGGGATCAGCCAGGCGCAGGCGCCGATGGTTGCGATCGTCATCACCAGAAAGAGGAGCGCCTGTGCACGTAAGCGCCGCACTGCGGTCATCGCATCGCCGACGAACCAGCCGATGTAGCCGATGCCAGCGGCAATCATGACCAGCACGAAAATGTGGTTGTGCGCACCGTACTCCGGTCGATAGAACAGTGTCAGAATCCAGCCGCCTATCAACCATGCAACCAGCACTCCAGCGCCTCCCAGCGCCAGGGCAATGACGACCAGTTTGTGGAGTAGTGAGCGGAAAGCGCGCGTATCACCACAGGCATAGTGCTGCGCCAGACGTGGATTGGCAGCGGCAGCGAGCGCGCCGATCACGGTCGTCCCGGCAACCTGAACATACGCAATGGCGGCGAAGATGCCCAGACTCTCCGCACCCAGGACGCGCTCGACGAAATAGCGCGGAATCGCTGTGCTGAGGGAGACCAGCATAATCCCCACGCCGAGCGGGAGTGCCATCCATGCCAGACGCACCGCGACTGCCATACGTTCGTGGTGTGCTGACGGTGCATGCGATGCGGGAGAACGCCGCAATGCCCGCAATCCATTCGGTACATCATAGAGCGCCAGCACCGTCGCCCACGCGCCAGCCATTCCGACCACGCCCCAAAACACCGATCCACTGAGATAGACGCCAACTGCCAAAGCGAGCAATGACGCTATACCTTTCAGGATCATGCCCAGGGCAATCCGGTCCATCCGCTCAAGGCGCTGGAGCAGACCATAGAAAATGTCGCTGATCGACTCACACGCCTTGGCACATCCGACCGCAAAAATGACCATGACTGTTTCCCACGGATACCCGACAGCCAGCGTAATTCCTGCAATCGCCAGCAACGCTAGCGCCGTCGTTGCCAGGCGAACGCCGAGGTAATCGCGAAACTGATACTGCTGCCGCGCATCGGTCGCCTGGATGGTGCGCAGGTGCAGGTTGGCAAACATGAACACCGGCGCCGTAATCGCCAGACCGAGCGCAAAAACGCCAACCATGCCAGGCGAACCGAGTTTTGCCAGCGCCATGAGCATGCCCCACTGACACGCGGCATACACAACATTTCCGATAAAGGTCCAGGAAAAGTTGGCGCGCAGCGAGAGACGCACGAATGATTGATTGTGACCTTCTCCAGACATCTGCTTTCCGTTCTTGGCGATCAACCGCCGACATTGCGATGTCCATCGACAAGAGAATCAGTTAGCGGGATCGTCTATCCTGAGAATACGTGCTGCATATCCATCAATCAAAAGCGAATCAATGGTCAGATGGTCACCGGAGATACTGAAAGGCAGTTCATCCCCTGTTTCCGCATCAATAATACGTTCTGGTGCGGCAACGAACCCTATCGCGCGCCAATCAATAATAATCATCGTTTCTTTCGGGATTTCAGCCGCGTTATAGATAGTCAGGTATTCTTCGCCAAACCTTTCGACAAACATACCATTTGTCGCAGTTGTGTAGGAAATCGGCTGCCAACCAGCGACATTCAGTGTATGAACGGTCTGAAGATGCTGCTTATACGCGCGCAACACTTCCTGATTAGCAGGCGGTTCGCTCCAGAAATAGCGTTCTGGATTATTGCCATACCGATCAATATTGACATAGATTCCTTTGGCTGTGTAAAGTGGAAGATAGCGTCGAATTTGCTCCAAAAAGGCGCTATCGCTGGTTGCGCGATCGAATCGAACGCTCAATGTGATAGGACGTTGATTGGCGCCCATGCGAATGCGATTGATCAGCCGCACCTTGTTCGCTGCTGTTTCATCGTACAGCTCATCAATCAATCGTCCATCACGTTCGATTTTGACAAACTCCTCAAGAATGTAATCCGCTTCCTGATATAAAATCCCGCTGATCGGTGCGCCACTCGATGCAATCGGCGCGTCGGCTGGCAGCGAGGCGCGCAGCGCTCGTAGAAATGCCAGGGTTGTCAGATGTTCGAGCGCCACGACCCGCCCGCTCGCGCGGTCGTAACTGAGCGGCAGCGAGGCTGTGCGCAGCGCGCGCAGGTTGAAATCCGGGCGCAAATAGACCCCAACGGTATCGACAGCGACGCCGTGGTACAATGTCATCCCTTCGTCCGGGTGAGTATCGAGATATGCTGGACCGTAGAGACCATTGGCGCGCTTGACTACTTCCAGATTCAACTCCCCAAAATTGCGCACCATCGTGGGAGCATGCATGGTGCGTGGTTCGTTCGACAGGGATGCATCAATGCCGGGATCAGGATTGATGCCATCAAAAATGCAGCGTCGCAGTCCTGGCTCCCAGGGAACTTCAGCCATCATCGAAGCGAAACTCATTGCATTGAGCCAGCGTCCATCGGCATCTCGCAGCAGCGACGCCTCAAACGGCGCAGGCAGGCGAAACTTCCCGATCAGAAAATTTGGTCCGTTGCTGACCGTCATTTGATACGCCTCGATACGCCACCATCCACGACCCTGTTCACGTTCGAGGACCGGTCCATACCTCCGCCCGCTGTCCTTCTGTCTGGTGCAGGTCGCAAATGGATACGATCCGGTGCACGTTTCGGCAAATGGTTCCCTTCCCCGTTCGATGTCTTCATACAACGCGAAGCAGGCGGCAATATCCGCTTCCCACGTCTGAATATTCCCGGCAGGCGATGGTGACGCTTTCAGGCGCATCCCACGATCGTAGTAACCATGGGGCCAGATGTAGACCAGGTCATCGATGCCGAAACGCCGGTTTTGCGCCTTATAACGCCCCCATACAGCGCCGATCCGGTATTCGAGCGGATTGGGGAATGCATCGTAACTGTACTCTTCCAGCACGACCATGGTTGTTTTGCGCGGCAATCTGCCTGCATGAGACTGCGGATAGATTGCAATGTATTTCGCATATGCCGAACGCAATCCCCATGCCGGTTCATCTGGCACAAACAGTGAGAGTGCAAAGGAAACACGGTTGCCGAAGCGAATATGCTCGCCATAGATGCCGAGATGGAAACATGCATCATAAGAACGACGTTGTGCATCGTAACGAACATAATATGCTGAAGGTTGCTCGGGATTGATTGACAGAGCAAGACCAGACAGATCGTCGCTAATGACATTTATTCCGTTTAAGTTTAGATCGAGATCTGTTTTCAAATGGAAATCACCATTTCCGAAGGAGCCGATATCCACCAAACGTTGAAGGACCGTTTTGTACGGATTTTGCCGTTCGACAATGATTTCCCGGTCATCAAGATGGTGATACCAGTATTTGCCGATAAGATCGATGGGTATCTGTAGACAGGCTTCGATAGCACGGGATTGCACAGATGGATCGGTATTCGTGATAGTGGTTGCAATATCGATACGATTCGGGCGCTCCGTCCATTTCTCAACGACCTGAAGAGCGGATGCACGACTCTCACGGGTGATCATCAGGACGTCAGCAGTCCGCTCCGAGCGCACAACCGATGCGCTGCGGGGATCCAGCACCGTTCTCCCCCACGGATCGAAGAGATGCACAGCAATGGTGTCACCAGGCGCCAGCGGAAACGTCTGCTGCTGTACATCGATGCGCACAAACCTGCTCTCCCGCTCGTCGAACAGCAGCGTCAACCCATCCTTTGTTTGCAGTGGCATCGGATCGGTCGCTGTATTTTCAGTCGTCCCAGTCGATGTCACCGGGTCTGCGGACGGTATCGCGGTTGGCGATACGGCGACCGGCCCGATACCTGATGGAGCAGTGTCTGCTGCACCAGTCGCCTGCGGTTTGGGCACGGGCAGGGCAGCGCCTTCTGATCCGCACGCGGCAAGCATGACGATGAGCAACGCTATACTGGCGAAACGTCGCCCTCTGGCTTTCAGAAGGATCGCGTTCATGCGCTCCTCACCATCATTGACCAGTGTGCTGCGGTGTAATCTGCACCAGCGCCGTCATATTCCAGCGCAACCGCTCATCTGGTCGATCAGGGGTGATAACCACCGTGTACAACGTCACATCCCCCTCCTGACCGGTTCCTAACGGTCTGATGCTGGTCACCTTGCCAGGGATTTCGAGGTCCGGGATCGCATTCAGACGGATGATTGCCGGGTCGCCCTCACGCAGGCGCGTGACGCTCAGTTCGCTCAGGTTGGTCGTTTCGATGCGCCAACCACGCACATCCGCCAGGCGCACCGCAACGAGATAGGGATCCACCACCTCGCCCGCTTTGATGTTGAGCGCTGCAACAACTCCGGCTATCGGCGCGCGGAGCGTTGCGCGTTCGAGCGCGAGTTCAGCCTGTTCGAGCGCCGCACGCGCTTCTTCAACACGCGCACGAGCAATCGCTGCTTCTGCCGGTCGCGCACCTGCCAGCAACCGCTCCAATTCGGCTTCGGCAATCGCCACTTCCGCCCGAGCGGCTTCGATGGCGCCTGCACGCTGTTCACCCTGAAGGCGCGCCAGATCGTCTTCCGCCTGTGCGACGGCGGCGCGCGCCGCCGCGAGTTGATCCGCATCGGCGCCTGCCAGCATGCGATCCAGGCGCGCTTTCGCGGCTTCGACCCGCGCCTCTGCTGCGGCAATGCCGGTTCGCTCCGCCTGCAATGCGGCTTCATACGCGACCCGCGCCTGCTCGAGCGCCTTCTCGGCATTTTCCATTGCCAGCCGCGCGCTGATCTCCCGCGTGCGTTGCTCGGCTGTCAGCGATTCGGAACGCGCCTGGTTTTCATCACGAATGCGGGCGTACTCGGTTTGACGGTCGCGTAGCAGATTGGCCGCCTGTTCCATATGCAGGCGCAGGGTCGTCTTTTCAAGCGACAGGCGATCACGGGTCGCCCGCAATTCCGCTTCCGCCTGGCGCAGTTCAGCGCGCAGGGCGCGAACATCTGCCGGGTTTGGTCCCGCTTCGAGGCGTGCCAGCGCGGCGCGTGCAGCATCGAGCCGCGCCTGAGCGGCAGCCCTGGTCTGGGCGGTCACGCCCCCGCTCACTTCGCGCAGTCGTGCCTGGGCGCGCGCCAGTTCCGCCTGGGCGCGCTGAATGTCGGCTGATATCGCCGGACCCGCCAGCAGTTCATACTGTGCCTGCGCCGCCGCCAGTTGGGCGCGCGCCCGATCAATGCGCAGCTTCAGTTCACTCGTATCGATGCTCAAAAGCGGATCTCCGGCGTTCACTCGATCACCTTCGCGCACCAGGACCTCCCGCACCACGCCGCCTGTCTCGAAACGGAGATCGATGTGACTCGCCGGCGCCACGATTCCATTGGCGACGACGGGTTGAACGCCTGGCGCTGCAACCGGCGGCGCCGCGCTCTCGACGGACGCCTCTGCGGTCAACGGAGCACTGACCCGACTGTATGCGATCAGCACGCTGCTGATCAGGAGGATGACTGCTAGCGCGCCGACGACGATTCTGGGCATGGGAAGCGCCATGTGATACCTCCCTCTGGGGCGCCAGAGAAATGTCTTCAATTCGACGTCAATGTCACTCTTCAGCAGATGACAACTGGAACCGTTTACTGGTCGGAGGAGTGGGATGAAATGGCAGATGCCGACGATAACGCTGTGCTATGAGGACTTTTCTCATTGACGGAAGGCGACGGCGAGCGCAGGCGTTTCCCTGGCATCGGTTCTGATCTCAGCGTGAAGAGAGATGTGTCTATCAAGAGAGCACTATCATCGTCTACCGCGCCAGTCAGCACGACGCCGGAGAGTCGGACATGCGCCTGATCCAGAATAGTGCGCGCTGATGCAGCGGCGGCGCTTTTGGTGACTTCGGCGCGCATCACAAGAATTGCAGCATCGGCCGCCTGAGCCATGAGCAGCGTCCCGGCAGTGTTGAGCAGCGCGGGGGCGACGATAATGGTGAGATCGGCGTGCTGATCAAGTTCTCTGATACACTTACTCAACCGGGGTGAGTCGAGCAGGATCAGAGGATTCGGGACCGGTTTGCCGCCTGGAAGCAGCATCAGGTTGGCAACCGATGTCGGTAGCAGGTAACGGTACACCGGCAGATGCTGAGCGCCTTCAAGCACATCGCGCACACCCGCGTCTCCCTGCAGATTGAACCAGGAGTGCAGCGTTGGCTGGCGCAGATCGCCATCGATCAGAATGATGCGCTGACCCAGTTGAGCGTAGATGACTGCCAGATGAACAGCCACGGCATGTGTGTCTGCCAGAGGTTCTGCGCTCGTCACTATCAGCGAACGAGCCGGATGATCAGCCAGTGCACTTCGCATGCGCACAGCAAGTAAACGGTAGGGCTCTGCATATGCGCCATCAATATTATCAACCGATGCTCGCTGCGCGTGGTCAGCCTGCGCTCGATTGCCAATCGTGCCCAGAACGGGGGCGCCAGCCGCCTGTGCCGCGTCATTGCCGTCCTTGATAGACTCATCGACATACTCACGCACCAGGGCGATGCCGAACATGCCGAGCACCCCAAAAATCAGACCCAGCAGCGTGTCGCGCAACACCTTCGGACTTGCCGGAACCGGATCAGCCCGGGCGGGTTCAACGACGCTCAGGCCGCGCTCGCCACTTGCATACCCGCCAGCCAGCAATTGACGATCCTGTTCGCGCAGGAGCCGCGCCAGTTCATTGGCGATGTCGGCGGCGCGCTCGGGCGAACGATCACGCGCAGTGACCACAATGAGTTGTGTATCACGAATGGTGGAAACGCGCACGTTCTGCATCAGACGGTCAGGGGTTGTCTCCAACCGGAGATTGGTGATGACCATCTCGTACAGCGGACGTTTCTTCAGGAGTTCTGCGTATGTGCGCGTCAGCTGCTGACTCATCAGCACCGATTCGTAACTCGGCGCCGACAGTCCACGGTGTTGATTGACGAGTAACGTGGCTGAAGCCTGATACACAGACGGGCGAAAGAGATTGATAATCAGAATAAGCAGTCCGATTAAGCCTCCGCCCGCAGCGACTGTGCGCCATCGGCGGCGTATCAGCCGCCTGATGAATCGTGTGTCCATACCATCCTCCTGACCTTAATCCCTCAGGGGCTGACACATCCCGTGCATCCTGCACAAACCTACGCCCTTTCGCCTGCACGAAAAGATGAAGGCGGCAGTTGCGTGGGCAACAAACCAGACTCGATCCAACCTGCTCTCATAATGAACAGTCGGACCGTGGCTCAAGCTCGCAGCGCAAAATCTATAGAGCGTCGT
>Ga0308411_10002624_pt1 | contig 12106 bp, 14 predicted proteins | sample HotsprottomLayer_2_FD_203530 | JGI IMG/M metagenome (GOLD analysis project Ga0308411, IMG submission 203530) | Hot spring phototrophic mat microbial communities from Octopus Spring, Yellowstone National Park, Wyoming, United States -... | ecosystem: Environmental > Aquatic > Thermal springs >... | reverse complement strand
TCCCGGACGATGAAAGCCAGCCGGTCGCCGCCCGGCGCCCAGACCGGACGCGTCACCGGGCCCGGTGCCGGAATCCGCCGCATGCGGCCGCCGTCCGGCCGCACCGTGGAGAGCGTCCCGCGGTCCACGTAGGCGAGCCAGTCCGCGGACAGCGACCAAGCGACGGCGCTCACCGGCCCGCCGGCGGCGACGCGCCGCTCGAGGGGACCGTGCGGGTCGTACACCCACACGCCGTCGCGCGCCCCGTAGGCGAACCGCCGGCCGTCCGGCGCCCAGGCCACCGGGCTGAGGGCCTCGCGCTCGGAGGCCGCGGCCACGCCGGCGACCACGAGCCGGCTCATCCCCACGGGCGCGGGGGAGCGGCGCACCTGGCAGCCGGCCACAAGCGCGGCGACCGCCAGGACGGCGGCCGCGACGAGCCCGACGTGCCGGAAGACGTCAGACGACCGGATAGCGCCCCTCCGCCAGGTCCTGGGTCAACGCGCCGATCTCCGAGAGCTCCCGGTCCAGGACGTCCCGCACGCGGCGCTCCACCGACGCGCGCCGCGCGCGCGGCGAGAGCACGATCTGGGCGGCGGCGATCTTGGGCTGATCGATGGGGGCGCCGATCTGACTGAGCAGCCAGACGTAGACCTCGAGCACGCCCGGCACCTCGCGGTAGATCTTGTTGGCCACCTGGTGGGTCATGATCGTGTAGATCTTCCCCACGTGGGAGACCGGGTTCTTGCCGGCCGCGGCCTCGGTCCCCATCGGGCGGTTCAGCGCGATCACCCCGTTGACCTTGTTGCCGCGTCCCACCTGGCCGGAGTCGCCGCTCTCCGCGGACGTGCCGGTGACCGACAGGTACATGCCGCCGAGCCCGCGGCCGGGCTCGTCGAGCGTGTTGACGTAGAGGTGGGTCTGACGGAACGCGGCCTTGGTGCGGAGCACGTCCATGACCGCGTCGTGCAGCGCCGCCTTGCGCCGGAAGTAGGTGGCCTCGCTGTCGATGTAGCGGTCCACCATCGCCACCGCCGCGGTCAGGTGCAGCTCGTCCCCGCGCCGGTAGCCCATCACCTTGATGTCCTCGCCCACTTCGGGAAAGTGCTCCTTGAAGGTCCGCGAGTTCATCAACCGCTCGACCTCGAGCACGGTCTGCTCGGTGGGCGTCAGCGGCGCGTAGCCCACCGCGGCCGAGGTGTCGTTGGCCGGCGGCCGCTCGCGCAGGAAGATGTCCACCAGCTCGGGCGACCCGGGCTTGATCTGCACGTCGTAGCGCACGTGCGCCTCGGGGTCCACGAACCGCAGGTTCTCGCGGATCCAGTCCTTGGCGGTCTTGACCGCGATCTCGGCGACCGGCACGTGCTCGCCGTTCGCCACCACGGTCGCGCGGTCGCCGAAGATCAGGCGCATGGGGTCGGTGACCCGGCCGCCGCCGAGGCGGATCTCGGCGTCGCCGGCCACCAGGAAGGCCTTGTCGATGTTGTGGTGGAGGATCTTCCCGAAACGGTCGAGGTACTCCCGGCTCAGGGCGATCGACACCCGCTCCATGATCGCATCGCAGATCGAGTCCGGATGCCCCACGCCCTTCCGCTCGACGATCTCGACCTGGTGCCCGGCCACGGGCGTGCGGGCCAGGACCTCGACCGTGATGTTGCGCATTCCCACCCTCCCCATCGACGCAGCGTCGGCCACGCGGACCACTATAGCAGACCCCACCAGGGCGCGGGTAGCGTCCGCCGGCGGCGGCGGACGAACACCCGGACCAGCGCCACTCCGGCGACGAACCCGCCCACGTGAGCCCACCAGGCGACCGTGGTGACCCCCGGCGCGCTCAGCGCGGCGAGCCCCTCGACCACCTGGAGGACGAACCAGACGCCGAGCACCAGCAGCGCCGGCAACTCCACGAGCCGGACGAAGAAGAACACGAAGACCAGCGAGAGAATGCGCGCGCCCGGGTAGAGAACAACGTAGGCGCCGAGCACCCCGGCGATCGCGCCGCTCGCGCCGACCAGCGGCACGGTCGACTCGGGGTGGACGGCCACGTGCACCAGCGCCGCGGCGACCCCGGTCGTCAGGTAGAAGATCAGGAAGCCCAGGTGGCCCATCGCGTCCTCGACGTTGTCGCCGAAGACCCAGAGGTAGAGCATGTTGAACCCCAGGTGGGCCCACCCTCCGTGCAGGAACATCGACGTGACCAGCGGCGGCCACGACGCGGGCCACGGCCCCCCGAGCACCCGGGCGGGCGAAGCGCCGTACGCCTCGTAGAACGCCATGACGACGCCGGCCGCCTCCAGGCGGATCGTGTGCAGGAAGACGAGCACGCAGGCCGCGACGAGCCCGACGACGACGACCGGGGCCGAGCGGGAGCGGGTGCTGTCGCGGAGCGGGATCACGGCGCGCTACGATTCCCAGCGCGCCTCGTCGACGCCTCCGATCTCCCCGAGCGCCACCAGGACGTCGTCACGGCTCACCCGCACCGGGAGCCGGAGCGCCAGGTCGAGCCGGACCTTCTCGTCGAGCTTCTCGGTGAACTCGACCCGGTCGATGTTCACGCCCATCGCGCCCAGCGCCGTCCCGATCCGGCCGAGCTGTCCGGGCACGTCGGCCATCAGCACGACGCAGTGCCCGACGCCCCGCCGCGGCAGCCGACGCTCCAGGCTCTTCATCACGGTGAGCACGCCGATCACGATGAGGGTCGCCCCCACGGCGCCGGCGTAGTAGCCGATGCCGGTCGCGGTGCCGATCGCGGCCACGGTCCACAGGCTCGCCGCGGTGGTCAACCCCTGCACCCCGCCGCCGGTGCGGAAGATCGTCCCCGCCCCCAGGAAGCCGATGCCCACGACGATGTTGCTGGCCACGCGCGAGGGGTCGGCCCCCGAGCCGAAAAACCCCTCGCGGGACACGAGCGCGAACAGCGCGGCGCCCACGCACACCAGGATGTGCGTGCGGAACCCGGCGGGCTTGTCCACGCTCTCGCGCTCGAACCCGATCAGCCCGCCCAGCGTCAGGGCGAGCAGCAGGCGGACGACCGTCTCCCACCAGGGAATCACGACGACGGCCCGCCGACCCCGACCGCGTCGGGCGCCGTCTCGGGCACCCCGTAGCGCTCGCGCGCGACGCGCCAGACGTGCTCCATCAGGCCGTCGATCAGCCGGTCCTCGGGGAGGCTGGCCACGATGCGGCCGTCCTGGAAGATGAGCCCCATGCCGCGGCCGCAGGCGATGCCCAGGTCGGCCATGCGCGCCTCGCCCGGCCCGTTCACCGCGCACCCCATCACCGCCACCTTGACCGGCGCCGGGATGTGGCGCAGGCGACGCTCGACCTCCTGCGCGATGTGGATGATGTCCACCTCGGCCCGGCCGCACGACGGACAGGCGACGAACTGCACGCCGCGCGTCCGCAGCCCCAGGCTCTTGAGGATCTCGTAGGCGGCCCGGACCTCCTCCACCGGGTCGGCGGCCAGGGAGACGCGGATGGTGTCGCCGATGCCCCGCGCGAGCACCGCACCGATGCCGACCGCGGACTTCAACCCGCCGGCCCACGCGGTGCCGGCCTCGGTCACGCCGACGTGCAGCGGGTAGGCCACGCGCTCCGCGAGCATGAGGTAGGCGTCGATCATCATCGGGACCTCGCTGGCTTTGACCGAGATCACGATGTCGAGGAACCCGAGGTCCTCGAGCACGCGCACGTCCTCCAACGCGCTCTCCACCAGGGCCTCAGCGCAGGGACGGCCGAACCGCCGCAGCGTGGCCTTCGACAGCGACCCGATGTTGGCGCCGATCCGGATCGGCACCCCCCGGGCCTGCGCCTCGCGCGCCACGATCCGCGTGCGGTCGCGGCTCCCGATGTTCCCGGGGTTGATGCGCAGCTTGTCGACGCCGGCCTCCAGCGCGCGGAGCGCCAGCCGGTAGTCGAACTGGATGTCCGCCACGATGGGGAGCGGGCTGCGGGGCTTGATGGCGGCCAGCGCTGCGGCTGCTTCGACGTCGGGCACCGCGAGTCGGACGATCTCACAGCCCTCGGCCGCGAGCTGGTAGATCTGCGAGAGGGTCCCGTCCACGTCGCGCGTGTCGGTGATCGTCATGGACTGCACCGACACGGGGGCCCCGCCGCCGATGGTCAGGCGGCCCACCCTGACCGGGCGTGTGGCGGCGCGGTGAGCGGACGCGCTCAACCCCCGGCCCCGATCAGCCGCCGGACGTCCTGCACCGTCAGGAAGACCAGGAGGAGAATCAGCAGCGCGAACCCCACCATGTGCACCCAGCCCTCGCGCCGGGGGTCGATCGGCCGCCGGCGGATGCCCTCCAGCGCGAGGAACGCCAGGCGCGCGCCGTCGAGCGCCGGGATCGGGAACAGGTTGAACAGCCCGATCATCACGCTGAGAAACGCCGTGAGCTGGAGGTAGGTCTGCACGCCGAGCGTCGCCGCCTGCGTCAGCATGCTGCCCGCGGCGAGCGGCCCGCCCAGGTTCTCCAGAACCCGCCCCTCGCGGACGAGCATGCCGATGATGCCGACGATGAGCCCGACGATCTGCCCGGTGCGCTCCACCCCCCACCACAGCGCGCGCGCGGCGTCCAGGCGCGGGGTGACGCGTGCCGTGAGCACCTCATTCCCGCGCCGCACCTCCAGCACGAGCTCACGCCCGGCGCTGCGGTGGATCGTCTGGATGACCTGCTCGCCCGACGTCATGGACACCCCGTCGATCGCCACGATCTCGTCCCCGGGCTGCAGCCCGGCGAGGGCCGCCGGCCAGGCGGGCTCCAGCGTGCCGATCCGGGTGCTCGCGCCGCCCGGGACGCCGCCGGTCGCGGCGGAGACCGCCAGGATGACGATCGCGAGCAGGAAGTTCATCGCCGGGCCACCGGCGATGATCGCCATGCGGGCGCCGACGCTCTTGGCCCGGAAGCTGGCCGCGGATCCGTCGCCCTCCGCGTCCTCGCCCTCCATCCGCACGTAGCCGCCGAGCGGCAGCGCGTTCCACGAGTAGGTGGTCTCGCCGCGGCGCCACGCCAGGATCGTCGGACCGAAGCCGATGGCGAAGGCGTGCACGCGGACGCCCACCCGACGGGCCAGGATGAAGTGCCCGAACTCGTGCACCAGGATCATCGCCCCGAACGCCAGCACCGCCAGGACGATCGCCAGGGGTGTGGTCACCGCGTCATCTCACTCCTTCGAGGATCGCCCGGGCCTCGCGCCGAGCCCAGCCGTCCGCCTCCAGCACAGCCTCCAGCGAGTCCGCCGGGCGCGGGTCATGACCGTCGAGCACGGCCCGCGCGGTGGCTGCGATGTCGGTGAACCGCAGCGCGCCGAGCAGGAAGCGCTCCACCGCGACCTCGTTCGCGGCGTTCAGGACGGCCGGCGCCGTGCCGCCGCGCCGCAGGGCGTCCCGAGCGAGGTCCAGCGCCGGGAACCGCTGGGGGTCCGGTCGCTCAAACGTCAGCATCTGCCCGTGCCATTCCACCGGCCGCACCAGCCCCGGCCGCCGGCCGGGCGCGGTGAGCGCGTACTGGATCGGACCCCGCATGTCTGGCGCGGCGGCCTGGGCGAGGACGCTGCCGTCCACGAACTCGACCATGGAGTGGACGACGCTCTGCGGGTGGATGACCACCTCAATCGCTTCCGGCGGCACGCCGAATAACCAGTGCGCCTCGATGATCTCCAGCCCCTTGTTCATCAGCGTGGCGGAGTCGATCGTGACCTTCCGGCCCATATTCCACGTCGGGTGCGCGAGCGCCTCCCGCACGGTGACGTCGCGCAGCTCGGCCTCGGGCCGACGGAGGAAGGGCCCCCCTGAGGCGGTGAGGATCAGCCGACGCACCGCGGCGCGGTCGGCACCGGCCAGACACTGGGCGAGCGCCGAGTGCTCGCTGTCCACCGGCACCAGCCGCGCCCCGGCCCGGTCGCGCGCCGCGGTCAGGAGCCCGCCGCCCGCCACCAGCGCCTCCTTGTTCGCGAGCGCGACGTCGCGGCCCGCCTCCAGCGCCGCCAGGGTCGGGCGCAGCCCACTGGCGCCCACCAACGCCACCATGACCATGTCGGCGGCGACCTCGCGGACCAGCCGCGCGGCCGCGTCCGGGCCTGCGAACAGCGCCGTGCCCTCGGGCAACGCGGGCGCCGCCGCCCGGGCCGCGGCCGGATCGTCGAGCGCCACTGCGGCCGGCCGCCAGCGCGCCGCCTGCGCGGCGAGCGCCGCGGCGTTTTCGCGCGCGGCCAGCCCCACCACGGTCACGTCGCCCAGCGCCGCGGCGACCTCCAGGGTCGCGCGGCCGACGCTCCCGGTGGACCCGAGCACGACCAGCCTCACAGCAGCCATCTCCACAGGTAGTACCCCACCGGCGCCCCGAACAGCAGCGCGTCGAACCGGTCCAGGATGCCGCCGTGGCCGGGCAGCACGGCGCCGGAGTCCTTGACGCCGGCGCTGCGCTTCATCGCCGACTCCCACAAGTCGCCGGCGACCGAGGCCACGGCCACGGCCAGGCCGAGCACCGCGGCGCGCCCCACCGGCCAGCCGAGGAGCGCGCCGCTACTGGCGCCGGCCAGCGTCGCCGCGACCAGCCCGGCGGCGAATCCCTCGAGGCTCTTGCCCGGGCTGAGCCCGGGTGCCAGCGGCCGGTGGCCCCACGCCACGCCCACGAAGTAGGCGACGATATCGTTCACCCAGACCACGGCGACGACGGCCAGGACAGCCCCGAACCCGGCCGCGTCCCGGAACACGATGAGGTGCGCGAACAGCCCGCCCAGGTAGAGCGCGCCCAGCAGGTCGGCTGCGGCGCCCGCGACGGCCTGCGGGCGATGCTCGCCGACGACCGCCAGCACGGCGGCCAGGGCGGCGACGGCGAGCAGCGCCGACCAGGCCGCGTCCCACCGCCCGACGGCGGCCAGCAGCGGGAAGGCGAGCGCGCCGACACCGAGCGCGGGCGAGGTCGGCAGGCCGGCCGCGCGCGCGAGCCGCCGGAACTCCTCGGCGCCGGCGACCGCGAGCACCGTCACGAGCAGGGCGAGCGGCATGCCGCCGGACCAGACCGCGCCGAGCACGATCGGGCCGCCGATCAGGACCACCGCCGCCCGGCGGGCGAGCCCGGTCCGCGCCCACGGGCCAGACGGATCAGCCACCAGGGACCGCACCGAAGCGCCGCTGCCGCTGCTGGTACGTGGCGATCGCCGCGGCCAGGTGGTCCCGTCCGAAATCCGGCCACAGGACGTCGAGGAAGACGAGCTCGGCGTACGCGCACTGCCACAGCAGGAAGTTGGACAGGCGCTGCTCGCGGCCGGTGCGGATCAGCAGGTCGGGGTCCGGCAGGTCCGCGGTGTACAGCCGGGCCGCGACCGCGGCCTCGTCGATGCTCTCGGGCGTACGGGCGCCCGCGGCCGCCTCTGCCGCGAGCAGGCGCGCGGCTCGCGCGAGCTCCGCCCGGCTGCCGTAGTTGAACGCGATGTTGAGGATCAGCGCGGCGTTCCCCGCGGTCAGCGCCACGGCCCGGTCGAGCTCCGCCCGGGTCTGCGGCGCCAGGCCGTCGAGCGCGCCGCAGACGCGGAGCTGGATGCCGCTGCGGTGCAGCTCCTCGGCCTCGGCGAGCACCGCCTCGTGCAGCAACGCCAGCAGCGCACCGACCTCGTCGCTCGGCCGCCGCCAGTTCTCGGTGGAAAAGGCGTAGAGGGTGAGCACGCTCACCCCCAGCTCGCGCGCGGCCTCGACGGTCCGACGGACGGCCTCGCGGCCGGCCCGGTGCCCCGCGGCCCGCGGCAGGCCCCGGGCCGCGGCCCAGCGGCCGTTGCCATCCATGATGATCGCGACGTGCGTCGGGACTCGAGGCGCGACCGCCGCGGGTCCGGGCCGGGCCGACGGGCTAGCCATCCTGCGGTCCTGCGGGCTCGTAGCGCTCGCGCGTCACCACCAGCGCCACCACCCCGTCGGCGGTCTCGCGCTGGCGCACGACCCGGAGCGCGCCGACCAGCCGCACCCGGCGCGTCGTCCGGGTCTCGGTCACCTCGACCCGCCGGCCCGCCGCTTCCAGCGCGGCCCGCGCGGCATCGAGCTCCCATCCCAGCACGTCGATCACGCCGGCGCTAGACTTCCATGATCTCCTGCTCCTTGGCGTGGAGCAGGCGGTCGAGCTGAGCGATCGCGTCGTCGGTCTGCTGCTGGAGCCGCTCGATCCCCCGCCGGCTCTCGTCCTCCGAGATCTCGCCCTCCTGCGCGAGCTGCTCCAGCATCTCCTTGGCCTCGCGCCGGATGTTGCGGATGGCCACGCGGCCCTCCTCGGCGTGGCGGCGAGCGAGCCGGACCAGGTCGCGCCGGCGCTCCTCGGTCAGCGGCGGAATCGGAATGCGGAAGACGGTGCCGTCGAAGCTCGGGTTCAACCCCAGGTCGCTCTGGAGGATGGCGCGCTCGATGTCCTTGACCGCGCCGCGGTCGAACGGCTTGACGACGAGCAGCCGCGGCTCCGGCGCCGTGGTGGAGGCGAGCTGCTGCAGCGGCGTGGGCGCGCCGTAGTAGTCCACGCGCACGTGCTCCAGCAGCGCCGGGTTGGCGCGGCCCGCGCGCAGCGTCGCGAACTCGCGGCGGGTGGCCTCGATCGCCTTCGCCATGCGCGCCTTGGCGTCGGCGAGGACCTCATCGGTCATCGGCGGGCCCCACCGACCAGCGTGCCGATCGGGTCGCCGGCCACCGCGCGCACGATGTTGCCCGGGCGCGTCACGTCGAAGACCACGATGTCCATGTGGTTGTCCTTGCACAGCGCCGCGGCGGTGGCGTCCATGACGCGCAGGTCGCGGTTGAGGATGTCCATGTAGTCCAGGTGGGCGTACATCACCGCGTCGGGGTGCACGCGCGGGTCCTTGTCGTAGACCCCCGAGACGCCCTTCTTGGCCATGAGCAGGGCGTCGGCCTGAATCTCGATCGCGCGCAGCGCGGCCGCCGTGTCGGTGCTGAAGTACGGGGAGCCGGTGCCGCCCACGAAGATGACGACCCGGCCCTTCTCGAGGTGGCGCAGGGCCCGGCGGCGGATGAACGGCTCGGCGATCTCGTGCATCTCGATCGACGACTGCACGCGGACGACCAGGCCCACCCGCTCCATCGCGTCCATCAGCGCCAGCCCGTTGACGACGGTCGCCAGGATGCCCATCGTGTGCCCGGTCACCTCGTCGATACCGAGCCGACGGCTCAGGTCGGAGCCGCGCGCGATGTTCCCGCCACCCACGACGATGGCGACCTGGACCCCGCGGCGCGTCACCTCGAGGACCTCGGCGGCGACGAGCTGGAGGACGGTGGGATCGAAGCCCGTGCCGCCCTCGCCGGCCAGCGCCTCGCCGCTCAGCTTCAGCAGCACCCGCCGGTAGGCGGGGCGCCGGTCGGGCTCGGGCGGCACGCTCATGTGGATGCTCCTCGCGGGGCGGGCTACTCTCCCAGCTTGAACCGCGCGAACCGCCGCACCTGGATGTTCTCCCCGGTCCGCGCGATGGCGTCCGTGATCATCTCGCCGACGCGCCGGCCGGCGTCCCGGATGGACGGCTGCTCGAGCAGCGCGACCTCCGCGATCCACTGCTCGAGGCGCCGCTCGATCGTGGCCTCGTCCGCGGCCGGCTCGTCGGCCGCGATCGCCGCGCGCCGCGCCGCCAGCTCGTCGGCGGGGATGTCGTCCTTCGCCACGACACGCGGCGCCGCGGCGGCCACCTGCATGGCGAGCTCGCGCGCAAGCGCGCGGAACTCGTCGGTGCGCGCCACGAAGTCGGTCTCGCAGTTGAGCTCGACCAGGGCACCCAGGCGGTTGCCCGGATGGATGTAGGCCTCCACCAGCCCCTCGGACGCGGTGCGCCCGGCACGGCTCGCCGCAGCCGCCAGCCCCCGGGCCTTGAGGATCGCGGCGGCCGCGTCCAGGTCGCCGCCGGCCTCCTCGAGCGCCCGTCGGCAGTCCATGATCCCGGCACCCGTGCGGGCGCGCAGGGTCTTCACCAACTCGGTCGTGATCACCGCCGCCATCGTCAGCCCCGCGACTCCTCGGACTCGGCCGCCGCCGGCTCGAACTCCGCCTCGCGCACGGCCGGCGCGTCGAATGCCTGACCCGCGCCGTCCTCGGCTGCCTCGGCCTCCTCCTCGTGGATCTCGTGCTTCCGGCGTTCCTCGAGCCCTTCCAGGCACGCGTTCGCCACGCGGTTCGTGATCAGCCGCACGGCGCGGATCGCGTCGTCGTTGCCCGGGATCGCGTAGTCCACCTCGTCGGGATCGCAGTTGGTATCCAGGATCGCGACCACGGGGATGCCCAGCTTGCGCGCCTCGGCGACCGCGATGTGCTCCTGGCGCGTGTCCACCACGTACACCGCGGCCGGCAACCGCGTCATGCCCTTGATGCCGCCCAGGAACTTCTCCAGACGCGCGGCCTCCTCGGCCAGCCGGGCCTGCTCGCGCTTGGGCAGCAGCTCCATCACGCCCCGGGTCTTCATGTCCTCGATCTCCCGGAGGCGCTCGACGCGCCGGCGGATCGTCTGGAAGTTAGTCAGCATGCCGCCCAGCCACCGCTGGTTGACGAACGGCTGCTGCGCGCGCGTGGCCTCCTCGCGGATCGCGTCCTGGGCCTGCTTCTTGGTGCCGACGAACAGCACGTCGCCGCCCTGGGCCGTGACCTCGCGGACGAAGCGGTACGCCTCCTCGATGAGCGGCACGCTCTTCTGGAGGTCGATGATGTGGATGCCGTTGCGCTCGGTGAAGATGAAGCGGCTCATCTTGGGGTTCCACCGCCGGGTCTGGTGACCGAAGTGGACCCCCGCTTCGAGCAGCTGTTTCATGGTGACGACTGGCACGCGTTGCCTCCCTGTGGGCGCCGGCGCCCGCCGGCCGCCCGAGTGGTTGCGTCCTCCGCCCCCATCGTCCCCGTCGTGCGGGCCCGAGGTCGCCGTGCGACACCCTCGGCGGGTCCGGGAGCGTGCGATCTTGGCCGGGGCCGGGCGCACAGAAATCCCGCAAAATCGCTGCCGACTTTGCGGGAGACGTGCGTGGCGACCGCGCGGCGGCAAATCCTGCGGTAGTATAACACGGTCCGGAGCGGAAGGAAACGGCCGGGCGCCTACGCGCGCGGATGGGCCTGCGCGTAGATGCGCTTGAGGCGCTCGCGCGAGACGTGGGTGTAGATCTGCGTCGTGGCCAGGCTGGCGTGGCCCAGCAGCTCCTGGACCGCGCGCAGGTCCGCGCCGCCGTCGAGCAGGTGCGTCGCGAACGTGTGGCGCAGCACGTGCGGGGTCGTGCGCGCCTGCACCGCCCCGGCGCGGACCCACCGGTCCACCAGCAGCTGCACCGCGCGCGCCGTCAGCGGCCCCCCCCGGGCGTTGAGGAACAACGCTTCGGCGCCCCCCCGCGCCAGGCGCGGCCGGCCCTCCTCCACGTAGCGGCGCAGCGCCGCCTGCGCCTGCGCACCGATGAGCACCGTGCGGTCGCGGCCGCCCTTGCCGCGGACGCGGATCTCGTCGCCGCTCACCTGCGCCAGCCGCAGCGAGGTGAGCTCGCCCACCCGCAGCCCCGCCGCGTAGAGGAGCTCCAGGATCGCGCGGTCGCGCAGCCCCGACGGCCGGTCGAGCGGCGGGGCCCCGAGCAGCGCCGCGACCGCATCGTGCGGAAGGGCCGCCGGCAGCCGGCGGCCGCGGCGCGGCGCGGTGATCAGGCGCAGCGGACTTCGGGCCACCCGGCCCTCCCGCCGCAGGAACCGGTAGAAGGTCCGCAGCGCCGACAGCCGTCGCGCGATCGAGCCGCGCGCGTACCGGCCGTGGAGGGACGCCAGGTACCGCCGCGCGACGGCCGGGGTCACCGCGTCCCACCCGCGCACGCCCTCGGCGGCCAGAAAGCGGCGGAAGGCCTCCACGTCGCGGCGGTAGGCCGCCAGCGTGTGGGGCGAGGCGCCGGCCTCGGCCTCGAGGGTCTCCAGGAACGCCGCCAGATCGCGATCGATGGCGACCACGGGTCAGTGCGCCAGGCCCGGGGGACCGGCCCCTGCCGTCGCGGGCGCGCGATCGCCGGAGGCGGGGGCGGGCTCGGCCGGCTCGCGGTGGCCGCAGGCCGCGTTGGTGCAGCGCAGCTCCGGCCCGCGGCGGAGCGGCTTGGACACCATGAGGCTGCCGCAGCGCGGGCAGGGCCGGT
>Ga0308411_10002623_pt1 | contig 12106 bp, 9 predicted proteins | sample HotsprottomLayer_2_FD_203530 | JGI IMG/M metagenome (GOLD analysis project Ga0308411, IMG submission 203530) | Hot spring phototrophic mat microbial communities from Octopus Spring, Yellowstone National Park, Wyoming, United States -... | ecosystem: Environmental > Aquatic > Thermal springs >... | reverse complement strand
TCCTCGAGAAAAACACGACGAACTTTATTCTAGCGAGCCTTTAGCGGCGCGGCGAAAACAACTGTCAACGTCGTCGTGCACCGGTAGGCGGCCCCGACCCGATTTACGCCCCGCCCCCGTTTCCGGATGGGCTGGCCGCCGGCAAACTGGCACGGCTCTGTCCCGGCAGGCGGCGCCGCGGGCGTCAGAAGAACGCCTGGATCCCCGTCTGCGCCCGACCGAGGATCAGCGCGTGGATGTCGTGGGTGCCCTCGTAGGTGTTGACGACCTCGAGGTTGACCAGGTGGCGCGCCACGCCGAACTCGTCGGAGATGCCGTTGCCGCCCAGCATGTCGCGCGCCATCCGCGCGATGTCGAGCGCCTTGCCGCAGGAGTTGCGCTTGAGGATCGAGGTGACCTCGACCGCCGCAGTGCCCGCGTCCTTCATGCGCCCGAGGCGCAGACACCCCTGCAGGCCGAGCGCGATCTCGGTCTGCATGTCGGCGAGCTTCTTCTGGATCAGCTGATTGGCGGCGAGCGGGCGGCCGAACTGCTTGCGGTCGAGGACGTACCGGCGGGCGCGGTGCCAGCAGTCCTCGGCCGCGCCGAGCGCCCCCCACGCGATCCCGTAGCGGGCGGAGTTGAGGCAGGTGAATGGCCCCCTGAGGCCGCGTACCTCGGGGAACGCGTTCTCCTCCGGACAGAACACGTCGTCCATGACGATTTCGCCGGTGATCGAGGCGCGCAGCCCCACCTTGCCGTGGATCGGCGGCGCCGAGAGGCCCTTGGCGCCCTTGTCGAGAACGAAGCCGCGGATGACGCCTTCGTCGTCCTTCGCCCAAACGACGAACACGTCGGCGATCGGCGAGTTGGAGATCCACATCTTCGACCCGGTGAGGCGGTAGCCGCCCGGCACCTTCTTCGCCCGCGTGACCATGCTCGCCGGGTCCGACCCGTGATTGGGTTCGGTCAGGCCGAAACAGCCGATCCACTCTCCGGTCGCGAGCTTCGGCAGATACTTCTGGCGCGTCGCTTCGGAGCCGAACTCGTAGATCGGCAACATCACGAGCGAGCTCTGCACGCTCATCATCGATCGGTAACCGGAATCGACGCGCTCCACCTCGCGTGCGATCAGCCCGTAGGAGACGTAGTTGAGCCCGGGCCCACCGTACTCGCTCGGGATGGTCGGCCCGAGCAGGCCGAGCGCGCCCATCTCCCGGAAGATCGCCGGATCGGTCCGCTCGTGCCGAAAGGCTTCCAGCACGCGCGGGGCGAGCCGCTCCTGGCAGTAGGCGTTGGCCGCGTCGCGGACCATCCGCTCGTCCTCGGTGAGCTGGTCGTTCAGGAGCAGCGGGTCGTCCCAGACGAACCGGGCCTTGCCGACGCTCGACTTGGTCTCGGGTGCGTTCATCGGGGGCTCCCGCGCGTCATGTTTCCGGATGGGTCAATGATAGTCCAAGCCGCGCGCGCCGCTTCAGCCAGGGGCTCGGCCGGTAGCGCGGGTCGCCGTAGAACGCGAGCAGCCGCTCGAGGATCTCGAGCACCCGCGGCGCCCCGATCACGTCGCCCCACGCGAGCGGACCGTAGGGGTAGCCGAGCCCGAGCCGGACCGCGAGGTCGAGGTCCGCGGGCGAGCAGATGCGCTGCTGGACGATGTCGCAGCCGATGTTGATGACGTGAGCCACGACGCGCTGGGCGACGAACCCGGCGCTGTCGCGGATCACCGACACCGGCACGCCGCCGCGGGCGAACAGCGCGTGCGCGGCGGCGGTCGCCGCCGGCGCGGTGGCCGGCGTGGGCATGATCGTGCGGCGCTTTTCCAGCCCGAACAGGCAGTCCACCGCCACCGTGCGCGCCGGATCGATCCCTGCCTCGAGCGCGGCGCTGGTGGCGTCGCCGCCGAGCGGCGCGACCAGGCAGAGCGAACCGGCCGCCGGGCGTTCGCCCAGGTCACGGACCGCCCCGAGGCGCTCGACCGTCGCCGCCAGCGTATCGTGCAGGCCGCCGGGAGCGAGCCAGACCGGCGGCACCTCCACCGCCGGGACCGGGGCGACCGGCATCGGCTGCGCCTGGCCGTCGACGTACTCGTAAAAGCCGCGGCCGCCCGACTTGCGGCCGAACAGCCCGGCGACCACCCGCTGCCCGGTGATCGGCGAGGGCCGGTAGCGCGGCTCCTGGTAGTACTGGTTGTAGATCGATTCCATCACCGGGTGTGACACGTCGAGCCCGGTCAGGTCGAACAGCTCGAACGGCCCCATCCGGAAGCCGGCCTGGTCGCGCAGGCAGCGGTCGATCTCCCAGAACTCGGCCACTCCCTCGCGCAGGACCGCGAGCGCCTCGGTGCCGAAGCCGCGGCCCGCGTGGTTCACGATGAACCCCGGCGTGTCCTGCGCGCGCACCGGCGCGTGGCCCATGCGTCGCGCGAGCGCGGCCAGTGCATCGCCGACCCACGGCGCGGTCCGCACGCCGCCGACCACCTCGACCACCTTCATCAACGGCACCGGGTTGAAGAAATGGAAGCCGCCGACGCGCTCGGGATGCTTGCAGCCGGCGGCGATCGCGGTCACCTGGAGCGACGAGGTGTTGGTCGCGAGCAGGCAGTCTTCGGCGACGATGCCCTCGAGGTGCTGGAACAGCTCGCGCTTCGCCTCCAGGTTCTCGACGATCGCCTCGATCACCACCTGGCAGGGCGCGAGATGCGCGAGCACGTGCGCGATTTCGAGCAGCCCCGCGGCGCGGGCGGCGACCTCGCTCGGGAGCTTGCCCCGTTGGGCGAGCGTCGCGAGCGTCCCGGTCACGTGATCGCGGGCGGCCTCCGCGGCGCCGGCGCGGGTGTCGTAGAGCACCACGCGGATGCCGGCCTGGGCCGCGATTTGCGCGATGCCGCGCCCCATGACGCCGGTGCCGACGATGCCGAGAGCGAGATCCGGGCGCTGGACGTCGAGCGGCATGCGGCGGTCGCGGTCGAGGGCGTCGGCGAGAGCGAGGTTCACGCGATTGTAGCGCGGCCACGGTGCGCAGCCGCGGCGCGATCGGCGAGGCGTTGACGCTGCACGCGATTTTCGGGCAAGCTGGCCGAGCGGGATCGTCGCGGTCCCGTGCGCGCCGGCGGGTAGAGGTCGTCCCAGCGGCCCACAGTCCCGTTCCGCCCGGGCTGCTCCGACCGGACGCGCGTGTCATTCCACAGGAGCGCCGGAGATGTACAAGCGGATCCTCATGGCCTACAACGGCACCCGGGAGGGCAAGACGGCCCTGCTCGCGTGCTCGGAGATCGCCGCGTTCGCGCAGGCCGAGACTCACCTGCTCGCGGTCGCGAGCATGCCCTCGAGCATGTTCCTCACCGAGGGGTTCCTGCCCGAAGAGCTGATCGAGGAGGAGAAAAAGCGCATGCAGGACGTGCTCGACGAGGGGCTTGCGACCCTGAAGGAGCGCGGTTACACCGTCGCCGGGCACCTCGCGGTCGGCGAGCCGGTGGAGGAGATCTGCCGCCTCGCCGGCGAGCTGAAGTGCGATCTGATCATCGTGGGCCACAAGCAGAAGCAGAGCTTCGCCGCGCGCTGGTGGCGGGGCTCGGTCGGTGCGACGCTGCTCGACTACGCACCGTGCAGCGTGCTGGTCGCGATGGGGCCTTGAGCGCCAGCGCGGCCGAGGGGGATCGCCGCCGCACGAGCACGGCCGAGCCCTACTTGATCGCGAAATCGGCCCGGGTGGGTCTGCCCTTGTCCTTGATGCCCTCTGCGGAGAGCTTCGGCGCGACGATGAACACCCGCTCGGCCGGGATCCCGCCTTCGTTCACCAGCCAGTCCTTCGCCGCCTGCGCGCGCGCGTTCGCGAGCAGCCGCAGATCCTCGTCGCTCACCTGGGTGTGGGTGAGCATCAACGTTTCCATCTCGGGCACCGGCAGCTCCTTCGCCAGGCCGATCGCGTTGCGCGGCTTCGGGAAGCTCTCGGCGCCGTAGGCGCGGCGCAGGTAGCGCTCGTAGTCCGCGCTCGCCACCGTCACCTGGTCGGGCGACGGCGGTGCCTTGCCTTCGCGCCGCAGCTCGTCGAACTTCTGCGCTTTCACCTTGCGCTCGAGCGACGCGCGCTTGATACCCTCGCGGTCGGTCGCCGGGTCGACACGGCCGGCGATGTCGAGCTTGACCCCGGGCCGATCGAGCAGCGCCTTGGTGAGGGACCTCAGCTTGCCCGCCTCCAGCTCGCCGATCGCCGCCGAGCCCGGCGCGAACTCCACGTAGGCGAGCTCCTCGCCGCCGCCGACCAGTGCCCCGAGGAGCGCGAAGGGCGCGGTGACGGCCTTGACGATCAGGTTGCCGATCACCTGCAGGACGATGCCGAACACGCTGAACTGTGGATCGTCGAGCGAGCCCGAGATCGGGAGATTCACGTCGATCACGCCGTTGCGGTCCTTGAGCAGCGCCACCGCGAGCGTCACCGGCAGCTTGGTCGCGGTCGGGCTGTCGACCTTCTCGCCGAAGGTGAGCTGGTCGAGGTAGATGTTGTTCTCCGCCTTGAGCTTGCGGTTCTCGATGAGATAGGCGACCCGAACCGAGAGCTTGCCGCGCTCGATGCCGTATCCCGCGTACTTGATCGAGTAGGGCGTGAGCGGCGGCAGCTCGATGTCGCGGGCGCTCGCCTTCAAGTCGACGAACAGATCGGCGGCGAGCGGATTCACACGGCCGGTGATCTCCACCGGCGCCGCGTTGTCCACGCGCCCGCGCAGCTCGACCTGGCCGGGGCGCTCCGGGGTGATCTCGGTGACCGCACCCCCGATCCCGGTCAGGTTCGCGGTGTAATTGGGCTTGATGAAGAAGTCGCTGAAGTTGACGTTGCCCCCTTGCAGCGAGAGCTTGCCGATGCGCACGCTCGGCGGCAGCGCCGGCGCGCCGGGGCTGCCCGGAGTCGCGGCGCTCGCCGGTGCCTGCGGCGTCGCCGCGGGCGGCGGCGCGCCCGGCGGCCGCGCGAGGTCCTGCAGATTGAGCCGGCCATCGGCCGACAGGATGATCCGCGCGTAGAAGTCGGCGAGCGCGACCTCCTCCACCGCGACCTTCAGCGGCTCGAGGTTGAAGTCGATCGCGCCGAGCGCGAGCGACTTCCACTTGAGCAGGTCTTGGGTGGTCGGCTTGTCGAGCGAGGCGAAGTCGGCGAGGCTGAAGTCGCCCTTGTAGGCGGCCTTCACGGCGCCGCCCGGCGCGAGCTCGAAAGTGGCGGTCCCGCGCGCCGACGCGGCGCCCGCAGTGATCGTGACGTTCACCATGTCGTCGATGTAGCGCTGCACCGGCACGATGCCGATCGATCTCGCGTCGATGCGCAGGCTCGCCCCGAGCGGGTCGAGCGAGAGTGGTCCACTCGCAGCGATCGTGCCGGTGCGGTCGACCGTGGCGCGCAGGCTGACGCTGCCTCGGTCGCCTCGCGCGGTCGAGAGCCGCTCGGCCGTTGCGTCGATCGCCGCGATCTGCATTCGCAGCGGATCGCGCACCGCGAGGTCCTCGAGCGCGACCGAACCCCGTTCGACGACGAGCCGTTCCAATTCGATGCGCCACGGCGCCGCGGCCGGGTCGGGCGCGGCCGACTCGGCGCCGCGCGCGATGCGCTGGAGGTTGAGGCGTCCGTCTTGCTCCCGGCGCACCCTCGCCGCCGGCTCGCGCACGACGATCGTGCCGAGCCGGAGGCGCTGCCCGGGAAGCTCGATTGCCGCGCCCTTGACCTCAGCCGCAGCGACCCGAACGAGCGGCTCCTTGTCGCCGGGCAGGCGCGCGCGCAATCCCTTCAGCATCGCGTCGACCCGATCGGCCTTGATCTTGAACTCCTGCGTGACGAGATCCGCTACTGCGTCGTAGCTCGCGCCGACATCCAGCGTACCGTCCTCGATCTCGAGGTTGACGTGCGGCGTCAGGTAGCTCTGGTAGCGCTTCAGGTCGATGCCGGTCACCTCGATCCGGCCGTCGGCGGCGCGCGGCTCGGCGGTTCCGCCGCCGGCGAGCTTGACCGTCTCCCCGCCGCCGGTGCGCAGCGACAGCGTGTGCTCGGCGCGCTCGCCCTTCGCCGTGTTGGCGTTGAGCACCTCGATCTGCACTGGGTCGGCGACCGCTTCGAACGGCGGTGTCACCGCCTCGTCGCGGAACCGGACCTTGCCGGCGTTCACCACGATCTGCTCGACCCGGATCGGGACCGCCTCCGCGCCGGCGTCCTTGCGAGCTTGCTCCTGCCGCAGCTCGGCCTGGCCGACGATCTGGGCGAGCCGCGCGAGATTCACCTCGCCCGACTGCTCGCGCCGGACGTCGAGCTCGAGCCCGTCGAGCACGACGCGTTTGAGGTCGATCACCGGCGCAAGGGGGGCGACCTCGTTGAGGGTCGCCGCGAGCCGCTGCCAGGCGATCGCCGGCCGATCCTCGGGATCGCGGACGTCGAACCGCTTCAGCGCGACCTCGCCGCGCAGCTTGACGACCGGCGTCCGGCCGGGCGGTTGCTCGAACGCGACGCTCACGCGCGTGTCGAGGTATGCCGAGCGGACGCGCGCCCGGGGCTTGACCGGCGAGTAGGCGACCAGCGGGGCGAGGTCGAAATCGTCCAGCTCGATGTTGACGGTGGCGACCAGGCTTTCCTTGAACGGCAGCGTCTCGCCCTTGGCGCCGAATTGAGCGCCGTTCACCCGCGCCGCGAGCACCGGGAGGACGGTCACTTCGTTGTGAACCGGCAGGCTCGAGATGAACGGAACGCCGATCCGCAGGTCGGCGATCTCGTGCCGCCGGTCGGCTGCGCGATCGTCGATGTCGATCCGGCCGTCGGTGAGCTCGACGTTGAAGACGGCGAAGCGCAGCGGCGGGCCGTCGGACTCCGGCTGGGCGAGCGCTTCGTCGACGAGGTCCTGGAAGTTGTAGCTGCCGTCGGCGTTACGCACCGCCCGCAGGTGCGGTCTGGCGAGCCGGATCGCGTCGACGACCGGCGCGAAGCGCACGAGGGTCTGCCACGACGCGTTCACGTAGAGCTCGTCCAGGGTGAAGAACGGCTCGCTGCCGCCGCGCTCGCGCACGGCGAGGCCCCGGAGCGTGAGCGACGGCGCGAACGGATTCGCGCGCACGCTCTCGACGGTCACCGCGCGGTGCAGCCGCTCGGTGAGCTGCTTCTCGAGCTGCCACTTGACGAGCGGCGGGATGCCAAAGAACCCGAACAGGATGCCTGCGGCGAGCACCCCTGCGAACCAGAGGAGGATGCGGCGCACGCGCGCAGAGCGGGCCATCACTGCGATTCGGTCGGCGGGCGCGGCCATGCTGCAGGTGCGGGGAATCCGGTGCGCCGCAAGGGTAGCAGGTCTGCCAGCGCGTCGTCGCATCGCGCCACGCAGGCGCGGCCCGCGTCCCGTGGCAAGATTCGCGCATGACCACGCGCGCAAGCCGCGACGCAACGGCACCGGCGTTCGCGCCCCGGGTGATGCCGCTCGGCGATGGTGCGGTGATGGCAGAGCTCGCCGAGGTGGCGGATTTGGATGCCAACGCGGCGGCCCACCACGTCGCCGCCGAGGTCCGCCGGCGCGCGCCGGCCTGGGTGACCGACGTGATCCCGGCGATCGTCACCGTGACGGTGCTCTTCGCCGCGGCGAGCGCGCGCGAGGCGCAAGAGCGGCGCGAACAGGCGAGCAGCCTGCTGCTCGACGCGGTCGCGCGCTCGCGCCACCGCAGCGCCGCCGCGCCGGCGCGCACCGTCGAGGTGCCGGTTTGCTACGAGGCTCCGTTCGCCCTCGACCTCGACGAGGTCGCTGCCCGCACCGGGCTCGACCGCGCGGAGGTGGTGCGCCTCCACGCCGAGTCGCCCCATCGCGTCCTGATGATCGGCTTCGTGCCCGGCCATCCGTACATCGGCGGACTCGACGCGCGGCTCGCGGTGCCGCGCCGAGCGACGCCGCGCCCGCGCATGGCGCCCGGCACGGTCGCGATCGCGAACGAGCAGACCTCGATCTACCCGTTCGTCACCCCGGGTGGCTGGAACGTGATCGGACGCACGCCGCTCGCGCTGTTCGACCCGGCGCGCGAGCGGCCGAGCCTGCTCGAGCCGGGCGACGGGGTGCGGTTCGTTCCGATCACCCGCGACCGGTACGAGCGCGGTGGGTTCGCGTGACCCTGCGCATCCTCCGGCCGGGGGCGCTCGCCACCGTGCAGGACCTCGGCCGGCCCGGGCTGCAGCACCTCGCGATCGTGCCCGGCGGCGCCATGGATCCTGCGGCGCACCGGATCGCGAACGCGCTGGTCGGCAACCGCGCCCAGGCGGCGACGCTCGAGATCGGCCTGTCCGGGCCCGAGCTCGTGTTCGATGAGCCCCTGCTGGTCGCATTGCACGGTGCACGCTTCGAGGCCACCCTTGACGGAGCGGCGTTCCCGGCGGCGCGCCCGGTGCTCGTGCGCGCCGGGGCGCGGCTGCGGATCGCGCGAGCGCGGCTCGGCTGCTTCGGTTACCTGGCGGTGGCCGGTGGCATCGCCGTGCCGCCGGTCCTGGGCAGCCGCGCCACTTATCTGCCCGGCGCATTCGGCGGTCTGAACGGCCGGCCGGTCGGCGCCGGGGCGGTGCTGCCGATCGCACCCGACGCGCCGGCGCTCGCCGCTGCGCGCTTTGCTCGGGTCAGCGCCCGCCAAGGTGGCGCGGTAGAGGTCGGCGCGGGCAGTGCGCGCAGCGTGCGGTGGTTCGCACCGGCGCCGTCGCTGCCGGACGCCGATCCGCCGGTGGCACGCGTGGTGGACGGCGTGCACCTCGCCCTGTTCACCGAAGCGGCGCGCGCGGCGTTCCTCGCCGAGCGCTGGCGGGTGGGGCCCGATTCGAACCGGATGGGCTATCGCCTGCTCGGGCCGAAGCTCGAGCTCGCGCGCCCGGCCGAGATCGTGTCCCAGGCCACGTGTCTCGGCACCGTCCAGGTCCCGCCGAGCGGCCAGCCGATCGTGCTGATGGCCGATCACCAGACCACCGGCGGGTATCCTAAGATCGCCGAGGTGATCGACGCCGACGTGCCGCGCTTCGCGCAGCTCGGGCCAGGTGCGCAGGTGCGCTTCGCACGGGTCGCGCTCGCCGATGCGGACGCTGCGCGCGAACGATGGAACGGCCGGCTCGCGCGGCTGATCGAGCGGATTCGATGGGAGCTCGGCAATGAAGACGGTTGATCTCAACTGCGACATGGGCGAGAGCTTCGGCGCCTGGAAGCTGGGCGACGACGCCGCAGTGATGCCGTTCGTCTCCTCGGCCAACGTCGCATGCGGCTTCCATGCCGGCGATCCGTCCACGATTCGCCGCACCGTCGCGCTCGCCGTCGATCACGGCGTCGCGGTCGGCGCCCACCCCTCGCTGCCCGACCTGCAGGGGTTCGGGCGGCGCGCGATGGCGATCAGCGGCGAGGAGTGCTACGACCTCGTCCTCTACCAGGCGGGCGCGGTCGAGGCCTTCGCCCGCGCCGCCGGTGCGCGCCTCCACCACGTCAAGATCCACGGCATGCTCTACAACATGGCGGCGCGGGACCCGGAGCTCGCCGATGCGATCGCGCGCGCGACCAGGGACCTCGGTGCCGACGTGTGGCTGTACGCCCTCTCGGGCAGCGCGATGATGGATGCCGCGGCCCGGTACCAGGTGCGTGCGGTGGGGGAGGTGTTCGCCGACCGCACCTATCGAGCCGACGGCACGCTGACCCCACGCAGTGAGCCGGGGGCGATGATCACCGACGAAGCGGCCGCCGTCGCGCAGGCGGTGCGAATGGTGGAGGAGGGGTACGTGCGCGCGCAATCCGGCGCGGACGTGCCGGTGGCGGCGGGGACGCTGTGCCTGCACGGCGACCAGCCGGGGGCGGTGGCGTTCGCGAAGGCGCTGCGCGCGGCGTTCGCGGGGCGCGGCATCCGGGTGGCGGCACCGTGACGCGGCGGGGCCAGTGACGGCTTCGGCGCGTCGCGCCGGCCTCGTGCTCGCGCTCGCCGCGCTCCTCGCGGCCGCGTGGCTCGCGCCGCTCGATGCCGCCGCGACGCGGCAGACCGAAGCGGGCCTCAAGCGCGCGCTGGCAACGTTCGCCGCGGCACGGGCGCTCAACGCGGTCATCTCTGTCGCGCAGGGCACCGAGGTGGCGGTCGAACCGGCTGGCGTCGGCGTCACCTTCGCGCCGGGACAGGTGCTCGACCCGATCAACGACCTGATCGAGCAGTTCTCGATGCTGATGCTCGCGGCGAGCGTGTCGTTCGGCCTGCAGCGGGCGCTGATCGGGATCGGCGGCTACTGGGCGGTGTCGGCCGCGCTGTCGGCAGCCGCCATCGTCTGGGCGTGGCTGCGCTGGCGCGACGCCCGCGTCCCGCGCTGGCTCGCGCGGACGCTGCTGGTGATGCTGCTCGTGCGCTTTGGCGTGCCGCTGGTCGCGGTCGGGAGCGAGACCGTTTTCCAGCTGTTCCTCGCCGACCAGTACGCGGCCGGCCAGGCGCGGATCGAGCTGACCGCGGAGCAGATCGCCGCCAAGGCCGCGCCGCCCGCCGGGCCGGCCCCGGAGGAGACCCTGACGCAACGCCTGCAGCGGTGGTGGTCGAGCGCGGCGCAGGGGCTCGATGTCGCGAAGCGGTTCGACGAGCTGAAGGACGCGGTGTCGCGCACCGTCGAGTACATCATCACCCTGATCGTCGTCTTCCTGCTGCAGACGCTCGTGGTGCCGCTGCTGCTGCTCTGGGTTCTGATCCGGGTCGGTCGGGCGCTCGACTTCACGCTCGGTGGCCGGCGCTGACCGCGACGCAGGCCGATCAACCCCCGCGAGCGCGGGGCGTCCGGACGACGGCAACGATCCACGGCATCAAGCACTGCGGCACGATGAAGCAGGCGTTCACCTGGCTCGACCGGCCCCGCGTGGTGTATGTCTTACACGACTCCAGGCAGGCGGGGGTGCCGTCCCGCAAGCCCGACGAGAAGGCGAGCCGCGCGGGCTTCGAGACGCCCGAGAACACGCGCAGACCGGCGTGGCGGACGATTCCGAGGGCCGAACGCGCGCGCCTCACCACGGCGACGGCGATCGCGCTGCTCAGGGCGAACCCGAGCGCGATCGAGCGGCCGATCCTGGAAGCCGCCTCGATGCTGCCCGTGGGGTTCGACCCCGAGGCGTTCGCCAGGGGCGCTCGGTCGCTGACGGTGCGAGCGCAAAGGCCGAGCGCCCCTCGCGGGGCGGTCGTCGAATGGTGGAGGCGGCGGGAATCGAACCCGCGTCCGCGAGCCCTCCGCAGGCAGCTCTACATACTTAGCCTGGCCGACTTGATTTTGACCCGGCGTCCGCCGACCGGCGGGCTGACGACAGGCGAGTCACCTTGCATTTGACGCCCCGCGAAGTGACCCCACGGGACGCGAGCCCACGTGAATGACCCTGCTATCGGCTTGCGCCGATCCGGCCCGTGAGCCGACCGGGGCAGGGCTCGCCGGTGTTAGGCGGCGAGAGCGAAACGTTCGTCGTTCGCGTTTAAGGCGTTTCCAGTGGATTTACGAGGGAACTGGTCCTCGGTATGCACTGCGCTGCTTCGATACCCACGTCGAAACCAGGTCGCCCCCGGGTTCACGCAGATGGAAACCTACGAATTATCTCACAGCTTGGGGCAGCCCCAGATGGTTCAAGACCTCGATCGGGTGATCGATGACCGCATCGGCGTCCCACTCGCGCGGGTCGGCATTCTCGCCGAGGTAGCCGTAGGCCGCTGCGACGACGGGCATCGCTGCCGCGCGCGCCGCCTCGATGTCGCGGAGGTCGTCCCCGACGTAGAGGCACTCGGCCGGATCGAGCGCGATGGCGCGCGCGGCGTGCAGGAGCGGGTCCGGATGGGGTTTCGCCCGCTGCGCGGTGTCGCCGCCGACGATGCAGGCGGCCCGGCCGCGCAGCCCGAGCGCGTCGAGCAGCGGCAACGCGAGCCGCTCGGCCTTGTTGGTCACGACGCCCCAGGGCGTCGCACGGGCCTCGAGGGCGTGCAGCAGCTCGGCGATCCCGGCGAACAGGCGGGTGTCGACGCACAGCCGAGCTTCGTAGAGCTCGAGGAAGCGCGCCTTGAGCGCCTCGTACTCGCGGTCGCCCGGGTCGATGCCGAATCCGACGCGCAGCATCCCGCGCGCGCCACTCGAGGTCAGCGGGCGCGCTCGCGCGAGC
>Ga0308411_10002621_pt1 | contig 12113 bp, 16 predicted proteins | sample HotsprottomLayer_2_FD_203530 | JGI IMG/M metagenome (GOLD analysis project Ga0308411, IMG submission 203530) | Hot spring phototrophic mat microbial communities from Octopus Spring, Yellowstone National Park, Wyoming, United States -... | ecosystem: Environmental > Aquatic > Thermal springs >... | reverse complement strand
GGCGCAACAGCTGCGGCGGCACCTGGCGCCCGACGCGCACCGCCAGGAAGTTGGCCGGCTCCATGGTGATGTTCGGCTCGTTGGTCCACTCGTGCCGGAACCCGAACCGCTCGAACAGCCGCAGCAGACGGTCGGCGTAGACATGGGCCGGGACGCCAGTCTCCTCCAGGTCCCAGCACCAGACGTAGGCGGTGGCGACGTAGATGCGGCTCTCGACCTCGGGCCGCCCGAACGCCTCCCGGAACAGTGCCTGTGCCAGGCCGCGGCCGCGGTGCCCGCGCGCCACCTCGATCCCGACCTCCACCACCCGCGGGTCGTTCAGTCGGCCCCAGGGCTGGTCGGGCCCGGCGGGCACCAGCAGCAGGTAGGCCACGATTGCGTCCCCGACCACGGCCACGAACGCCTCGCCGCCAGGGACGCGTAGCCCGTTGCCCAGGGCGCCTCGCACGACCTCGGCGCGGCGCCGACTGTAGCCCGCAAACGCACCCAGCCCGGGGTCGATCTCGTAGTGCGCGAGGTGGGCGGCATCCCGCAGCCGGACGATCGCCGGGGTGGCGACGGCCTGCACCAACGGCTCGGTCACGGGTCTCACCCCCAGCCAGCATAGACCCGACGGCCGGAGGCGGCCATCGGACGGACACCCGATTTGGCGTCAGGCAGCCCTGGGCGGCGTGAGGAGCCCCTCGACGTCGGCGGCGATGGCGACGGCGGCCCGGGCCGCCCCGTCGGCCACCGCCGGCGATACCGCCGCGCCGCGCGCGAACGACCGCCCCTCGATGCCGTAGAGGATCGCGCGGCCGGGCAGCCGGCCCAGGGCCCGGGCCAGCTCGACCGCGCCGGCGACCGACAGCGCGTGCGTGGACGCGGCGCGCAGGGACGCGGGCAGGGGCCCCGCAGTCAGGTCGAGGCGGGTGGTCGTCCCGGGCGGGGCGCCGGTGGTCACCGCGTCCACGACGACGACCGCCCGGGCGCCCTGCCAGAGGTCGAGCAGTGGCAGCAGGTCGCCCTCGAGGGTGACCACAGCCACCAGCCCGGCGGCCTCCAGGCCGGCCACCAGCGGCCGCACGAGGCGCGCGGCCAGCAGGCCGGCCGCGTCGTCCCCGCGCGCGGCGTTGCCGACGCCGACCACCAGCACCCGGCCGGGCCCGCCGCTCATGCGGGGAGCGTTCGCTCGATCTGCAGCCGGAGGAAGTGCGTGGCGCACGAGATGCACGGGTCGTAGCTGCGCACGAGCTGCTCGCAGCGCAGGGTCGCCTCGTCGTGCGGCGCGGCCAGGATCGAGGGCACGAAGCCGCGGAGGTCCTCCTCGATCCGCCGCAGGTTTTGCGAGGTCGGCGGCACGATCCGGGCCGCCGTGATCCGGCCGTCGGCGTCGACCTCGTAGCGGTGATACAGGAGCCCGCGCGGCGCCTCGGTGGCGTGCGCGCCGACGCCCGCCCGCGGCACGGCCGGTGCCCGCGGCGGGTCCGGTGGCTCGTACGCCTCGACCAGCGCCAGCGCCTCTTCGAAGGCGTGCACGGTCTCCAGCCCGCGGGCGAGCAGGCTCATGAAGGGGTTGCGCAGCGGCAGGGCGAGCCCGATCTCGGCGGCGACGGCCCGCGCGGTCCGAGACAGCCGGTCGGCGTTCAGGTTCACGCGCGCGAGCGGCCCGACCAGGTAGCTGCGGCCGTCGCGCAGGAAGCGGGAGTGCAGGGCGTTGGAGTGGGCCAGGTGCTCCTCGACGAAGTGCGCGTCGTAGGCGTCGACGGGTGCGTCGAGCCCGCCGGAAGACACGAGCCGGCCTTCGTTCATCGGGTACTCGTCCGGGTGGCGCAGGGCGACGAACTCGTAGTCCGCCTCGAACGCAGGATAGGCCAGCCCGGCGGCCCACCGGACCGCGTCGACCGCATTCTCGAGCCCCCAGGCCAGGTCCGGGACCAGCGCCGCGAGCTCGGCGCGCGCGGGCGCGCGAAAGAAGCCACCGATGCAGACCGAGACGGGGTGGATCTCGCGGCCGCCGATGATCGTCACCAGGTGGTTCCCGATCTTCTTCATCCGGAGCGCCCGTTCCACCAGGGGCCGCAGCGCCGGGTCGGCGGCCATGCTGATCCCGGACTCATGGCCGAGGAAGTCGGGCGCGTGGAGCAGGAACATGTGGAGGACGTGGCTCTCGATCCACTCGCCGCAGTACAGCAGCCGGCGCAGCGCGCGCACGCCCGGTGGCGGCGAGATCCCGAACGCCTTCTCCAGCGCGTGCGCCGCGCTCATCTGGTAGGCGACCGGGCAGATGCCGCAGATGCGCGCCGTGAGGTCCACGGCGTCCTGGGCAGCGCGACCGCGCAGGAACGCCTCGAAGAACCGCGGGGGCTCGAAGATGTCGAGGAAGACCTCCTGCACGCGGTCGCCCTCCACCACGACCCGCAGGCCTCCTTCGCCCTCCACGCGGGCCAGGGCGCCGACCTCGATGCGCCGCGTCGCCATGGTCACGCCTCCTCCACATCCCCGCGCGCGAACCGGTCGCCCGCCGCGGCGAACGGCGGCGCGTAGCCGTTGATGCCGCGGAACGCACGCACGACCTCGGCGCGCTCGAGGCCGAGCGCGACGAGCCGGTCGCCCATCGCGGCCGTGTTGGGGGTCGCCATCGGCCCGAAGCAGGCGTAGCAGCCGCGCGCGTAGGCCGGGCAGATGGCACCGCATCCCGCCTGCGTCACGGGTCCCAGGCACGGCACGCCGCCGGCAACCATCACGCACACCGTCCCCCGCCGCTTGCACTCGGTGCAGACGCTATGGGCCGGCACCTGCGGCTTGCGGCCGACGAGCAGCGCCGTGATCACGTCGAGGAGCTGGCGTTTGCTGATCGGGCACCCGCGCAGCTCGAAGTCCACCAGCACCACGTCGCTCAGCGGCCGCGATCGGTCCAGGGTGCGGATGTAGGCGGGCGTCGCGTAGACGGCCCGCGTGAACTCCTCCACGTCCGCCCAGTTGCGCAGCGCCTGGATCCCGCCCGCGGTCGCGCAGGCGCCGATGGCCACGAGCAGCTTCGCCTGCCGGCGGACCTCCTTGAGGCGCTCCACCTCCTCCTCGGTGGTCACCGACCCCTCCACCAGGGCGACGTCGTAGGGCCCGGGGAGCGTCCGCCGGCTGGCCTCGAGGAAGTGGGCGATCTCCACCGCGCCGGCGAGGGCCAGCAGCTCGTCCTCGCAGTCGAGCAGCGAGAGCTGGCAGCCGTCGCAGGAGGTGAACTTGTAGACCGCGAGCCGCGGGCGCCGCGTCATCAGTACTCCTCCACGCTGAAGAAGGGCTCGACGCGGTCGTAGCTCAGGACCGGACCGTCCTTGCACAGGAAGATCGGTCCGTACTGGCACCGGCCGCAGACGGCCACCGCGCACTTCATGTTGCGCTCGAGCGAGAGGAAGATCGCCTCCTTCGGGATGCGGCGCGCCAGCGCCTCGTAGATCACGAAGCGCATCATGATCTCCGGGCCGCAGGTGAGGACCGCGGTGCGCTTCGGGTCGGGGCGGAGCTGGTAGAAGAGCACCGGCACGACACCGACCCGACCCGTCCAGGCGTCGTCCGCCCGGTCGACCGTCTCCACGACCTCGATGTCGCTCGCGCGCCAGGCGTCGTACTCCGCGACGTAGAGCAGGTCGGCGGGGACGCGGGCGCCGATCAGGAGCTGGACGCGGCCGTACGCTTGCCGGTGGCGGACCAGGTGGTAGATCACGGGCCGCAGCGGCGCCAGGCCGATCCCGCCCGCGACCACGATCAGGTCGCGGCCGCGCAGCCGGTCCACGGGCCACGCGCTGCCGTAGGGGCCGCGCACGCCGATCGCGTCGCCCGGCCGCAGGCGGGCGATCGCGCGCGTCACGCTCCCGACCGCACGGACGGTGTGCGCCAGCCGGCCGGGCTCGGCGGCGTCCGAGCTGAGCGAGATCGCGCACTCGCCGATCCCGGGCAAAAAGAGCATGTTGAACTGGCCCGGCGCGAACGCGTAGCGCGCGCGCAGCCCCGGGTCGGCCAGCTCGAGCGTGTAGGTGGCGATCCCGGGCGCCTCGGGCCTCACCGCGACAAGGTGGGCCAGGTGAGGACTCAGCGGGTGCGGTGCCGCAGGCGCGGCGGCGGTGCTCACGGGGTCCGTCCTCCCCGAATCGCCGCGAGCTCCTCGGTCAGGTCGATCCCCGCCGGGCACCACGTGATGCACCGGCCGCAGCCCACGCAGCCCAGCACCCCGAACTGGTCGATCCACGCGGCGAGCTTGTGGGTCAGCCACTGTCGGTAGCGCGCGCGGATGTTCGGCCGCAGGTGCCCGCCGAAGACGTAGGAGAACTCGTGGTTGAAGCACGAGTCCCAGACGCGCACGCGCGTCGTCTCGCGGCCGGCTAGGTCGCTCGTGTCCACGACGTCCGTGCAGAAGCAGGTGGGGCACACCATCGTGCAGTTGGCGCACGATAGGCACCGCGCCGCGACCTCCTCCCAGCGCGGGTGATCCAGGTTCTCGTAGAGGAGGTCGGGCAGGTCCCGCGTGTCCATCGTGCGGCCCATGCGCCCCTCGGCCTCGGCCAGCGCCCGGCGCGCCCGCGTGAGCTCGAACGCGCCCGCCGGCCGCCACTCCGCCGCGGCCAGGATGCGCGCGCCGACCTCGGACCCCACCTCCACCAGGAACACGTCGTCGAGCTCGGTGAGCGCCAGGTCGAACCCGGACGTGCAGCGCGGCCCGGTGCGCGTGGAGGCGCAGAAGCAGGTGCCGCCCGGCTCCAGGCAGTTGACGGCCAGCAGGAACGCGGCCTCGCGCCGGGCCCTGTAGTGCGGATCGGGCGCCGGGCCGTCCAGGAACACCCGGTCCTGGATCGCGATCGCGGCCAGGTCGCACGCCCGCAGCCCGACCAGCGCGTAGCGCGGCACCGGGTCGGCATCGGGGAGCACGTCGAACCCCTCGGCCGTCCGGCGGGTCCGGAACAGTGTCGCCGCGGACGGGTAGAGGTACCGCTTGGCCGCGTGCGGCCCGACCGCGAAGCCGAAGACCCGGCCTGGCACCCCGGGCCGCAGGCGGTAGCGGCCAGCCTCGTGCTCGGCCGTCCACCCGACGGGCAGGTCCGCGGTCCCGGCGATCTCGCCGTAGACGATCGCGCCGTCGGCGACCGTGGGGCCGACGAGGGTGTACCCGGCGTCTTGCAGCGCGGCCAGCACGTGCTCCAGCGCCGGCTTCGGGATCGCCGCGTGGGTGCCCACGGGCGGCGTCGAGCTCACAGCCCCTCCCCGATGGCGTACATGTCAAGGAGCTGCATGCGGGTCGCCTTGAGCCGGCCGGCGATGACGCGCGCGAGCGTCCGGTAGACGTGGTAGCCGAGGTGGTGGTCCTCCTCGCAGGCCGCGTGCAGCGCGCCGGCATCGATGGCGATCACGCGGCTGTGCTGGAGCGTGCGCGCGCTCGCGGTCTTCGTCTCGACGCCGGGGACCGCCGCGGACCAGCCGAGGACCTCGCAGGGCCCGATCGTCTGGATGATGACACGGCCGCGCCCCGGCACGTGCGTCTCCAGGGCCACCAGACCTTCGACGACGATGTAGAGCCGGTCGTCCGCCTCGCCCTCCCGGAACACCATCAGGCCCTCCGGCCAGGTCGCCTCGGTGGCGAGGCCGATCAGCCGGTCGAGCTGCGGGTCGTCCAGGCCCGAGAACAGCACGCACGCCCGCAGGGCTCGCGCGATCCTCCCGGGGTCGCTCGCCGTGGTCACGGCACGCTCCTCCCCCTCACGGCGCCCGGCGCGCACCGGCTCGCTGCGCCTCGACCCAGGCCAGCCACCCGCCCAATCCCTCGCCGGTGCGCGCGGAGACCGGGAACAGCGGCGCGGGGCTGACGGCGCGCAGGCCCTCGGCGAACGCGGCCATCGAGAAGTCGGTCACCGGCAGCAGATCGACCTTGTTGAGCACGACCGCCGACGCTCGCGCGAACGTGGCCGGGTACTTGCTGGGCTTGTCGTCGCCCTCGGGCACGCTCGCCACCACCACGCGGACGTGCTCGCCCAAGTCGTAGGCCGACGGGCAGACCAAGTTGCCGACGTTCTCCACGAACAGGACCTCGATCTCGTCGAGGCGCAGCCGCGCCAGCGCCATGCGCACCAAGCTGGCGTCGAGATGACACGCACCGCCGACCAGCCGCGTCTCGATCTGGACCGCCGGGACCCCGCAGCGTACGAGGCGCTCGGCGTCGCGGGTCGTGGCGATGTCGCCCTCGATCACGCCGAGCCGGACCCGCGGGTGGAGCACCGCCGCGGTCTGCTCGAGCAACGCGGTCTTGCCGCTTCCCGGCGAGCCGATGACGTTGATCGCGACGACGCCCGCCCGGTCGAGCGCGGCGCGGACCTCCTCGGCCAGGGCGTCGTTGACCTTGAGGACACGCTCGAGAACCTCGACCCGCATGGTCACTCCCCCTCGATCCACTCCAGCCGCAGCGCATCGCCGGGGACCGGCGCGACGTCCAGCCGCGCCCCCTCGAGCGGGGTGCCGTCGCGCAGCACGGAGAACGCGAACGCGAGCGCATGAGGCACCACCCCGCAGTGCGCCCCGACGCTCACCCCGACCGACGCCACACGGCGCAGCCCGTGGGCGTCCGCCGCGGCGACGGCTCGCGCGATCAGGCATTCCGCGACGCCGACCTCGTGCATCGCTAGGCCGTCCGGCTCGCGAGCGCGAGCGCGCCCACGGTGTAGCGCTCCAGTGCGGCGACCTGCGCCGGGGCCAACGGCACGCAGGCGCACCGCCAGTGGAACGCCAGGACGTCACCCACGCCGACCGCGTCCAGGACCGGGTCGCGCAGGGGGCGAAGCACGCGCTCGGGCCGCGGTGCGCCGAGCGCGAAGCGGCCTGCACCCGTGACCACAGGCCGAGCGACGACGGTGAAGGCCCCGGGCTCGACCGCCGCGACCGTCCCCCAGCCGATCCGGCACAGGTCGAGCGCGCCCTCGCTCGCCGGCAGCCCGAGCCGGCGCGAGACCTCGAAGACGTGGAAGGCGTGGTGCGCGCGCGCGCCCGCCTCCGGCGCGCCCACGAGCCAGCGGAGCGCGCGCGCGCCCAGACGTCCGCGAAACCGCTCGTGCAGGTCGCGCGCGTGGCGGCTCCAGTCCACGCGCTCCAGCAGCGCGTTCCCGATCCAGTACGCCTCGACCACCCGGACATCGAAGGGGTCGGCGATGGCGTTGCACGACGCGATGAGGGTCAGGTACGGCATGGCGCCGGCGAACGTGCGCAGGTGGCGACGCAGGCCCTCGTCCGCGGCATCCGCGGTCAGGTACGCGCCGAGCTCGGCGTTGACGTCGCCCCCGCAGTAGCCCAGCTGGTTGGGCATGTAGGCGAAGCGGGCGAACAGCCGCATCCCGTCCAGCGCGCGGCCGAGACCGGACGCAGGCGACACCGACGGGGGCGCGACGATCGGGAGCATGGCGATCGACCTCCACGGCGAGCGTACCGCGGCGCGGCGGCGCTGCCCATCGGTCGGTGAGGGGATTCGCGGGGAACGAGCTCGGCGCGGCCCCCTAGACGCGCTCCGGCTCCTCCCCGGACAACGCGCGAAGGAGCGCGAGCAGCGTCTCGGCCTCCTCGGCCCCGATCTCGCGCACGGCCGCGCCATAGGCCACCAGCACGTGCAGACCCGGACGCGGCGCGTCGAGGGCCAGCGTGGAGATCTCCCGCACGCCGTCGGGCCCCTCGGCGAGCGCGCGGCCGGGACCGGTCAGCGCCGTCAGACGGTAAGGAAGCGCGAGGCACATCGCCTGTTCCAGGATGACACCGACCGGACCGCCGGCATATACGGTGTCCGCTCGATGGACGCGCGACGCCCCTGGGGGGTACGGTCGAGCCAGAGGGGGACGCGGCCATGGCGGACAGCGACAAGGCGGTGCAGCGCGCGGACAACGAGCTCGGAGACCGGAGGTTCGCCGGCATCTGCGGAGCGTACTTCAAAGGGGACGCCTGGTTCGAGGAGCACGTGCCCTCGTGCTCGCGCCAGGAGGAAGTGCAGCTGCGCAACATCTGTCCGATCTACACGTGCGCACGGCAGCGCGGCGTGGAGCACTGCGGGACGTGCGAGGAGTTCCCCTGCCAGCTGCTCCTGCTGTTCGCCGCGCACGACGCACGGCCCGGCGAGCGGGTCGTCTCGGCCGCGATGCGCGCGGCCCTCGGCGAGGAGGGCTGGGCGGCGTGGGCGAGCCAGCGCTCGTTCGTGGGCGTGCTCTGCCCGCTCCAGCCCCGCGCGCGGTAGCCAGGCCGTCCCGCGGCCCCCGCCGCGCCGGGCGGCACGACGAAGGGCGCCGCGTCTCGCGGCGCCCTTCGTACGGCGTCCGGGCCTCGCGCTCCCGGCGGGGTGGCAGCACAGCCTCCGCATCGGTGTGTCTCCGACGGGGGGTGAGGAGGGTCTGTACCACCACCCCCGCCAGGGCGGTCGGACCCTACGGTGCCGGATTCCCCTCCCGTTCCCGCGACGGCCACGCGCGCGTGTACGCCGCGTAGCGCGTGCCGCGCGCGGCGTCGTCCGCCTCCGGGGCCGCGGCCAGGTGCATCACCGGGTAGCCGCCCTCGTCCAGCGCCTGGACCACGTGCAGCGGGTGCGGCGCGTCGACGCGCAGCACGGCCAGCCGGCGATGGGCCTGCTGGTAGGTGGCGAGCGAGGTCACCCGCACGCCCAGCGACTCGACGATGCGCGCCAGACCGGTCACCGCGTCGGGGCGTTCGGCCACCTCGACCACGAGACGGGTGCCTCCCTGCCGCAGCCCGGTCAGATCGATGAACGCCTCGAAGATGTCGCTCTCGGTGATCACCCCGCGCAGCACCGGGCCGTCGGTGACGGGCAGGCCGCCGATCTTCTCGCGTCGCATGATGACCGCGGCGGCCTCGATCGGCGCGTCCGGCCCGATGGTGATGGGGTCCGGCGTCATGATCTCCCGCACCGCGACCGAGCGCAACAGCGCCGGGATCTCCCAGGAGACGAGCGTGCTCGCTGGCGACGGCTGGGCCCGCATCAGGTCGGTCCAGGTGACGATCCCCACCAGACGGTGTCGCTCGAGCACCGGGAGGCGCCGGATGTCGTGCTGGCGCATGAGCGCCAGCACCTCGGCCAGCGAGGCCCGCACGTCGGTGGTGATCGGTGGGCTGGACATCCGGTCCCGCACGAGCATGGCCGCGCTCCGTCAGTCGTGGCCAAGCTGGTCGCCCAGCGACAGGGCCCGCACCTGCTCGCGGTCCGAGAGGTGGCGCCGCATCAGGGCCACGTGGATCTCCTCTTCCTTCTTCTCGTGCGCCTCCACCAGCGCCTGGATCTGGTAGGCCAGGATGCGCGCCCGGTCGATCAGCGCCGGGTCGCGCTCGCCCGCCTCGATGCGGCCGGCCAGCGCGACGAATCCTTCGATGCGTCGCAGGATCTCGCGGTGGTCGATGTACATGGCGGCGTTCGGATCGCCGTGCGTGCGCACCAGGTCCGCCAGGGCGGGGTAGAACGTCAACTCCTCCCACTCCGCGTGGGGCACGAAGACGTCGCGGAGGAAGCGCCGCGACTCGCCGAGCGCCCGCACGGCCGCCGGATCGGCGCCCTGGACGAGCCGGTCCAGGGCGTCGGTCAGGGCGGCCAGGCCGGCGCCGAGCTGGTCGTGCTCCCGAATGTAGCCCTGCGTCAGTGCGTCCGCGCTCGGCGTCACGGCCGGCTCACCCCCGATCGCTCGTCCGCCCCCATGGTAGGCGGACGCCGGGGCCCGGCGGCATCGGGTAGAGAATGGATTTCCGGGCGTCAGGACGAGCGGAGGCCAATCGCCCCGGTGACGACCAGCGCGGCCCAGAGCAGGTCGCTGGCCAGGCACCAGGAGCAGAACGCGCCGAGGACGGCGGCCTGCACCCAGAGGAGGTAGGCGGAGAACGCGGCGCCGAAGACCGCCAGGCCGAGGAAGAGCAGCGGCCCGTCCACGCCGGGCGGCCCGCCCCGGCTGACGACGACGGCCAGGGCCGCCGCGGCCAGAAAGCCGCCCAACCCCCAGGCTGCGGTGGGCAGGCCCAGGAAGCGCGCGTAGGGACTCGCCGCCACCGCGGCGCAGTCCCCGGCCAGGCAGACCGGCGGCGCCCCCTGCAGCCCGGTCACGGTGAGGTAGGCCGACACGCCGGCGCCGGCGGCGGCGAGCGCCGTGCTCAAGCGCCAAACGCGCCCGCCGTGGCCTGGGCGGGCGGCGCTACCGGGCCTGGGCGGCGCGGACCGCTTCACGGATGACGGCGATGGGGACATTGCCGACGATGCGGCGCTCGTTGACGAAGAGCGTCGGCGTGCCCTGCACCCCGCGGCGTTCGCCGGCGCGCTGGTCGGCTTCCACGCGCGCGCGAATCGCCGGCTCGATCTGGCAGGCGCGCAGGCGCCCTGGCTCCAGGCCCGCCTCTCGCGCCGCGGCGTCCACGTCGCCGAGGCTCCGCAGCGCCCGCCGCGCGACCCGCCGCATCACGGCGTCGTGGAAGCCCCAGAAGCGGCGCTCCTCCGCGGCGCACTCCGCGAGCGCCGCCAGAACCACCGACTCGGGCGCGACCACCGGGAAGTGCCGGTAGACGAGCCGCACGATCCCGGGCTCGACGAACTCGCGCACGATCGCGGGCTCGACGTCCACCGCGAAGTCGGCGCAGTGCGAGCAGAGGAAGTCCGAGTAGACCTCGATCACCACGGGCGCGTCGGCGCGGCCGCGGGTCTTGCCCGCGGTGTCGAGCGGCACCGCGGCCGGGGCGGGCGCCGGCGTACGCGCCGCACCGGTCCAGTGGAGTGCGGCCGCCGCGCCGGCCGCTGCGAGCGCGACCGCGACCACGCCCGCCACCGCCGCGGGCGTACGCCGCGCGGCCGGCCGCGGCCTCACGCCGGGTCAGGGCGTCGCACGGTGAACACCGGCACCGGCGCGTGCCGGACCACGTACTCGGCGACGCTGCCGAAGAGCAGGTGCGCGAGCCCGGTCCGGCCGTGCGTGCCCATGACGATGAGGTCGGCGCCAACCTCCTTCGCGACGGCGAGGATCTCGGTGCGCGGGGTCCCCTCGCGCAGCAGGGTGCGGGCGCCGGGCGCGCGTGCGCCCAGCTCGGCCAGGGCGCGCCGTGCCTCCTCGCGCAGCTCCTCGTAGAGCGCCGGTGGTGGCGGCGGCGCCAGCACCCCGCCGGGAGAACCCACGAGGGCGTTCGCCGTCGTGTCGACGACGTGGAGGAGCACGAGCGCCGCGCCGAAGCGCGCCGCGATCGCCTGCGCCCACTCCACCGCGGCGTCCGAGCCGGCCGAGAAGTCCACCGGGACCAGGATGGTCGTGATGACGGGCGGCATGAATGCCCCTCCCTTCGCCGATCCTGCGGCACAATCCTACGGCGCGTGCGGGGTGCGCGGCATCGGATGCCGACCCGATCCTGGCGCGGCCGAGGCGGCTAAATAAAGCCAGGAAAATGTTGCATGTTTGGAATACCGTCGTAGTAGGTGCTTAGTTCTGGAACGCCGCAGCACGAGGTGCCGAAACGGACTGCCGATGGTTTGGAGCACACGCTTGGGATGGCACGCGAGTTCGCGGAAGAACGCCTCCGCATCGGCCTGGAGGGCATCCAGGGATTGACGATGGTGGTTATGGATCACCCGAGCGCGCAGAACCCGAAACAGGTGATCCAGGGGTTGCAGCTCTGGCGAGTAGGCCGGGAGGAAGACCAGTTGCAACCATGGCCTGTGCCGTTGCAGGAGCGCAGCGACCTGCCGCGACTGGTCAGGGCGATGGAACCGGGCATTGTCGAGAAGGACGATGGCCTTCCGCCCTCGGCTCCGAGATCGACGGACAAGAGCATCGCACAGGGCGCAGAACGTGAGACTGTCCCGGCGGTCAGCGTACAGACGGATCGTCGAGCCGCTGCGCCAATCCACGGCGGCAAAGAGGTGCCGTTTGCGATTGGTTCCCGGAGCCGGGATCTTCCGCTGCCGTCCCCGGCGCGTCCAGCAGCGGGTCAGGGTGGGCAGCAGAGCCAGCTCCGTTTCGTCCTCGACGTACAGATCTACCCGAGGCGGCGGGCTGAGTTTGAGCGCCTCGGCGCGGGCCCTTTTGCCGCGTACTGCGGATCGCGGCGGGCCAGATGCCGGACGGTCCACGTCGGACGCCGCG
>Ga0308411_10002619_pt1 | contig 12118 bp, 13 predicted proteins | sample HotsprottomLayer_2_FD_203530 | JGI IMG/M metagenome (GOLD analysis project Ga0308411, IMG submission 203530) | Hot spring phototrophic mat microbial communities from Octopus Spring, Yellowstone National Park, Wyoming, United States -... | ecosystem: Environmental > Aquatic > Thermal springs >... | reverse complement strand
GGCCGTTTCGCCGCGCCGGGCGCCGACCTCGGCCACGATCAAGAACATCGCCGCGATCACCAGCGTCGAATGCGCGGCGTAGTAAAGCGCCGCGGCGGTGGCCGCCGGGGCGAACAGACTGACCGCGATCAGCGCGGTGCCGACCGAGGCGATCGTCAGGTAGGCGGTCATCCGGGCGAGCGACTGCGCGCCGAGCGCGCCGATCACCCCGAGCAGCGCGGTGAGCAGCGCCGCGGCGGCGAGCCACGGCCCAGCGACCAGCGCCGCGTCGCCCGCGCCCGGGCCGAAGATCGTCCCGTGCACCCGGACGATGGCGTACAGGCCGACCTTGGTCATGATCGCGAACAGCGCCGCCGCGGGCGCGGTGGCGGCGGCGTAGGCGCCGGGCAGCCACAGGTAGAGCGGGAACGCGGCCGCCTTCACCGCGAAAACCACCAGCAGGAGCAGGGCCGCGGCGCGCGCGAGCGGTGCATCGGCCGGCGGCAGCGCGGCGACGCGCCCGACGAGATCGGCCATGTTGAGCGTGCCGGTCACGCCGTAGAGCAGCGCCACGGCGATCAGGAACAGTCCCGAGGCGACCAGATTGATCAGCACGAAGTGCACCGCCGCCCTCAGCCGGGCGGCGCCGTGGCCGTGGGCGAGCAAGCAATAGGAGGCGATCAGCAGCACCTCGAAGAACACGAACAGGTTGAACAGGTCGCCGGTGAGAAACGCGCCGTTCAGCCCCATCAGCTGGAACTGGAACAGCGGGTGGAAGTGGCGGCCGCGCGCGTCGACCGGGTCGCGCCCGCCGATCGCCGCGACGAGCGCCGGCAGCGCCACCAGCGCGGTCAGCGCCACCATGAACGCGGCGAGCCGGTCGAGCACCAGCACGATGCCGAACGGGGCCGGCCAGTCGCCGGCGAAGTAGGGCAGCACGATCCCCGAGGCGCCCCGCACCAGCAGATCGGCGGCGACGACGAGCAGGATGACGCATGAACCGACCCCGAGCGCACGCTGTAGGCCGAGCCGCCGGTCGCCGGCGATCAGCATCGCCACCGCCGCGGCCAGCGGCACGAGGATCGGGGCGGCGATCCAGTGGATGATCATCGGTCCGGCCCCTTGCCATCGACGTGGTCGGTACCGGTCTCGTTGTGGGCGCGCAGCGCGAGCTCGACGAGGTACCCGGTGGTGCCGAACCCGATCACGATCGCGGTGAGGACGAGGGCCTGCGGCAGCGGATCGGCGTACGCGGTCGCGCCGTCGGCGACCAGCGGCGGCGCCCCGACGGCGAGGCGCCCCATCGCGAAGATGAAGAAGTTGACCGCGTAGGAGAACAGCGTCAGCCCGAGCACCACCGGGAAGGTGCGACCGCGCAGCATCAGGTAGATCCCGCACGCGGCGACCAGGCCGATGCCGCTCGCAACCAGGAACTCCATCAGGCCGCCTCCCGCCGCGAGGCGTTGCCGAGCGCGACCAGCGTGAGCAGCGTGGCACCGACCACCGCGAGGTACACGCCGAGGTCGAACAGCGCCGCGGTGGCGAGCGGCACCTCGCCGACGAGCGGCAGCGCCGGATGACCGTGAGCGCTGGTGAGGAACGGGCGGCCGAACCAGAACGCGCCGGCGCCGGTCGCGCCCGCGACCAGCAGGCCGAGCCCCGCGACGCGCGCGAAGTCCACGCGCAGGCGGGCCTGGGTGCGAGCGAAGCCGTTGGCCATGTACTGCATCAGTATCGCCACCGCGGTCACGAGTCCCGCTATGAACCCGCCGCCTGGGGCGTTGTGGCCGCGTAGGAAGATGTACACCGACACCAACAGCGCGAACGGCAGCAGCCAGCGCGCGGCCATCGCGAACAGGAGCGGAAAACGCTGCTTCGGCCACGCCGCGCCCGACGGGTCGCGCGCCGGCCGCGGCGCGCGCATCCGGTCCATCAGGGCGAACGCCCCGAGCGCCGCGATCACGAGCACGGTGATCTCGCCGAGGGTGTCGATGCCGCGGAAATCGACCAGGATGACGTTGACCATGTTCGCCCCGCCGCCGCGCGGGACCGCCTGTTCGGCGAAGTACCACGACACCGTCTCGAGCTCGCGAGTCATCACCGCGAGCGCGATCACCGTGATGCCGAGGCCGGCGAGCCCGGCGAGCAGCGCGTCGCGCAGCTTGCGCCCGGGGTGCGACTCCGCCGGCGACTCGCGCGGCAGCAGCGCGAGCGCCATCAGCAGCAGCACCGTCGTGACCACCTCGACCGAGAGCTGCGTGAGCGCGAGGTCGGGGGCCGAGAACGAGAGGAAGCCGAGCGCGGTGATCAGCCCGACCGCGCCGGCCAGGATCACCGCGACCAGGCGGTTGCGGTGCGCGAGCACGGTTCCGACGGCGGCCGCGACCAGCGCGAGCCACACCGCAGCGCCCATCGCCGTCACCGGAACGAGCGGCCGGCCGCCCGCGGGAACGCCGCTGCCGAGGAGCGGCGCCGCGCCGAGCAGCACAGCGGTGCCGACCAGCAGCGCGACCTGCCGCTGCAGCGAGCCGTTGTCGAATGCGTCGGTGAACCGCGCCGACAGCGCGAACAGGCCGTCGAGCGCGCGGGTGAAGAGCAGCCGGGCGGTCCAGCCGGACGGCGCATGCAGGTGGAGCCGGTACTTGCGCTGCAGCGCCCAGTAGATCGCGCCGCCCAGTGCGAGCGCGATCGCGCTCATCAAGAGCGGCAGGTTGAAGCCGTGCCACAGGGCGAACGAGTGCTCGGGCAGCGGCGCGGCGAGGATGTCGGCGGCGGCGAGGTCGACCATGCGCTCGACGGTGTAGCCCGGCAGCACGCCCACCAGCACGCAGAGCACCACCAGGATCTCGACCGGCGCCTTCATGAAGCGCGGCGGTTCGTGCGGCGTGTGCGGCAGGTCGCGCGGCTCGCCGTTGAAGAAGACGTCGTGGATGAAGCGCGCCGAGTAGGCGACGCTGAACGCCCCGCCGAGGGTGACCACGAGCGGGGCGGCGGCGCCGAGCGCGCCGAGGTGGTGCAGCTCGAGCGCCTCGGCGAAGAACATCTCCTTCGACAGGAAGCCGTTCAGCAGCGGCACCCCCGCCATCGCCGCCGCGGCGACGATCGCGAGCGTGCCGGTGTAGGGCATGTAGCGCCACAGACCGTTGATGCGGCGCATGTCGCGGGTGCCGCACTCGTGGTCGATGATCCCCGCGGCCATGAACAGCGACGCCTTGAAGGTCGCGTGGTTCACGACGTGGAACACCGCGGCGAGCGCCGACAGCGGCGAATCCAGACCGATCAAGAACACGATCAGGCCGAGGTGGCTGATCGTCGAGTACGCGAGCAGGCCCTTCAGGTCGTGCTTGAAGATCGCGACGTAGGCGCCGAAGGCGAACGTGATCAGCCCGACGCTGCACACCACGTACTCGAACAGCGCGTTGCCGCCGAGGATCGGGTAGAGCTGCATCAGCAGGAAGATCCCGGCCTTCACCATCGTGGCCGAGTGCAGATAGGCCGACACCGGCGTCGGGGCGGCCATCGCCTCCGGCAGCCAGAAGTGGAACGGGAACTGCGCGCTCTTGGCGAACGCGCCGACCAGCACCAGCGCGAGGGCGACGGCGAACGCCGGGTGTGCCTGGACCCTGTCGCGCGCGGCCTCGAGGGCCGAGATCTCGTAGCTGCCGCCGGCCGCGCCGAGGAGCAGGAACCCGGCGAGCATCACCAGGCCGCCGCCGCCGGTCACCGCGAGCGCCATGCGCGCGCCCTGGCGCGACTCGGCGCGCTCGTTCCAGTAACCGATCAGCAGGAACGACGACAGGCTGGTGAGCTCCCAGAACACGAACAGCACGAGCAGGTTGTCCGAGAGCACGATGCCGAGCATCGCCGCCATGAACAGCATCAATAGGCCGAAGAACTTGCCGGCCGGATCCCGTTCGCCGAGGTAGTAGTGCGCGTACAGGACGATCAGCAGTCCGACCCCGAGGATCAGGCCGGCGAAGAGCAGCCCGAGCCCTTGCATCCGGAAGGCGACGTTCAGCCCGAGGCCGGGCACCCACGGTGCGAAGTAGCGCACCGACTCGCCGCCGATCACGGTCGGGGCGAGCGAGGCGAGCAGCGCGAGCGCGAGCGCGGTCACGCCCGCGGCGGTCCAGGCGCACGCGGCGCGCGAGCGGCGAGCGGCGAGCGGCGCGAGCGTCGTGCCGAGCACGAGCGGCGCAAGGACGATCGCGATCAACTCCATGTCAGGCTGTTGGCGAGGGTGAGGTCGTGCAGGGAGCGCCGCGCCGCACGCACGCAGCGACGCCGGGCGGCTGACCCGGCGCGGTTCTTGTTGCGTCCTCGGCGAGCCATTACAATCCGCCGGCCGGCGCAAGAATACCGAAAAAACGGCGCCGTGCTCGCCGGGGCAGCGAGTCCAGGCCCAAGGGAGATTCCAAAGATGTACCGCGCGGTCGGGCTGGCCGGCCTGCTGTTCGCGTTCTGGCTGCTGCTCTCGGGCGTCTTCGAGCCCTTCCTGGTCGGCGCGGGCCTCGCGTGCGCGATCGCGGTGGCCGCGGCTGCGCGCCGCATGGACGTGATCGACCACGAAGGTCAGCCGCTGCACCTCGGGCTGGCGGCGCTCACCTACTGGCCGTGGCTCGCAAAGGAGATCGTCAAATCCGGCTGGGACGTCAGCCGGCGGGTCCTCGACCCGCGCCTGCCGATCTCGCCGACCGTGGTGCGCGTCGAGCCGTCGCAGCGCACCGTCGTCGGGCTCGCCACGCACGCGAACTCGATCACCCTGACGCCGGGGACGGTGACGATGGACGCCTCGCGCAAGCAGTTCCTGGTGCACGCGCTGACCGCCGAGGGCGCGGCGGGCGTGACCAGCGGCGAGATGGACGCCCGCGTGACCCGCTTCGAGGGCGGCCGGTGATCTACGCCGGCGCGGCGGCGGCGCTGCTCCTCGCCCTGGCGCTCGCGCTCGCGCGCGCGGTGCTCGGCCCGACCGTGTTCGACCGGGTGCAGGCGGCCAACACGATCGGCACGCTCGCGGTGCTGCTGCTCGCGGTGTACGGATTCCTCACCGGCCGGCCGGATTTCCTCGATCTGGCGATCACCTACGGCATCCTCAACGTGATCGGCACGATCGCGGTCCTCAAGTTCTTCAGCTATGGCGACCTCGGTGAGCCGGGCGAGGACGCCGAGGACGCGCGGACGTGAGCGCAGCCGCGGTCATGGCGCACTGGGCCGGCTGGGTCTGCCTCGCCGCCGGCGCGTTCTTCTGCGTGACCGGCTGCCTCGGTCTCGCGCGCCTGCCCGACTTCTACACCCGCCTGCACGGGGCGAGCGTCACCGACACCCTCGGCGCCGGGCTGGTGCTGCTCGGCCTGATGCTGCACGCCGGTCTCACGCTGGTCACCGTCAAGCTCGCGTTCATCGGGCTGCTGCTGTTCTTCACCAGCCCGACCGCGACGCACGCTCTGGCCAAGGCCGCGCTCACCCGCGGCCTGCGGCCGTTGCTCGGGTCGGAGGAGGCGCCGCGATCGAAACCCTGATCGTCAACGTGCTGCTCGCCCTGATGGTGGTGGCGGTGGTGGCGCTCGCCCTGCAGCGCAACCTGTTCGCGGTGGTCGTCCTGAGCGGCGTGTACAGCTTCCTGATGGCGAGCGTGCTGGTGGCGCTCGACGCGGTCGACGTGGCGATGACCGAAGCCTCGGTCGGCGCCGGCATCTCCACCGCGCTGCTGCTCGGCGCGCTGTACCTGTGCGGCGCCGACCACACCAAGCCGCTCCACCGGCCGCTGGTGCCGCTCGCGGTGTCGCTCGCCACCGGCGCGGTGCTCGTCTACGGCCTGCTCGGCTTGCCGGAGTTCTCCGACCCGCAGGCGCCGATCCACCGCCACGTCGCGCCGCGCTACCTGGAGGACGCGGTGCGCGAGACCGGTGTGCCGAACGTGGTGACCGCGGTGCTCGCGAGCTACCGCGGCTACGACACGCTCGGGGAGACGACGGTGGTGTTCACCGCCGGCGTGGGCGTGATCGCGCTGCTGCGCCGCCGGCGCGGAGAGAAGGCAGGCCGGTGAGGCACTACCTCGTCCTGCGCGTGATCGCCAAGCTGGTGATCCCGTTCATGCTGCTGTTCGCGCTGTACGTGCAGTTTCACGGCGACTTCGGGCCCGGCGGCGGCTTCCAGGCGGGCGTGATCATCGCCGCCGCGCTGATCTTCTACGCGATCGTGTTCGGGCTGCCGACCGCGCGCCGCGTTGTGCCCGACCGGGTGGTCGAGACGATGGTGGCCGCCGGCGTGCTGCTCTACGCCGGCGTCGGCCTCGCCGGGCTGGCGCTCGGCGGCAACTATCTCGACTACTTCGTGCTCGCCGCCGACCCGGTGCACGGCCAGCACCGCGGCATCTTCTGGGTCGAGGTCGGCGTCGCGATCACCGTGTCCGGCGTGATGCTCAAGATCTTCTATCTCTTCGCCGGGCGGCGGCGAGCCGACGACGAGGCCTGAGCCCCGACCGATGAGCGTCTTCGGCCACTTCAGCTACGAGGTGACGATCGCGCTGATGATCGGCGGGCTGTACATCGTCATCGCGCGCGGCAACCTGGTGAAGAAGCTGGTCGGGCTGTCGGTGCTGCAGACCTCCGTGTATCTGCTCTACATCGCGCCCGGCAAGCTCGTCGGCGGCACCGCGCCGATCGTCGATCCGCGCTTCGTGGTGTACTCGAACCCGCTGCCCCACGTGCTGATCCTGACCGCGATCGTGGTCGGCATCGCCACCCTCGCCCTCGGCCTCGCGCTGGTCGTGCGGATCCGCGAGGCGTACGGGTCGATCGAGGAGGACGAGATCCTCGAGGCCGACCGCGCCGCCGGTCCGCACGGGCGCGAGGCGTGATCGCGGCGCACCTGCCGGCGTTGCAGGTCGTGGTGCCGCTGATCGCGGCACCGTTGATCGTGCTCGCGCGGCGGGGCGCGCTCGGATGGTTGCTCGCGATGGCGGCGAGCTTCGCCTCGCTCGCGATCGCGCTGGCGCTGTTCGTCCAGGTGCAGGCCGGCGGGCTGGTCAGCTACGCGATCGGCAGCTGGGCGCCGCCCTGGGGAATCGAGTACCGGGTGGACTCGGTCAGCGCCTTCGTGCTGGTGCTGGTGTCCCTGCTCGCGGCGTTCGGCGCGCCCTACGCGTGGCGCAGCATCGCCGCCGAGGTGCCTGCCGACCGCCACTATCTCTATTACGCGACGTTCTGCCTCGCGCTCGCGGGGCTGCTCGGGATCGCGATCACCGGCGATGCGTTCAACCTGTTCGTCTTCCTCGAGATTTCCTCGCTCGCCACTTACGTCATGATCGCCCTTGGGCGCGACCGGCGCGCGCTGTTCGCCGCGTTCCAGTACCTGATCGTCGGGACGATCGGCGCGACCTTCTACGTGATCGGCGTGGGGCTGCTGTACCTGATGACCGGCACCCTCAACCTCGCCGACCTCGCCGCGCGCATCGGCGAGGTGCAGGGCACCCGCCCGGTACTCGCGGCGCTCGCGTTCATCACCGTCGGCATCTGCCTCAAGCTCGCGTTGTTTCCGCTGCACTACTGGTTGCCGAACGCCTATAGCTACGCGCCCTCGGCGGTGGCTGCGTTCCTCGCCGGCACCGCGACGAAGGTGTCGATCTACGTGCTGTTGCGCTTCTATTTCTCGGTGTTCGGCGAGAGCGCGATCTTCGAGCGGCTGCCGATGCGCGAGATCTTCCTGGTGCTGTCGGTCGCGGCGATGTTCCTCGCCTCCGGTGCGGCGGTGTTCCAGGACAACCTGAAGCACATGCTCGCCTACTCGAGCATCGGCCAGATCGGCTACATCACGCTCGGCATCGCGCTCGACAACCAGTCCGGCCTCACCGGGTCGATTGTGCATCTGTTCAACCACGGCGTCACCAAGGGCTCGCTGTTCCTGCTCGCGGGCTGCATCGCCCTGCGCGTCGGCAGCGTGCGTTTTGCCGACCTCGCCGGCATCGGCCGGACGATGCCGCTCACGACCTTTGGGATGGTCATCGGCGGATTGAGCCTGATCGGCGTGCCCACCACCGCCGGGTTCGTGACCAAGTGGTATCTGGTGCTCGGCGGTCTGGATCGCGGCTCCTGGCCGATCGCGTTCGCGCCGGTCCTGAGCTCGTTGATCGCGCTCTGGTACGTCTGGCGATTTGTCGAGATCGCGTACCTGCGCGACGCCGCGCCGGCGCTCGCTAGGGTCCGCGAGGCGCCGCGCTCAATGCTGGCACCGGCGCTCGCTCTGACCGCACTGTGCGTCTACTTCGGGCTCGAGACCTCGTTCACCGTGGGCGCAGCCTCGCGCGCGGCCGAGCTGCTGCTCGGAGGGCCCCGGTGAGTCCCGCGGGCGCGGTGCTCGGCGCGCTCCTGATTCCCGCCGTTGCGGCGCCGCTGATCGCGCTGTGCCATCGCCGGCCGAACCTGCGGGAGGCGGTGACGCTGGTCGCCGCTGGAGCGCTGCTCGCCGCCGTCGCCTCGCTCGTCGCCCCGGTGCTCGCGGGCGAGCGGCCCGTGGTGCGCCTGCTCGAACTGCTGCCCGGCGTGCCGCTCGCCTTCGAGGTCGAGCCGCTGGGCATGCTGTTTGCGCTCGTCGCCTCGGGTCTGTGGATCGTCAACTCGCTCTACTCGATCGGCTACATGCGCGGCAACGACGAGGCGCACCAGACCCGGTTCTACGTGTGCTTTGCGCTGGCGCTCGCCGGGACCGTCGCCATCGCCTTTGCGGCCAATCTGCTCACCCTGTTCATCGGCTACGAGATCCTGACCCTGGTGACCTATCCGCTGGTCACGCACCACGGCGACGAGGAGGCAACGCGCGGCGGCCGCCTCTACCTCGGCTACCTGCTCTCCACCTCGATCGTGCTGATGCTGGTCGGGATCGTTCTGACCTGGGAAGTGGCGGGCACGCTCGACTTCCGTCCCGGGGGGATCCTCGGCGCGGACGTCGGCAGTGCGACGATCGGCGTGATGCTCGCGCTGTTCGTGTTCGGCATCGGCAAGGCGGCGTTGATGCCGTTCCATCGCTGGCTCCCCGCCGCAATGGTTGCGCCCACGCCGGTGAGCGCGCTCCTGCATGCGGTGGCGGTGGTGAAGGCGGGCGTCTTCTCGGTCGTCAAGGTGGTGGTGTACGTTTTCGGCGTGGAGTCGCTCGCCGCGACCGGGGCGGCCGAGTGGCTGCCAGGAGTCACCGGTTTCACCATCGTCGCCGCCTCGGTGATCGCGCTGCGAGCGGACAACCTCAAGCGGCGCCTCGCCTACTCGACGGTGAGCCAGCTCTCGTACGTGATCCTCGCGGCGGCGATCCTCACGCCGCTGTCGGTGCTGGGCGCGGCGCTGCACATCGTCGCGCACGCGTTCGGCAAGATCACCCTCTTCTTCGCCGCCGGAGCGATCTACACCGCCGCGCACAAGACCGAGGTGAGCGAGCTCGACGGCATCGGCCGTCGAATGCCGTGGACGATGGGCGCCTTCACGATCGGGGCGCTTTCGCTGATCGGCATTCCGCCGTGCATCGGGTTCGTCAGCAAATGGTTCATCCTGCAGGGCGTGATCGGCGCCGGTCACTGGCCCGCGGCGGCCGTGCTGCTGGTGAGCACGCTCCTGAACGCGGCCTACTTCCTGCCGATCGTGTACGCGGCGTTCTTCCGCTCCCCGACCGGCGAGCCGCACGGCGAGGCGCCGCTGCCGATGGTCGTGGCGCTGTCGGCCACTGCCGCGGGTGCGGTGGCGCTCTTCTTCGCCCCCGAGCTGCCGCTCGCGCTCGCCCGCCGGATCGCGGGGCTGCCATGAGCGGAGCATACCGATGAAGCCACGCGACGAACGCCGCTTCTGGCTCGATCGGAAAGAGAACGTCGACAAGGTCTACTGGGGCGTGTGGCTCCTGTGCGGGCTGCTCCTCCTGGTCGAGCCGCTGGTACACAAACACGCCGACTTCGCCTTCGCCGAGTGGTTCGGCTTCGACGGCTGGTACGGCTTCGTCGCCTGCGTCGCCCTCGTGCTGGCTGCCAAGGTGCTGCGTCTGATCGTCAAGCGGCCCGAGAATTACTATGAGCGCGATTGAGCTCTCGCCCGCCTGGCTGCTGCTGTTCGGCGCCGGCGTAGCGCCGTTCCTGCGCGGCCGGGCGCGGTCGGCGTGGGTCGTCGCGGTTCCGCTCGGCGGGATGATCCAGCTCGCGCTCCTGCCGGCGGGCGAGTTCGGGCAGGTCGAGTTCTTGGGCGAGCAGCTCCTGCTGTTGCGCGTCGACCGCTGGAGCATCCTGTTCGCGTTCGTGTTTCTCATCGCGGCGCTGGTGTCGGCCATCTATTCGCTGCACGTGCGCGACCGACTGGAGCCCGCGGCGGGGCTCGCCTATGCCGGCGCGGCGATCGGCGCGGTGCTCGCAGGCGATCTAATGACCTTGTTCGCTTTCTGGGAGCTCACCGCGGTCACTTCAGTGTTTCTCATCTGGGCGCGCCGCACCGATCGCGCCTACCGCGCCGGCATGCGCTACATCGTGATCCAGCTCGCCTCGGGCATGCTGCTCCTCTTCGGCGCCTTGCAGCAGCTTGCCGCCACCGGGTCGCTGCGCTTCGATCATCTCGGACTCGACGCTCCCGGCGGGCTGGCGATCTTCGTCGCGTTCGGCATCAAATGCGCGTTCCCCCTGCTCCACAACTGGCTGCAGGACGCCTACCCGGAGGCGACCGAGAGCGGCACCGTGTTCCTGTCGGCCTTCACCACCAAGCTCGCCGTCTACGCGCTCGCGCGCGGCTACGCTGGCACCGACTCGCTCGTCTGGATCGGTGCCGTGATGACCGCGTTCCCGATCTTCTACGCGGTGATCGAGAACGACCTGCGGCGCGTGCTCGCCTACAGCCTGAACAACCAGCTCGGCTTCATGGTGGTCGGGATCGGCATCGGCACCGAGCTCGCGCTGAACGGGACCGCGGCGCACGCCTTCAGCCACATCCTGTACAAGGCGCTGCTCTTCATGTCGATGGGCGCCGTCCTGTACCGCGTCGGCACGGTCGACGGCACCGAGCTCGGCGGGCTGTACAAGTCGATGCCGTGGACGACCGGCTTCTGCATCGTCGGCGCAGCCTCGATCTCGGCCTTCCCGCTGTTCAGTGGCTTCGTGAGCAAGTCGATGATCCTCGCCGCAGCGGGCGCGGAGGGGCTGGCGATCACCTGGCTCGTGCTCATGTTCGCCTCGGCCGGGGTGTTCCATCATTCAGGAATCAAGATCCCCTACTTTGCGTTCTTCGCCCACGATTCGGGCAAGCGCTGCGCCGAGGCGCCGGCAAACATGCTGGTCGCCATGGCGGTGACCGCGGGGCTGTGCATCGGCATCGGCGTGTACCCGGCACCGCTCTACGCGCTGCTGCCGTTCCCGGTCGATTACGTGCCCTACACCGGCGGCCACGTGCTCGCCCAGCTCCAGCTCCTCGCATTCTCTGCGCTCGCCTTCTCAGTGCTGATGCGGACCGGGATCTATCCTCCGGAGCTACGCGCGGTCAATCTCGACAGCGACTGGCTGTACCGGGGCCCGGCGGTGGCGGTGACCGCCGCCTTCGCGAGCGCGCTCGGCGTGGTGCTTGCGGCGGGCTCGCGGCTCACCGGCCGCACCATCGCCGCGCTCGTGGCGGTCTGCTACCGCCTCGCCGGCGAGGACGGTCTGATGGCGCGCACCCGTCCGACCGGCGCGATCGCGCTGTGGATGGCCGTCCTGCTCGGTGCTTACCTGGTCGTGTATTACCTCTGACCGGATCAGCCGGCGCCGCTGCGCGCGCCGCGGATCCAGCTGCGCACCAGCGCGACCAGGAAGCCGCCGGTGAACATGCCGAGCACGTACACGCCGATCACCAGCAGCGAGACCGGCAGCGTCACGCTGACCGTCAGCAGCGAGACCGTGACCGTCTCGAGGTTCTGGAACTTGAAGAGCAGCACCGCCGCGGTCAGCAGGGCGATCAGCAGGATATAGACGTATCGCATCGTTCGGCCTCGGCGTGGTCGGAGGATGACGGCCCGCCGGTACGCTGGTCCAGGCCGAGGCGGATTTTCTCCCACAGAGGGCGGTCAACGCGTGGCGAGCAGCGCCGCGAGCGCCAGCGCGAGCGCTGCGAGCGCGGCACCGGCCACCGGACCGGCGGCGAGGCGGCGC
>Ga0308411_10002617_pt1 | contig 12128 bp, 9 predicted proteins | sample HotsprottomLayer_2_FD_203530 | JGI IMG/M metagenome (GOLD analysis project Ga0308411, IMG submission 203530) | Hot spring phototrophic mat microbial communities from Octopus Spring, Yellowstone National Park, Wyoming, United States -... | ecosystem: Environmental > Aquatic > Thermal springs >... | reverse complement strand
CATGACCGGCGCGGACTGGACGGCGCTCGGCGGCCTGGGGCACGGGCGGCTGCAGTTCGCGTTTCCGTCGTCGCTCGTCGTGGACGGCGCGATCCGGTAGCCGCCCGGGTTTGACATCCGCCCCCCGGCCGCCTACCATGACGGTAGCGAGGACGAGGACGAGTACGTCGGCCGCCGGCCTGCGCCGCCCACGGCGCACGAGAGAGGTGGGGCCATCGGCTGCGAGCCCTGCCGGCCGACTCGACGGAACACCCCCTCCGAGCCGCGAGCGAACGGCGGTCGCCGACCGCCCTGGAAGCCGCCGGGTGCGCCCGTGACCGCGTGCTGAGAGCCCGACCGGCGGTTGCGGCCGGCGGGCACCGAGGGTGGAACCGCGGACACCCGCCCCTCAAGGGCGGGTGTCGTGTTTCTGCGCGACAAGGGAGGGACGGAGCATGGCGCAGGTCGTCGTCGAGTTGCCCGGCGGACAGCGGCTCGCCGTGGCCGCGGGCACCACGCTGGGAGCCGTGGCCCAGTCACTCGGGCTGGACGGCGTGGTCGGCGCGCTCGTGGACGGTCGGCCTCGCGACCTAGCGGCGCCGCTGGCCGCGGACGCGCGTGTGCAGTTTCTGACCTTCGACGACCCGGCCGGCCGCGAGGTGTACTGGCACTCCACGGCCCACCTGATGGCGCAGGCCGTCAAGCAGCTCTTCCCCGAGGCCCGGCTGGCCATCGGCCCGCCGATCGAGGACGGGTTCTACTACGATTTCGACATCGGCCGGCCGTTCGGCCCGGACGACCTCGAACGGATCGAGGCCCGCATGCGCGAGCTGGCCGCCGCCGACCAGGCGATCGAGCGGGTCGAGATCCCGCGCGAGGAGGCCCGGCGCCGCTTCGAAGCGGAGGGGGAGCGCTACAAGCTGGAGCTGCTCGAGGACATCCCGGACGACCGCGTGAGCTTCTACCGCCAGGACGGCTTCCAGGACATGTGCCGCGGCCCGCACCTGCCGCGCACAGGGCTGATCCGCGCGGTCAAGCTGCTCTCGACCTCGGGCGCGTACTGGCGCGGCGACGAGCACCGGCCGATGCTCCAGCGCATCTACGGCGTGTCCTATCCGACGCAGGAGCAGCTCGACGCGCACCTGCGCCGGCTCGAGGAGGCCCGGCGGCGGGACCACCGGCGGATCGGCCGCGAGCTCGAGTTGTTCCACATCGCGCCGGAGGTGGGCCAGGGGCTGCCCCTGTGGCTGCCACGCGGCGCCACGATCCGGCGCATCGTCGAGCGCTACATCGTGGACCTCGAGGTGGCCTCGGGCTATCAGCACGTCTACAGCCAGGAGCTCGCGTCCTCGCAGCTGTACAAGATGTCCGGCCACTGGGAGCACTATCGGGAGAACATGTACCCGCCCATGAAGCTCGACAACGAAGAGCTGGTGCTCCGGCCGATGAACTGTCCGCACCACATCATGATCTACCGGTACCGGCAGCACTCCTACCGCGACCTCCCGGTGCGCATCGCGGAGCTCGGCAAGGTGTTCCGCTACGAGCGCTCCGGCGTGCTCACCGGGCTGCACCGCGTGCGCGGCATGGCGATGAACGACGCGCACATCTTCTGCCGCCGCGACCAGATCAAGGACGAGATCAAGGGCGTCGCCGCGCTCATCCAGCGGGTCTACGCCGACTTCCACATCACAGGCGCCTGGTACCGGCTGTCGCTGCGCGACCCGGCCGACCGCGCGAGCTTCATGCCGCACGACGAACTCTGGGACCTGGCGGAGGCCCGACTGCGCGAGGCGCTCGAGGAGCTGGGGCTGCCCTTCCGCGAGGCGAAGGGCGAGGCGGCGTTCTACGGGCCCAAGATCGACGTGCAGGTGCCCACGGCCGCGGGCAAGGACGAGACGATCTCCACGATCCAGCTCGACTTCCTGCTGCCCGAGCGCTTCGCGCTGGAGTACATCGGCGAGGACGGCGCCGCGCACCGGCCGGTGATGATCCACCGTGCCGTCACCAGCACGATGGAGCGCTGGATGGCCCTGCTCATCGAGCAGTACGAGGGCCACTTCCCGCTGTGGCTCGCCCCGGAGCAGGTGCGGGTGCTGCCGATCGCCGACCGGCACCACGCCTACGCGCGCGGCGTGGCCGGACGGCTGGAAGCCGCCGGGTTCCGCGTCGGCGTGGACGCGTCCAACGAGCGCATCAGTTACAAGATCCGCCAGGCGCAGCTCGCGCACGTGCCCTACATGGCGGTGGTGGGCGACCGCGAGGCGGCGACCGGTGCGGTGGCGGTGCGCGGACGCGCCGGCGACCTGGGCGCCGCGCCGCTTGAGGAGTTCATGCGGCGCCTGACCGAGGAGGTCGCGGCCAGGGCCTGACCCCCGCGCGTCCGGCCAGGCTCCTCCGATGTATTGGGCAGGAGGCGGGCCGGGCCGATGCACACCCCACAGCCGGGCGCGTTGGTGTACGCCGCGGCCGCGTTCGCGGCCGGCGTGGCGCTGCACGCGCGTCTGGACCCGCCGTCCGCCTGGAGCGGCGCCGTCGCGCTGCTGGCGGCGGTCGGGTGCGCGATCGCGTGGCGCCTGCGCTGGCGCGGTGCGTTTCTTGCGAGCGCGGTCGTGGTGTTCGCCGCGCTCGGCGCGGCGCACGGCGCGCTGCAACTGCCGAGGCTCCCGCCGTGGACGGAGGCGGCCGACGGCCGCCGGATCGCGGCCCACGGCGTCGTGCTCGAGCCGCCCGAGCCGACGCTGTGGGGCTGGCGCGGTGTGCTGCGTCTCCGCCGCGTCGAGATCGACGCCGATGTGGTCGAGGCGGACGTCAGGGTCCGGCTCACCGGCCGCGGGCCTCCCCCGCATGCCCCGAGCGGGTCGCTCGTCGCCCTCCGGGGCCGGTTCCGCGCCGGCGCGTCGGCGGGCAACCCCGGCGAGCGGTCCGAGCGCGACGCGTTGCGCCGCGGCGGCCTGGTCGGGGTGCTCGCGGTCGGCGAGAGGGCCATCACGGTCCTTCGCCCCGGCGCGTGGTCGATCCGCGGCGCGCGCGCCTGGGTGCGGCGGCGCGTCGTCGACGTGGCCCTCGGCGCGCTGCCGGAGCCCCACGGCGCGCTCCTGCTGTCCCTCCTGCTGGGCATCGACGCGCACCTTCCCCCGGAGGTCTACCGGCAGTTCTCCGCCGCCGGCATGGTCCACCTGATGGTCGTCTCCGGCGCGCAGGTCGGCATCGTCGCCGCGGCATGCGCGTGGGCGATGCGCCTGGCCCGGCTGCCGCCCGGGCCGGCGGCCGCCCTGACCGTGGCCGTGGTGGTGGGGTTCGCGTCGCTGGTGGGCTGGGCGCCCTCGATCGCCCGTGCGGTGGTCATGAGCGCGATCGTCCTCGCCGGCGCTGCCCTCGGACGGCCGCGCGACCGCGCCGCGACGCTGGCGGCCGCCGCGCTTGCACTGCTGGCCGCGCAGCCCTCGGTCCTGTTCGACGTCGGGTTCCAACTCTCGTTCGCCGCCACCTGGGGGCTACTGTGGCTGGCCCCGGCCGTGCAGGCGCGTCTGGCCGCGCTTCCGCGCCACGCTGCCGGGGCGGTCGGCGTCACGGTCGGGCCGCAGGTGGCGGTCGCGCCGCTGCTCGCGGCGCACTTCCAGGCCGTGCCGCTCGCCGGCCTGCTCGCGAACATGCTCGCCGTCCCGCTCGTCGCCGTCCTGGTGCCGGCGGGGTTCGCCCTGCTCCCCATGGTGGTCGTGGCACCCGAGGCGGCCGCGCCGCTGCTACGCGCGCTCGGTCCGGCGCTCGATGCCATCCTGTGGACGGGCCGGACTTTCGGCGGGCTGCGCTGGGCAACGGTTCCCACGCCGCCGATCCCCCCCTGGGCGGTCGCGGCGGCGATGGCGGCCCTGGCCGCGGCGGCGGACGTGCTGTCCGGTCGCTGGCGGCCGACCCGCGTTCAGGCCTTGACGTCGTGCGGGGCGACCGTCCTGGTCGCCACCGTCTGGCTGGTCGGCGCCACCGCGCCGCCGGCCCTGCTGACCGTCACGGTCATCGACGTGGGGCAGGGCGACGCGATCCTGGTGCGCAGCCCCTCCGGCCGTGTGGCGCTGGTGGACGGCGGAGGCGAGATCGGCGCGGGCCGCGCCGGGTGGGACGTCGGGCAGAGGCGGGTGGTCCCGGCCTTGCGTCGTGCCGGTGTCCGGCGCCTCGACGTCGTGATGCTCTCGCACCCGCACGAGGATCACGTTGGAGGACTGCCCGCGGTACTGGAGAACTTCCCGGTCGGATTGGTCTTGGATCCCGGCGTCCTGCACGCCTCCCCGTCGTACGCGCGCCTGCTTCGCCTGATCGAGGCCGGCCGGATTGCCTACCGGCCGGCGCGGCAGGGCCTGGCCGTCGATCTCGAGGCCGGGGCGTCCCTGCGCGTGCTCTACCCGCCCGAGCCGGCACCGGTCCTCGGCGGCGACCCTGTGCACGCCCGCGGCGTGGTCGCGCGCCTCACGCACGGTGCCACCGCGATGCTGTTCGCCGGCGACGCCGAAGCCCCGGTGGAGCGCTACCTGCTGGACCACGGGGTGCCGCTGGCCAGCGACGCGCTCAAGGTGGGCCACCACGGCAGCCGGACGTCCACGACGCCGGCGTTTCTCGCGCGCGTGGCCCCTCGGGTGGCGGTCATCTCCGTCGGCGCCGACAACCCGTTCGGGCACCCGCACGAGGGCACGCTGGCGGCGCTCGCGCGCGCGGGTGTGACCGTCTACCGCACCGACCGGGACGGTGCGGTGACGCTCGCCACCGGCGGGGACAGGTGGCAGGTGACCACCGCGCGGACCGGGCCGCATGCGCGGGTTCATTGACCGCGTGACGGACGGGATCGCCGTGGTCCTGCTCGAAGGCGGCGGCCGGGCCTACGTGCACGTGGCCGCGCTCCCACCCGGGGCGCAGCCGGGTGGGCTGGTCGAGTGCGAGATCCGGCGGGCCCCACCGCCGGCGGACGCCGACGAGGCGCAGGAGATTGCGGAACTCATCGCGCGTCTGCGCGCCGGGGAGCACCGGCATGGCTGAGCGGCCGACGCTGGTCATCGGCGAAGAGGACTACCTCGCGGACGAGATCGTCGCGCGGCTCGTCGGCGAGCAGCTGAGCCCGGACGAGCGGCGAATGAACCTGGACGTCCTCGATGCCGCCATGCCCGTGGGCGAGCTGCTGACCCGGCTCGACACTGCCCCATTCTTCGGCCCGCGGCGGGTGGTGGTGGTACGCCGCCTGGAAACGATGCGAGAGTCCGACCAGGAGGCGCTCGTCCGCCACCTGGAGCGCGGGGACAGCCCGGCGGTGGCCATCTTCGTCGCGCGCGAGCTCGACCGCCGCCGACGCCTCTTCCTGACGTTCAAGAAGCTGGGGGTCATCGTGGAGGCACGGCCGCTCGCCGCCCGCGAGCTGGTACGGTGGGTGGTCGAGCGGTTCGCGGCGGCGGGCAAGGGGACCGCACCCGGCGCCGCGGACGCGCTCGTCACGCTCGCCGGCGGCGGCCTGCGCGACCTCGCGCACGAGGTGGAGAAGATCGTGGCCTACGTCGGCGACCGCCCGGAGGTGCGGCGGGAGGACGTCGAAGCGATGGCGACCCGCGTCGGCGAAGCCTCGATTTTCACGCTCACCGATGCCCTGGGCGGTCGGGACGCGCGGGCAGCCGTGCGCGCCTTGCACGACATCCTGGCCACCCACGAGCCGCTCCAGGTGCTCTTCATGGTCGCACGCCAGTTTCGGCTCATCCTGCGGGCCCACACGCTGGCGGGGCGCGGAGAGGTCCGCAACCTGGCCGAGCGCATGGGCGTGCATCCGTACGTGGCGCGCAAGGTCGCCGACCAGGCGAAGGGCTATCGAGCGGGGCAGTTCCCCGAGATCTTCGCCGAGCTCGAGGCCGCGGACCGGGCGATCAAGGCCGGCGCCCCTCCGCGGCTGGTGCTGGAGGCGCTCTTCGTGCGGCTGTGCGGGGCCGACCGCAGCGGCGCGCGCCGGCCCCTCGGCGCCCGACCCTAGGCCCGGGTGGACGCCAGGCGGCGCATCAGGCGCGCTTTCTTCCGGGCCGCGGCGTTGGGATGGATGATGCCGCGGGCAGCCGCCTTGTCCAGGGCCTGCTGGGCTGCGCCGAGGCCCTGCGGGTCGGCCGCGGCCGCGCGCACGAGCGTCTTGATCCGCGACTTGACCGCGGTGTTGGCCTGGCGGCGCCTGGCCGACTTCCGGAGATGCTTGAGACCCGACTTGATTCGCTTCGCCACCGGCGCTCCTCCCGCCGCCGCGCGGGGGCGGCGACGATCCCGCGCGATTCTAGCACGGGCTCCCGGGGTCGGCAAGGCGCCGTGGGGCCGCGGGTGAGCGCCGGCGAGGGTCCGGCGCCCGCCGGCGGGCTGGCGCGCGCGGCCTCGTTCGTGGCCGCGGCCACGGTGGCCAGCCGTGCCATGGGGTTGCTGCGCGAGGTCGTGGTGGCCGCGCTCTTCGGCGCCTCCGACGCGCGGGCGGCCTACGTCATCGGCTACTACGTGCCGTTCTTCGTGCAGCGCCTGCTGCTGGGCGGGACGCTCAGCATCGTGCTCATCCCCACGCTCGCCGATGTGCTCTCCCGTGGCGACGCCGACGAGCTCCGCACGCTCACGGCGCAGCTGTTCAGCGCGGTGGTCGCCATCGGCGTGGCGATGGTGGTCGCCGGCCAGCTCGTCGCGCCGCTGCTCGTGCCGCTCGCCGCGCCGGGGTTCGCGGCCGACCCGGCGCAGCTCGCCCTGGCCGTCCACCTCACGCGGCTCAACTTCTACTCGATGTTCTTCCTGGCGCTCGGGGTCTTCGCGACCGCCTACCTGCAGGCGCAACGGCGGTTCGCGCCCCCGGCGGTGGCGCCCCTGGTGTTCAACGCGGTGACGATCGGGCTGACCGTGTGGTTGGGGCCGCGCATGGGTATCGTGGGGCTGGCCGTGGCCTGGATCGCCGGTACCGCGGCACAGTTCCTGGTGCAGGCACCGGCGATGGCGGCCGCCGGATTCCGCTACGCGCTGACTGCGCGCTGGTCGCACCCGGCCGTGCGGACCGTGGCCCGGCTCGCCGTGCCCGCGATGCTCGGCCTGGCGATCATCGAGATCAACGCCTACGTCGGCCGGTTCTTCGCGTCGCTGCTCCCCGCCTCCGCTGCGGTGAACGCGGTCGCGGTCCTGGACTATGCCTACTCCATCGCCCAGGCACCGGTCGGCATCCTGGCGATCTCCGTCGCGACGGTGCTATTCCCGGGCATGAGCCGGCTGGCCGCCGCAGGACAGCGCGAGGCGCTGGGCCAGACGACGGCCCTCGGGCTGCGCAGCGTGCTGTTCCTGATGCTGCCGGTCTCGGCCGGGCTGGTCGTCTTCGCGAGCCCCGTGGTGCGGCTGCTCTTCGAGCGCGGCCAGTTCACGCCGGCCGCCACCGAGGCCGTGGCCGGGGCGCTCGCCGCGTACGCCGCGGGCCTCGTACCCATGGCTGCCTACTACGTCGTGACGCGCGCGTATTACGCCCTGCACGACATGCGCACGCCGGTCCGGACCGGCGCGGGCATGGTCGCGCTGAACGCGGCTCTGGCGTACGCCTTCATGCAGGTCTGGGGCGCGGCGGGCATCGCGCTGGCGGCCACGGTGGTTGGCGCGACCAACGTCGGGCTCCTGCTGCTCCTCCTCCGGAGGAAGGTAGGCGCGCTGGGGAGCCGCGAGCTCCTGGCCTCGGCCGTGCGCGTCGCCGTCGCGGCGGCGGCTGCCCTGGCCGCTTGGTGGGTGCTCATGCCGGGCGCCACCGCCGTGCTTCGGCCCTGGCGGTTTGCCTGGGCCGCCGGGCTGGCGGTCGGCGCGGCGGCCGCGGCCGCGACCTACCTCGGGCTCTGCCTGGCGCTGCGCGTCGAGGAGGCCCGGCGGCTCGCCGCGGCATTGCTGCGGCGGGTCCGATAGTGGGGGCCGACGCGCGCCTGAGGCGCTGGCCGCCACCGGCGCTCCCCGACCTGATCATGCTGGCCTTCACGGTCGCCACGCAGGCGCTGGCGCCGTTCGTGCCGCTCTACGCCCGGCAGCTCGGCTTCGACGCCCGGCAAATCGGGGCCTTGCTCAGCCTCCCGGGTCTGGCCGCGATGGCGGCGAGCCTGGTGGCTGGCGCGTGGCTGGCGCGGGCCGGCGCCCGGTCGGTGCTGGTCGGCGCCTCGGTCGTCTCCACAGCCGCGCTCCTCGTGGTTTGGGCGGTCCCTTCGGCGGTCGTGCTGGTGCTGGTCTTGCCGGCCTTCTGGGCCGGGCACCCGCTGGCCGCGGTGGCCTGCCAGCTGACCGTGGTCGCCGGTGCTCCGGGCCAGGCCCGCGACCGCGCGGTAGGCATGCACGCGTTCTACTCGGCGCTGGGCGTCTCGGTGGGGCCGCTGGTCGGCGCCGCCGCGATCCGCGTCGGTGGCGGGTTGGGCGCGGTGTTCCTGGCCGCGGCCGTGGTCAGCGCCGCGGCGGCGGTCGCCGCCCTGCGTGCGCCACCAGTCGGGCGCCTGGACGTGACGCGCGGCTTCTCGATTCTGCGGGGACTGGGCGCTGTGCCCCCGGCGGCCCGGCTGGGCCTGGCGTTGGTGGCGCTGGGCGAGTTCTGCTGGGTGTCGTGGATGACGTTCTACCCGCTGGCCCTGCGCGCCGCCGGGCTCTCCCTCGGGGTGATCGGCGTGGTCTTCGCCGTGCACGGACTGGCGCAGTCCGCGCTGCGGCCCGCGATGGGGTGGATCGTGGCGCGCCTGGGTCGGCCGCGGGCGCTGGCGGCCTCCTGGGCGCTTGGGGCCGCGGGCCTGTGGCTCGCGGTCGTCCCTGGCACGCCGTTGACCGCAGTGAGCGCCGCGGTCGTGCTCGGGGTCGGATTTGGGCTCGTCTTCCCGATGACGATCGTGCTGGTCTCCCTCGACGCCGAGCCGCACGCGATTGGCCGGCTGCTGGCGGCGCGCTTCTTCGTCATGATGGCCGGTGGCATGGCCGGCCCGGCGGTGGTCGGCGTGGTGGCGGCCGGCACGAGCCTGCCGGCCGGGCTGGCGCTGGCGGCCGCGGTAGCCACCGCGGCCGGCATCTATGCCGGGGCGCGCGCGCGCCTCCGGGGCGTTCCTTGACACTCGAAAACGGCCGGTGGTACGCTGGGGTGCGGTGATTAGCACTCTCCGGGCACGAGTGCCAACGGGGAGCGGGCTGTGGTCGAACTCGATCAGCGAAAGCGGGCGGTGCTGCGGGCCGTGGTCGAGGCTTATGTCCGCTCGGCCGAGCCCGTCGGAAGCGAGCACCCGGCCCTGCTGGAGGAGCTGCGCGTCAGCCCGGCGACCATCCGCGGGGTGCTCGCCGCCCTCGAAGACGTCGGTCTGCTCACCCACCCGCACACGTCGGCTGGCCGCGTGCCCACCGACCAGGGATACCGCGCCTACGTGGACATGGTGGTCGAGGGCGAGCCGCTGACGCCGGCGGAGCGCAGCGCGGTCCGCCGGCGGCTCGGCGCCAGCGGCGAGGAGCCCGAGAGCCTGACAGAGCAGGCGGCACGCGTGCTCGCGTCGCTCACGCAGTACGCGTCGGTGGTGGCCAGCCCGACGCTTGGCGAGCAGACGTTCGCCTCGCTCCACCTTCTGCCGCTGGGCGAGCGCCGGGCGTTGGCGGTCATCGTGACCAACGCCGGGACGCTTCAGGGTCGGCCCATCGACCTGCCCGAGGGCGTGGCCGCCGAGGACCTGGAGCGGCTGTCGCAGGCGGTGACGCGGCGGCTGCAGGGCCTGCGGGTGGCCGACCTCACCCGCGACCGGCTCGAGCAGGTCACCGGCGAGGTGTCGAGGCACCAGCTCGTGCTGGAGGCGCTCAAGGCCTGGCTGACCCGCGACCTGGCACGCGAGGGCCGCGCGCGGCTCCGCGTCGAGGGCACCCGGCACCTGCTCCGCGAGCCGGAGTTCCGCCGGCCGGAGGCCGCCACGCGGGTGCTCGAGGCGCTCGAGGAGCACACCGTGCTCGCGCAGACGCTGGCCGCGGCGCCGGATGCCGGCGTGCTGATCTCGATCGGGTCGGAGAACCAGGCGGCGGAGCTGCGCGCGTGCAGCCTGGTGGCGGCGAGCTACCGGGTCGCGGGCCGTCCCGGCGGCGTGGTGGCGCTGGTGGGCCCTACGCGCATGCGCTACCGGCGCGCCGTGTCCGCGGTCCGCTACGTAGCCGACCGGCTCAGCGAGGCCCTGGGGAACTCCGCGTGAGGCCGCCGCGCGCTGCGGACGGTGCCGATGGCCACGCGTGACCTCTACCAGGTGCTCGGGGTGGACCGACGGGCCACCCAGGACGAGATCAAGCAGGCCTTTCGCCGCCTGGCGCGCGAGGCGCACCCGGACGTGCGCCGCGACGACCCGCACGCGACCGAGCGGTTCAAGGAGATCAACGAAGCCTACCAGGTCCTCAGCGATCCGGCGAAGCGCAGCCAGTACGACCGGTTCGGCCGCGTCGGCGACGTGCCCGCGCCGGGCGGAGTTTCGCCCTTCGACGACATCTTCGAGATGTTCTTCGGCGCGCGCCCGGGCGCGCGTAGCGCCGACCGCCAGGGCCCGGAGGCCGGCGCCGATCTCCGCTACGATCTCGAGGTCACGCTCGAGGAGGTGGCGCGGGGAGTTGAGCGGCGGCTTACGCTGACGCGGCTGGAGACCTGTCCGGCCTGCTTCGGGACGGGTGCCGAGCGCGGCTCGAGGCCACAGACGTGCCCGACGTGCGGCGGGACCGGCGAGGCGCGGCACGTGCAGCGCACGGTCTTCGGCATGATGACCCAGATCGGTCCGTGCCCGCGCTGCGGCGGAACCGGCGTCTACGTCGAGCGGCCGTGCGACCGCTGCGGCGGCGCCGGGCGCACCGAGGTGCCGCGCGAGGTCACCGTGGCCGTGCCACCGGGCATCGAGGACGGCGCGCACCTGCGCCTGGCCGGCGAGGGAGAGGCCGGCGTGCGCGGCGGGCCGCGCGGCGACCTCTACGTGGTCGTGCACGTGGCTCCCCACCCGATCTTCGCGCGTCGCGGCCGCGACCTGTTCGCGGACGTCGAGATCTCGATGGCTCGGGCCGCGCTGGGCGGCGAGATCACGGCGCCCGGGCTCGAAGGACCGCAGCGCGCGGTGGTGCCGCCCGGCACACAGCCCGGCGACGTCATCACGCTGCGAGGGCAGGGTCTGCCCGATGTGCGCGGGACGCGCGGCCACCTGCACCTGACTGCGCGCGTCGTCATCCCCCGGCGCCTCACCGCCGAGCAGCGCGCGCTGCTCGAGGCGTTCGACGCCGGCGGCGGAGAACGCCGTCCGCGTCCGGAGAGGCGGGGCGGCCGCAAGCCGATCCTCCACAAGGTCAAGGATCTCCTCCAGTAGGCAGGCGGTGCGCTGGCTGGAGGTGTCTGTAACCGCCCCCGCGGACCAGGCCGAGGCCGCGGGCGCGGTGCTGCTGCGGGCGGTCCCGGCCGGGCTCGTCGAGCGGCCGCCGCGGCGGGGCGCCGTCACCCTCCAGGTCTACCTGCCGGCGGGCGGCAACCCGGGAGCGCTAGGAGCCCTGCGCCGCGCCGTGCGTCGGGCGGCGCCCGCCGCGCGGGTGGCCGCACGCGTGCGCGACGACCAGGCCTGGGTGCGCCAGTGGATGGCGCGCGCGCGCCCCGTGGTCGCCGGCCGCGTGGTCGTGGTGCCCTCGTGGTGGCGCGGCCGGCTGCCCGCGGGCCGCGCGGCGGTGCGCCTCGACCCCGGGTTGGCCTTCGGGAGCGGCGAGCACGCCACCACGCGCCTGTGTCTTCACGCGCTCGATCGCTACGTCACGGCGGGGAGCACGGTGATCGACGTCGGCACGGGCTCCGGCGTCCTGGCCATTGTCGCGGCGCGGCTCGGCGCGCGTCGCGTGGTCGCCACCGACAACGACCCTGTCGCGGTGCGCGTCGCGCGGGCCAACGTTGCGGCCAACGGCGTGGCCGCCCGGGTGCGCGTCCGCGTCGCTGGGGGCCTCGCCGGCGTGCGCATGCGCGCCGATTTGATCGTCGCGAACCTGACGGCGCCCGCGGTCGCGGCGCTGGCCCCCTCGGCGGCCCGCCGGCTGGCGCCGCGCGGCCGCCTGGTCGTTGCCGGGTTCACCGCCGCCGGCGTGCCCGGCGTGGCCCGGGCGCTGCGCGCCGCGGGCCTGCGCGTAGTCGC
>Ga0308411_10002615_pt1 | contig 12140 bp, 11 predicted proteins | sample HotsprottomLayer_2_FD_203530 | JGI IMG/M metagenome (GOLD analysis project Ga0308411, IMG submission 203530) | Hot spring phototrophic mat microbial communities from Octopus Spring, Yellowstone National Park, Wyoming, United States -... | ecosystem: Environmental > Aquatic > Thermal springs >... | reverse complement strand
TCCTGGCTCGCCTCGGCCAGGATGGCGTTCATCCGCGTCTGAAGGTCGCCGTAGGCCCCGGCGCCGGCCACGACCAGCGACGGCAGCAGCGTCAGCACCCGCGCGCCCCGGAGAACCTCCGGCACCCGTCCGGCGACGATGCGCTGAGCCAGCCCCTCGACGATGGCGGTCTTGCCGACGCCGGCCGGCCCGATGAGCACGGGGTTCCGCTTCGTTCGCCGGCACAGGGTTTCGATCACCAGCTCGATCTCCTCGGTGCGCCCGACGATCGGGGTGAGCGTCCCCTCCTGCGCCTCGCGCGTGAGGTCGCGGCCGTAGCGCTCGATCGTGGGCGTCGGCCGCGTGCCGCGCGGCTGGTAGCCCGACGCAGGGACCGTCTCCGCGACGGCATTCCCCGCCGCGGCGGTCTCGCCCCGACGGCGGGCGGCCGCAGGGCCGCCGGTCGGTGCGGCCCCGGCGACGGTGTAGCCGGCTGCGAGCAGGATGACGATCGCGAGGTCGCGCTCTGCGGTCTCGGCCTTCCCCCGGGCGGCCGCGCGTTCGGCGGCGCGAGCGCGGGCGTCGGCGGCGGAGAGCGCGGTGCCAGGATCGCTGGCGCGCAGGCGGTCGCGCAGGTAGCGGCGCAGCGCCGCAGCGTCCAGGCCGGCGGTCAGGTCCTCGGCCATGCCCGCATGTCGTTCTACCAGCGCGAGCAGCCAGTGATGGACGCCGAGATGGCCGTGCTGGCTCCCGTCCACCAACGCCTCGGCCGCTTCCACGAGCAGACGCGCTCCCGGCGTGAGGACGCCGGCCCCGGCCTGTTCCATGACCGGGGGGTTCGCGAGATTGGAGGGTGTTCCTGGCGAGACGGGCGGGCTCAGCGTCCCTGCGCCTTCGCCCAGGAGTCGCGGAGGGTGACGATGCGGTTGAAGACCAGTCGGTCGGGTTGGGAATCGACCGGGTCGCGCCAGAAGTAGCCCAGGCGTTCGAACTGGTAGCGGACGTCGGGCGCGTCGTCGAGGACGCTGGGCTCCACGTACCCCCCGACGACCGTCCGCGACGCGGGGTTCAGGTGGGCCGTGAAGTCGCCGTCGCCGCGCTCGGGGTCGGGGACGCGGAACAGGCGGTCGTAGAGCCGGGCGGTCATCGGCACGGCATGGTCGGTCGACACCCAATGGATGGTGCCCCGCACCGCGCCGCCCTCGGGCGCCCGACCGAGCGTGGCCGGGTCGTACGAGCACCGGAGTTCGACAATCTCGCCCGAGCCGTCGCGCACGACCTCGTCGCACTGGATGACGTAGGCGTGGCGGAGGCGGACACGGCCTCCGGGGGTCAGGCGATGGAACCCACGGGGCGGCTGCTCCATGAAGTCGTCGCGCTCGATGTACAGGCGTCGGGTGAACGGGAGGAGGCGCGTGCCCTCGCGGGGCACGTCGTGCGGCCAGTACGGCGCGACGAGACGCTCGGTGCGGCCTTCGGGGAAGTTGGTGAGCGTGACGGCGAGCGGGCGCAGGACGGCGAGCACCCGCGGCGCGCGGAGGTTCAAGTCGTCGCGGATCGCCGCGTCCAGAGCGCCCGGATCCACGCGGCTGTTCGTACGGGCCACCCCGATGCGGTTGGCGAACTCGCGGATCGCCTCGGGCGTGACCCCGCGGCGCCGGAGACCGGAGAGCGTGGGCATGCGCGGGTCGTCCCAGCCCTCGACGTGGCCCTCGTCCACGAGGCGGATGAGCTTTCGCTTGGAGAGCACGGTGTAGTCCAGCGTGAGGCGCGCGAACTCGTACTGATACGGCCGCGGGGAGGCCGGGATGCCGCAGGTCCCCCGCAGGCGCTCGAGCAGCCAGTCGTAGATCGCGCGGTTGTTCTCGAACTCCAGCGTGCAGAGGCTGTGGGTGATGCCCTCGAACGCGTCGGAGAGCGGGTGGGCGAAGTCGTAGAGGGGGTAGAGACACCACGCATGTCCCGTGTGGTAGTGGGGGGCGTGCACGATGCGGTAGAGCACCGGATCGCGCAGCTTCATGTTCGGGCTGGCCAGGTCGATCCTGGCGCGCAGGACGTGCGCGCCGTTGGGAAACTCGCCCTGTCGCATGCGGGCGAACAGATCCAGGTTCTCCTCCACCGACCGGTCCCGGTACGGGCTCGGGGTGCCGGGCTGCGTCACGGTGCCGCGGTAGCGGCCGATCTCTTCGTCGGAGAGGCTGTCCACGTACGCGTGGCCGTCGCGGATGAGCTGCACCGCGCACTCGTACAGCCGCTCGAAGTAGTCGGAGGCATAGAGCTCCCGCGCCCAGCGGAACCCGAGCCACTCGACGTCGCGCTTGATGGCGTCCACGTACTCCAGGCTCTCGGTCTCGGGGTTGGTGTCGTCGAAGCGCAGGTTGCACTCGCCGCCGTAATCCAGCGCCAGCCCGAAGTTCAGGCAGATCGACTTGGCGTGGCCGATGTGGAGGTAGCCGTTGGGCTCGGGTGGGAAGCGCGTGCGCACGGCCGCGTGCCGGCCGTCGCGGAGATCGGCGTCGATGATCTCCGTGATGAAGTTCGGGCTGACGTGACGCGCCCGGGACGCGCCGGTCGTCTCTTTGCGCATGGTTCGTGTATCCGAGGATACCGCGACGCGCGTGCGTCCGGAAGGCCAGCGGGCGCTGCGGCTCAGCGTGGCAGCTGGTCGAGGACCACGCCCGGGACGGCCTGGGCCCGCGCCGTGGCCCCCGCCATCGCCGCGTAGCGGGCGGCCTCGCCCGCCTCGCCCGCCTCGCGCAGCAGCGCGCCGAGCTCGGACGCGGCGCCGGCCATCTGGCGGGTGCGGCCGGTCTTGCCCAGCGCCGCGACCGCATCGCGCAGCAGGTCGATCGCGTCGGTGCGTCGGCCCTGCGCGCGCAGCGCCCGCGCGAGCGCCACCTGGGCGGTCGCTGTGGAGGCCGGGTCTCGCACGCTCTGCGCCTCCTTGAGCGCGCGCCGCGCCGCCCGCGATGCCTCGCCGGCGTGCCCCATCGCCAGGTGGACCGCGGCGATCTCGGCCATCGTCACCGACCGGTCGCGCGGCGACGTTCCGCGCTCCTGGAGGCGAAGCGCCTCGCCCAGGGTGCCGAGCGCGTCCTGAAACCGTCCCTGCTCGCTCTGGACCAGACCGATCTGCGTGAGCACCCGGCTGAGCTCGTCGGTCGCCTGCGCCTGCTCGAGCGCCGCCCGCGCGGCGCCCAGGGCCTCGAGCGCCGCATCCAGGCGGCGCCGGTGGCGGTGCAGGAGGGCCTGCGCCGCGAGCGCGCGCCCGCGGAGCCCGTGGAGGCGGAGGCGGGTGGCGAGTTCGACGGCCCGCCGGTACGCGCGCTGCGCGCGCTCGAGCTGTCCGAGGTGCGCCCGCGTCGTGCCGAGCAGGAGCAGCGCACGGATGTTCTCCTCGGTCCGGGCCGCCTTCCCCCGCTGCATGGCGGTCGTCCCCGCCTCGAGCAGGGGCAGGGCCGCGGCCCACGCCCCCCGGCGCACCTCGACCTCGCCGCGGACGGCCTGCGCCATGCCCTGCAGGTGGATCAGGCGCTGCCGGCGCGCGAGGGCGATCGCCTCGTCGGAGCACCGCGCGGCCTCCGTCAGCGCCTGCGCCGCGAGCGCCGCGCGGGCGCGCAGCAGCAGGTCGCGGAGCCGGAGGTCGCCCGGCGGGTCGGGCCACAGCGCCCGGGCGGCATCCAGCAGCGTGCCCACCTCGCGTCCGTGCGCGGCGAGATCCAGCAGGCCGGCCAGGTGCACGAGGCTGAGCGCGGTCTCGCGCCGCAGCTCGTCGGGGCCGAGCAGCAGCGCGCCCATCGACGTGTTGACGCGCCGGGCCAGCGCCATGACGGTCTCCACCGACGGATGCGAGCGGCCGCTCTCGAGCAGGCTGATGAAACTCTTACTCAGGTCGGGCGCGCCGAGAGCCTGCTGGGTGAGACCGGCGCGGCCGCGCGCAAGGAGGAGGCGCCGGCCGAACTGCACGAGCCAGTCGGGACGGGTGCCGGGAGGCGAGGACAGTTTGCGCATGTTGGATAAAGTATACCGCACCGAAAGAAACGATTCACGAACAACCCTGCGTGCAGGGTTCGGTGCGCGGGGGCCGACCCCTGCTCGCCCTCGCGCCCCGCCGCGGGCAGGGAACGCGGGGCTCCGCCCGAAGTCGGCAGCAGGACAGGCGACCAGGAGGTCCCATGCCACGCGCTCCCCGCATCGACCCGAGACTGCGCGGCCCGCACGCGGACCGGCTCTGCCGCGCGTTGCTGACCCTGCGGACCGTCGAGGAGTGCTACCGGTTCCTCGAGGATCTCTGCACCATCGCGGAGGTGAGGGCGCTCGCCGCACGCCTGGAGGTGGCGCGGCTGCTGGCCGGGGGCCGCACCTACGAGGAGATCGAGCGCCGCACCGGCGCGAGCAGCGCGACCATCAGCCGCGTCAGGCGCTTCCTCCACTATGGCGCCGACGGCTACCGGATGGTGCTGGCGCGGCTGGAGGGCGCCCCGCAGGCCGCCAGCACGCGACGCAGGGCGCGGGGGCGGACGGCTTGACGCGGGCGCCGGCGAGTGGTAGGCTAGCGTTGTTTGCTGCGCTAATGCTTTAGCGTAATAAAGCATCCACGTCGAAGGAGCTTCCCCACGGTGCGGATTCGGGGCGCCGATCGGGCCCGGTGGAAACAGGTGCCGGCGGGCATGCGCGACCAGACCGCCGGCGAGGTCGCCGCCCGGCGGGCGGTCGAGGAGCGCCTGCGGGAGACGTTCAGCCGGTGGGGCTACCGCGAGGTCGCCACGCCGGCGGTGGAGTTCTTCGAGACCTTCCTGCACGGCGCCGGGCCGGGGGTCGGCGACCGGTTGCTGAAGCTCGTCGACGCCGGCGGCGAGGTGCTGGCCCTGCGCCCGGAGATGACCGTGCCGCTTGCGCGCCTGGCGGCGACGCGGCTGCTGCCGGCGGGCGAGGGGGCCCTGCGGCTGGCCTATGTCGCACCGGTCTTCCGCGGGCAGGAACGCGGCTCGGGGCGCCATCGCGAGTTCACGCAGGCCGGCGTGGAGCTGATCGGCGTCGCGGGGTGGCAGGCCGACGCCGAGGTGATCGCCCTCGCCGCCGACGCGCTGCGGGCGGTGGGGCCGACCGGCGCGGCGATCAGCGTCGGCCACGCCGGGTTTCTCCGCGGCCTGCTGCGCACGCTGTCCGACGGCGTGGCCGAGGCCGCGCGGGAGCTGCTCTACCGCCGCGCGTTCGCGGAGCTCGACGCGACGGTGCCACCGGGACCGGCGCGGGAGGCGCTGCGGGCGCTGCCGGTGCTGCGGGGACCCACGGCGCTCGCGCGGGCGGCGCCGATGGCACCGGCCGCCGAGAGCCGTCAGGCGCTCGCTGCGCTGTCCGCGGTGCTCGAGGGTGTCCAGGCGTACGACCTGCCGGTGCGCGTGGAGGTGGATCTCGGCCTGATTCGCGACTTCGACTACTACAGCGGCATCGTGTTCGAGGCGCACGGCCCGGCCGCGGGACTCCCGCTGCTCGGCGGCGGGCGCTACGACGACCTGCTGGGCCGGTTCGGATACCCGGCACCGGCGACGGGCTTCGCCATCGGCGTCGACCGCGTGCTGGATGTCGCCCAACGCGCTGTCGCCGAGCGGCCGGTCGTGGCGGTGCGGTACGCGCCCCAGGCCTATCGCGAGGCGGTGCGCGTCGCGCAAGACCTGCGCGAGGCCGGCTTCGCCGTGGTGGCGTCGCCGGACGACGGGGCGGGGCCGGCGGCAGCCTGCACGGTGCGGGTGGGCACGGAGGGCGTGGCCGTGCGCGGCGCAGCGGGCGAGGTCGCCGGCGCGCAGGACGACGTCGTGGCCGCCGTGCGGACGGCGCTGGAGACCGGCGCGTGAGCACGCTGACCATCGCCGTGCCGACCGGTCGTCTGCGGGACGACGCGGTGCGGCTGCTCGGCCGCGCGGGCCTGCGCGCACGGGGCCTGGGCGACGATCGCCGCCTCCTCGTCGACCTGGAGGCCGGGGTCCGTCTCCTGCTCGCCCGCCCCACGGACCTGCTGACGTACGTGGAGCAGGGTGCCGCCGACCTGGGTATCGTCGGCCGCGATGTGCTGCTGGAGCAGAGCCGCGACGTCTACGAACTGCTCGACCTCGGGTTCGGCGCTTGCCGGGCCGTGGTGGCCCTGCCGGAGGAGCGCGCGCAGGAGCTGTGGCGGCCCGGCCGCGCGCTGCGCATCGCCACCAAGTATCCCCGGCTGACCGCGCGGTACTTCGAGCAGGCCGCGCGGCCCGTCGAGATCGTGGTGCTCTACGGGTCGGTGGAGCTCGCGCCGTTGGTGGGGCTCGCCGACGGCATCGTGGACCTGGTCATGACCGGGCGGACGCTCAGGGAGAACCGGCTTCGGGAGGTGGCCGAGATCGCGCAGTCCACCGCGCGGCTCGTGGTCAATCGTGGCAGTCTGTCGCGCTCGCCGCGCACGGCCGAGTTCGTCGCCGCGGTGCGCGCGCTCTGCGCGGAGGAGGCCGGCCGTGCCGGGCGCTGAGGTCGCGCTGCCCGTTCGGCGCCTCCGCGACCTCTCCGAGCCGGAGCGTGAGCGGCGCCTGCGACGGTCGTCTGAGGCCATCCTGGGCGCGCGGACGCGGGAGTACGCGCGGCGGGTCCTCGAGGACGTCGAGCGGGACGGCGACCGCGCGGTCGCCACGTACACGCTGCGGTGGGACGGCGTCACCCTGCCCGCGGACGGCCCGCGCGTCCCGCCGGCCCGCCTGGCGGCGGCGCTGGGAGGGATCGAACCGGACCTGCGCGCGGCGCTGGAGGCCGCCATCGCCCGGGCGCGGCGGTACAACGAGTGGCTGCGGCCGTCGCCGTACGCGCAGGTGGAGCTCGAGCCGGGCGTCACGGTCGGCGTCCGGTTCGTGCCCGTGCGGTCGGTCGGGCTCTACGTCCCCTCGGGCAAGGGGACGTTTCCGTCCACGCTCGTCACGATGGGCACCCCGGCGACGGTCGCCGGCGTGGAACGTGTGGCGGTGGTGGTGCCGCCGCGTCGGGACGGCGGCGTCGACCCGGCGGTGCTCGCCGCCGCGCATCTGCTCGGGATCACCGAGGTGTACGTCTGCAACGGTGCGGCCGGGGTCGCATCGCTCGCGGTCGGGACCGCGGCGATCCCGAGGGTGGACGCGCTGGTCGGCCCCGGGAATCCCGTGGTCGCCGCGGTGCAACTCGCGGCCGCGGCGTGGGGCGTCAGGCCCCTCGTCCTGCTGGGGCCGACCGAGTCCATCGTCCTCGCGGACGACGCGGCCGATCCCGACCGGCTGGCGCTGGACCTGCTCACCGAGGCGGAGCACGGGACCGATTCGGCGGTGCTGCTCCTGTGTACAGATGCCGCGCTCGCCGCCCGGACGGCCGCGCGTCTGGCGGATGGGCTGGCGCGGCTGCCCGAGCCCCGCCGGACGTACGCGCGCGCGGCGCTGACCGATCTCGGGGGCCTGTTCGTCGTGGACGACCTGGACGAGGGGCTGGCGTGGATCAACCGCTACGCGCCCGAGCACCTGCAGCTCGCGGTCCGCGATCCGCTGCGGGTCGCGGCGGACGTCCGCCACGCCGGGGAGGTGCTGGCCGGACAGCACACGCCGTTCGCGGCGGCCAACTACGCCGTGGGCGTCCCGGCGGCGTTGCCCACGGGCGGCGCGGCGTTCGCGGCATCCGGGATCACGGTGCTGTCGTTCCTCAAGGCCACGTCGCTCGCCATGCTGACGGAAGCCGGGCTGGACGCGCTCGCGCCCGTGGCCGCCCGGTTGGGGACGCACGAGGAGTTCCCGGCACACGTGCTGGCGGTGACCGGGCGCGGGAAGGAGGCGCGATGACGGTCGTCGACGAGCGGACGCTCCACCCGGGCGCGGCGGCGGTGCGGCCCGAGGTGCGCGCCCTGCGGCCGTACCGGCTGCCGGCGACGAGCGTGCACGGGGCGGTCCGCCTGCACCAGAACGAGTCCGGCGAGGACTGGCCGGCCGAGGTGAAGGAGGAGATCGCCCGCCGGCTGGTCGCCGAGCCCTGGAACCGCTACCCCGGGATGCGCGCGAGCGGGGTCGCGGAGGCCATCGGCGAGCTGCAGGGCACGCCGGCGGAGATGGTGAGCCCGACCGCGGGCTCCAACGAGGCCCTGCGCGCCGCGTTCGCCGCGTTCGCCGCCGGGGGCACGGTGGTCATGCCCGTCCCGACCTTCTCGATGGCGAAGACGCTGGCGGTGCTCGCGGGCGCTCGCGTGGTGGAGGTGCCGCTGGCCGGCGAGTTCGCGCTGGACGCACGGGCACTGCTCCACGCCGCGCACGCGACACGCGCCGAGGTCATCTACCTGGCGATCCCCAACAACCCTCCGGGCAACCGATTCCGCGACGACGCCGTGCGCGAGGTCCTCGAGGGAGCGCCGGGCATCGTGCTGCTCGACGAGGCGTACTGGGAGTTCACGAGCGCGTCCTGGCTGCCGGCGGTGGCGCGCGCACCGCGGCTGGTGCTGGCCCGGACGTTCAGCAAGGCCATGGCCGCGGCCGGCGTGCGCCTGGGATGGTTGACCGCGCAGCCGCCGGTGATCGCCGAGCTGAGCAAGGTTGCACCGCCGTACGGCCTCAACGTCTTCGCCCAGGTCGCGGCACCGGTGCTCGTCGCGCACCGCCACCTGGCCGCGGCGAGGGTGCGCGTCGTCGTCGCCGAGCGCGAGCGTGTCGGGGCGGGGCTGCGCGCAATGGGTGTGCGCGTGCACCCGAGCGAGACCAACTTCCTGCTCTTCGAGCCGCCGGCGCCGCCCGCCGCGGTGTGGGAGGGGCTGGCGGCCGCCGGCGTGCTGGTGCGCGACGTCTCCGCGGCCCCCGGGCTCGGCGCGTGCCTGCGCGTCTCGATCGGGACACCCGCCGACAACACCCGGTTCCTCGAGGTGTTGGCGGCGGTCCTGGCCCACCTCGTGGGTGGACGGGCGTGAGCCGGACAGGCGCGGCCACGCGCCGTACCGCCGAAACCGACGTGGCCGTCCAGGTCGGCCTGGACGGCGAAGGGCGGGTCGAGGCGGCGACCGGGGTCGCGTTCTTCGACCACCTGCTCGCGGCCTTCGGGCGTCACGGCGGGTTCGATCTGACCGTGCGCGCCGCGGGCGACCTGGCCGTGGACGCGCACCACACCGTGGAGGATGTCGGCATCGTGTTGGGTCAGGCGCTGCGACGCGCCGTCGGGGACGGGGTGGGCATCGCGCGCTTCGCGTCCATCCACCTGCCGATGGACGATGCGCTCGTGCTCGTGGCCGCGGACGTCTCCGGCCGCCCCTACCTGCACTTCGACGTGGCTTTTCCCGCCGACCGCGTGGGCGCGTTTCCCGTGGACCTGGTGGAGGAGTTCCTGCGCGCGTTCACCACCCACGCGGGCGTGACGCTGCACGTCCTGCTGCGGCACGGCCGCAACACCCACCACATCGTGGAGGCCGTCTTCAAGGGTGTGGGTGTCGCGATGGGCCGGGCGCTCGCCGTGACCGGGCGCGGGGTGCCGTCCACCAAGGGGGTGTTGTAGTGCGGGCGGCGCTGGTGGACTACGGGGCGGGCAACCTGCGCAGTGCCGCGCGCGCCCTCGCCGACGCGGGCGCGGAGGTCACCCTGACGGCCGACCCGGGGGGGCTCGCGGACGCGGAGGTGATCGTCCTGCCGGGGGTGGGCGCGTTCGCCCCGGCCATGCGCCGGTTGCGGGCGACCGGGCTGGCCGACGCGATCGCCGCCGGCGCCGCCCGCGGCACGCCGCTGATCGGCATCTGCCTGGGGATGCAGCTGCTGTTCGAGGGCAGCGAAGAGGGCGACCCCGTCCCGGGCTTCGCCCTCGTGCGCGGGGTCGTGCGCCGGCTGCCGGCCGGCGTGAAGACGCCGCACATGGGGTGGAACACGCTGGTGGCCGCGCGGCCGTCCCCGGTGCTCGCCGGGCTGCCGGAGGCCGCGCACGTGTACTTCGTGCACTCCTACGTGGTGCACCCCGAAGACCCGGACGTGGTCGTCGCCGAGACCGACTATGGCGGCCGCTTCCCGGCGATCGTGCGCGCCGGGACGATCTGGGGCCTGCAGTTCCACCCGGAGAAGAGCAGCCGGATCGGTCACCGGCTGCTCGCAAACCTGCTGGCGCAGATCGCGCCAGGCCCGCGCCGCGCATGATCGTCTACCCGGCGATCGATCTGATGGGCGGCCGGGCCGTCCGCCTGCGTCAGGGCGACCCCGACCGGCGCACGACGGTCGGCGACGACCCGGTGGCCCTGGCACGGCGCTGGGTCGCATCCGGCGCGCGCTGGCTGCACGTGGTGGACCTGGACGCCGCGCTGGCCGGTGCACCGCGGCACCTCGACCTCGTGGCCGACATCTGCAGGGCCACGGGGGTGCCCGTTCAGGTCGGGGGCGGCCTGCGGACCCCCGACCACCTGCGCGCGGCCTTCGACGCGGGCGCCTCGCGCGTGGTGCTCGGCACCGCGGCGTTGGACGACGACCTGCTCGCCGCCGCGGTCGCAGAGTTCGGCGACCGCCTGGCCGCATCCGTGGACGCCCGCGACGGCCGGGTCGCGGCCGACGGCTGGCGGCGGATCGCGCCGCGTACGGTTCTCGATCACGGGCGCCGGCTGGCCGCCGCGGGCGTGCGCCGGCTGATCTACACCGACGTCGCGCGCGACGGGATGCTCGGCGGTCCTGACGTGACGGTGCTGGCCGAGCTCGTCCGCGCGACCGGGGTCGCGGTGATCGCCTCGGGCGGCATCGCCTCCGCCGACGACCTGCGCGCGGTCGCCGCCGCGGGCGCCGAGGGGGCGATCGTGGGGCGGGCGCTGTACGAGGGGCGCCTGACACTGGCGGAGGCGCTCGCGGCCGCCGGGGCGGCGTGATGCTCGCGCGGCGCGTGATCCCCTGCCTGGATGTGCGGGACGGCCGTGTGGTGAAGGGCCGGGCGTTCGTGGACCTGCGCGACGCGGGCGACCCGGTCGCGCTGGCGGCGGCCTACGATCGCGACGGCGCCGACGAGCTCGTCTACCTGGACATTACCGCGTCGGTCGAAGGCCGCGGCGCGCTGCTCGACGTGGTCCGGCGCACGGCCGAGCAGGTGTTGATTCCGCTGACGGTGGGCGGCGGCGTGCGCGGCCCCGAGGACGTCCGCGAACTCCTGCTCGCCGGCGCCGACAAGGTGGCGATCAACACCGCGGCGGTGGCGCGACCGGCGCTTCTGGCCGAGGCCGCGGACCGCTTCGGCAGCCAGTGCATCGTCGTGGCGATCGACGCGCGGCGGCGCGAGGACGGGGGACGCACGTGGTTCGAGGTCGTCACGCACGGCGGCCGGCGTCCCACCGGGCTCGACGCGATCGGCTGGGCCGAGGACGCCGCGCGCCTGGGCGCCGGGGAGATCCTGCTGACCAGCATCGACCGCGACGGCACGACGCTGGGCTACGATCTGGAACTGACGCGGCGCGTGGCGCGCGCGGTGGACGTGCCGGTCGTCGCCTCGGGCGGTGCGGGCGCGCCGGTCCACCTGGTCGAGGTGCTCACCGTGGGCGCGGCGGATGCCGCGCTGGCCGCGTCGATCTTCCACTTCGCGTGGCACCCGATTCCGGTCGTGAAGGCGGCGCTCGCCGCTGCGGGCGTGCCGGTTCGGCTCGACGGGTGGGGAGGGGGAGCGTGAGCGACACACCGGGGCTCGATTGGTCGTCCGGGCTCGTGCCGGCGGTCGTGCAGGACGCGCGGACGGGCGCGGTGCTGACCCTGGCCTGGATGGACCGCGAGGCGTTCGAGCGGACCCTGCGCACCCGCGAGACCTGGCTGTACAGCCGGTCGCGGAGGACGCTGTGGCGCAAGGGCGAGACCTCGGGCCACACGCAGCGCGTGACCGACGTGCGCGTGGACTGCGACGGCGACGCGGTGCTGGTCCAGGTCGTGCCGGCGGGGCCCGCGTGCCACACGGGTCGGGCCTCCTGCTTCTACCGCGACACCGCCGGTGCGGAGCCGGACGCCGACGGCCCGGTGCTCGCGCGGCTGGAGGCCACCGTCGCGGCCCGCGCCCGCCTGGCGCCCCCCGGGTCGTACACGGCCTCGCTGCTGCGCGGCGGGGTGGCCGCCGCCGGCGCGAAGGTCCTCGAGGAAGCCGCGGAGGTCGTGCGCGCGGCCCGCGAAGAGTCCGACGCCCGCGTGGCCGAGGAGGCCGCCGAC
>Ga0308411_10002613_pt1 | contig 12141 bp, 7 predicted proteins | sample HotsprottomLayer_2_FD_203530 | JGI IMG/M metagenome (GOLD analysis project Ga0308411, IMG submission 203530) | Hot spring phototrophic mat microbial communities from Octopus Spring, Yellowstone National Park, Wyoming, United States -... | ecosystem: Environmental > Aquatic > Thermal springs >... | reverse complement strand
TCCCTGCTGTGATTGCACCAGCTGGCGAGCCGCTTCCCCTAACCGACGTCGTTCGTCGGGCGAGTCCAAAAGCCTTTGGACCACGTGCAGCATGTCGGCCGCATCGCGCACCACGCAGGCGGCCTGCGAGGCGAGAAGTTGCCGGACGGTCTCGCGGAAGTTCCAGGTGTGCGGGCCGAAGAGAACCGCGGCTCCAAACGAAGCCGGTTCGATCATGTTTTGCCCGCCGCGCCGTCCATCCAGACTCCCGCCCACGAAAGCAATGTCCGCCAGACCCCAAATCGCGCTGAGTTCCCCGATCGTGTCCACCAGGATGACCGATCGGCCAATGGACCTCGGCTCCGGTAATTGCGTCCGACGAACGTACGCGATGCCCTGCTCGGCCAATTGTAAGGCAACCTCATCGAATCGCTCGGCATGTCGAGGCACCAGAATCAGGCGCAGTTGCGGGTACCGGTGCTGCAATGCGGAATAACAATCAAGAATCGCGGCTTCCTCTTCCGGCTGCGTACTCCCCCCGACCCAAACGACATCCTCCTCGGAGATTCCGAACTGACGTTTGAGTTCCACCACACGGGGATCACTTCGATCGCCCAAGTTGCCATCATACTTTACCGAGCCAGTGACTTGGATGCGCTGTCGCTCGATACCGCAGGCTGCCAGAGCGTCGGCATAATCGTGCGTTTGCACCAGAAAGCTATCGATGCACTGGAGCCAGGAGTGAGCCAAGCGGGCGAAGCGGCGATAGCGCTGTTGTGTTCGGGGGCTGAAACGTACGTTGGCGGCGACGACGGGGATACCGAAACACCGTGCAGCAAGTAGGAAATTGGGCCACCATTCGCTCTCCGCCAGCACGATCAGGTGGGGGCGGATGCGGCGAAGGGTACGCCGGACCGTCCAAGAGAAGTCGAGCGGCCAACGAAAAACGGGCCAATGCGGAAACAAGCGACGAGCTTCTGCCAAACCGGTGTCGGTGGTACACGAGATCAGGCATGTGACATCCGGTCGTTGGCGTTCGAGTTCGTCAACCATCCGGCGTAAAGCATGAATTTCGCCGACGGAAACACCGTGCAGCCAGATGCGCACTGTTTCCTGCTGCGCCAGGAACGAACCAACCGAATCGGATCGATGCCGAGTTGCCGCCGCAGGTCTGAGGTCTTCGGGACGAGGACCGAGAAGCCGTTCGCGCCAAGCCCACGACGAACGGCGACGACGTAAGAGCCGGGGCAACGTGACGAAAAGCGCCAACAAGTAAATAGCATCGAAGACGAATCGCACAGGGATCCTTCCCTTCGGCGAAAGCCCGTGGCCGGACTCTGTCGACGATCACGATGGTGGTGCCGTCTGCCGCATGCAGCAATTCTTGTATTTCTTGCCGCTGCCGCATGGGCAGGGGTCGTTGCGGCCGACTCGCGCTCCACGGTGACGGATCGGTTCCTTTTTCTTGTCGGCTTGCGGCGCGTTGGTGCTTATTTGGGCATCGGAGAATTGTGGCCGATATGATTCATGCACCGCAGCACTGATCGCCCAGATCGAATGTTGGAAACCAGCTTCTTCTTCCATGCGGAAGACGGTATCGGTGACGCGGTCTTCCATAGCCTCCAGCATCTGCTCAAATTCCTTCATGCCCTCGCGCTTATAGACGATCTTGGGGTCTTCCTGAGCGTAACCTCGCAGACCGACCGTCGACCGGAGATGATCCATCGTCAAGAGGTGTCGTTTCCAGGCATCGTCGAGTTGGCTGAGATAGACGCTCCGCTCCATGTTGCGCATTTCCGGGCGGAAGCGGCTATCAAACGTATTCCAGAGGATTTGTCGGGCCTGATCTTTTGTGACTCCGGTCAACACCGCGGGGTCGAGTTGGAGGCCGAACTGCTCCTGGAACCATGCGGCCAACTCGGCGGCGTCGTCGGCTTCGGAGCGACGGGTTCCTTCAAAGGCCTCGTCGATCTTCTGATCAATCTCCTCGTGACCGATCTTTGGATAACATGTGCGACTGATAGCGAGGAGTTCTTCAAACAGTCGATTCCGCGAATGGGTGAGGAAATCTTCCTCACTGAGGTGAGCGGCGTAGTCCCCGAACCGTAGGCGTGCCCAGTGGAAAAGGCCGCTGCGGTCATATCGTTTGCCAGCTGTTTGCGGCGTCGTTTTTTCCGACATGTAATTCGCGAAGGCGACCGTGACGGGGAACTCGATCTCTTTTTCGCGGTACTGGGCCATGACCCGTTCGCGCACCACCGCCTTGATTTGGTCGGCAGTCTTTTCACGGATTTCCTCGACCGTGATTTTGACCAGGAATTTCTGCTTGGCCCAATCACACAAGGACCGCAGACCCCAATCGGATTGAAGATACTTCGCTCCATCCGCGAGATCGATCTTGCCAATCGCTTCGGCGGCTCGGTCGAGAAAATACGACGAGAGGTTCTCCCGACCGATTTGCCGCAGTTCACGCTCGTGGAGCTTCAAACCGTATTTGGCGTTCATCCGTCGGGTGAGTTCTTGCCATTTCCAACTCGATGGGTCCTCTTCCTCCGGTAAACATTCGTCGAGCGCTTCTTGAATAAAGGTGGGAGCTGCCTTGATGGCTTTTTCGTGGGCGAGTTGGTCCGCTTCCTCGAAGGTGCAGCGACGGAAATCATGGGCTTCAAGTTCGATGCCGAAAAGATTGCCAGCGAATTCGGCGAAACTGGCGGGGCCGTAATCCTCGTCCAAGTACCGATCCACGGCTTCGTCGATCTGCCGATGAATCATGTCAAGGATGGCAATCTTGCAATTCAAACCGTTGAGAATTTCCTGGCGCCTGCCATACACTTGCTTCCGCTGCACGTCCATGACTTCGTCGTATTCCAGAAGGTTTTTCCGAATGTCGAAGTTCCGCTCTTCGACCTTCTTCTGAGCGGCTTCGACCCGTCGAGAAACCATGCGGCTTTCGATGGCCTCGCCTTCTTGCATCCCCAAACGCGTCAGCACATTCTTGACCCATTCGCCCGCGAAGATGCGCATCAGGTCATCTTCCAGCGACAGGTAAAACCGCGAGGAACCCGGGTCGCCCTGCCGTCCCGCACGGCCGCGCAACTGGTTGTCGATGCGTCGGCTTTCGTGCCGCTCGGTCCCGATGATGTGCAAACCGCCCATGGCCGCGACGCGACGGCCTTCTTCCTTCATCTTCTCCTTTTCCTCGATTTCTCGGACCGTGGCCGTCCACACGTCGTTCGGGACATCCAGTCGGGTGGGATATTTGTCCTTGAGTCTCGCCCATGCCAAGGTTTCCGGATTCCCGCCCAGGATGATGTCCGTGCCGCGGCCCGCCATGTTCGTGGAAATCGTCACCGCACCGATGCGCCCCGCTTGCGCGACGATCTCCGCCTCACGCTGCACCAACTCGGGCCGTGCATTCAACAGTTCATGCTTGACACCCCGTCGCTTCAACATCGCCGACAGCTTTTCCGACTTGGCGACGTCCGTCGTGCCGATCAGCACCGGCCGTCCTGTCTTATGCACCTCGACGATCTCGTTGACAACCGCCTCCCATTTTTCCCGCTCGGTGCGGTAAATCAGGTCCGGGTAATTGATGCGAATCAGCGGGCGGTTCGTGGGAATGGCAATGACATCCAACTTGTAGATCTTCCAGAACTCATTGGCCTCGGTCATCGCCGTGCCCGTCATCCCTGCGAGTTTCTTGTACAGCTTGAAGAAGTTCTGCAAGGTGATGGTGGCTAATGTCTGCGTTTCTTGCTTGATCTTAACGCCGTCGCGGACGTGCTTCGCCTCAACCGCCTGGTGCAATCCATCGGACCATTGCCGACCGAACATGGGGCGACCGGTGAACTCATCGATGATGATGATCGCCAGCTCACGCGTCTCGGGATCGGGCATGATCATGTAATTGCGATCCCGTTTGTAAAGGTGATGCGCTTTCAGAGCGTTGTCGATGAGGTGTGGCCACTCCATGTTGCCGGCCGTGTAAAAACTCTCGACGCCGGCGAGTTCCTCGGCCTTGCGCACACCGGCATCGGTCAGGTGGCAGGTGTGTTCTTTTTCTTTGACCTCGAAGTAAGGCCCCTCCCCCCGGCTTTGCAACTCGGTCAGTTTCAAAGCGATTTCATTGGCAACGTCGTAACGGCGGACATCGGTAAAAGCAGGACCCGAAATAATCAACGGTGTGCGGGCTTCATCGATCAGGATGTTATCCACTTCGTCGATGATGGCGTAATTCAAAGGCGTCCTTTGCACTTGCTGGTCCCAAGGACCGAAGGCGGGGTCACCTCGCCGCGCCGGCTTCATGTTGTCCCTCAGATAATCGAAGCCGAACTCGCTGTTCGTGCCGTAGGTAATGTCGCAATCGTAAGCCCGGCGGCGAGCTTCCGGGTCCATGTCGGATTGGATGTAACCCGCCGTCACTCCCAAAGCGTTGTAAATGGGGAGCATCCATTCGCAGTCACGCCGCGCCAGATAGTCGTTCACCGTAATGACATGGACACCCTTCTGTTCCAACGCGTTCAGGTAGGCAGGTAAAGTGGCGACGAGCGTCTTGCCTTCGCCCGTAACCATTTCGGCTATATTACCTTGGTGCAGAACGATGCCACCGATCATTTGCACATCGAAATGCCGCATGTTTTTCGTTCGGCGTGCGGCCTCCCGACATGCGGCAAAGGCTTCCGGGAGCAAATCGTCAAGCGTTTCCCCGGCGGCCAGACGTTCGCGGAATTTCGGTGTCAGTCCCTTCAATTCCTCGTCGGTGAGGGCCTGCATCGTCGGTTCCAGTTCATTGATCCGGGCTAATAGGGAACCGGGAACAACTTGATAGGGCTTTTGCGGATCCTTCGACGCGATCAGACCGAGTTTTCTGACAACGCGTTCGTTGCTGGATCCCAAGAGACGCGTCAGAAAACTCACCGTTTTTTCCGAGAATGAGTTGAAGGCGTCGCCGATCTTCTCAAGGATCCCGACGTCCATTTTCGTATCGGTCGACATCAGCTGCACGCCTCCCCAATTCCGTCGGTGAAGCACCTATTGGATTCGTCCAATTGCCAGTCTACGCCCGTCGGAAAAATCGGTCAATGCGGACCAATTGCCGTATTTTGCCGAGCTTCTGCCCTATCGGGTGTGATCGAGTTACCTTTGATGGAAAATCGGACCATTGCCCGACCGAATCTCGCCCGACAAAATGAAAACATGAGTGTCGTCGCGACGTGCCCATTGTGCAATGCGGTCATCACTTGGCCCCAACCTGGCGAAGGGGGCGAAGACAGGGTAGTTTGTCCGAGGTGTCAGGAGTGGGTGACGCCGCTGCCCCTTGACAACAATCGAAACGTGGCGCCCGACGCAATTCCCGCAGTTGAAGTGCCTTCTTCTGAATCCCGACGGCAGAAGAACCTCCGTCTGGCAGGGTTCATTTTGGGTGGAATGGCCCTGTTGGCTTTTGTCGTGACCATTTGGTTGGTGAATACCCGGGATAAACGGCGCTTGACGCAGTTGGCGGAATCGCCCGGACTTGGGTACGTTCCGAGTCATGCCAACGTGATCATTGGTGTGAATCTGGTGGAGGCCGAGCGCTCCAAAGGAGGCCTCGGGATCGATACTCTCGATCGAGTCGGCTTCCGTACCGGCGGTTCATGGGATCTGGAGCGGCTGGTGGGGCTTGGCCGTGAGCAGATTGCCGTGTTACTGATCAGCCTGCGCGTGGATCAAAATTTGTTGCCGCGTTGGTGTATCATCGTTGAGACGCGATCTCCCTTGAATCCCGATGCGGTTCGGAGTCGCCTGACAGCTCGTGCGGCCCGCGATGAGGGTGACCGGAGCCATTATCTGGCCACGCCACCCGCTTTGGGGATCGAAGCAGCCTTGTGGTTTCCCGATGCTCGGACCATGGTTCTGGCGTATCCGCCGACCGAGTTGGCCGAAGTGCCTCGCCAGGCCGACTCGAACCCGCAACGATTTGCCGCACCAATCCATGACCTGCTCATGACCCGCTCGGAACGGGACAGTTTCCTGTGGCTCGTTGCTCATGCCGAGGATTGGAACAAAACATCGTTGCCGATTTCCCTGCAACTGGTGCCTGGCCTGGCTCCCCTCCGACCGCTCTTATCGAGCCTGCGCACGGTGGGACTGGCCTTCCGAGAGGACAAGGGGGAAATTGTGACACGGGCGAGACCGGCACGGATCACCGCGCCACCCTCGGACACTCCCCCGGCAGTGGCTTTGGACCTGGTGATGATCACGCCACCCGAGGCCGACTTGCCCAATCTGATCGACGGACTGGAGACCTGGTCGGATCGCCAGCGATTGCTCATTCGAGACCAGAACCGCGAGGGGCTTCGGTTTTCCGCGACGCTGGTGGGGACACCCAGCGATTGGGAAACGGTGCTCGAATCGTTGCGACGGCAAAAGTAAGGAGGAGGCCGAACCGGCATTTTGTCGATTCGGCCTCGTTGCTCATCTGCGGCCCAGTACCGCAGCGAGGTTCTCAGGCCCGCAGCATTTCGTCGTGCCGCATACCACTTGGCGGCAGGTCGGCCTTTCGGGCGTTGGCCAATGCCGTCTTGGCTCCGGCGTGTTGCTCCGCGTCGTTGTCTTCCCATTCAATGGAGACCGCACCGTCATACCCGACGCGATTCAACTCGATGAAAATCTCCTCTAAGGAATTGGCATCCCGTTGCGTACCTGCGGTGACGAAGTTCCAGCCGTTGGCCCAATGACCCATCGGTCGATGTCCGCCGAGTCGGCCCGCCCGGCAATGCTCCCGCGCCACCCACACTCCCTTCACATGGGCACAGTGAATGTAGTCCGCAAATTCCCGAATGAACTGAATCACGCTGACGTTCTGCCATTCCATGTGAGAGCCATCAAGGTTAAAGCCGACCACACCTTCATAGCCCGATTTGTTCATGAAGTTGATGTAGTCGCTGGCGCTTTCCAGGTCGCCCATGGCTCGTTCGGAGGGGTGGCACTCCAGATCGAACGTCACACCGAGTTGTTTGCAGAGATTCAGGAACGGTGCGAAGCGCTCAACGAGAAGTTCGAGACTGACATCGCGCACATCGGGAATGGGATGCCCGCCGATGGCCGTCGGTAGGGGCGGGAAAAGAAACCAGTGACTCCAGCAATGAGCGGGGGAACCGGTGAATCCGGGAAGGGCGACCTTGCGATTTTGCAATCGGCTTAAATGGTGGGCCAGTCGGGCGCAGGCCATCAGGTCCCGCAACGCTTGTTCGTGAATCATCTTACCGACTTCGGGAGGCACATAATACGGATCGGTGCGTGGCGGATTGTTCCCCTTCGCACGCCATTCGCTGTAGGCCTTCACGGCGTCACCGCCGACAAATTGCAGTGTCTTAGCACTCGGCTCATCACCCAGCGCTTGGCCTTGCAGATGAACAGCAACGGTGAAAATCTCCAACCCATGGGCTTTCGCCAGATCGACACGTTTCTGGGCATAGGCTGCGGCTCCAGCATCCGTATCGCATTGCCGCAAGTCCAATTCCCAACTGGCCTCCTCCCAACCATCAAACCCGCTATCCGCGAGAAACTTCACCCACTGCCCCTCCGGAACATTGCCGAATTGACCGCGAACGAGACCGATCTGATGATACGACGCTTTGCCGTTCCGATGGGTGGCAGTTTGTTTGAACCCCATGTCGTCTCTCCCTAGGTGAACAGACCGATCAAGATCACATTTGGGGAGACAATAAAGCGCCGGATGCGGACCGTCAAAAGGATTTCGACCAGATTTTGGAAAATCGTTGCTTCTGCTGCCCAGGTTAGTTACCAGCCGCTCTTCCTCTCGTTCTCATGAACTGCTACGCTACCACAGCACAACACCGTATCGGAGCCGTCGCATGGATTTCATCGATGCTCACGTCCACATCTGGACCCCGGACACCGCGCATTATCCGCTGGCACCGGGTTACAAGAAGGAAGACATGAAACCTGCGTCGTTCACGCCCGAGGAGCTTTTCCGTCACACCAAACCCAACGGTGTGACCCGCATTAACCTGATCCAGATGTCGTACTATGGGTTCGATAATTCTTACATGCTCGATATGATCGCCCTTCACCCTGGAATCTTCGTCGGCACTGCCATCGTGGACCCGTTGGGTGCCGATCCTGCTCGCGAGATGGTGCGCCTGGCGAAACAAAACGTTCGCGCTTTTCGCATTTACCCCGATCTGAGTCGGCAACCGGTGGAGCGCTGGTTGGAACCGGCGGGATTCGGCAAGATGTTTGAAACCGGCGCCCGTGAGAACCTCGCGATCAGCTGCCTGATTGGTCCCGATGCCTTGCCGGAACTGGACCGCATGTGCCGTCGCTTCCCGGACACGCCAGTGATTATTGACCACATGGCTCGCATCGGCATTGATGGTGTGATTCGAGAGAAAGATGTCGAAGCCCTTTGTGCGATGGCCCGACACAAAAAGGTGATGGTCAAGATCGGGGCTTTTTATGCGTTGGGTCAAAAGAAGCCGCCGTATGACGATCTCGCCCCTTTAATCCAAAAGGTCGTTCAAGCGTTTACTTCCAAGCGATGCATGTGGGAAAGCGACTGCCCGTTCCAGGTGACCCCTCCGCACACCTATGCGGATAGCATCGATTTAGTCCGCCGGCGTTTGGCGTTTCTGACCGACGAGGATCGAGATTACTTGCTGCGACGTACGGCTGAGGATTTCTTCTTCCGCTCCCGATGACGCCAGGGGCAGGGCTGACACACTCGCTGGGATAAACCGATACGCATGGACATTACCGTTCATCTTGAGACATTTCACGGTCCGCTCGACCTCTTGCTTTATCTGGTCAAGCGCAACGAGGTGGACATTTTCGACATTCCCATCGGCTGCATCACCGATCAATACATGGAGTACCTCAGCACGTTACAGCAGATCAACGTGGAACAGGCGGGTGAATTTGTCGTCATGGCCGCCACGTTGATGGAAATCAAGAGCCGGATGCTGCTGCCCCGGCGAGAACCGACAGAGGATGAACACGAGGAAGACCCCCGGCTCGAATTGGTCAAACAATTGGTGGAATATCGTAAATTCCGGGACGCGGCGGCGAAATTAGAAGAACGCGCCGAACAACAGAGTACACGTTTCCCTCGATACGTCGATACAGCGCCGACCGAATCTTCGGGTTCCACGCCTCGACTTCGAGCCGTCGAATTATGGGATCTTGTCAGCGCTTTCGGTCGCATCATGCGCGAGGCGGAGGCCTTACAACCCACACCCATCATCGTCGATGAGACGCCGCAACAGGTTTACATTGCTCGCGTGGTACAGCGCTTGCGGCAAGCAGGAGAGTGCAATTTCCGAGATTTATTCGAACCACCGCACACTCGCAGCCGCCTGATCGGCATGTTCCTAGCGATCCTCGAAATGGTTCGTCGCCAGATGTTAGACCTGGAACAAGAGGAAGCTTACGGCGACATCCGCCTCCGCCTCCGGCCCGAAGCTCTTGACCAGCCGGACGATCCCCTTGCAGCGGACGATTCCTCACCGGCGCCTTAGAAAGCGCCTATAAGGCAGGCTCGTTGATTTTTTCCCAAGGAGAATCATCATGCGAACGAGGTTGTTAGTCGCGGCTCTCGTGCTCGGTATGGGTCTTCGCCCTTTAACCGCGGGTGACTTCCTAAGCCCCGACAACTGGGAAGGCCTGAAACAGTATTGGCACCTTGATGGGAATACCCTCGTCGGAAACTCGGGTGAAAAAGGGCTGACTTTTAACACCTTTTTGTGCAGCAAGACGAAATACAAGAACTTTGAATTGAGCTTCAAAGTCCGGCTGAAAGACGGCAAGGGAAACAGTGGCGTGCAGATTCGCAGTAAAGTCCATGATCCCGCTAAGTTTGCTGTCACGGGACCGCAAGCCGACATCGGCGAAGGTTGGTGGGGGAGCCTGTATGGCGAGAATTTTGGCGGGATGATGAAGGCAGCCGACCGCGCCCAGATCAGTTCGGTTCTCAAGCCCAAGGACTTCAATGACTATTCGATTAAGGTCATCGGGAAACACGTGACCATTCGTATCAATGGTGTCACCGCCGTCGATCAAGAATTCGAGAAGATGCCCGAAGAAGGCATCATCGCCTTCCAACTCCATGCAGGAGGCCCGATGGAAGTGACGTTTAAGGACATTCAATTCAGGGAGTTGAAGTAACCGCGACCGCGTGACGGACTCTACTCAAAGCCCCGCCCCATGGTCACCGACTGGTTACCGGGCACTACGGGCCGAGCGGCGGCGTTTATCCCAGCCGCCGCGCATTTGCGACAGCCGATCCATAGGCTGCACGATCCAGAGGATGGAAATCGAGTTTCACCATATCATTCGCCATCGTCTCCAATCATGAACACGGCGGAGACGAAGAAGTTGTGACTTTCCGATCGAGACGACCACAGAGCTGACACCCACGGCTTCGATTCGTCTTATTTGATTTGCAGAGACGATAGGTCGAAGGTATGGCCATTCTTGAGCGTTTCTTCCTTCCTCGGTTGACTTGAAGAGGTGGGCCAAATCACCGTGACAGTACTGTCACCCTTCACCGTCAGCCTGGTCCCACGGATGATTACGGCTGTACCTTCATCAACACCAAGCCCGGCATAATTTCTGTACGCGTCGAGAACACCGCGCAAGCGGGCGATCCGATTTCGTGCCACAAAATGTTGATCGATAACGATCCCTTTGATGAAGCCAAATCCGGAACCAGTCCGCGCGTGCGGGTTCCCTCCTTGAATCATCAGGTCGGACATAACAGCCGCTCCGGCGGAGGTTCCTCCGATTGTGCCACCACGTTCGAGGAGCTTGTGCAGTTCTCGTTCAAACAAGGTGCCGCGGTAAGCCGCGATCAGACGGTTTTGGTCACCGCCACTGAGCCAAACCCCAGTAGCCGTTCGGAGCGGCTGAACAAAGCTGGGATCGTCGGCTTGTTGGCGATCGCGTGTGTGGAGGATTGCCACCTCAAGGGGGTGCAAGGCACGCCAAGGGGCGAGGAGAGCATCGTGTTGGGACGGAGTGTCGGCGGCTTCGCTGGCAGTGGGAACTATGATGAGCCGTGCGTGTCCTTTGCCGCCAGCCACTCGAAAGAATTCGTCTCGCACTTCATTCGTCAGCCTGCCGCCACCGACGATGACGAGGGTCCCCTCCTTGTCCGCACTCTGTGCGGCAACAGTGAACACGAGACTTCCGAATATCGCGAGGAGAGGCTTCGATCGCATTAGAAAACTTGCCTTCGGATGGCGAATCGTTCGAAGTCCGAGTACCCTCATTTTACCGAAGGGTATGGCGAGATGGAGCACATCAGTGAGGTGGTCTCGCGCCATCCGAGAAAGCAAAGTCACTGAGCGAACTTTGGGCCTTCGCCCATCCCATTGTTAATCCGAAGTTTAGAAATGTGGTGACGGTACTGAAGGCACAAGAGGACTCGAGATGGCCCTCTTGTATTGAGAAAATGGCACTGCCAGATCACTCTCCCTCAGTTCGGGGAACTTCCTGGGTTCCTCTCCAATAATTCCAAACCAAAATCACGTGGCAGGGTGCGATAGATTGAATGGATGTGATTGGCTGGGTTCCCGTGGACATCGGTTTGTGTGTTGAGAAAAATGATCACGAAATGGGGACCTTGAACCCGATAGGTGCGGCTTTCCCCTTGCTTGGTTCCGCCAGAGAAAGCGAAATGAACGCGATCAAAACCACTCGCTACGATCTGCTGCCATTCTTGTTCAGCGATAGGCGGCGCCAAACGTTGCAAATAGTTCCGTATCAGTTTTTCCAAAAGAGTTTTTTGGGCTGACGTCATATCGGCAACGGCTAGCCCGATCGGCTCGGTGACTTTTTCAGCCGGGACAAATTGAGTCGGTTCAGGGAAGTGCTTGGGCTGAAACGCTCGCCGGCGCTGGTTCTCATCCAACGCAACGAACAGCGCTAAGGCGGGATCTTCCGCGTCCGCCAACGTCCTGTAGCCCTTTTTGTCACCGATTTGAATTTCAGCGGGGTTGGCGCCGAAAAATGCCGGTGTGGCAGAAAGGATGGCTCCGTGGCGCAAGGTCAAATTGAGCGACAAGTGATGGCCATCGATCCGCCAGCCCCACGTTCCCTTGTTGCCTGGCTCGCCAAACACCGAGACAAAGTACCACCCCGGATTCCGCGTGAAACGTT
>Ga0308411_10002611_pt1 | contig 12161 bp, 8 predicted proteins | sample HotsprottomLayer_2_FD_203530 | JGI IMG/M metagenome (GOLD analysis project Ga0308411, IMG submission 203530) | Hot spring phototrophic mat microbial communities from Octopus Spring, Yellowstone National Park, Wyoming, United States -... | ecosystem: Environmental > Aquatic > Thermal springs >... | reverse complement strand
GTGATCTCTGCGCAAAGAGTGAAGCAAGGGCGATCTTTCCAATCCCCACGCCGCATGTGCGAAAAAAGTGCCTTCGGGTGATAGAAAGCGGATCGAGCATAAATCCGATGGATCGAGGGTCAAAAAGACGGAAGGACTTGTCTTTATTCTATCAAACCGCCGCGATGGCGGAGAGAGGGTTGGTTCAGTTTAAAGCCAGGATATTATCCAACGACCTTGACCGGAGGACGGCGTGAGGATACCGCCGAGGGGAGTGATTCGCTATATACCACTTCCATGCGGGGAGCCATCGTCATCATCGTGTTGGCACAATTGCTGGGCACGTCGTCGTGGTTCAGCGGCAATGTTGCGGCGGCGGAACTCGCGAGGGAGTGGTCGCTGTCCAGCTCGGGGCGCGGGCTGTTACTGACAAGTGTCCAGTTCGGATTCATTGTGGGGACGTTATTCATCGGCCTGAGCGGATTAGCCGACCGATTTGCCGCCAGCCGATTGTTTGCTTGTTCCGCCGTCGTAGCAGCAGCTACCAATCTCAGTTTCGCGTGGTTAAGCCGAGGCATCGTCAGTGCCACCTTATTTCGTTTTTGTACAGGGGCTGCCCTCGCAGGGGTTTATCCGCTCGGTATGAAACTGATCGTCGGCTGGGCCCCGCAGCAAAAAGGTGCGGCATTGGGTTGGCTCGTGGGAGCGTTGACCTTGGGAACGGCATCGCCTCATCTCATCCGGGCTTTAGGGCAGTCGTGGACCTGGCAAATTACGGTTCTTACTTCCTCAGGACTCACACTTTGTGCGGGTGTGATTGTTTGGGCTTTGGGAGATGGTCCCACCCCGCCACGCCCGGTGCCCATGAATTGGGGCGAAGTGCTCCGTGCTTTCCGGGTGCCGGCATTTCGCGCATCGGCGTTGGGCTATTTCGGCCACATGTGGGAACTGTACGCATTTTGGTTCCTTGTCCCCCAGCTCGTCCAACATCTGGCCGTAGCCTCGGTCAACGCATGGTCCTTTGCGGTCATGGGCTGCGGGGCCATCGGCTGTGTCGTTGGTGGCATCGCCAGTCGGCGCGTGGGAAGCCCGCGTGTCGCAGCAGCAGCCTTGGCCGTGTCGGCCGTATGTTGTGTCGTTTTCCCACTAACTAACACCTGCCCCAATGGCTGGCGCTTATTGCTCTTAACGATCTGGGGAACTGCAGTGGTCGCTGATTCCCCTCAGTTTTCGGCAATCTCCGCACAGACCTGTCCGCCTGCAAGCGTCGGTGCAGCCTTGGCGGTGCAAAATGGAATCGGCTTTGGTATCACCGTGGCTGCCATTCAGATTGCCGCAACCTGGTCGGATATCGCCACTGTTCCTTGGCTTTTGGCACCCGGACCAATTCTCGGATTGGTTGCCCTTCGCCCCCTACTTCTCAAAAAATGATTGTCAAAGAGTCCCCTCAGGCGTAAACATGGGTGAACCGATACTTTATTTGACGCATCGAGTTCCATTTCCCCCCGACAAGGGCGATCGCATCCGAAATTGGAATATCTTGCGTTTCCTCGCCGAGCGGTTTCCCGTTTGGCTTGGCTGCTTAAGCGACGAACCGCTACCCGCCGAGCACGAGCAGGTTTTACGAAAGACGACACAACAAATGGGCATCGTGCCCATTGGCCGGGAGCGCTGGGTGCGGGGATTAGGGCACATGCTGCGTGGCCGGAGCATCAGCGAAGGCATGTTCTGGTCACCGCGGCTCGCAAACTTGCTAGCAGAATGGGGCAAATCGGTTCGCTTCCGTACCGCCATCATCTCGGCGTCGAGTCTTGTGCCTTACTTAAAGCATCCGATCTTGTCTCATACGACCAAGATTGTTGATCTCGTTGATGTTGATAGTCAAAAGTGGTTTGACTACGCTGCCAAAGCGAGATTTCCGCGGTCGGTCGTTTACCGACTCGAGGGGCAACGGGTCCGCAAGTTGGAACAAGGTTTGCCGACGTGGGTTGACGGCGTACTGCTGGTGAGTGACGCTGAGGCGGAACTTTACCGGTCGTTCGCGTCATCGGGGCATGTGAGGGTGGTGACAAACGGTGTCGATCTGGAGTATTTTCGGCCATTGGAGGTCGACCTTGAGCCTGTTTGTACATTTGTCGGCGCATTGGACTATCCGCCCAATGTGGACGCGGCCGAATGGTTTGCTACCGAAGTCTGGCCTGCTGTGCGAACCACACGTCCTGATCTCCGGTTTCGACTTGTCGGGCGTAATCCGTCGAGTCGAGTGCTTGCGCTGAAGAGCATTGCGGGAATTGAAGTCGTTGCCTCGGTGCCGGACGTTCGTCCGTGGTTGGCGCGTTCGACGGTCGTTGTGGTGCCGTTGCGGATCGCTCGCGGGTTACAAAACAAAGTGCTAGAAGCCCTCGCCATGGCAAAAGCGTGCGTTGTTTCACCCAAAGCGCTCGCTGGTGTGAAAGCTCGGCCCGGATCGGAACTTTTGGCCGCTGAGACCCCCGAAGAGTGGGTGGCCGCTATCCTCCGGCTCTTTCACGATAGCAGTTTGCGTCGAACTCTGGGCGAGGCTGGGCGCCAGTACGTCGAAACTCATCACTCTTGGGCGGCCTGCCTCAATCCCCTCGCCGAATGGCTTGCCACTTTCCCATCATCTCGTTAACCCCGACACGCCGACGAAGTTCTCCAGCTGAACGGCCTGATTTTCGGCATATTCGGCGCAACCGTCAAATTTGTTACAACTAGCAAACTGGCATTGTTGATGCATCTTGCCAATTTTGCGTGATCGTAACTCGTGTCGCAGTCAATACAACCGGTCGAAAAAGTCGTTCGTGTTAACCCCATTTGGACTCCTCCAATTGATCAGAATACCGGGAAGAGTAAGCATAGTCGGCAGGCCGCGGATAATTGTCTCAGCTGATTTTCTTGGAACGTGAGTTAGATTTGTTACGAGCTGAACCCGGCGTGGTCATCGACACCCTTGAAGGACACCACTCGTGAAACGCTCGAACCGTTCCCGCCCGAATCGCTTGATCAGCAGCCGTCTGTTTGTGGAGCGGTTGGAAGATCGCCAACTCTTCAGCATCACATCCACTTCATTCGATGATTTGGCGATCCATTGGAACCAATACGATCCGAATCGCATCATCGTGGCTGTGCGCAACGAACTCGCCGGCATAGCCGAACTTTCGGCGTTGGATCCGGCGCTGGCTCGCGTCAGCGACAATTTGGGGAACGGTCTGTTCAGTGTCGTGCTGAACGAAGGTGTTTCGGTGGAACACGGGTTGGCCTATTTTCAGGCTCAATCTTGGGTCCGTTATGCCCAACCGGATTATGTTGTGAGCCTGACCCGTGTTCCCAATGATCCGAGTTTCACCCAACAGTGGGGCATGAACAACACGGGGCAAGGAGGAGGAACCCCAGGGGCACATATTGGGGCCACAGCCGCATGGGATGTGACGACTGGCAGTGGCCGGACCATCGTTGCGGTGATCGACACGGGTGTGGACTATACTCACCCGGATCTCGCTGCCAACATGTGGCGCAACTCAGGAGAGATCCCTGGAAACGGCATTGACGATGATGGCAACGGCTATGTGGATGACGTTTACGGTTGGGACTGGGCCAACAACGATAATAATCCGATGGATGACAACGGCCATGGCACCCATGTCGCTGGGATTATCGGCGCAGTGGGCAACAACGGCCTAGGTGTCGCTGGTGTTGCCTGGAATGTGCAAATCATGGCTCTGAAGTTCTTAAATTCCAATGGCACGGGCCAATTGAGCAACGCCATCAAAGCCCTCAATTATGCGGTGCGGATGGGTGCTCATATTTCCAACAATAGTTACAGCGGCGGCGGGTACTTTCAAGCCTTTGCTGATGCGATCGCGGCAGCGGGGCGGGCTGGGCATGTTTTTGTCGCCGCAGCGGGGAACAACGGGCAGAACAACGATGTCGCGCCAACGTATCCCGCCAGTTACAACCTGGACAACATTGTCGCCGTGGCCGCCACTGATCGAAACGACCGCCTGGCGTCATTTTCCAACTATGGCCCGACCACCGTCGATATCGCCGCCCCCGGCGTGCAAATCTACAGCACGTATCGTGGCGGTGGCTACATGTCGATGAGCGGTACATCCATGGCCACTCCCTTTGTCGCCGGCGCCGTCGCTCTGTTGCGCGACGTCTACCCCAATTGGAGCTACCGGCAAATCATCGACCGCCTCGTGAGTACAGCCGATCCTTTGCCGAGCCTCGCGGGCAAAGTGGTCAGCGGCGGTCGGCTCAACCTCGCCCGTGCCCTGGCCGTGTCTGCCCCACCGCCGCCTCCCAGCGACACTCGCGGTCCCTCCGTCACGAGTGCCACGTTTTCCGGAGCCAGTTCCGGTGTCTTCGATCGCGTTCGGGTCGTCTTCTCGGAAGCGATCGATGCCGCGAGCTTTTCGGTTGCAGATATCGTCGACCTGAAACGCAATGGCACCACGATTCCCGGGCTTCAATTCACGGTCACGCCGGTGAGTGGTACGCAAAATCAGTTCGACATCGGTTTTAACGCCCAAACCATACCGGGGAATTACAGTCTGACATTCGGTCCGGATATTCGCGACCTGGCAGGCAACCCCATGGACCAGAACGGGAATGGTGTGAACGGCGAAACAGCCGACCGGTACACTGCCGTCGCAACCCTGACGACAACCCGGACTTTCTGGTCCGCCGATGTACCGAAAAACATCAACGATCTGAGTCAAGCACGCTCATTCATTAATGTGACCCAAAATCTGACCATCGAGCGTCTCGCCGTGAAAGTGACGTTGACTCATACCTACGTCAGCGACTTACGGCTGTGGCTCCTGTCACCGTCGGGCACCTGGGTCTTGTTATTCAACCAACGAGGAGGCAACGGTCAGAACATCAATACAACGTTTGACGACCGAGCTTCGACCTCGATCGCACAGGGGAGTGCCCCTTACACGGGATGGTTCAAGCCTGAGCGGCCCCTTTCGACGTTAGCGGGACAAAATGCCCGTGGTCGGTGGACACTCGTCATCGAAGACCTCGTCCGAAAAGACGTGGGTCGGCTGACCGCGTGGAACATCATGATCGACAGTGGCGGCAATGGTATGGCCCGCATCCGCTCGGATCGTGATCTCACGGTCGGGGAGGACGAGGCGGCCACATGGTACGGCAACGTGCCGACCAGGTTGGAGCCGACAGGGGAAGCCCCATCGAGCGTCACAAGGCCATCATCTGCCACCCGTTCCAGCGTCCATCGGCCGAGTGAACAGGGCTTTGAGTCACTCCCTGCTCGGCAAAACGATCCACAGGTCGAGAATTGTACCCTGAGTTCCGTGGATTTGCCATTATTGGAAATCCCGTCGCGGCCAGCGCCACGCTCCACAATTTTGATCGATTGGTTGGGTGGGGAGATTTGAAACGCCAGCTCTGTAGGGGTTGCAGCAGGGAGTACCCTGCCACTTCCTGCTGCTCACCGATGGCCCACACAATTTCTTCATCAAATCTTTGCACAATTTGCCCGCGATGTTCTTACCCTACACCATGTGCAAAGAGGTGGATGCGCACCCTTTCCGACAGGTAGAAAAAATGATGCGGTCAATATGGGGTTGGGGACTGCCGGTTCTGATCGCTGGAGTCTGTCTCGGTTGTGGAGACGGGGCCTCGCCATCGCGAGTTGCTCGGATCCAAGGTGGCGGGGCCACATTTATCCAGCCCATTATGGAAGAATGGGCCTACGCCTATCAGCAGGCTCGGGGAGTCGAAATTGATTATCAGGCGAAAGGATCCGGCAATGGCATTCAACAAATGACAGCCCGGACCCTTGATTTTGGGTGTTCGGATGCTCCCATGAAGCGGTCGCAGTGGGAGGAAGCATTAACCAAGGGAGGCGAAGTGATCCACATCCCCTTGGTCCTAGGAGCAGTAGTACCGGTCTATAACTTGCCAGGGATCGAAAAACCGCTGATCTTTGATGGGCCGACTCTCGCTGACATTTATCTGGGAAAGGTAACCCGTTGGAATGACCCCGCTTTGCAATCGCTCAACCCCGGAGTCACGCTTCCCGATTTGCCGATCTCGCCCGTTTATCGAGCGGAAGCGAGCGGAACCACAAACATCTTTACGGAGTTTTTGGCGAAAGCAAGCCCGGAGTTCAAAGCCCAGATCGGTGCAAGCACCCAACCAACGTGGCCCAAAGGGATTGGTACGGGTGAGCGTGAAAATGCCGGGGTGGTTGGCCGTATCAAGAACTCTCCAGGGACCATCGGTTATGCGGAAATTCGGTTCGCCAAGGTGAATCAGGTGGCCTACGGGGCAGTCAAAAACCGTGCGGGCAAAGTCGTGCAGGCCAATCCCGAGGCGATTACAGCAGCTGCCCTACATGCCATGAACACGCGGCAAACGGAAGAGCCATATTCCCTTCACGATTTGACGTTTTCTTTAACGGATGCCGCCGGCGAGGATGCCTACCCTATCAGCGGAGTAACCTATGCGTTGATCTACAAGAAGCAGAAAGCGGCAATGGGTCGGGCCTTGAGGGATTTCTTCTTGTGGTGCGTGCACGAAGGGCAAGAGTTTGCCATTCGACTTGATTACGCGCCGCTGCCCGAGGCTTTGGTGAAAAAGATTGAAGCGCGTTTGGAACAGATCGAGTTGGAGCCATAATCGTTGATTCGGCGGCTGTGACAAGGGTTATCACGCGCAGAAGTGGTGGGCGAGTGGGTGAAATCTGAGGTTGTCAATCGCAATATTCGATCGGCGTCGCTGCAACGAACAATTTTCAGGTAGTGGAAAAGATGACAGCAACAGCACCCGTTTTGCCGACTCGAAAGCCTGGTCTGCCAGTAAAGCAATGGGCAGACTTGGTATTTCGTGCCGTGTGCGCTGCAGCAGGGATGACGGTGATCGGCATGGCTTTTGGGATGGTGATCATCCTGCTCATTCAGGCATGGCCCGTTGTCTCCCATCTGTGGAGCTACGCCGTCCTCACAAGTGCCGAATGGAAACCTGAAGCCAACCCGCCGGTCTTCGGGGCCTTGGCATTCGTCTACGGTACGATCATGACCTCTGCCATCGCGATGATCATCGCGGTTCCTCTTGGAATCGGTGCCGCGGCGTTTCTTGCGGAAATCGCGAGTGGCTCGGTCCGTCGGATCGGTGCCTTTCTGATTGAACTGCTGGCAGCCGTGCCCAGTGTGGTTTACGGATTCTGGGGCATTATCTTTCTGCGCCCCATCATGGATCGATTTTTCCACGCCGTCGGTCAACCGAATACGGCGAGCGGCGGCGGCATTCTGACGGCGGGGATTCTGTTAGCTATCATGATCGTGCCTTACATCACCGCGATTGCTTTTGACGCCTGCCGTTCCGTACCGCGTTCCCAGCGGGAGGCGGCGTTGGCCCTGGGAGCGACGCGCTGGCAGATGATCTGGACGGCGGTCCTGCCCTACGCTCGTCCGGCGATCATCGCTGCTTGCCTCCTGGCCTTGGGGCGCGCCTTGGGCGAAACGATGGCGGTCACCATGGTCATTGGCAATCGAACGGCGATTGAATGGTCGATCTCCGCCGTCGGCGATTCGATGGCCAGTGTCATCGCCAATCGACTAAACGAGGCCGACTCACCCCTGGTTCGTTCGGCCCTGGTGACTCTTGGCCTGTTGTTACTGGCTATTACGGCCACTCTTAATATTTTGGGCCGCTTGCTCATTCGTCGTATGACACGGACGGCTTCGCCGACTCGCATCCCCATCGAGGAGGTCGCCACAGCACCAACTGCAACGCCGGAATTGCCCATAAAGGCCGACGATTATCGTCTCCCTCGCTCCCGCTGGAGTCCAATCATTGACCGCATCATGAGCGGTTTGTTGGCCGCTTGCCTCCTGATCGCTTTAGTTCCGCTGTTCCTGATCCTTTTCCACGTGGTTCGGCTTGGAGCATCGTCCATCAGTTGGGAGTTTTTCACCGAGATTCCCAAACCGCTTTCCACGGGCAGTCCCGGAGGATTAAAACATGCGATTGTTGGTAGTCTGATGATCGTTGGTATGACGCTTGTCTTGGCTGTCCCGCTCGGCCTTCTGACCGCAATTTTTCTGGCCGAATCGCAGGCGTATCGGCTGACGGCTTTCATTCGGTTCGTCACGGAAGTTTTGGGTGGCGTTCCGTCGATCGTCCTGGGGATTTTTGCTTACGCTGTCTTCGTGGTTCCACCTTTCATTAAGGTTGACCGACCGAGTTTTTCCGCTTGGGCCGGCGCATTCGCCTTGTCTGTAATGATGATTCCTGTCGTTGTCCGTGCTGCGGAAGAGGCGCTCCGCATGGTGCCCTCGACGTTACGGCAAGCCAGTTTTGCCTTGGGAGCGAACTATTGGCAAACGGTTGTCCGAGTCCTTTTACCGGCGGCAGCGCCGGCGATTTTGACGGGAATCATTTTGGCTGCTAGTCGGATTGCCGGGGAAACGGCGCCCCTCATGCTCACCGCAGGAGGCAGTAACTTCATGCCCCGGGGACCATCATCGCCGACGCCTTTCCTCCCTTGGTACATCTTCAAGTATTCCACAAGTGCCGAGCCAGAATATCAGCGCCTCGCCTGGTCCGCAGCTTTAGTACTGTTAGTCACGGTCATGGTACTGAATATTTTGACCCGCCTCGTGTCCGGGAAGCGCGTGATTGCCGCGAGCCGAGGTGATTGAAGCCTGCTAGCCGTGAAGAGCGTTTTACGGCTATTTTGCTGGCACTTCGATCCAGAACCAGCCCCGCAAGTCTCCCTCGGAAAAGCCGGTCGCGGCATCGTTCGGATAGTGCTCCTTCAAGGCCGATTTCACCTCCTCGGGGATATTTTCCGTTTTGCCGTGACACATGAGGCATTGGGTCTTGACTTGAATCGGCAAAAACGCCGCAAGCCGTCCGTCTGAGTGTACGAGCGTTGTGGGTTGTTGTACTCGTGCCGCGACTAGCGTAGCGGCCCATGCCGGCGGTTCATTTTTGGGATTCCGTAGCTTGAACGATGTCCGACCTAGACGCAGCCCCTTTTCCTGACTGATTTTCTCCGCGAGTCGGGGGGCTTCCTCCTGACAAACTTTCACTGCGCCGCCGCCGCCGTGCTCCTTCATCGCTTGGCTTAATCGACCCATCAGGCTCTCGAAAAGTGCATCGCGCGCGGCCAATGCTCGTTCGTGTTGTTCTTTTTGCAGCGGACTCAACGATTCGATGGTAACCAGTTTCCATCCTGTGTTCGGCTCGGTTTTTGGCCTGCAACTGGAGAGCACGAGAGCCACACTCAGCGCGAACCACTGCACGAACCGTGTTCTCAATGCCATGATAGCCTCTTGAAGAATCTCTTTGACTTCTGGCGATGTCACAGCCGTCCTCGGAGCATCAGGTTCCAGTACATCCATGGCAAGCCGTATTTTTTGAGCAGCCACATGCTCCAGCGCTCTTTAGCCTGGTTAAACGGGAACGATTCGGCCGCGTTGTGATCGTAGTCGAACTCGGCCATGACAAGTCGGCCATATCCTGTCGGAATTGGACAGGCCGTGTAACCGTGGTATTGCGCGACTGGCTTTTGATTTTGCATGACTGCTAACAGATTAGTGACGAGCACTGGCGCTTGTTTGCGAATCGCCGCACCGGTCTTGCCTGTTGGCAAACTGCTGGCGTCTCCCAGGCTGAAGACGTTCGGATAGCGTAGGTGCTGTAAGGTCAATTTGTCGACGTCAACCCAGCCCGCGGCATTGGCCAGTGGACTATTCTTGACGAAATCCGGCGGGCCTTGGGGCGGGGTGACATGGATCATGTCATAGTGCAAGGTGACCCGCTCATGGGTCTCCAAATTCTCAAACACAGCTTCTCGGTGCTCGCCGCGGATCTCCACGAGATGGTGTTTGAAAAGTCCTTCGAGGCCTTTTCGCTGAAAGACGGACTCTAACGTCGGAGCAAATTTCGGAATGCTAAAAATTCGAGCCGTACCCGAGGCAAAAATCATCCGTGTGCGGTCACGGATGCCCTTCTTGCGGAAATAGTCATCCGCAAGGTACATAATCTTTTGTGGGGCGCCACCGCACTTGATGGGTGTGTTCGGCTGCGTGAAAATCGCCGTGCCACCTTGAAAGTTCCGCAAACACTCCCATGTGTAATCGACATAACGAAAATCGTAATTACTACAGACCCCACCGTGGCCAATTGCTTCCTTAAGGCCTGGCACAGCAGTCCAGTTCAGTTGAATTCCCGGCGCAACGACAAGGTACTGGTATTCGATGGTTCGGCCATCGCGGGTCCGGAGACAGTTCGATTCAGGGGAGAATTCCGTGACAGCATCACGATACCATTCAACTCCTCGCGGAATGTAGTTCTTCTCCGGCCGCTCGCTCACCTCCTTTGGAAAAAGGCCGGCCCCAACAAGAGTCCAGATGGGCTGGTAATAGTGCTTTTCCGAAGGTTCGATAATCGCAATGTCGAGCTTTTTGTCAGCACGGCGCAGTCGAGCGGCCACGGTGATCCCTGCCGTTCCCCCGCCGACGATCACAATTTGGTGGTGGAGCTTGCTTGACATGGAACACCTCGCGGGATTCATTCGTATTCTGACGGGGTGAAACCGAGCCGAAAGTCATTTCGCGGCGGACTTGCGGCTCGGCGGATTTCGGTCATCGTCACAATTGGATACTCGGCCCTTCGTTGATACCAACCGACTACCCGTAATTTTGGAGTGCGCCAGGATTATCCCGCTCGCACGGTCGGTAGTCCAGCCGATTTCCAGGCGGACATACCGCCGAGAACGTTCAGGACTTTGTCGAACCCGTTCCTTTTGAGGAACGAAGAAGCGATGGATGCTCGGTAACCGCTGCCACAAACCACCGCCACGGGACGGTCACGTGGCACTTCAGAGAAACGCTCTTGCAGCTGTCCCCCATGGATGTGGATAGCGCTGTCGATGTGACCCGCATTCCATTCACTTTCGGTGCGCACATCAAGTACGGACATACGGGATCCGTTTTTCAAATGGTGAGCCAGGTCGTGTACCGAAATCGTCTCGACCCGCGCCAGGGGGTAGCCGGCCAATTCCCAGGCGTCGATGCCCCCTTCCAGATAGCCTTGAATGTCATCCAGACCCACGCGTAGCAAATGTGTCACCACCGCGGCCACATCGTTGGGGTGCTCGACAACGAGGATGATGGGCGTGTCATAGGGCAACACCCAACCGGCCCAAGTCGGCAGATTGGCTCCCAGGGGTATGTTGATCGAATGCGGAATGTGCGCGGCGGCAAACGACTCTTTGGGGCGAACGTCGAGGACCAGGCAGCGATCGCACACTTTGTTGTGAATGTCCTGAGCCGAGATGCGCCGTTGCCCAGGAGGATCCAAACCAATGATCTTCGGCCCCGAGCGATTCACTTGTTTCATTCGCCGGAAATACGGCGGGGCGATCGGCATACCGCTCAACAAGGTTTGAATCCAATCCGACTCTGGACGTTGTTGGAGGGCCGCATTAAAGCGCCGTTCAAAACCGACTGTCGTCGCGTTGCGAGAGCCTAGCGCCTTGCCACACAGCGAGCCGGCACCATGGCCTGGGTAAACTTCGGTAAAGTCGGGCAACCCTGGAATCACTTGAAAGACGCTCTGATAAAGCTGATGCGCGAGAACTTTCTGGGCTTCCACTCCGAGTAGATCCGGTCGGCCCACATCGCCAACGAACAGAAAGTCCCCGGTCATGATTAACCAAGGCGTGTCCTTGCTGCGTTCCTCGTCGTAGACGGCCCAACTCAGATGTTCGAGTGTGTGACCCGGAGTGTGCACCGCCTCCAGTCTTACCGATCCCAAAGAAATTGTGTCGCCGTTCTTGACGATCTGATCGGCATACGGCGGAGTCCAATCCGGGCCACCAAGACCCGACACGACAACAGTCGCTGCATTCCCCGTTCGCGCCTTCAGTTCGGCCGATCCGCTGACGAAGTCGGCATGGACATGCGTCTCTAACACATGGGTGATGCGTAGACCTTGGTCCTTGGCAATCCGCAAATACTCGTCGATATCTCGGGTGGGATCGATAACGGCAGCCTGCTTACTTTTTTCATCAGCCACCATATACGAATAGATCGCCAAGCCTGGAATAAATCGTTGATGGAAGAACATTGCGTCAACTCCTTGAACGACACGGTTATACAACCGTTTTGCCGATGACG
>Ga0308411_10002610_pt1 | contig 12162 bp, 10 predicted proteins | sample HotsprottomLayer_2_FD_203530 | JGI IMG/M metagenome (GOLD analysis project Ga0308411, IMG submission 203530) | Hot spring phototrophic mat microbial communities from Octopus Spring, Yellowstone National Park, Wyoming, United States -... | ecosystem: Environmental > Aquatic > Thermal springs >... | reverse complement strand
CGACGATGGAGCCATGTACTTCACCATCGGTGGCCGCAACACCCAGGCCGCCCTGTATCGCGTCAGCTACGTCGGCAGCGAATCGATCGCTCCCGCCGAATTGCGCAACAAGGAAGGCGAGAAGGAGCGTGCCCTGCGTCGCAGTTTGGAAGCGTTCCACGGCAAGGAGAATCCGGCCGCCCTCGAGGCCGCCTGGCCACACCTCAACAGCGACGATCGCGCTCTGCGCTACGCCGCTCGCATTGCCATCGAGAGTCAGCCGGTGTCGTCCTGGCAGGCCAAGGCTCTGGCCGAGACGCAGCCCACTGCTGCTATCACGGCCCTGGTGGCTCTGGCCCGAAACGCTGATGCCAAAGTGCAGCCCGAACTGCTCCAGGCCTTGCTCCGACTCGACTTCAACAAGCTCACGCTCACTCAGCAACTCGACTGGCTGCGGTGCCTGCATCTGAGTTTCATCCGCCAAGGCCGACCGAGTGTCAGTTTCGCTCAGAAGATTCTGGCCGTCCTCGAGCCGCGTTTCCCCGACAGCAACGAGTTGCTCAACCGTGAGGTCGTTCAGACGCTCATCTATCTGCACTCTCCGGTGGTTGTCACTCGTGCCCTGAAGCAGATGGCGACGGCCAAGACGCAGGCGGATCAGTTCCACTACCTTTTCCACCTGCGAACCATGCCGATCGGCTTCTGGACGATGGAGCAGCGCAAGGAGTACCTCAGCTACTGGACGGCAGCGCGGAAGAAGTTGCCGGCCTCGGAGGAAACGGAGCAGTGGTTCAAGCTCGCTGGCCGGGGCTATGGCGATGGAGCCAGCTTCAACAACTTCCTCAAGAACTTCCTACGCGAAGCGGTGGATAACCTGTCTGATGCCGAACGCAAAGAACTGGCCGGCCTGTTGGCCTCCATCGACAAGAACATCACACCGACCTACGATGTCAAGCCACGCAAGTTCGTCAAGGAATGGAAGATGGACGAACTGATGCCGTTGCTTGATCAGGTGAGCAAGGGCCGCAACTACGAACGCGGTCGCGAGGCGTATCTGGCGGCTCAGTGCATCAAGTGCCATCGCATGGGCAACGAAGGCGGAGCTGTTGGACCGGATCTGACCGCCATCGCCAGTCGCTTCAGTCGTCGCGACATGCTCGAATCCATCCTCGAACCTTCCAAGGTGCTGTCGGATCAGTACCAGAACACCGTGGTAACCACGACGCGCGGCAAGCAGATCGTCGGCCGGATCGTCGATGACTCGGCTGAGCGGTTGGTGATCCAGCCCGATCCGCTGTCGCCGCAACGCATCGAGATCAAGAAGGCGGAAATCGAGTCACGCGAACCATCGAGCGTCTCACCGATGCCAGCCAATCTCGTTGATGTTCTCAGTGCCGAGGAGATTCTCGACCTGATTGCCTACATGGAGGCGGCAGGCCGTCGCAATCACCCCAACTTCCGCAAGAAGTAAGCGATTGCGGCGAAGTCACGACGCGATCCGGGGTCAGCGATCCTGGATCGCGGCGTTGCTTTTGGGGACTGTTTGCGAAACATTACTGCTGTGCCGGCGCAACTCGGACCATGGCGCGAAGCCCGAGATTGGGTTGTCGCGGTAGGTCGCGACCGGGAGCTAGCAGGTTGAGCCAGTCGGGCACCTTAGGAGCCTCGGGGCCAAACGCCGCCGTCAGGACGTTCTTGTGACACAGGCGTTTGGGATGTTCGCTGCGCAACAGGAAACGCATGTTCAGACAGACGACACTGCCGGACGGCAACACCACCTCGCTAGGATCGTAACGGTCGTTGACGAACAGTGTGGTGGCACTAGCATGGCTGCGTGGCGGAAAGGCGTTGGCGAGAAGCACTTGATCTCCCGCCAGGAGCGTGCATTCGGCCAGATCCACGGAAGCAACGCCCGCGCCGTCGCGAGTACCGATGAACTGGCCGATCAACGTCGATTCCAACGATACCCGCGTTAGGCTGGGACGATCGGCAACGACTCGCAAGCGTTGCGTCACATCGAACTTCAGAACCGCATGCGACGATTCCAAAGGCAGTCCACCGGCGGCAACTAGGCCGGATAGCAACACCTGCACGGTATCCGCTCGTGGCGTATCGACCAGAATGGTTCCTCCGGCGGTGTGTCCCAAGCCGTGACGCTCCGATTCGGCCTGGCCGGTTCGCTTTTCTAGTTCGATCCGCACGTTGGCGAGAGAACTCTTCGGAGTCGCCTTGGGTTCCGCAGCGAGAACTGCCAGCACAGGAAATACCGTCAACAGTACCAGGTATCGTGCGAACATCGACAAGCCCTCCTGGCCAGAAAGCCGAAGATGTCAGAAATATCGGATGGAGAGCGGCTGGGAGGTCAGCGAAGATGGCTGAGTCGGAGAAAGAAAAGGAAAAGATGTCCAGGCAGGCAAATTGCTTCAGAGAAGAGAGCAGGCGAACCCCTGAACGAGAGAGATTCGCCTGAGTGAGAATCGAAAGAGGTAGGTGATCGGTTCAGTGCAGGGCATGACGGCGTTCGAGTTCGCGACGGACGGTAAGGCCGGCCCGATTGACCGTTCGATCGAGGAGAGTAGTCAAATCGGTGTCGTGATCCTCGACGAGAATGTCGCCTCCTTGGTGCAAGCGAACAAGAATCCGGCAGCGTAGGCCGAGGCCTCGCGACCCGCTTTCGTCGGCCAGATGAATCCACACGCGCATCACATGACGCTCCACACGACCTAGGGCGAACTCAAGTCGCCGCTCGAGCCGCTGCCGTGTCGCCTCGTCCATCTCGATGCCCTGACGACGGATGTCGAACCGCATGACGTGTTACTCCTCAATTGACGTGACAGGAAGGTATCCATGCTGGACACCTCTGCTTAAGTGTACCCAGGTCGGTCAGCCAGGAAAAATAGATTCCCTCACTCTGTCCGCTTGGTTTTTCCGATGTATGGTGTTCAGCATGGACTGGCTCAACTACCATCATCTGCTCTACTTTTGGGTCGTTGCTCGCGAGGGCAGCATTGCCCGAGCCTGCGAAGTCCTCAAGCGAGCCCAACCCACGATCAGCGGCGAACTGCGCGACTTGGAATCCGCTTTGGGCCAGAAGCTATTTCATCGGGCGGGACGCGGCCTGATACTCACCGAAGCAGGGCAACTGGTCTTCTCCTACGCCGACAAAATTTTCAAGCTCGGCCAGGAACTGTCCAACGCTCTGGCTGGTCACGATGCCAAACGCCCGCGTCGCTTGCTCGTTGGCCTGTCGCTTGGACTCTCGGCCCTGCTGGTAGAGCGACTACTGGAACCGATCCATCAAGTCGATCCAACCGTACAGTTGGTTTGCCGCGAGGACAGACCCGGACGCTTGCTAGCGGATCTGGTCGCCAGTGGACTCGATGTTGTCCTCTCGGATGCGCCTGTCAATCCGCTCGTGAAGGTTCGAGCCGTCAGTCACTTGTTGGGCCAATGCGGGCTGAGTTTCTTTGCCAGCCCGGAACTGGCCCAACAGGTCGTCGCTGACTTTCCGCGCTCGCTGCACCAAGCCCCTTTGCTGCTGCCCGGTGAGGACAGCAGCATTCGCCAGGCGCTGGAATCCTGGCTGCGCCGCCAGCAACTGCGACCGCAGGTGCGTGGGGAGATCGAGACTTCGACCCTGTTAAAGCTATTCGGTCAGAAGAGCCTGGGAATATTTGTCTTGCCGAGCATAATTGAAGAAGCGGTGTGCAAGCGGTATCAAGTGCAGATGATAGGCCGACCGCAGGGCTTATGCGTCCGCTGCTACGCCTTCACGGCGCAACGACGCATCAGCCATCCAGGGGTCAGAACGCTCGTGGAAACGGCCCGGCGTAACCTGTTCAGTCAGGACAACCCATCAGGAATTAGTCACTAATCGTCAACGAAGCGTGCCAGCCGGACGTTTTCGCCCAGCTGGCACCAATCGTTCTACCGGCCATCGCTGGAGTTGCGATCAGGCCTTTGGTGCGACGGTAACGGGAGGTAATCCCAGTTTGGCACGCAGTTCGGCGTAGACCGCCTCGGGAGCCTGGCAGCCATTGACGCGGACAATTAACCCCTTCTTGTGAAACAACTCCATCGTCGGAGCTGTCTTGGTGTGGTAGTCCTTCAGGCGAGAGCGAATGGCCTCGGGATTGTCGTCGGGCCTCGACTGTAACTGTCCGCCACACACGTCACAGATACCATCGACGTGCGGCCGATGGTGGATCAGGTTGTAGTCCAGGCCGCATCCCGAACACAATCGTCGCGACAAAATGCGTTCCATGACCACGTCGTCAGGTACGTCGATCTCGATGACCGCATCCAGGTCATAGCTTTCCAGATAGAACTCCGCCTGCACGCGATTGCGAGGGAAGCCATCGAGAATGAACCCGTAGTTCCAATCGTGCTGTTGCAATCGCGTACCGACCACCTCTTCGACAATCTCGTCAGGCACGAGTTGCCCAGCAGCCACCAATCGCTTGATCCGCGCGCCGAGTTTGGTGTGATTCTTGATGTTCCAGCGGAAGATGTCGCCGACACTGATGTGTACCAGATTCAGATCGTTTCCGAGCAGACGAGCCTGCGTTCCCTTGCCACTCCCCTGAACTCCCATGAGGATATACTTATGCATTTAATGCTCCCTTGCCGGACAACGGATTCCAGGCGATTGCGAAAACTCGATGAAGAAACGCGATTCCCTCTGGCAGAGAGGGCATCGGGTTCCCAAAAGTGACTTATATCGCTAAAGGCGAATTGGCTGTACAGAACTTTCTGGATAATGCTGGAGCAGACAGAAATGCTGCGTTGGCGAACGACGGTTCTGCTGCTGTCGGCGGTACTGGCTCTACTGCCGGTCTCGTGTCGTACGCCCGGAGAAGTTTTGCTGCAAGGATCGGGGGCCACCTTTCCTGCTCCCTTGTACAAGCGGTGGTTTCTGGAATTCTACAAGCAGCATCCTCAGGTACGCATTAACTACCAGGCGATTGGTTCAGGGGCCGGCGTTCGTCAGTTCACTGAGGGACTGACACACTTCGGAGCCAGTGATGCCGCCATGTCCGATAAGGAACTGGCTCAAGCCGAACAAGCTCTAGATTGCAAAGTGCTGATGCTGCCCATGACCGCCGGCAAGGTGTCGTTGTGCTACAACGTGCCTGGTCTAGCTGCGACGGACACGCTCCGGCTGTCTCGTGAGGTTCTGATCGATATTCTATTCGGCCGCATCACCCACTGGAACGATTCCCGCCTGCTGGCTCTCAACTCGGGTGTGCATCTGCCGGAGTTACGCATCACCTGGGTTCGTCGCAGTGACAGCAGTGGCACCACTTATGCGTTGACCAATCACCTCAGTGCCATCAGCCAGGAATGGAAGAAAGGGCCGGGCACTAACAAATCCGTGATCTGGCCAACTGGGATCGGCGGACGCGGCAATAATGGCGTGGCCGCTCTCATCAAGCAAACTCCTGGGGCGTTGGGCTACGTCGAGTACGGGTTTGCTCGCCTGAGTAAACTACCGATGGCCGCCCTGGAAAATCGTCGCGGGCAGTTTGTGCTGCCTAGTGCCGCGACCGGAAGAGCCGCTCTGGGCAGCACGCCCTTGCCCGACAATTTCCGCCTGTTCCTGGCTGATCCCGACAACGATCAGGCTTACCCCATCGTCACCTACACTTGGCTGTTGGTGCGCGACCGCTATGCCGATCCCGAAGTGGCGCGCACCCTTCGCGAGGTGATCTGTTGGTGTCTGACTGAGGGCCAGCAAATTAGCGATTCGTTGGGGTACATTCCCTTGCCCGAAGCCGTTGTTCAGCGCATAGTACAGGCTACTCAACAGATCCGATCCATTCCGCAGGACATGCCGTGATGCGTCGCGAGACCTCGTCCATCTGCCGACCGCCCACTCGAAGAGAACTCTTCTTCGATCGGGCTTTCCGAGTCGGCACGCTGCTTTTCGCTTGGCTGACTATCTTGTTGGTCGTTTTCATCGTCTACCAGATCGCTGCCACGGCAGCTCCGGCGATACGATCGCAGGGAACGGCCTTTTTCACGGGGTTGGAGTGGAACGCTGGACAAAACAAATTCGGGATCGGAGCCGCCATCTGGGGCACCTTGTATTCGTCTTTTCTGGGAGTGGCGATCGGCACCCTTTTCGGCTTGGCGGTCGCTATCTTCCTCACTGAGGATTTCTTGCCGGTCACTGTTTGTCTGATCTTGAAGAACACCATCGCGTTGCTGGCGGCCATCCCCAGCGTTGTCTACGGCCTATGGGGCATCTTCGTCGTGATCCCCACGCTTCGGCCAGTGGCCGGCTGGCTGCACCAGACGCTGGGTTGGATTCCGTTGTTCAGCACACCGCTGTCCGGGCCAGGTCTGTTACCGGCAGCTCTGGTATTGGCCATCATGGTGTTGCCGACTATCAGTGCCATTTCGCGAGATGCGCTGGAAGCCGTTCCTACCAAGCTCCGCGAGGCGGCCTACGGCCTGGGGGCGACTCGCTGGGAGGTCATCCTCAAGGTGGTGTTGCCGACCGCTTCACGCGGCATCTACGGAGCGATTCTGCTGGCCTTTGGGCGGGCACTGGGCGAAACGATGGCCCTGGCCATGCTCATCGGCAATGCCAACGTGCTGTCCTGGTCGCTGTTCTCGCCGGCCACCACTCTGGCTGCCCTCATTGCCAACCAGTTTCCGGAAGCCTCGGTTGTCGAACGTAGTGCCTTGCTCTATGCCGCTCTGGTTCTGCTGGTCATCACCTTGAGCGTCAACGTTCTCGGCACTCTGATTCTGATGCGTTCGGGTACGCAGTCTGGAGGTCGCTGACATGGCCCAGTCCCCTGCTGAAGCAACGACCAGTCGCAATCGACGGAAACTGTCTCGCTCCGGTACTTCACGCAATCTCCTGAGTGGGTTTCTCAGCGTGATGACTGGCCTGCTGACGTTGCTGGCACTCATTCCGCTGTTTTCTGTGCTATTCATGCTCGCCTGGCAGGGCGGCGGCAAAATTGTGCAGTCCGGCTGGTCGCTGTTCACTCAGTTACCTCCTGCTGCCGGCATGGAAGGGGGCGGTATCGGTAACGCCGTGGTGGGCACTCTGGTCATGGTCGGTATTGCTTCGCTGTTGAGCGTGCCATTCGGGGTGTTGGGAGGCATTTATCTGGCCGAGTTTGGCCCGGACAGCCGACTGGCTACCATAGTTCGCTTCTGTGCCAAGGTGCTGACGGGCCTGCCCTCGGTGCTGGCGGGTCTGGTTGCCTACGCTGCTGTGGTGTTGCCGACCGGCACCTTTTCAGCTCCGGCAGGTGGGGTCGCTCTGGCCATTCTCATGTTGCCTACCATTCTCTTGACCGCCGAGAGTGTCATCAAGTCGGTGCCGTCGCGCATGCGAGAGGCCGCTATCGGTATGGGTTGCACGCCAACACAGGCCGTTCTCGGCATCATTCTGCCGACTGCACTGCCCGGCGTGATGACCGGAGTGATGCTCGCCGTCGCTCGGGCCGCTGGAGAAACGGCACCACTGTTGTTCACTGCGCTGGCTTCCGATTACTGGATGAGCAGCAGTCGCTTGCTCGAGCCGACGGCTTCACTGGCGTATCTCATTTACGATTTCTCGGCCTCGCCGTTCCCCAATCAACTGGAAATGGCCTGGGCCGCCTCTTTGGTACTAGTTTTCTTCGTGCTGTTGACCAACATTGTGGCCCAGATTTATTCCGCTCGCCACCACTCCTGAACGAGTCGATCACCATGAGTGCCACCCCTGGGACTATCCCGGCCAATCCGCTGTACAGCGACACCACTGACTCCATGATCGACATTCGCCTGTCGGCCATCTGGTATGGAGACTTTCGCGCCGTTCGCGATGTCTACCTCAGCATTCCCAGAAACACCATCACAGCGTTCATCGGCCCCTCGGGTTGCGGCAAGAGTACAGTTCTTCGCAGCATCAATCGCATGAACGATTTGATCCGCGGCTTCCGCTTTGAGGGGCAGATCCTCTATGGCGGCCAGGACATCTACGCTCCAGATGTCGATCCCGTAGCGGTACGCCGCCACATCGGCATGGTCTTTCAGCAGCCCAATCCTTTTGCCATGAGCATCTACAAGAATGTGGCCTTCGGCCTGAAGCTCAATGGCTACAAAGGGGACTTGCATGACAAGGTCGAGCAGGCCTTGAAAGGGGCCGCTTTGTGGGACGAGGTCAAGGACAAACTCAAGCACAGTGCCCTGGCTCTGTCGGGCGGTCAGCAGCAACGCCTGTGCATCGCTCGGGCCATCGCCACCGAACCCGATGTGCTACTCATGGACGAGCCTTGTTCGGCCCTCGATCCGCTGGCGACCTTGAAGATCGAGGAGTTGATGCAAGAGTTGAAGAAGCAGTACACCATCGTGATCGTGACGCACAATCTGCAACAAGCGCGTCGCGTCGCCGACTACACGGCGTTTCTCTACGTCGATCGCAGCGGAGGAGGGCGAACCGGCTATCTGGTCGAGCAAGGGCCGACCCGTGAGTTGTTCGACAACCCCCGTGAGGAACCCACCCGACAGTACGTCGCCGGGGCGTTCAGTTGATCGGTCGGCTTTAACAGGCTCGTACCACGACCACAGTCACGTTGTCGGTTGCGCCCTCGATGAGTGCCAGGTTTACTAGCCGTCGGGCGGCCGCCTGGGCCGAGGTCGCTTCACTTTGCAGCATGTGTTGCAGGTCGTTTACTGTCACATGACTGGTCAGACCGTCGGAACACACCACCACCCAGTCGCCCGCACTCATCTTGCCGTGGTACAGGCCCGGTTCCACGTCCGGCTGTCCGCCGATGGCCTGCTGCAGTTCGTTGCGTCGCGGGTGCGTCTCGGCTTCCTGAGGAGTCAGCGATCCCAGTTCCACCAGCCGATTCACCAGCGTCTGATCTCGTGTCAGTTGCACCAGTTTGCCTTCGTGCAGATGGTACGTCCGACTATCGCCGACATGGCCGACCACCACGTTCCACCCATCGATGTAAACGACCTCTGCTGTACAACCCATGCCGCGTCGTCGCGTGCCCGGTGCCCGAGCGGCCAGAAAGACCTGTCGGTTGGCCTCCTTTAGAGCCTTGCAGATGGCCTGCTGGATGGACTCGATGCTCGGCCGATGGCCGGTGTGCCCGCCTAGCTTGCCCATTTGCGTCAGCGGATCAGTCACAAAGGGACTGGCTCCCGCTACCACATCAAAGGGTTTGAGCTGGATCAGTTGCTGTCGCAAGGATTGGATGGCCAAAGCCGCTGCCACCTCGCCGGCTTCGTAACCGCCCATGCCGTCGCACAGAATGACCAGAACCGCCTCTCCTACATCGTCCTGTCGCGTCTCGCTGGCGTGCAGCACGGCGTAGGCATCCTCGTTGTTCGTCCGCACAATGCCCGCCGAAGTCCAACTAGCGACCTCCAGTCGCACCTGATCGTAAGTTCTTCGCAGAACCTCCAGGGTGCGGAGCAGTTCGGTAAACCCGGTAGCGTCCTCCAGAGCTGCCTCGTCGGTTGGGAACCGCGCCTCGACCTGCCGACGTAGCGTCTTGAGGAATAGTCGGCCCAATCCTGGATGCAGATCGGGAAACCGCGAGAACAATCGGGCCGTCCCCGCCTCATCGAAGTCGGTTTGCTCGTTCAATTCTCGCCCTAGGAACAGGGAGTATAGCAACACGCCGAAGCCGTACAAATCGGCCCGAGCATCGGCGACTTGACGACCGGCTTGCGTCATCAGTTCCGGTGCCGTGTACAGCCCAGCCGGCACATGCAACTCCGAGGGGATCGGCAAAGGCAACAGATCCGACAGATCTCGCAGCCGAATCCGGCCCTGAGCGACGACGAATTGCTCCGGCCGCAGACTCTGGAAGATGACCTGGCACTGGTGCAACCGCTGCAGCAGTTCCACCAGATCCAGCAGCAGCCCCCATTTCCGCTCCGCAGGCGCGTCTACCTCTTCCCAAGCATCCCACAGGGTTTGCCCCGTGGGCACCTCCAGCACCAGGTACTCATGCGTCTCGTCGCACCCGTCCGCCAGCACGGCTGGCAGGCTTGGATGCTCCAGCGTTTGCAACAAGCGTCGTTCCCAAGCAATGCTCGGCCAGGTTGGCACATCGGCTACGAAGGTTGTCGAGGCCGATTCGGCGACGGGCTGATCGAACATCGGCAAGACCTCGTCGTGTGCTTGCTGAGGGGCTTCGGTGACAGGCGGGGTCGGCTCCGACTCGACGATAGGTCGGGCTGCTCGCAGCACCCACACCGCTCGCGGCGGGCTTTCTCCACAATCGACCGCGTGATACCGCTGCACCCCTTGCCGTTCGCTGTGCAACTCCCCTAGCTCGTAGCGATCGAGAACGCGTCTAGTCGGCGTTGGCTCAAGACTGGCCGGCTTGGCTCGAAGCCCGGAAGCAACCTCTCGATCTGCCTCGGAAAAGTGATAGCCGCAATCCTGGCAATACGGCTGTTCACAAGGCACGATCGATTGACACACGGGACAGGTCAGTGTGGTCGGCACTGCTGCGACCGGCTCAGCCACCACCTGTGCGGCTGGCTCGCTACCACTGGCACTATCAACGACCGGCTGGGCCACGGGCAGTGCTGATGGCACCGTTTCTTGGACAGGCACGGCGAGTGGTAGGGGGGTGTTGAGGCCGTGCAGTTCGTTCCAGGCGACGGGCAGAGCCACTGGAATCACTGCGTCGGTCGGCACGGCTACCGGCATGGCGACGGGGATCGCCTTCTCTGGAGTACCAGGAAGGGGAGTGGCGAGCGGTATCGCCATCGGGATATTCGTGGCCGGTTCGGTTTCTATCGGGAGCGGCACGGCCGGCGAGTTGGCCTCGGAACGATTGCTAGGGGTTGATTCGCCAGGAGAGTTCGACATGATGGCATCCAGAGGTTAGCGGAGTCGATTGCCGCAATAGATACAGCATCGGCTTCCCATACGATTGATTTGTCCGCAATGGTGGCACGGAGGGGTCAAATCGGTCAGTGGCTCGGCACAGCGCGAGCAGTACGGCTCACGCACCTTGTTGAGCTGCCCACACTTGGGGCAGGTGACCTGCCGAGTGACCTGTCGTTTCTCCAGATCCGCCCGGATCTGCTGTGCCGAGTGATAGCGATCGTGGACATCCTCAGACAGGTTGATGCGGATCAATTCGTAGAACCACCGATCCGCTTCCGGCACTCCGTCCTTTTCCGCCAGACGGGCCTCGAGTTCTCTAGCTGTATAGAAGCCTTCGGGGGCTTTTCCTGTGGCTAGGTGGTACATAGTGCCGGCCAGGGCAAACAGATCACTACGCGGCTCAGGTTTGCCCACGATCTGCTCGGGCGGGGCGTAGCCTTCGGTGTACACGCGAGTCTTGGCCTTCATCTGTTCCCGAGCCGTCTTGCCCAGATCGCGAGCAGTGCCGAAATCGATCAGGGCGATTGAGCGACCGTCCTCGCGTTGCATGATGTTGTCCGGCTTGAGATCTCGGTGAACCAGCGGCGGTGATTGCGTGTGCATGTGCGTCAGCACGTCGCAGATGACCTTCGCCCACTCGATGACCTGATCTAGGGGAAACGGCGTATTCCCGTTGGCCTCCAGCACCTCCAGGAGGTTTTTGCCGCGAATGAACTCCATCACCAGATGGGCGGTTCGATCCTGTTCGATCAGGTCGTAAAACCGGGGCACGATGGGCAGAGCGGACAACGACCGCAGGATCTCGGCCTCACGGCGGATGAAGTTGAGCCGGATGGCGAATTCCTGCGGGTCGGCACAGATCATGTCCTTGATGGCCACCTCACGGTTGCCCGCTTTGATGTCCTCGGCGAGGTAGACGGCACCAAAGCCACCCATCGCTAGGAGTTTGCGAATGCGATAGCGGCCGTGCAACACGGTGCCGGGCGTGGTCGGTAGAGGCGTGGAGCAACGCTGACAGTAGCGTTCCCCACTGGGATTAGCGGCACCACAAGCCGGGTTGGGACAGAGATTCGGCGCGCCCTCTCCTTCGGCAGTTGGCTCCGACTGCAACAGAAAGCCGCAATCCATGCAACTGACCGCGCCCTCCAACAGAGCGGAACCGCACGCCGGGCAAGCCGATGCTGGGCGCGATGCTGGCGCGGAGGCGACCGGCGGAGGAGCAACTGGCGGAGGAGCAACTGGCGGAGGAGCAACCGGCGGGCTTACGTCGCGCCGTTCGCCTGGGGGGGGTGGGGGTGGTGCCTTCGGTGGCACGG
>Ga0308411_10002606_pt1 | contig 12170 bp, 6 predicted proteins | sample HotsprottomLayer_2_FD_203530 | JGI IMG/M metagenome (GOLD analysis project Ga0308411, IMG submission 203530) | Hot spring phototrophic mat microbial communities from Octopus Spring, Yellowstone National Park, Wyoming, United States -... | ecosystem: Environmental > Aquatic > Thermal springs >... | reverse complement strand
CTCGGGTCGCGGTTCCGGGTTCGGTCCGGCTTTCCTTTCCCCGGTGCGGGCGGACGGTCCGCCTGAGAAACGGCGGCAAGGTTTCGACCCATCTGGGAGCTGTTCCACGTTCGGCTGCTTTCCCCCCCACTCCGTCCCGCCGATCCCGATTCCGGACGCCGCTGTCCCGGCTCGATTCACCCGAGTCAGCGAGGCCACCATGAGACATCGGATCGTCTGCCTGCTTGCCCTGGCCGCTGTCGCCCCCCTTTCGGTCTGGGCGCGGCCCCCCGCGGCCAAGAAGCCCTCGATTGACCTGCGGCTCCATGAGGCTACGGCAGCTATGGTCGAGCCCCTGGCGACGACGACCGGGGCCCTGCGCATCCGCTTCCACGTTGCCGAACGACCCACGGTGCGTTTTCCAGCACCCCCGGCTGCGCCTTGGGACTGGAGCTCGCACGGCTTCTTGGTCCTGAAACTTCGCAACCCCGAACCACGCGTCTGCGAGTTCACCATCCGGATCCTCAACGATGGCGAAGGCGACCCCGGCAGCCGCGGCCGGACGGCTCGGGGACGGCTCGGCCCTCGCCAGCAAGCCAGCTTTGCCGTCTCGATCACCCAGACCGACCCCATGTCGCTCGGCATGCGCGGGCTTCCCACCCTGGCCGGCGCGCACAATCTGCCCAGCCTGGGGCGGGAATCCTTCGACCCTCGGCACGTCGCCGAGTTCCAGGTCCACCTGGACCGGCCGAGCGAGGAGCGTGTGCTTGAGATCCACTCCGCTCACCTGGCACCAGCAGCTCCGGCGGACGGGTTTGTCGATGCGCTCGGCCAGTATGCCCTGGCGGACTGGCCAGGCAAGGTCCACTCGGTCGAAGAACTGGTTCACCGCCACATCGTGGAGGCCGGTGAGCTTCAGGACAACCCTCCTCCCAGAGACCGCACCCGCTTCGGCGGCTGGCGAGCTGGGCCCCGTCAAGCCGCCACCGGATTCTTTCGAACCGCCAAGGTCGATGGGAAGTGGTGGCTGGTCGATCCCGACGGCGCCCTGTTCATCTCGCTGGGCATGGATGTTGTCACACCGGGCGAGGCGACCATCATCACTGGCCGCGAGGCGATGTTTACCTGGCTCCCGGAACCCGACGACCCCCTCAGCCGTCATTACGGCAACGTTCGGTCCGTTCATTCGGGGCCGGTCAAGGCCGGCAAGACCTTCAACTTCTACGCCGCCAACCTGCACCGCGTCTACGGGCCGGACTACCTCGCCGCCTGGCAGGAGTCCACCCTGACTCGGCTGCGGTCCTGGGGATTCAATACAATCGGCAACTGGTCGGATTGGCGATTCCACCGCAATGGAATCATCCCCTATGTCGCGACGATCCATCTCGAGGGGTCGCACGCGCGAGTCCCGAGCGGTTCGGACTACTGGGGAAAGATGCACGACCCCTTCGACCCTCGCTTCGCCAGCAGTGTCGACACCTCGATCCGCGACGCCGTGGCACGCGTCAAGGGAGATCCCTGGTGCCTGGGATACTTCGTGGATAACGAGCTGAGCTGGGGCGGATTCGGCGACGAGGAGGGGCGTTACGGCCTTGCCCTGGGGACCCTCGGGCTGAAGGCCAGCGACTCTCCCGCGAAGCAAGCCTTCCTCAGGCGGCTCAAGACCCAATACCGCGACGTCGCCACGCTGAATCAGACCTGGCGCACTTCGTTCCCCGACTGGACCGCGTTGGAGCCTGGATGGCGGCCTGACACCCCGTTGACCGCATGGACCGACGGATTCAAGGAGGATCTCAAGTCGTTCGTTCACGAACTGGCCCGCGCCTATTTCAGGACGGTTCGCGACCGCCTCCAAGCCGCCGACCCCGATCATCTCTACCTCGGCTGCCGCTTCGCCTGGAGGACCCAGGAAGCGATCGCTGCCGCGGAGGAGTTTTGCGATGTGGTCAGCTTCAATATCTACGAACGCCGCGTGGATCCCGCGCGGTGGGCGTTTCTCGCAGACCTTGCTCGCCCCGTGATCATCGGCGAGTTCCACGTCGGAGCGCTCGATCGAGGTATGTTCCACACCGGACTGGTCGCGGCGACGGACCAGGAAGAGCGGGCCGCAGTCTACTCCGAGTACCTTGCCAGCGTGCTGGACCACCCCAGCCTTGTCGGAGCGCACTGGTTCCAGTGGATCGACGAGCCGCTGACCGGCCGCGCTCTCGACGGCGAGAACTACAACATCGGTTTCTTGACCGTGACGGATACCCCCTATCCCGAGATGGTCGCCTCGGCCCGAAAGATCCACCGGGAAGCCTACCTTCGACGCGCCGGCGGAATGCCGCCAAACACCCGGAGACAATGAATCCGTGCACGGTTCAATCGGCCGCTTCGGAAGGAACGCGGTCGCTCGAAACAGCCTTTGGTGTCGGCGAGGCCCTGGCGATCGCTTGCCGGGCCCCGGAGGCTGTGCTAACGTCAGAAGGCCGGTCGGGGAGAGCGAGGAACGAGCGGTCTCCAACCGGCCCGTCGGCGAGTGGCGACCGGCATTCCCGACCATCGCCGGCAGTGCCCTCTGGCAGCCCGGCGCAGCCACCAGCGTCGACCTGGCATTGCCGGCTGCGATGGTTTCCGGTACTGGCTCGCCGCATACCGGACCAACACGCCGACGGCGTTGACGTCTTGTCGCCGCGGGAGATCCACGATGACCGAGCCACGCCCCTCTCATGGTCGCCGCTTGCTTTTGATCGTCCTGGCCATCGTCGCGGCGGGTTCTGCGACGTTCGACCGAGCCGGGAGTGCTGCCATGGCCCCGACCGAAACCACCGCCGCCGAGACGATGTGGGTCTACGTCGGCACGTACACTTCTGGCAAGACCCCCGATGAGGGGATCCACCTCCTGGAACTGGATCTCCGATCGGGCCGCCTGACGGTCAAAGGGGTCGCCGCGAAACTGATCGACCCCTCCTTCCTGGCAATCCATCCCACCCAGAAATACCTCTACTCCGTCAACGAACTGAGTGAATTCCAGGGCCGCCAGGGAGGGGGAGTTAGCGCCTTGGCAGTCGACCCCACCAGCGGCCGGCTGACGCTCCTGAACCAGCAATCGTCGATGGGAAGCGGCCCCTGCCACCTGGTGGTCGACCGAGCGGGGAAAAACGTCCTGGTCGCCAACTACGGCGGCGGAAGCGTGGCCTGCTTGCCGATTCAACCCGACGGCCGACTCAGCCCCGCATCGTCCTTCATCCAACACGAGGGCAAGAGCCTTAACCCCGGCCGCCAGGAAGGACCCCACGCCCACTCGATCAACCTCGACCTCGCCAATCGGTTCGCCTTCGCGGCCGATCTCGGTCTCGACAAAATCCTGATCTACCGCTTTGACTCCGAACAGGGGATCCTCACCCCCCACGACCCCCCCTTCGCCGCGGTCGCTCCCGGTTCGGGTCCTCGCCATTTCGCCTTCCATCCCGAGGGGCGCTTCGCCTACGTCATCAACGAGATGGCCAATACAGTCACGGCTTTCTCTTATAACCCGACCCAGGGCCTGCTGACCGAGATCCAGACAATCTCCACCCTGCCTCCCGACTTCAAGGAAACCAGTTATACCGCCGAAATTCTGGTCCATCCCTCGGGGAAGTTCGTTTACGGCTCGAACCGCGGCCATGACAGCATCGCCATCTTCCAGGTGGACCCAGACTCCGGCAAACTCACCCCGGTGGGTCATCAGCCCACGATGGGAAAGTTCCCCCGCAATTTTGCCCTCGACCCGACCGGAACCTACTTGCTCGCTGAGAATCAGGATTCCGACAGCATTGTCGTTTTCCGCGTTGATCCCGGTTCCGGCGGGCTGACGCAAGTTGGCGAACCCGTAACGATCCCAAAACCGGTCTGCATCCGCATGATCCCCAGACCCGGCTCGATCGACTGAATCGACCGCCTCCCCTGGAGCCGTCGGGAACATCCCCGCTCGCTGGAAGAAGCGGGATCGGAACGTGGGGCTTGCCGCCGGCTCCTTCGTTGCTGACCCGGTTTTCATGACTCGAACCCCCCATTTCACGCTCCACACTTCGTGGCCAAGTCCCCCGATGGGTGACGGACGCGGATGGATTTTCGTCTCGCCCGACCGCAAACCATGGATTCCATCACCCCCCTTGAAGGCCCTGGCCCCGGTCGCGAACGTCAGGCCAGGCTCGCCGCCCTGTTGCTCTCGCCGGCTGAGGTGGTCCGCCGATCGCGGCGGATTTACGAGGCGATGATCGAGCAATCGCCCCAGATCCACGAAGGGAACTTCACCGTCCTCGGCACCGACGACCTGCAGCGCCTCTTCCACCTCTACGATCGAGAGTTCTTCCGGGAACTCCTCGGCGAAATGCTCCTGGAAGACGGCGCGCATCCGATCTCGTTCCGGCTCTCTCGCCGCCTGGTCCGGGCCGCGGGTCAGACCATCCGCGAGGTTCGCCAGGTCGCCCGCAGCGGCAAAACCGCCTTCAAGGTGGACTACGAGATCTCGGTCTCCACCACCCTGCTTTACAGCACGTTTCAGAACGTGGAGCGAGAGGTCGTGGTCGGAGGTCTGGTCTGCCGGGATCGGCTCGAAGCCCTCCAGCGCATCTTCGAACACGAACTGCTGCACCTGGCCGAATTCCTGGGCTGGGGCCGCTCGAGCTGCTCCGCGGAAAATTTTCACGCCCTCTCGCGGCGGATCTTCGCCCACGAGGGAGTCGCTCACGACCTGGTCACTCCCCGCGAGCAAGCCGCGGTCGCCTTCGACGTCCGGGTGGGTGACTTCGTGAGCTTCGAGAACGACGGCCGCCTTCTCGTCGGACGCGTGAACCGGATCACCCGCCGCGCGACCGTCCTGGTCGAGAGTCCCCAGGGCCTGCCGTTCTCCGACGGCCGCCGCTACCTCACCTACTACGTACCGCTCCCCCTGCTCAAGAAACTCAGTCGCTCGTCCGCCCCGTCCTGACCGAATCCAGCTTGCAGCTTCAGCGGCGACTCGCTTCCGGCCCGGCAATACCCCAAGCCGTCGTCGCGAACCGTGGAGACAAACCCCCCAGCGGGGAACCAGTCTTGGCGTGTGGTTCCGTTCACCTTCGCCAGAAAAGCCCGATTGTGGGAAATCGGGAATTTGTTTAATTCCAAAGGGCTCCTGCGTCCGAAGCGAATTCGGAGATGGTCGGGGCCGCCAGACAGTCCGGCGCCCTGCCGACGGTCCTGGGAGCCCCCCCCGCGCGCGGCCGAGCGTCCCGGCCGGATCCTCAGGGAGGAACGCCCGATGACACGCTCCAGCGCCCCCCTCTCCTTCCGAGCGCTGCGCCTGCCCCGCCCATCGACCAGGTACGCCTTCCAGCAGCCGACCCGGGATCTTGACGACCCGACTGCTCTGGGTCCCCTGACCCTCGCGCTTTGGTTTGGCCTCGTTGCCGGACTGCTGGAGCTCGGGCAGTTGTTGGTTCGTAACCACTTCTCCGGCGGAGCGTCGCTGGGCACCCTCCAGATGAACCGCCATTTCACCTGGATGATCCCCCTGGCCAACCTCGCCCTTTTCCTGAGCTGCGGCTTGCTCCTGGCCGGGATCAAAAAGCTCCATCTTGGAGTTGCGACGCGGCTGATGACCTGGGTCCCTGGTTTCCTGGCGATCCTCGCGCTGCTCCTGGCCATTCCGGGGCTGCACTGGCTGGCGACTCTCATCCTGGCCGCCGGTCTCTCCAGCGCGCTGACCCGGCGGATTTCCAGCAACGAGGCGCGGTTTGCCAGAATGATCCGCCTCACCCTGCCGGCTCTGGTTGTTGCCTTGAGCCTCATCCTGGGTACCGCCGCCGGCCGCGCCGCGCTGGCTGGAAAGGGGTTTGCGACGCTCGGCCGCGACGAAATGACGGCTGTGACGCGCGGCCGGTTGGCTCCCAAGAGCGAAGGCCGGCCCAATGTCTTGTTGATCGTTCTGGATACCGTCCGCGCGGAGAGCCTCAGTCTCTACGGAGCAGAACGGAAGACATCGCCCCGCCTGGTTCGGCTGGCTCGGCGAGGTGTGCGATTTGACCAGGCGCGGGCCCCGGCCCCCTGGACGCTCCCGTCGCACGCCACCATGTTCACGGGACGCTGGCCCCACGAGTTGAACGTCGGCGAGCACCGGCCGCTGGATACGCGCTACCCCACCCTCGCCGAATTCCTCGCAGCCCGAGGCTATGCGACCGCAGGGTTCGTCGCCAATACCTATTTCTGCAACTCCTGGTATGGCCTGGCCCGCGGTTTCGATCACTATGAAGACTTCCACCAGGAGGACGTGGCGGTTTCGGTCACCGAAACGCTCCGCTGCTCGAATCTCGGCCGAATGCTCCTGAAATGGTCCGGAGTCAGTGGGGTGGAACGGACCCGGAAAACCGCCGCGCAGATCAACCGCGATTTCCTGGACTGGCTCAATCGCCAAGAGGGTCGCCCCTTCTTCGCCTTCCTGAATTACTTTGATGCCCACTCCCCTTACCTCCTTCCGGCAGGCTGTGAGCACCATTTCGGAACCCGACCGGAGTCGCCCGCCGATGAGGCCCTGCTCCGCGATTGGGAGAACCGCCCCCGCCAAGGGGTCAGCCCCAGGGAGCTGGCGCTGGCTCGCGATGCCTACGACGATTGCATCGCCTATCTCGACCGAGAACTCGGGAACCTCTTCGATCGCTTGCAGACGCTGGGGGTGCTCGACGAAACCCTGATTGTCGTCACCTCGGATCACGGCGAGCATCTCGGCGAACATGGGCTGTTTGGCCACGGCAAAAGCCTCTACAGCCAGGAGACCCGGATTCCCCTGATCATCGTTCCACCGGGCGGATTGCCCGCGGGGCGAGTCGTGGAAGAGCCTGTGAGCCTCCGGGACTTGCCGGCCACCGTAGCCGACGTTGTGGGAGGGCTTCAAGAATCGCCGTTTCCGGGCCGGTCGCTGACGAGTTCTTGGAACATTCCGGAGGTTGGCTCCGCCATGCCGCCGCTCTCGCCTGCGATCAGCGAGGTCGCGCTGCGGATCGGCTCGTCCCGCAACCCCAACCGTCCCCCAGCCTGGAAGGGGCCGATGAGCTCGCTCGCATCTGGAACGTGGCATTACATCCGCAACGCCGACGGGGTCGAAGAGCTTTACAACCTTCGGCAAGATCCCGGAGATGTCCGAGACTTCGCCATGCACCCTGAAGCTGCCCCAGAGCTGCGGCGGCTCCGCGTCTTGCTCGATCAGACCCGGCGGGTGCAACCGTGAAGGGACCAGGCCCGTTCGCCGCGGCCCCAAGAGCCCGCGAAAACCGGAGGATGCCGGATGTTCACGCGATTGGCGCAAGGCCTGGCCGCCTTGTATGGCTCGCCGGCGGTGATGTCCCTCCTGCTTCTGAGCGTCGCGGGCCTCGCGCCCGAATCCCACCTCATCCAGACGCTGAAGGGAACCAACCGCCTCGACAGCGAGCTCCAAAGGGCGGATACCCAGGGCTACTATGAAGAGCTGATCCAGGTCGCGCGATCGGCACAATTTCCGGCGAACCCGGACGACGATCGCCGTGTTGCGCCCCCCCCTGGCTATGTCCGATTCGGAGCCGCCGGCATCGTTGAGGAGGTTTCTGACTACCTCCACTGGCACATGAGACCCAACCTGGATCTGAACTGGAACGGCGTCTCCTTTCGGACCAATCGCCACGGCTACCGCACTCCGGATTTCGTCCCCGAGAAGCCCGAGGGAACGTACCGGATCGTGATCTTCGGATCGTCCAACACCATGGGCCACGGCGTCGGAGACGACGCCCCCTATCCACGGATTCTCGAAAGCTGGCTCCGCGCTCGGTGCCCCAACCAACCGATCGAGGTCCTGAACCTGGCCGTCTCTGGAGAATCCCCCTCCAGGCGGCTGGCCCGGATCCAACGCGAGGCGGGCCGACTCCACGCCGACTGGCTCCTCTGCGACGCCTCGACCCTGGACTTCTCGCTGGAGGAGATCCACCTGCAAGCGATCGTTCGATCCAGCCCCCCGATCGCGATCCCTTTCCCCTTCATCTCCCAGGCCATCCAACGCTCGGGCGTCGCGGCAAGCGACCCCCCTGAGGCCTTCCGCCGCAAGCTCCGCGACCAGTTCGAGCCGATCCTCGAGGGCTGTTACGCCGGCTGGGAAACAGAAGCACGGAAGCTCGGGATCCCCCTCACCGTCCTCTTCCTCCCCCGCGCCGACCGCAAACAGCAAAGCCCCAGAATCCTGGAACGGATGCACGCGATCGCCCGCCGGTGCCACCTCGACGTCATCGATCTCACCCATGCATTCCATGGCCTCGAGCCTGCCGAGTTCCGGGTTGCCCCTTGGGACTCTCACCCCAGCCGTCGGGGACATCAGGCCATTGCCTCCGCTCTCCAGACCGTGATCCTCCAACGAGGCGGACTCCCTGGACTCCCCTTGAATCCCCCCTGATCTCCCCCAAAATTGGCTTCGTTCCGCTCCAAAGCCAACCGAGTTCTTATCGTAAGTCATGACTCACCAAATGGATGTGCGGTGGTCGCGTGGCTTTGTTGGGCAATTTCATCCTGCTCCATCTCGGCTCTCGGTGCTCCTCCCGGACCGCTCTGCGGGAGACACCGGGGGTTTCCCCAGCGGAAACCATCCCGCGTGGCGGCAGACCGGCCCTCTTTCATCAAGTTACCGCAACTGAGCCCCGTTGAGCCGTGGTGAATCGCACCCCAAGCCCCAGCATGCACGTGTTGATGCATGCGTACATGTTGTCAAAAGGAGGGAGAGGCAAGGAGGGTGGACGAGGGAGGCAAGGAAAGCTCGACGAAGGGGTGTTCGGTCCAGAGTGGGCCGGTTGGCGGTTTCCGGGCTGCTTTTGGAGATCCCACCGGCCCTGGATTTCCCGGTTTGTCCCCGAGCCGTTGCTCTCCGGCTTGTTGTGAGATCGCCATCGACCCTCAGGGAGTCGATCGAATTCGTCTGACTCGACCTTCAGTTCTCCTCAGCTCTCCTTCAGTTCCCCCAACCCGTCCTGGGGCTCTCCGGGTTTGTCCCTCGATTCTCCGAATGAGTCTTTGGATTCCCCCAGCCAGTCCTTGAGGTGTGCTTTCTGAGAGGCGGTGGCGTCGGGATCGATTTCCAGGGACCACTGGCGGGGTGGTTCCTGGCCGAAGGTGGCATGGATTCGCTGGAGCTTCTCTCGGCGGGCGATCAGGATCGAGACCTGCTCTCCAGGGCGGAAGAACTCCATCCGACGGCTCCACTGCTCGGCGGGGATCCGGTCGTCGCCGATCGCCAGGATTTCATCACCGACGTTGAACCCGGCCTCAGCCCCTGGCGTTCCCCGTTTCACCTGGCTGACGATCAACCGGCCGTTTTCGTTCTTGGTTCCCAGGCCGAGCCAGGCCTTGGGGGGTTTGCCCGAATTGGCCGACTTCCGTTCATCCCTGGCGAAGCGGAGTCCAAACCAGTTGAGGGCCTCGGTGTAGTCCAGCTCCCTGGTGGATTCCAGGGCGTGGCGAAACCACTCAGAAAGGTCGTGGCCGGCGACTTCCTGGGCCGTCGCGCGGAATTCCTCGGCGGTGAACCCGCGGGAGCCCGAGTAGCGCTGGTAGGCCAGCCGCATGACGTCGTCGAGGCTCTGCCGCCCCTCGGTGGCCCGGCGGATCTTGGCGTCCAGGAGAAACGCCACCACCGCTCCCTTGACGTAATAGCTGACCACCGCGTTGGGGGTGTTTTCGTCGCGGCGGTAAAACTTGATCCAGGCGTCGAACGACGAGTCCTCCAGGGGCTGGACCAGTCGACCCGGCGTGGTCTGCAACCGCTCGATGTCTCCGGTCGTCCGGTCCGAGTCGGAGCCGGCCGACGGAGGGTCGCCGGCGAGGAATTCCTCAACCGAGCAGAGACCCGCCCGCCGCACCAGGAGCCGGTCGTAGTAACTGGTGATTCCCTCGGCGACCCAGAGGCTCGGCGTGTAGACCTCGGTTTCGTAGTCGAATGGCCCCAGCTCGACAGGCCGCAGCCGCTTGACGTTCCAGGTGTGGAAAAACTCGTGGCTGACCAGGTTGAGCCAGGCAAGGTAGCTCGAGGCGGTTCGGGTGGCCCAACGGCTGGCCATCAGCACAGTCGAGTTGCGGTGCTCCAGACCCCCACCCGCTTCGGTGAGCAGATTGATGAACACATACTTCTCATACGGGAGGCTTCCCCAAAACGCCTTGTGAGCTCGGACGATGGATTCGACGTCCCGGGCCGACCGCGGGCCGTCCCACAGTCCTCCCTCTCCCTCATTGACCAGAACATGGGGAATGCCATCGACCTGAAACTCGTAGATCGCCGGATTCCCGGCATAGATGGGAGAGTCGATCAGGGTGTCGAAATCAGCGGCGAGGTAGTGGTGCGGCGCGCCATCAGGATGGGCGGGCAAGCCGGTCACGCTGGTGCGCCAGGCGGATGGAAGCTCGAGTTTCACGGCGTGCGGCCGCGGACCGGAATCGGCGAGCGTGAGGAAGGCCCCCGCGCCGTTGATGAGCGCAAAGGAGGCATCCACCCAATTCCCCTGCACCGACATCGAACGGGCGTAGATCCGATACGAAACGACCACCTCCGAGCAACCCCCGGTCCCGACCCGCCAGCGATTCTTCCGGACCTTCGCCACCGCGACTGAGCGACCGTCAGAGCCCCGCGCTGAGATCTCCTCAAGATGCCGCGCATATTCCCGAACCAGATACGAGCCCGGCGTCCAGACAGCCATCATCAGTTCGATCTCGGCCATCCCCTCGGTCGGAACCCAGGCCTCAACCTCAACCAGATGGCTTTGAGGCGATGGAAAGCGAACCACATAGCGAATCGGATGGGCCGCGCCGGCCGCGGCTGAGCTTGACGTCGTCATAATCCATCCACACAAAAGAGAACACACATAAGATCCGAACATCACCATTCCACCCTCAATCTCGAACCGAAACACGCGCTCCCTTCGCCGGCCGCGTTGGAGTGATTGTAACACGGTCCACCCAGCTCGCAGGAATGCGGCCGGGCGCCGCTGTCCGGGCTTCCCCAGAGGTGCGGTGGGCGAATTCCTCGCGCTGTCTGGAAACCCCTCCCGAGACCCACGTCCCAAAAACACCCCCGAGAATCCGGAAAATTCCTGGTCAGCTTCTTGACAGTGCAATCTCAGAGGTTATTGTCATGACCTACGTACCCTTCTCGGATTGACCAGCCTATCGCCGGTGACGATCACGACCCAATGACCCCTGCGCCCTTGAGTCGAATCCTGCTGCGGGTGGCTCTGACGCTTTCGGCGTCGTGGGTTGGCGGCGGGCTTCTCATCGGGAAGTCTCATGCCGCCTGCGATTACGGGGCGCACCCGGCTGGCTCAAGCGAGCAGGGAGGATTCCTCGCGCGGTTGAGGATTCTTTCACTCGAACGTGATTCGACGCCCTCCCGGGATCTTCCCTGCGAGGGGCCAAGCTGTTCCTCGCGGCGGCCGCTTCCTTTGCCGGTGCCGGCACCGCCATCGGCCTCGGTGGTTCAGGAATGGGGCCTCCCCCCCTCGCTCGCAGCGGTGATCCCTCTCCCTCCGCGATCCTCACACCCCAACGAAGCGGTCGCACCGCCGACTCACCTCCCCTTCTCGATCGAACGCCCGCCCCGCAGTGCGTGAGCGTGGATTTCTCCGATCGAACGCGGCGGTTGCCATCCTCACGATGTCCCTCTGCGATGTCGTGAAGAGCGAATTGGTCCTCCCTCGATCGTTCTTGCAGAATGAGGTGTCGCACAAACTCTGCATGCGATCGGCGGAACCACGGCCTTGCCGGCTGTGGTGCGGTTCGATGGGCGACCGGTCCTCGAGTGAGCTCGCGGGCCGCCCGCCATCAAATCGCTCTCCCAAGTTCCTCGATTGGTGAAACTCCGCACGCCCGGAACCCCGGACGGAGCGATCGGAGAACGAGGGGCCTCGCCCCCGCGCCGGCTGGAATCCCTGTCGCCGCTTGAGCGAACCAGCGCCGTCCTCGCCGCAAATCGAGAACTCAACGCCGGGTCTCGTCCTCCGAGTTCCTGGATCACCGGACTCTTTCTCCTCGATCGGTTCTCGCCCGGCGGCACAAAGAACGACGCATCTCGCTGAGCAGGCACGGCTGACCGGAGTCCGCGAGCACATCAACCAACGCGGCCGCACGATTCCCGAGCCCTCTTCACCAACGCGCAGGAGGGCTCCTCGTCCACCGTTCGCCTTTTGTTTCCG
>Ga0308411_10002605_pt1 | contig 12175 bp, 3 predicted proteins | sample HotsprottomLayer_2_FD_203530 | JGI IMG/M metagenome (GOLD analysis project Ga0308411, IMG submission 203530) | Hot spring phototrophic mat microbial communities from Octopus Spring, Yellowstone National Park, Wyoming, United States -... | ecosystem: Environmental > Aquatic > Thermal springs >... | reverse complement strand
AATTCGCCCTCCAGTATCCGGCAGCGGCGGGCCGGCTGCGGCTGGAACCGAACCGGAGCACGGATCCCCACGTCGAGCGGCTCATCGAAGCTTTTGCGCTGCTTGCTGGGCGGATTCAGCTCAAACTCGACGACGAGTTCCCCGAGCTGACTGGGGCACTGCTCGAGATCCTCTACCCCCATTATCTGGCTCCGATTCCCTCGATGGCGATCGTCCAGTTCGTGTTGGACCCGAGTCGCGCGGAGTTGCCCCAGGGGTTTCGGATCGATCGCGGGAGCCGGCTGCGTACTCAACGGATCGGCGATGTGGCATGCCGATTCCGCACCGGCTATCCGGTGACGCTTTGGCCTTTGAGGGTCTCTGAAGCTCGCTTTAGCCGCCCCCCGTTTCCAGGCGGGCTACGGCCTCCCCGGGGAACGGCCGCGGCCCTCCGCCTTCGGCTCGAATGCCTGGGGAAGCTCCGATTTGCCGATCTCGAACTCAACGATTTGCGGTTTTACCTCAAAGGGGAAAGCGAGACCGTCTCAGCGCTCTACGAGGTGATTCTGAACCGTGCGATCGGTGTGGTTCTGATTCCGGAGGGCTCAACGGGCGATCGTCCCCCTCCCATTCCGCTGAGCCCGGGGCGGGCGTTTCGTCAGGTTGGCTTCGCGATCGATGAGGGCTTGATTCCGGCTCCGCCCCACGCCTTTCCGGGCTATCGCCTGCTGAGCGAATTCTTCGCCTTCCCCGAGAAGTTTCATTTCCTCGATCTGGCGGGCCTCGATCAGGCTCGTCATGCAGGATGTGGGGGCAGGTTGGATGTGATCGTTTTCGTGGACCAGAGCCTGGAAAAGCTCGAGCAGGACGTGGACAGCACGACGTTTCAGCTGGGTTGCACGCCGGTCATCAACCTGTTCGAGAAAACCGCCGAACCGATCCCCTTGAACCTGGCGCGGTCCGAGTATCGGATCGTTCCGGATGTGGCCAGTCCCGAGGGTCTGGAGATCCACTCGGTGGATCAGGTGACCGAGGTTGACCCGGTTTCCGGCACCACCCGGGAGTACCAGCCGTTCTATTCATTTCGCCACGGCACTGCGGTCAATGAGGTCCAGACGTTTTGGTTTGCCAGCCGGCGACCGTCACTGCGGCCGACAGACCGAGGAACCGAGGTCGATCTGCATCTGGTGGATCTGGGGTTCGATCCCCGGACACCGGCCGAGTCGACGCTCGTCGTCCGCACGACCTGCACCAATCGGGAGCTTCCGTTGATCCTCCAGAAAGCCGGAGAGCGACTGCGATTCGATCTCGAGGCGGCGGCGCCGATCTCGGAAGTGCGATGTCTGCGTTCGCCGTCAACGCCGCTGCGCCCGCCGCTTCGGCGAGGGCTCCACTGGCGGCTTGTGTCCCATCTCAGCCTCAACCATCTGTCGATTTCTCACGGCTCCGAGGGTCGCGACGCCTTGCGCGAGTTGCTCCGCCTGTATGACTACTCGGATCCCTCTCCCGACAAGCTGTCCGCGATGGTGATCGGCAACCTGATCGAGGGAATTGCTTCGGTCACCAGCCGAAACGTGGTGGGCCGCCCTCCGGGCAGCGGAGGCAGCTTTTGCCGGGGAACGGAGATCACCATCACCTTCGATGAGGAGAAATACGTGGGAACGGGGATTTTCCTCTTCGCCAGTGTACTCGAGCGATTCCTCGCCCTTTATGCCTCGATCAACTCCTTCACGCAAGTGGTGGTCCGGACGACGCGGAGCGCAACGCCGCTGAAGATCTGGCCCCCCCGGGCGGGCGAGCTTCCGCTGATTTAGAGCTGCGGGGACGACGCGATGATCCGTCCACCAACCGAGCCTGAATCGGGGGACGAGCACGATCCGGCGGCTCCCCCATCCATTCCCATGGATCATCCCGTCGCCGATCGGTCCACTCCGGTGTGGACCGCATCTGCGAACCTCACCTCCACGCGGACCGGATTGGAGCGCCGGCTCTTCGAGTCACCCTTTGTCTTCGATTTCTTCCAGGCGGTCCGGATCCTCCAGCGGCTGGACCGAACGCGAGCACCGGTCGGCCACGCCGGGCCTCCCCGGTCGGAGGCGGTCCGGTTTCGCGCTCACCTCTCACTCGGCTTTCCACCCAGCGCGATCCATGATCTGATTGGTCCCGCACCGGATCGGCCGCTGCCGGTTCTGGTTCAGGCCTTTATGGGCCTGACTGGTCCCAGCGGCGTTCTCCCTCGCCACTACACCGATTTGCTTCATCGGATCGAGCGGGATCGGAGCGAGCGGAATCCCGAGAAGCACGCCCTTCGCGACTGGCTGGACCTCTTCAATCATCGCATGGTCTCGCTCTTTTACCGGGCGTGGGAAAAATACCGGTTTCATCTGGCTTATGAGCGGGGAGACCCGGGCGGACCTGACCCCGATCCGTTCACGCAGTGCCTTTATTGCCTCATCGGGTTGGGGTTGACACCGCTGCGGGATCGGTTGCGGGTCCTGGCCAAAAGCGGTGGCGAGGCGTCCTCCAAGGCGGGGGCCTTCCCGCTCGCACGGATTGAGGATCTCGCCCTGCTCCACTACGGCGGACTCTTCGCCCGCCGTCTGCGGACGGCGGTGGGCCTGGAGGCGCTGGTGGGCGACTACTTCGGGATCGCCGCTCGAGTCGAACAGTTCCACGGCCACTGGCTGGCGTTGGAGCCCGCCAATCAGACGTGTCTTGCAGGCGAGGGGGGGAATACGCAACTCGGCGTCAATACGGTGGTCGGCCAGCGCGTCTGGGACATCCAAAGCAAGTTTCGGATTCGCCTGGGGCCCCTGCGTTACCGGGAGTTTCTCGAGTTTGTCCCTGACCGGACGCCGCTGGCTGCCCGCAAGTCGCTCTTTCTCCTGACCCAGCTTGTTCGGCTCTACGTCGGTCCGACGCTTGATTTCGACGTTCAAGTCGTGCTCCTGGGTTCGGAGGCGCCGGACTGTCAGCTGGTTGCAGGGCAGGAGTTCGGCGCTCGGCTGGGATGGAACACCTGGATCCGCAGCCGTTCCTTCGCGCGCGATCTGGACGATGCCGTCTTCGGCGGGCAGGAAGCGATCTGGATGGATGTTCCGGATCGACATCCGCAGTGGCTGCTGCGACCGAGCGAGGAATCCGCTTCCGAATGAGCCTGGTGGATGGATAGAGTTGGAGAGTGGGTTGAGTTTGTGGCCATCGTGAAGCCCGATGGCAGGCTGCTGGCTCTCTGGCTCATGCACTTCGCGCCTGCCCCGGGAGAGAAAAGGCATGACGAATCAGCCTGATGATCCCCACAACCAGGCGGATGTGGATACTTGGCAGGGTCCGAGTCCCGCGGCGGAGCCCAAGCGGCGCCGGCTCGAGGAGGCTCAACCAACGATCCCAGACTCGCCTCGAGCGGCCTCGGCCCATGCGGAGCTCACCCCGAACCCCGCCGATCCCAGCGCGGAGATCGCCGCCAGCCAAGATGGCTCGGCGAGTGTTTCCAAGCCGGAGTCGGATCGGTCCGATGAGTGGGACGCCGTGCCCCCGCCGATCATCGCCCCCGGGCGAGTGGTCTTTGGCAAATACCGCTTGCTGGAAAAGATCGGCGAGGGAGGCATGGGCACCGTCTGGCTCGTCGATCATATTGAGTTTGAGCGCAAAAGTGCGCTGAAACTGATCAAGCCGGAGGTCGCACAGAACGACAAGGGGTGGCGTCGCTTCCAGCGGGAGGCGCGCCTGATGGCGAAGCTTGAGCATCCGAACGCCGTCATTGTTTACGACTTTCGGCGTATGCATTCGATGGCCTACATCGAAATGGAGTACATCCGCGGCCGCAGCCTCGACAAGCTGCTCAAAGAGCGGAATGGCCAGCCGATGCCGCTTCACTGGGTGGTCGAGATCCTGGACCAGCTTTGCTCGGTCCTTCAGGAGGCCCACGGCCATCGTGACGAGAATTCTGGAAAGTCCAAACCCATCATCCATCGGGATCTGAAGCCTTCGAACCTGATGCTGGTGGATCACCGGCCCCCCGGTCGAAACCTGAAGGTCCTCGACTTCGGCATTGCGAAGATGATCGAGGACGAAGCCCCCCAGGAGCTGACCCTGACGGGAGCCGGCGATCTGGTCGGAACGCCGGCTTATATGAGTCCGGAGCAAATCCGTGGCGGCATGGGCAAGCATGGGGAGACCGAAATCGATGGCCGCAGCGACCTCTATTCGGTGGGGGTGTTGCTCTATCAATTGCTCACCGGACAGACACCGTTTAAGAGCTGGATTCCCACAGCGCTGTTTGCGGCTCATCTGACGGAGCGACCTCGACCCATGCGGGAGGCGAACCCACAGGTCTCGATTCCCGCCGAGGTCGAGCGGGTCGTCTTGAGGTGTCTGGAAAAGGATCCAGCGAAGCGACCTCAATCGGCCAAAGAGCTCGCGCAGCTCTTTCGGGCCGCCGCCGGTCTTCCTGCCGAACCAACCACAGGGCCTCGATCCTGGATGCTCCCGGTCGTTCTTACGGCTTGCCTCATCATTGCTGCGGCCTTGGCCCGCTTTCTGGTCCCTCGGACCGGTTCGGTCCCCCCTGGCGGAGACCGCCCCGACATCGCCGACAACAAGGGGCGCGATTCCTGGGAGGCAGACCAAATCGGGAGCCAAGCAGCGGATTCAGAACGGAAGCCAGCCGCGATCGTCTGGGAGCCGGAAGGCTACCAGGCAGTGGAACCAAGCCAGTTGGCGCCAGGGACCGATGAGCCCATGCAGCTTCGGCGGCTGGATGATGACGTCGCCTTCAATCGCTTCGGTCCGGGCCTCTATTTGCCGGTTGGCTATGAGACGGAGTCCGCCGACGTCACAGACTTGGTCGGTGATTGGCCGCGGGTGTTGATTCGCACCTCGGATCGGACCCGGTTCATCCGGATTCAAGAGGGATCGTATCGCCGAGGGGACCTCGCTTCGAAGCCGGCTTTGGATGGCCGGGGGAACTCCTGCACGCCTCACTGGGTCAAGATCTCGGGATTCTACCTCCAGGAAACCGAGGTGACCAACGGGGAGCTGGAAGACTACCTGGAGCTGCATCCGGGCGCCTCGGAGATCCTGGCGTCTTGGAACGAGTATTACGCCAACCTCAAGTCGATCATCCAACCGGCCGCCAAGGCTCGAAGATTTCCAGCGGCGAACCTCAGCCACGAAGCCGCGCAGTTTTACGCTCGGGAGGTCGGAGGGCGGCTGCCCACGGAGGGGCAATGGGAATTCGCGGCCAAGTCCCGCGATGAGTCGTTCGTGTTTCCATGGGGAAAGGCCTCCCCGGTGGGCCGGGACCAACGGCCGCGGGCGAATCTGTCCGATCCTTTTGGACTGAACCAGAATTTTGGGGCCGCCGAAGTCAAGTCGTTTGTCGACGACGAGACGCTCCAGCACATCTTCGACATGGCCGGCAACGTTCGGGAGTTTTGCCGGGATGAGTACCGTCCTTATTATCAGATCCTCAATCCGGACAACTCGGCCAAGAATCCCCTCGTCGATCCCTGGGCGGTTCCGGAAGTCGCTGTGAGGGCCGAGGAACGGCTGTATGTGGTGCGGGGCGGTTCCTTCTACTCAACGGCCGCCAAGGCGACGTCGTTTTACCGATCGGCAGTTCGTTCGGGCGATGCGGGGGCCGTCGACGACGTCGGCTTCCGGCTCGTTCTGGAATGTCCTCCCAGACGAAAGTGAGCTCTCGACGTCGGAGTGCCGGCGGGGATCTCTTTGAGTCTAATGCACCCCGACCGGATCCGGCGCGGTTCCCAGTGCCAGCGGACTTGATTTCAAAGCAGGTTGAGGCAGCAGACGCCCCGAACAACCCAAGAGCGGTTCCACGATGAAACGTCCGATGCTCGTGTTGGGAGGATTCGCGGGATGGACTCTGGCCGGATTGCTGACGCTGGGCGCTGCCTCTCAACCCGGAGCAGCGCGTCCGCCTCAGCTCTGGGCGATCATCATCGGAATTGGGAATTACGCCGATCCGACCGTGCCCGACAATTCGGCCGCGCCGGCTCAGGCAGCCTCGGTCCTCCAGTGGTTTCGCGCGGCCGGTTGGGATGAGGATCACCAACTTCTCCTGCGAGACTTCGGCAGCAGCGACCCGGGAACGCCGGAAGCCCCTTCGAGGAACATCCTCCCGACGCGAAATCACCTCAGCTGGGCCGTTGAGAAATGGCTCTTTCGGCGGGCCCGTCCGGGCGACGTCGTGGTTTTCTACGTCGCCGGGGCGACAGGGTACACGGTCGCGGACCGGGGACCTCGAGTGGACCCGAGGGTCGACCACTATATCATTCCGATCGACGGGGTTCGATCGGACCTGGCGAACACGGGGTGGTCGCTCGATCGCGCGGTCGACCAGTGCGCGCTCCGCAAACTTCAGGTGGTCTGCTGGCTGGCGACGATGGTGGGTGAACGGCCCTCGGCTCTCTCAGCAGTGCCCGAGGGGCCACGGGGACCGGCGCCGGGGACAGATGGCCAGGAGTGGTTGCGGAGGCTCGTCCGCTGGCCGGGGGTCACCGCCTGGCTGGCGGCCGACCGGCGGTTGGCCAGCGATCCGAACGCCGATCCCGTGGTCCCGTTTACGACAGCGATTCTGGAGGGTCTCGGGACGCACGAAGCGCGGCGAAACCTGGCATCTTGCCTCCGATCGCTCCGGCAGTCGGCCCGGCTCCGGCTCTTGGGCTTTCAGGCACTGGGAGGGATTCCCCCCGTTCTTTGGCTGTGGCGAGACGAGCTGACGCGGCCAAGCCGGGCAGTGGCTCCGGAACTGGTGCTCCAGGTCGGTCACGCGGATCAAATCACGGATCTGGCCGCCACTGCCGACAACCGACTGGTCATCTCGGCGAGTCTGGATTCGACGGTCAGGGCCTGGTCGCTGGAGGATCGGTCGCTGCTCCGGATTTGGGCCGGGCAGTCCGTCGGAGCGACGGCGTTGGGGCTGAGCCACGACGACCGCTGGCTGGTGATCGGCGGCGGCCGGGGTGGAGTGATGGTCTGCGACTTGAAGGATGGCACCAGTCGCCCGATCCCGCGCCGGCCGCACCTCAAGGGGGTGACGCGTGTGGTGCTGCTTCCAGACGGTGATCACTTCCTCACTCTGGACCGAGGAGGGCGGGCGATGCGTTGCGATCTTCGCGTCTCTCCGCTTGAGCCTGCGCCTTGGCCCGACGCCATGGCTGAATGCCGGGAAGTTGCCGCGGGCGGAGGGCCGGATCGGGGTTTGGTGGTCGCTCGGTTCGCAGACGGCTCGACGCGGCAATACGACTCTGCCGGCAACAGGGGAACGGCGATTCCGACACCCTCCGCCCCCACCGCGCTGGCGGTTGCACCTGAGGGAGGCAGAATCGTCCTAGGATTCGCGGATGGGACCGTTGCCATTCGAGACAGCCCAGGCGGTGACCTCAGGGTTCGGCGGGCCGCGGACGGGCCGATTCGCAAGCTCCTGGTTTCATCCCACGGTGACGTTGCCATCGTCTCTCCGCGAGGTCTTGGGCTCATTCGCGGCTCCAATCCGGTCCAGCAGGGGGGGGAGGCTTCCATCGGCTTGCTCGAGCGTCCGGTGGGGAGCCTGGCGTTCTCGATGGACGGACGACATCTGGCGGCCAGCAGCGAGAACGTCGGGGAGCTCTGGGTCTGGAGGCTTGATGACGAGGCTGCACCGAATCCCCTCTTGAGCGACCCCAGCGCGCAGGCCGCCGTGGTCGGTTTTTCGGGAGACGGCGGGAGTCTGGTCATCGGAGGGTTCGACGGTTCGATCGCGACTCGTCCCATCGTGGGGATCGGTCCGGAGAAGCTGCCCGCTGGGGCATGGCAGATGGCGGCGAACCGGGGGAGAGTGCAGAAGGTCGAGAGCACGGACAACCGTCGTTTCTTGCTGGCGATCACCGAGAGTTTCCAGGCCTTGATCTGGGATCTGGTTGGCCGCACATGCGTTCGGCTTCCGGGGGCGTGGAGCTCCGGGGTTTTCCTGAGCGACGACCACCTCGTTCTGACTGCAGCCGCCGACGCTCCCAACCACGCCGGCCGGCTTGTCAAAGCGCGGCGGCTGCGTGATCGAGCCCGCGTCGAGTACGACCCCGACTTCTTTTCCCGGTCCGCGGGTGGCGATCAGGTCCCGCCGACCTTGGTCTTTGAGGGTGTTCGAGTTTCGCCCGAGGGTTCTCGGGTCGCCGCGACCGCGACCCCCTCCCAGCCACCGCTGGTTTGTGTTTGGGACGCGAGGACGGGCCGCCTGACCCACCGTTTGACGAATCTCGAGGACCCGGTGCGCTCTTTGAGCTTCGCGGCCGACGCCCGATGGATTCTGACAGCTGGAGATTCCCCAACGGCTTATTTGTGGGATCTGTCTCAAGCTGAAGGGGAAGTGAAGCGGCCGCTCGCCAAGTTCCACGACCCCTCCGCCCGCAATGTCACCTGCGCCGCGATTCGGCCAGGGGGGCGGCAGGTCGTGACCGGTCACAGCGACGGGCAGGTGCGGCTGTGGAGCTGGGAAGAGGGCAAGGCGGTCCTGGAGGTTCCCGAGCTGGTGGAGGGAGTTTTCGCCGGCGACGTTCGCGCGCTTGCGTTCACGGCCGATGGCCGGATGCTTGCGGCCGCTGGCGACGGAACCACGATCTGGTTGGGAGACATGGAACCCCGCCCCAGTGCCCGCGACGACCTCAACCGCCTGCGACCGCACCACCTCGAACAGATCAACGGCTTGCTTGCCTGGTCCGATCCCCCCATGCTCGTCAGCGGCAGCGACGATACCACGGTTCGATTCTGGGATCTCAAGCGTGGAAAACTGTGGGGGACCTTCACCGCGATCTCTGGTCCCAGGGATCTCGAGATTCTCCCGCAGGCTCCGGTTCCTGAGCTGGATTGGGTTTTTTACACGCCGGAGGGTTTCTTTGATGCTTCGGCGGAAGGAACCAAGCTCGTCCACTTCCGCCAGCGGGCTGAATCGCATCCCGTCGACCAGCTGGAGACCACGCACTACACGTTTCGACTGGGAGCGCAGCTCTTGGGAGGGGAGCCTCCGCGTCCGGCCCGCCTCGAAGAGCCGCCGCCGATTTCCGTCCTCGCTCCGCCACGGCTGGACGCTTCGATCCCCGAGACCGAGTTGACGGTGACTCTGGACCCCTCGCAGCTCAAGGAAATCCGGCTCTACCACAACGACCGCCCGATCCCCACCGGACTCGAGAGGTCGCAGGGGCCATTGCCCTCGGAGTTCCAGGTAAAAGTCCGGTTGCTCGAGGGGATCAACCGGTTCTATGCCATGGCCAGCCGCGATGGGGCCTACGACAGCCGATCCAGGGTCGTCGAAATTCCCTACAAGGGAACCGTCGAGCAGGGCCGATTGCACGTCGTTGCCTTGGGGGTTGGAGATTATGAGCGACGCCGGCTGAAGTACGCCGAACGCGATGCCGAGCGCATCAGCGAGGTGCTTCACGCCCGGGGGCTTGAAACCGCGCGGCGGCCGGGGATGCGGATCTTCCTGCCCAATTCCGAGGCGACGGTTGAGAATGTGGAACGGGCGTTCGCTCAAATCGCGGAGAGGGTGGAGGACAGTCCTCAGGATAAGGTTGTCGTCTATCTCGCCGGCCACACGGGGGTCTTCGAGTCCGGTCGGTTCGGATTGTTGCTTCCCAGCTATCCGTTTCCCGCCGGCGAGGCGGAGGCGACTGTGGTTCGCGATGCGGTTGCGAGGGGCGAGGAAGGGGCGCCGCTGGACCCCCGGCACGTCTTGCCCTATTCGGTCGTGGCGGCCAACCTCATGCGGCTGAAGGCTCTCAACCGTCTTGTGATTGTCGACGCCTGCCAGGCCGAGGCGATCCTCGAAGATCCCCAGGTGGCGGCAATCCAGAAGTGGATGGAGGTGAGCTCGCGGCGTGCCCGGACTTCCTACCTGATGGCCGCCCGGCGTGGCGAGCCGGCCCTCGAAGTCGACCCCCTGGGACATGGCCTGTTCACTTACACGCTCCTCCGCGGCATGGGAGCGATTCCCCCCCGCGAGGAGCCCGAGGAAGTCGCCGAGCTCGGCCTCCCACCACACGCCGACCTCGACGGCGACGGCATCCTGACCACATCCGAACTGGACGCGTACACCAAGCAAAACCTGCCTCCTCTCGCCGAGCTGTTCCCGACCCTGGTGGCGAGCCGGGAAGCCAGGCTGACCGGCAGGAGGACGTCGGTTCCCCCGGCTCAGCTTGCCCAGCGGGCCAGCCTCCAGAGCTCCGAGGTCTCGTTCCCTCTGGTCCGAATCCTCTCTGGAGCTCCCTGAGCATCGGCCCTGGGGCCAGGTGACTCAGGGGATCGCGAACGGCGTGCGCGGGTCGACCTCGAGGGGAATGTAGGCGTCGGCCTCTTGCCGGCGGCCGCTCAGGTCGAGAACCGCGCGGCGCACCGACCGACGGAAAAGCTCAAGACTGTAGAGGCCTCCGCGGTCCTGGCCGACATCCGAGGCGGCTGCCCCCTGAAACGCGCGAAGGACTCCGAGGGCGAAGAGGCCGTGGCCGGCGGTCTGGTCAGCCTCGCTTGGTCCCTCTTTGGACGCCACGAAGGTGATCACTCGCCGGTTTTTCTGAAGATCGCGAACCCACCGCTTGATCGAGTTTTGCATCCCCTCAGCGGGCAACTCATGGACGCCGTCGAGGAAGAGCACGACCCGGCAACCGTAATCCGTGAGTCGACCCAGCAATCCGGAGATGTCTCGGGTAGAGACGGCTGGTTCTGGCAGCGGCTGGGCGTCCGGATCGGTGTCCCTGGTGGTGATGATGGTCGTGTGCTCGAACTCGAGAACGTGCGACGCGATCACCAGGGCCACCAGATCGCCGGACTTGAGATCCCCGGCCCGCAAGAGCTGGTCGAGCTGCTCGATCGCCTCGTCGAACTTCTGTGCTGTGGCGTGCTCCCCGGTGAGGACAACGCGGTTGTCGGTGGCGTTCCCTGCCGGTCGGACGCCGTCGGCCGAGACGAGATGCTGCGACAAGAACTCCGCCAGCTCTGCCGCGTCTCTCTCCGCGAAGGGGATCGGGGGGAGTTTTCCCGGATCTCTTGCTTGCTCGCTGCCGAGACTGACGATCTGAATCCTGGGCTGAGCAACCGGCGGCGGAGTTGGGTCGGCCGGCAAGTAGAGCAGGTCCAGGAAGTCACGCCGCCGCTTTCCCGTTTCATTCGTCGCCTCGACGAGGAGACGAACTCTGCGGCCGGGAGCAAGGCTCAGGCCGATCTCTTCGACATGAGTGGTCGCCAGTCGGGGAATTGGGGGAAGGTCGAGCAACTGCTCATCGGCGATCACCCGGCGGCCCGCGATCCGAGTGGCTCCGGCAGCGGTGATTTTGACCCCGACCCGCGGATTGGGGGTGCTCACGACCCAGAGGGCTCCAGCGGCGGGGAGCTTGACCCCGCCGGCGACCTCCTGAAACCGGATCTCCGGAGGCTGCCGGTCCACCACTTCTTCCTCGGGACTGCGAATTCCCGCTGGCAATGTCGCCGCGGCGAGTGCTTCTTGGAGGTTTCCACGTTGCCAAAGCCGCTCGAGAACCCGGGGCTGAAGCATCGTCTCGGCGAAGGTCTCGATCGGGAAGAAATCGGTCGGACGGGTTGAGCGGTAGTCAGCGTTCAAGTGCCATCCCAGGAAGCGGGCATCCCCCTCGATCGAGGTGTCGTAGTATCCCTGCGGTGTCCAGACGACCCACTCCCCGTCGGCCCCCAGCATCAGGGTGAGGGCCGGGTTATTGCGCTTGGTGGTGCCGGTGAGGGGGAGGGGGAGGGTCAGCAGTCCGAGGGGGGGTGGCTGGGGAACCGTACGCCGGGCTCGAATTGCGATGACATCGAGGTGGGGAAGTCGACTGTCGACCCGGCGGGCGAATTGGGCCAGGGTTTCGGGAGTGTCGTAGGTCTCGACGTTTCGACCCCGAGCGATCCCTGCCCAAGGGATCACATCGCCGGCCAGGAGCCCCATCGCGGCGGCGAACCCCCCCTTCTCCACGGCGGTCAATTCCCAGGTTCGATCCGATCGTTGACGGAGGCGAGCCCCCAGGCCGGGGCGAACATCGCAGCCCTCCAGCGGGTAAACCTGGACCGTCTGGTCGAGCGATCCGCTGGCCAGCCAACGCCCGTCGGGCGACGGAGCCAGCGCGACGACTGGAGCGGTATGCCCGGCGAAAACGCGGGTGCGTCGACCGGTTTCCAGATCATAGACGACCAC
>Ga0308411_10002602_pt1 | contig 12179 bp, 12 predicted proteins | sample HotsprottomLayer_2_FD_203530 | JGI IMG/M metagenome (GOLD analysis project Ga0308411, IMG submission 203530) | Hot spring phototrophic mat microbial communities from Octopus Spring, Yellowstone National Park, Wyoming, United States -... | ecosystem: Environmental > Aquatic > Thermal springs >... | reverse complement strand
AAATGGCCTAAGTTTGACATTTTCAGCATCTTAGATAAAGTCAAAGAAACTGTGAAGGAGGAGTTAGAAAACGAACCTACTATTATGTATCAAATGGTTATGAATAGTAAGATAATAGCTGATAGGATATTAGCTAAAGTTATTGTTAAGAGCATGTTCTGCTAATTTGCCTGCTTAGTTTTTACATCCAATCGTATTTCTTTTTTCTTCTAAATAGTTGATATTTCCTATAACGTAGGGGTGCTGAATTTGTATTAGGATTTGCCTGTGAAACACCTGTCGGTTCTACACCATATACTGCAAGATCACACCTTATTCTAAACGCTACTTTATGTATAGGACTCATAGAATTTTGAGTGACTAATACTGGCAGTACTACATATAGATCGTATAAAGGTGTGCCCCTGACTAGTGTGATAGCGACTTTATCTTTCATAAGTTGCTCTCTTATTTCATTATTTACTTGCCCAAGACCTAAGACTTCCATTTCATTTAGCCTGATTTCAAACTCTATATCACTATTCAACATCTGAATAAGTATATTTCTGCTAAACGAACTAATCGTCGTATTATTGTCATTTTTGAACTTAACGTCGTACATCCCAGCTCGTAAATCATGTATTAAATCATTTATTTGAGCGGGAGTCATACCAAGAACTGTATAGTCTAGCTTACTTAGGATGTTATACGCCATAGCTGCAAATACAACATATTGCGTCGCTATTTCAGTTTTTTCGTCCGAATATAATAGTGTATCAAATGGCACTGCGTCTTTATTTCTGAATTTATTATATATAATTTTGGCGCTTTTATATAATCTAAAAGCTATTCTAGTTTCAGGATCTAGAGTATCTTTTTCGGGTAGTGGCATAAGAGCTCCAGCATCTGTGAAATGATTGTATTTTTCATATAAACTAGTACCACCGTATTTTCTTATCTCTTCTAAAGCAGGTCTTATCGTTTCTATAAGTGATTTTTCGGGTTTTACTTCTTTGCGATATCTAATTAAACTATCTTTAGGCATTATATTTTCCAGAACAGTTTTTTCAACAGCCATTTCTACGACTGTTGGGTTATTTGCCATTTGGGATATGACCTTAGCCGCATTTAACTTGCCACCCAATAGTGTACTAAGAAATGTTGGAATCATAGCTATTGCCGTAGTAAGTTTACTGAAGTTTTTGATAGAAGAGAATGGTCTATTACTTCTACCATAACCATGTGTGTAACCACTGCGATTATGTTCTATCTTCTTTAATTCTTCAGCCAAAGCTATAGCTGATTTTTCAAGTAGCTCATCGCTCATAGTACTAGGTGTCCCTCCAAGATTCTTAAACATATCCAATAAAAAAAGCATTAACTCTTCATTTGTCATACGATTTGGGTCTATACCTGATTCCCTTAAGGCTTGTTCAATACGAGCGGCAGCTTTATTTAGAAGCTCTTGTTTTATACCTATATCTTCGGGTGTCAGCGTTGTAGATTCCTTAGCTATTTTATCTATCTGATGCTCGTCTAGAATAATCGTGCCATAAGTCCTAACTAATCGCTTAATATATAGATTTGACAACATAACCAAATATACTGAAAGTTATCAATATTTTTCTATCTACAAACAAAATGTATTATCAATTTGTTTCTCGTGTAATATTAATTAGCCATTATATTAATCATTTCTTCTCCGTACTTTTCTACCATCTTATTATATATTTTTTTAGCCTCAAGATATTTCTTTACTCTAATATCCAGCCCATTACGTACTAGATCGTAGTTTTCTAACTTTTTATAGTACTCTTCGAATGCGTCTTGTAGTTTTACCTTCAAATCTTTTGAATACTCGTCTTCTATCTTTACGCTTTCAAATCTACTTCTGATAGCCTCAAACTTATTTTCAGCATATAAAAGTTGTTTTATGGCTTCTAGAAGTTTATTTAGATATAGTCTTAATTCTATAGTTGCATCAGCGTACTGGATTTCTGCTTCGCGATAAGTTAGTTTTATATCTCGTCTTCTATAATCTATGGCTTTGCGCCCTTCAGTAAGTATAGTATAATCTTCAAGAAGATATTCATAGTTGTCCAATGATTCAATGTATTTTTTATACTTAACAAGTTGCTCTATGCGTTTATTATTGTATTCTAGTATGGCATCGTAAAGATGCTTTGTCAGTCCGTATGAGCGCAGAAAAGATATAGCAAATAAAGTAAAATCGTCTTCAACTCCTAATTCATTATATAACATTGATTGCAAATTTTCTACTTCATTTTCAACATATTCAAATTCTTTATAGGCTTTTGAGGCTTGTAATTCGGCTTTAGCTATTTCATATTGCAGTCGTTTTATTTTAGTATTTTTATCACCTTCTAAACTATCATCGTGCGAACTATTACCTCCCATGATATTGTTACTATAGCTTTTAAGCTTTCGCATTATTATATGATTTATTTTCTTGCTATTTGATAGTAAATCTTTATGGCTAAAAGACTTACTGATACTTTTCTTGTAATTTCTGTGTAATTTATTTGATTTACTGTCCGTATTACAAACCTTCGTTTTCAAAGTTAGTAGTCGCAGGTACTTGTTCATAGAGCTTCGTAAATATACCAATCAGAACGTGATATTCCCATCATGCTAGTATGTAAGAGGCTGTTGCGTTTCGTTTCGACTGATATAAGATTGCCGCATTTCGTATATTTTACCTATGTCAGTCAAAGTTTATCGTTTCGGGGATAAGGAGTTTCGTTTAGACTTAGCTAAGGCGACAGAAGTACTTGAAGGTAAAAAAGTCATTAATGGGCGTGTTAATAGCTACTTTGACATTTTGCCTTTGAAGTATGTCTGGGCTTACGAAATGTATCGTAAGATGAAAGCTAATCATTGGGAACCTGAGGACATTCCGATGCATAGAGACATCCTACACTGGAATAGCAAAGATATTACCGATGAGGAGCGGTGGGTAATAAAGATGGGTGTGGGATACTTCTCAGCAGCGGAGGGTATAGTAGGAGACAACATCATCGAGGTTGTTCGCGATCTTGTAACTGCCAGTGAATTGAAGCTTGTATTAGGACGCCATGCTCATGAAGAAAATATTCACGCAGACTCGTTAGTATATATCATCTCGTCGCTACAAATTGATCCTTTTGAATGCGAAGCAATATTTACAGACATACCAACCGTTCGCAGGAAAACAGAGTTTGTTCATAATATTACACGCGGTATGAGAAAAGATATGGATACTACTATAACTGAAAATAAACAAAAACTTGCTCATAATATATTTACTTTTGGACTTGTAATGGAAGGTACGCAATTCTATAGCTTATTCGCAATGATACTTGCTCTGTATCGTGCTAATAAATTCCCAGGTATCGGGCAAATGTTTAGATACACACTTAGAGATGAAAGTAATCATATAGAACTGTTCAGAATGTTATTCTTAGAACTCATTAAGGAGAATCCTGATGTTATGACAGATGATTTTCGTAAGCTTATTTATGATACTATGGCTGAGGGGGTAGCAATGGAGATTGACTTCATTAGGGACACGTTGCCTTCGGGTGGTATACTAGGGTTGAAAGCAGGAGAGTTTGAGGAATATATTCGTTACATATCTAATCGTCGTTTGTCCTCCATTGGTTTTGAGCCGTTATATCCTGATGCTAGAAATACGCTCCCATGGCTATCGGAAGTCATAGACGTTATGAAAGAGCAAAACTTCTTTGAAGGGCGAGTTACGGAATACAAGAAGTCCTCTTCTTTGGTTGGTCTCAATGATCTCTAAAACCTTTACTTTGTAGGGTTAGGGCAACGTTAAGCAGTCCATGTCTATTCAGTCAGTTGCAGTAACAGTTATTTGAATGGAGTATGTTGTTACACCAACTGTAATATAGTAGAAAGCAGTAATTTGACCAGACGTAGATTGTTCTTTCGGAATCACTACAAATGATTGCAAGTCAATTTCGGTTTTTAGCTCTTCATTAATTAACTTCTCCATCATCATTAGGTCTATTTCATTAGATCGGAGACCTATGTATTTAGACATGATAGTTTCTACTTTCTTTTTCCCGTATAGGGCTGCGCGAACAGCATTCTCGTAACGCATAATATTTCGCTCTCGTAAAAGCGTGTAATCCGTCAGAAAAATCGGGATACTTTCTCTAACACTATACAAACGATTAGCTGTACTTATCTTACCTTCTAACAAATCCAAGTTATCAAAAACTTCAAGTCGTATTGTTTTTGGATTATCGTAGTCGAGTAAACGTGCATTCTTAAAAGTCAAAGTTCGTTTATTAACAATAGATTCAAAACGATTGCTACGGTTATAGTTGTTCACAAGCAAAATCAAATAATATAGCGAAGGTGGCAGGATATGGTTATTGTATCTGTACCATCCTGACAAAAGAATTTTGTTATAATCTTTGGGACTTGGGGTATTGTAATGAGGGTACTGATTTAAGAACTCTCGATAAGCCCTATGGCCTTTCACGGTCACACGGCTGTCAAAGACATACATGATGTCGTATTCGTAATTCCTAAACAGATGGTACAAACTAACTATCTGGTTGCGGAACGACGGATTGTGGGTAAAACGACTACTATCTATACCGGCGGATATAAATAACTCTACGTTTTTAGTATAAGTGGTTAGGTCTAAAATCTCGGTAAATACTTCTGTTAGTGTACTGTTCATATTTGTTGAATGCATATTATAAAAGACGACGTGTGCTTTTGCACCGCCTATGGAAAGTGCATAATATAAGAATCGGATAGGTACTATATCATCGTCGTAAATCGGTATGGGCAAACCAAAAGTTGGTATCGTATAATCTCTTATAGCTAGGTTCAACCTCAAGAAAGTATCTACGCCAATCGCATAGGGTTCAATATAGAAGAATCTGAGTAGCTCATCTAAGTTACTAAAACTTCTTATACCATGACCTTCTTTAATAATATTCAACCATTCATCGTTCAACTTCCATACAGAATAAGGTGGTGCGGTTGGCTGATTGTTAATAGTATGTGCAAAATCGCGCACAAAAGGGAGTATAATAAAGTAGTCTAGTTGTGTATCGCGATAACGGGGAGTTAGATTCTTATACTTGACTTCTATCTCTATGTCTATTCTTGGGTCTCCTGCTAAAAGAGTCACAGAGAAATATACTAAGAGGGGAAGATGTATATTTCCAAATTGTTTTTAAGGGGCGTAAAAAAGCCTAACCATGGTTAGGACGATTCAAAGTCAAGCCTGTGGAGCAAGCACTGGTGAATGACCGTAGCCCCTACGGGCTACCTAAAAAGCCGTACTGCGATGAAGCAGGAAGCTCGACCACAAAAGGTTAAGTAGTCCACATGATTTCTGTGAGTTTTAGATTACTGTTTAATATGTAAGGTACGATAGGTGCTTTATATTCTGGGAGGTCTTTGATGTAGAAGGTAGTAATGTAGTAGTACGGTATTTTTTCGGGGTTTAGTGTAGAGACGAAGCCGTCGTGTGAAGGCAGTAAATGCCAGTGATAGGTCTTGAAGCTCGCATCGTAATAGTCCTGGCTGCATTGTACGGTAGCTATGGCGTTAGCCCGTTCGACACTCATTTGGGGCGAGGTATTCTGTGTGATGACAAAATGGGCAGCTCTGAGAAGATGATTATTATTGAAGTCGGGTGGTAGAAGTAGCACACCCGTCAGGTAGAAATCGTAGATTCCGTTCCTGAAACGCAGCTTGACTTCTACCACCGAAACTTCTTGGATGATAGGGTGCATACGTCCTTTGCACTCGAAAAGGTCCGATCAGATAGTTACCTTCTCAGGATGGTAGGTACCTTTTGTGAGCATGAGAAAAGCCATAGCTACTGAGTATCCAGCACATACATCCTGGTGACGCATCTTCTCCCAAGTTCGCCGCAAAACATGGTAAAAAGCCGCATAAGCATGCTCAACACTCGGAAAAAGCGAAAAGTAGTCGCTGATACTCAGTACGCCTTTACCAAAAGAGCCATACAATCTGTGTAACTCTCGGTCGCCGTATTTCTCTTCAGTGAGTGGTCTTGTGTCCATAAAGAATATTTCTCTTCTGGGGATATTAAAATAACTGGCGTTAAAAATAGCCATAACGTGTCGCAGGCTACTCATAAGATATATCTTATCTTGTGCTGACAGGCGCCTATAGTCATTTAGTACTTCCTCCTCGCTCCATCGGAGAGGTAAAGGCAAGTGCATATCTACGAATGTATAGAAAGCATTTTTTATTTTTTGCCACAGAGTTGGCTTAGGCATCCTAAGTTCCCATGGGTTTTTGACCTCGGCTGGCCAGAATGGCGCTTGGGCCGCTTTACAAAGTAGTTTCCTCTTCTCCTTCTTTACACGTTTCTCATTTAGATCTAGATCCTTAAGAGTTAAAAAGCTATTAAAGCGATTTAAGTAAGCTAATTCAACAGCACTATGTAAAAAGTAAGCCCTAAGATAAAACGGCGCCTCAGTAAGTGATTTCTCCTTATATGTTTGCCTAAATACATTATTACCCATCAACATTATAAATGTAATATACCCCAGTGATAATGCCAATAATAACGATAGAAGCTCAGAGTCATACAAATATTTTTTACGCAACGTAAAATAGATAGCAAATACTAAAAGGCTAGCCATTACGAACTTAGGGTATCCTATCAGGATAGCTCGCCACCATCTCTTGCTTTCGTAATGCGTTCTGTCCTTCTCAAGAGAGAGTTTTTCCATGTAAGCTAAAAGAGCAGCGTACAAGAAGGCTCGGTGCTGCCGCAGTTCGCGTGTCGTTTCCATAGTACCTATAAATTTGATTGCGCAAGGGAAAACTAAGATAGGGTGCCCATCAGGGCTACCCGTACGCACCTCAGACAGCCGCTCACACACGCTAACCCGTTTATAACCTCCACAGGTCGCCTCAATAGCGATATATAGAGTCGTGTAATCAAATCGTCGTATATGGCGTGCTGCTTATTAAGCCACTCGTATAGTAAGTTTTCGCAAAATGCATCACTGGCCTTCATATGCGCCCTTATCCTAACCAGCTCCGATGCATTCAAAATAATATCACTAAAAATAAATGGTATAAATAGATTGATTACTGAAAAATCTAAAGTATTACTATCAGCACTCACTAAGCCATCTTGTATCTTTTCTAATGTATCGATAGTATTAGTAAATAGGCTGATAGCATAATTCTCTACATTGATGCCTTTAAAGTAAACAGCGTATATAGTCGGCCAATATACCTTGAAAAACTCATCATAACTAATAAGTCTATCAAAATATTGATTATATATTTTATAACTACCTCTTATCACACTATTCACCTCATCATTATCACCGAAGATGTTTTCTAAATCCTGAAGCAGTGTTGAGGTTCTTAGCGAATGATTCATTTTTGTCATAATTAAAGTTACTAATAGGATTTTATTTTCACTTAAACTGATGTCTTAGATCGTTTCCGCCATAGTTATAGAAAACTGCATATTCGTAAAAAGCATAGATAATGTGCAGTACTACGAATATGGCGTCGTAAACTGAGTATGCAAGTATTTTCATGGCTATATCATGTACATTAATGATTTCCTGAGAACTAATATCTATACGATATTTTTTGTTTAGTATAAATAGCGCATCCTTGTTTATGTTGATTACATAGGGTTGTGTAAATCTACTTGCTATCAAGCCAGCTGTCGTTTGATTTTGAATTATATAAATGTTATCGTAGCATAAGGGTTTTATAGTATCGACAAGAGTCTCTATCATCATTGTTTCGTAGTCATCAGTCACTCTAAGCAGCACCTTATCGTCAGGCATAAGGTCTCGTTTTCCGTGCGTCTTCAATATCGCATGTAAAAGCACCATAACCATAGAAGAGCTCTTTTTATAAGCTTCGTAAAGATCCTCCGTGTTAGTACTAACCTTACCAAACAAGTCAGGAACTATGGGTTTTATCAGCTTTCGGTAAAATTCATAGGTTCTAAGCTTATCAATATCTATTAATATGTCTTTGCTAAGCCCATAATATAATAAATCCCATACATCTTTCGTAGTCCATGATAAAATTCCATTTGGTGGCAAAATAAATCTAATCATATCCCTAAAACGTTCGTTTAGTTCTGCACTTTTCATAAACTGCGTAAATATACTATATTGACGACTCGTTTCGACAACAAGACCTATCATGCTTAATCTCATAAAGAAGTGGTGGCTAAGAAACAAGACAGAAGGTACTGATGACGCGTCAGAAAATAGCGCTGTTTATAACGTTTCTTTGCGAAACATAGACATCAGAAGAAATGTTAATAAGTTAGTAAAATTTTACTACCTAAGTTTGGGTGAAGATTCCATTGGTGATTTCGGCACGTATATACCGCCTTCGGTTATTAGCATTACAAACAAGGTTTTTCTTAGTATCGATGAACGTGGTACCGTCATGGCTCTCCAGGACACCGAGGTAGAGTACAGCGAACTGCCTGTCGGTTTGCTGATAACCTATCCAGATACGATACTGAAAAATACTTATTTTATGCTTCATATAAGTCAAAACACTTTGCATAAGTACAATATAAGTACGAATGACATCAATAGGTCTTTGATCTTTATAGATTCATCTAGTTTGCTACGTTTTGGGATCAACCTTTTGTATCATCCTAATGACAAGGTTACTACTATAGATATGAGTTCCGATAACTTGTTCGCTGTCTTCTTACTTGATGAAGGTGGTATGGTCAATATAGACTTCTTAGTATTAGACGAAGAAAGCGGTAAAAGAAATATATTAGAAATTAGAACTCTACTTATGTATATGGGTAACTTATTTTTTATCCCATCTACTGCTCACGAAACTCTCATACATTATAGGCTTATGCTACCGCTACTAAAAAATGCCAATATAGTATAACTAAATCAAGACCTTACGGTTATTATCATACATAAGATAGGTCTCGGCCAACCAATATACAAAGAAAAATGAACGTAAGAAATCTAAGACACTAATGTGATTATTGTGACATAGCAAGTCTATATCTTCACCTAATATAGCCTCAGATATAGTACTTTTAAAGCATTTAATCTTGTACTCGGGCATGTCTTCTATCGTATGCCCCGCATCGTCATATATATTAATATTATATTCTAAATCACATAGAAAACCTGTATCAAAAGATAAATATGAATCTGTCTCTATAATTATACTTCGATCTATATCTATTATGAGTCTAGTACAAAAATTGCATGTATAAAAGACTATCTCTTGCTTTTTAGCGTTTTTTATATTTTTATCTATGCTCTTTTCGACAGACGTCTTAAAAAGCAAGTTATGTTTTTTAGTATCTTTTATGTAATCTATTATTTTGTCTATGTACGGTATAGCCAATAAGATTGTGCTATTGGGAAGCTTATATTTACCATGTCGCGTTTCAAAAGTGATGTTAGAGGCATATACAGTATCATCTATCATAAATTTGCTTAAATCATACTCTATGTTGTAGATTACAATCATAAATATCATAAACAATATGGCCATAACTGGTGTTTCTAAATTAAAGATTGGCTTTATGAATAAAGAAGATAAGTATAATAATATACCAGGTGCTATGTATTTCACAAGATACTTAGTAAACATTTTTTTATATAACAACCTTTTTCTTATTTTGGGGTCTATTATATATCTGCTGTTATCTTGGTTTTTTATTGGCATGAGTAAATATACTAGTTTTGGTGTTTTCCCTTGCGCTATGTGAGTCGCAGGTACTATGGTCGCTGAAGTAGTTGATAGCCTGATCTCATGGCGGTTCAGGGAGCTGGTAGCCATGCCGATAGGCATTCCAGGTGGTCTAGAGAAGAACGAGATCGTAGGAGCGTTCACGAGACTCGCATTAGAGGAATTTGATTTTATACTTGAAAGCGTTGAACACCAACTATCCAATACCGAGAGGCAAGAGTTTATCTCTCTACTGTTTGATACCATCTCTGAGGTAGCCGATGCCGCTACGTCCGAGAACATTGAGCTTAGTACAATACAAACTTACAATTCTGTCACCTTACCTATCAGAACACAGGAAGTGGATATCATATCCAGATGGTTCGCACGGCGTGCCCGTAGTATAGAGGAATACTTCTTATCTGTAACCCACGCATATCACGTATATGCCGCCACCTACTATTCCGTTATCTTACTGCCGCATTTTAAAAACATACTATACATACCCACCAATGCTAAGGAACTATACATGATAACAGTAAGCGACAATATTAGAATACTAATACTAAGGTATTATTATCAAAAAATGGTATCAGATCCTAAGAATACAGAAATAATAAAAAGTTTCTTTATTAGTTATTCACAACTTATATTTGTCAAGTTGTTATATGTTTTATATATGCATACTAAGATTGAAAATAATAATGAATGTAAAAGTTATTTTAATTACATAAGAGAGCAGAGCGATGCGCTGATGCATAAATATAACACTACATAGATGCAAGTTCCCTCATCATGCGGTTAGCGTCTATTTTATAAAGCTCGTTATCGATGTACGTAAGAATTAGTTTCATGATTTTATCTATTTTAGCTTTGCGCTTTGGATTGACACGTCCATTTTCATCAATATAGGGTAGGTTAATAGTTATAAAGGTATAATTTTGGCTCTTACCTTCTATCGTGTGGATTACCATTTCTTCGTTCATTGTTTCTTGTATAGTCTGGTCGGCTTCAACAAACTTTTCTAATCTCCTTTTACTTACGAAGTTTAGTAAGAGTACAGAAGCTAAGTATAAACCGTATTCAATATAGTCGTCTGTCTGTTTGTTAGCGCCACCCTGCACAAGCATAGAATAGATATCATTAGCGTAACGTAAAGTGTAATTTAATACTACATGTTGTTCTGGACTTACAGTACCATTCGCGTTAGAATCTACAATCTTTCCTAAATCACTATAATAATCATCTACATTATAGTATTTTTTGAATATTGTATTCACAAAATCTTTTACATTAAAACCGGCCTTGTAATTCTTAAGCAATCTTTTTATTTCGTGATACAAAACAAATTCCATTTTAGGTATCCGAACTAGAACGAGGGCTGAAATCCTAGAGAGCGCACCTTTAAGTTCTAATGGATTTTCGGGTTTAAAGATATCCTCCCCTTCGACTACACTATTATCCGTTACTATTCGCATAAAATTATACTTACGGTCTAAATTGTCTACAATTTTAAGACCATCAAGTTCTATCGTATTGCTTATATATTCGTCCGTTATCAAAAACTTATAAAACCAGCTCAAAAAGAAAGAAATTAGATCGTTTAGATTAGACTTATAAGATAAGTCTTCAGTATTGTAATCCAAAAGTCTTGGGAATATAATAGAAGATAAATTTTCTAAATACAGCGCTGGAGCAAATAAAGCTTCTAGATTTTTTATTTTTAGTATCTTGTTGTTTATTAAATCTTTCACAATATCGTTGTAGAAGTTATCTATTTGTCTTATAAACTCCATACCTTTTTCGCTATCAAAGTACTTTGTGTTACCTATTATTTCATACATCTGGTTTATGGAGTTCTGATTTTGTATATTGAGCTCTGATAGCTCCCGCTTTGTTTTTTCTATGATTAATGGTTGTTCGGGTTCGACTATTTCAGGCGCTCGTGGTTCCTCTACCACTTGTTCAGTAAATACCTCCTTTTGCCCTAAAGTGGGCATTATAGGTGCGAAAATCATAAATAAATATACTAAACTTATAAAAACCTAGCCAAGGTTATCCTGTAGGTCAGAAGCGGACTGCTCAACCTTTTGCAGTTGAGCTTCCTGTTTCGTCGCAGGATGGCTTTTTAGGTAGCCCGTTGGGACTACGGTCATCCACCAGAGCCTGCTCCACAGGCCCTCGTTTGAGGCGTCCTAGCCCTACGAAGTAAAGGTTGATAGAGGCATTTACGTCTCTATCGTGTTTTCCGCCGCATGCTGGGCAGCACCACGTTCTGTCATGTAGTGCCAAGTCGTTGTTTTTGTGGCCGCAGCGGTGGCAAAGCTTTGAGGATGGGAATAAACGGTCTACCTGAATGAAAGTCCTCCCGTACCACTCGGCTTTGTACTTAAGGTAGGTCAGAAACTTTGACCACCCGCTGTCAGAGATTGACTTGGCAAGTCTTGTTTTCAACATTCCTTTCACGT
>Ga0308411_10002600_pt1 | contig 12181 bp, 11 predicted proteins | sample HotsprottomLayer_2_FD_203530 | JGI IMG/M metagenome (GOLD analysis project Ga0308411, IMG submission 203530) | Hot spring phototrophic mat microbial communities from Octopus Spring, Yellowstone National Park, Wyoming, United States -... | ecosystem: Environmental > Aquatic > Thermal springs >... | reverse complement strand
TGCGGCCGGCGGCCGCCAGCGGCGCGAACCACCGGCGCCAGGAGTCACGCTGCGTCAACAGCACAAGCCCCGAGAGGTAGCCGAACGCCAACACCGGCCCGACGATCAGCCCCAGCGTCGCCCACAGGCCGAACAGCGGTGAGGTGAAATCTCCCCCGCCTGCGCGCGCCAGCCAGGTCAGCGCGAAGCTGGCCGGCAATCCCACCCCCAGCCCGATGCGCACGCCGTGCCTGAACATCGGCAGGTGCGCCTCCAACTGCTGAAAGACCTGGCGTTTGCCGAAATACATCCCCACCAGGAACAGGGCGAGGATGTGCAACCACGCGCCGAAGGCGGAGAAGATCATCACGATCAGCCACTCGACTGCCCGCCAGACGAAGATTTCGCCCCACGTGCCTCGCGCGTATGTCTCGATGGTGCGCCGCTCCAGGTCTTGCAGCAGCGCATTGAACTCGCGCATGCCGGGCGCATTCTCAGCAGAGGCGCCTCCCATCGCCAGGCCGAGCAGGCCACCACCCACGCCCAACACGACCGGGATGGCAACCAACACGCCGGCCCAAATCAACAGGTTGCGCGCCGGCACGTTGCGGAACAAGAGCAGCAGCAGGCCGGCGATCGCGTAGACGAAGAGGATGTCGCCGTTCCAGATCAACAAAGCGTGGATCAGGCCGAACACCATCAGCACAAGCATGCGGCGCACCATGAAGCGCACCGGCCTGCTGCCGGCTGCCTGGATGCGCTCCATCTGCAGCGTCATGCCCAGGCCGAACAAGAACGAGAACAACGGATAGAACTTACCTGTCGCCAGCCAGGCGATCAGAAACTCTGCCAGGTGATCGAGCGCGCCCTCGCCACGCGGCGTGCCGGTGATCTGTGCGATGAACGGGAAGCTGAACAGGCCCATATTCGCGACCAGGATGCCCAGCAGCGCGAAGCCGCGCAGGATGTCCAGGGCGTCAATGCGTTCGTTCGCCGTCGTGGGACCAAGGGGTTGAGGAGAGTACATGGATTTGGGGTGGGGAGTCGGCCGACAAGCTCTCTTGCTTTCGACTCCCCCGCTTCCGACTTACCGATATTCCAACGCGCCTGGCGTCGTGCTCAGCCGCTCGACCGGCACGCCCAGCGCAATCAACACGGTGCGCGCCACCGACATGCCGAACAACTGGGCGAGCGGCGTCTGGCGGCGATACTCGATCACGCGCGGCTCGCCGGTGATGCCGCCTAGCGATGCCGCCTTGTCCACGGCGTCCTCGAAGTAGCCGAGTTGATCCACCAGCTTGAGCGCATAGGCCTGCCGGCCGGTGTAAATGCGCCCATCGGCGAGCTGTTTCACTTCTTCGACCGTCATGCCGCGGTTGTCGGCGATGATGCGGACGAAGCTCTCGTAGGTCTCGTCAATCACCGCCTGCCACAGTTTCCTGTCCTCGTCGGTGAACGGCGAGGTGGGGTTGCCGAAGTCCTTGAACTCACCCGACTTGATGACGGTGCTCCTCAGGCCCAGCTTCTCATACAGACCCTCGATGTTGGTGAACTCGCTGATTACGCCGATGCTGCCGGTGAGCGTGTCGGGGTGAGCGACGATGTGGTCGGCAGCCATGCTGACGTAGTAGCCGCCCGACGCCGCCAGCGCGCCCATGTGTACCACCACGGGCTTGTTGGCCTGCTTCAAAGCGTGGTAAATCTCGTCGCTGCCGATCACGCTGCCGCCCGGCGAATCCACGCGCAACAGGATTGTCTTCACCTGTGGATCTCGCGCGGCCTGCTTGATCAGCCGGACGATGCTCGCCGACGCAGCGACCGACGTTGGGCCGGTGAGGTCGAACTCGGGCGCTTCGCCGCTAACGATCGGGCCGTTGACGCCGATGACGGCTATCGCCGGGCCGGTCAGTGGCCCGGAGATGTGGCGCGGCACGATGGTCGTCGCGCCGGTTGCCATCGGCGCGGTGCCTGCGGTGCCCAGCGACGCGCCGAAGCCGACCAGCGTGGTCAGCGTCAGGCAGAGGCACATGAACAGCGGCAACGAAAACCCAACCACCACGCCGATGATGGCCCATGTAGCCGAGCGATTGCCGTTGCCGCCGACAGCCGTTGATTTCTGTTCACTCATCCTGTTCCTCCTCGAATGTCTGAGAGCTGGCGCTTTGCGTCCTCGATGAAGCCGGCTCAAGTGTATCGAGCGCGCATTAGAGCTTGACTAAGCGCGTCGCATCATTCGGCGCGTCGTGTCTGTGTCGGGCGCGTCCGATCACCGGGTGCGCCCGATGACAACGCGCGGACGCGCCGGCGTGTGACTATCCACTGCAACGACAGATAGAGCGGCGCCGCCAGGAACGACGTTACGAAGCCAAACAACGCCCAAACCGCCGTAGGCTCTGGCGCGACGGCGCCGGCTATTACGTTGGGAGCGGCCGCCGCCCACAGGAAGCCGACAACACCGCCGAAGATCCCGATTGCATTGATGATCAAGAAGACGGTGTAACTCCACAGCGCCGACTGTTGTGCCGGCAACGTGGACCACTCGCCGACGCGCAACGTGAGCAGGCGCTCCACCCGCCACTTGATCCCCAGCACGATGAGGGCCAATGCGCCCGTCAGCGCCGCGGCCACAGGCGCTCGCTCCCACAACAACACGCCCACCGATGCAGCCAGCGATATGTAGATCGCCGTCAGGCCCCCGGCGAGCACACGCAGCCGGCGCAGGCGCGGGCCGGCAGTCGCCGGTGTCTGCGCGGTCATGTCATCGTCGGGCGCCATCGCCACAAGCCGGCGATACTGAAGGTAGGTCAGCGCCAGGTTCGGTATGCCGGCCAGGATGACCAGCGGATAGCACAGAGCCAGAAACGAGGTGAACCAGGCTCTGTCAATCGTATCGTGAAAAAGCTTTACATCGCTCATCGGGCCGAAGGCGCCTGCAAATACGGCGATCTGAAAGATCACCGCGAATCCCAGAAAGACAACCGGCTCCTTCAACCGTGAGCGCAGAATTTGAGGCGTGGCCCAATCCGCCAGGCGCCGATTCAACCGCCGATACAGGCGCAGGTTGATCGCGATGACCAGCAGCACACCGATCAACGCCACCCCTGCCGGCACGAAGGCGCGCAGCGAAAAGGGCGCCCACGCTATGACCAACAACAAAAACGCAACCTGCCCGGTATCGTAATAGTGGAGCAGATCCATCCATACCGAATCGCGGGGCTGATTGTTGCGCACCTGGCGTCGCACGTTGAGGCTGCCCAGGATGAGCGGAGCGATCACCAGCGCGGCCAGCGCTCCCACCCACAGCCAACCGCCCCACAACTCCGCTCGTTCTTGTACGATCAGCGATAGGAAGCCGAACAAGATCAAGCCCAACAGCGCAGCGAGGGCAAAGCCGAACAGGGTGGTGGCCCAATAGACCCGCTGGTGGCGCTCCTCTTTGGCACGTCGTGCTTGAGCCAATCGCTCGGCCGGTTGGATAAGCGGCACGCTGAACTGCATGGTCGTGCCGGCCAGCGGCGCAGACGCCATCTCCAGCGTCCCGCCCAACTCGGCGATGCGCGCGCGCATGTTATTCAGTCCCATGCCCGGCTGCGTCGTCGCCGGGTCGAATCCTTGCCCATCGTCCTCGATGCTGACCTTCAGCCACGCGCGACCGTTCGATGTCTCGTGCGAGAGTCTGACGCTCACCCGCCTGGCCCGCGCGTGGCGGGCGACGTTCGAGAGCGCTTCCTGCACCGTGCGAAAGATGGCTTCCTGCGCGCCCGGCGGCAGTTGCCCTTCGTCGGGCAGCGGGTCGTGGCGCAGCGCGGTCTCCACCTCCGCCCGGAAGTGCAGCGCGTCGAGCTGCTCTTGTATTGCACCGATCAGCCCGATGTTGGCCAGTGGCTGCGGGCGCAGTTGGGTGAGCAATGCTTTCATCTCGGCCATCGCAGCCTGCGAAAGGTCGCGCACGCGCTGGATGTGTTGCGCTGCGCCGGCGGGATCGCGCGCTTGCAAGCTCTGCGCCGTTGCGGCTGCCACATTGATGCTGAAGAGTTGCTGCTTGATCGTGTCGTGCAGATCGCGCGCTAAACGATGGCGCTCTTCCTGCGCAGCAGCCTCGCGCATCTGTGCAGTCAGCGCTGATCGTTGAGGGTCCAACGAGCCGGCGCGCGATTCGATCTCTCGCTTCATCTCGCAGATGACCCGCTTCTGCACCAGGATCAGGGCAACGAGCAAGGCAGCGCCCTGCACCAGGGCGACCGCCAGCGCTGTAAGGACGAGGGTCGGGCCAAACGCCGGTGGGGATGACCGACCGGCCAGCCACGTGCCAATTAAGCCCGGGGCGAATATCACCAACGGTGTTGAGGCCACCATGGCTGCGGCGAAGCTGCCCACGACGATTAGCCTGATCAGCGCTTCGACGGACAAGGATTGGCGTTGGCGATCGGTCATAGCCGTCATCGTATCGAGAAGCGACACGCGGCGCATCCCTCGTGCGGGGGACACGAGGGATATGCGCCGCGTCTTCTCACGCTTTTGGGCATCAATTGACGCCTGGAATTGGCACGCCGAGCGCGATCAGCACATAGAGCAAACCGACGGCCAGGGCGTTGTTCAGCACGTGGATGAGGATGGGTGGCCACAACGACTTGCTGCGCTCGTATACCAGCGCCAGGGCGATCCCCAGCACGATCGCCGGCACTATGGTGGCCGGCTCGAAGTGCACCAGTCCGAAGACGACCCCGCTCGCGATCGCGCCGATTGCCACACCCCATCGGTCGCGCAGCCAGCGATACACCACGCCGCGGAAGAAGATTTCTTCGGCCACCGGCACGGCCAGGCCGGCCAGAAACAGCATGCCGATCGCACCCGGCAGCGTGGTCAGGCCGGGTGCGAGCACCTGCGGCTGCATGCTCTGTAGGCCGAGCTGCGCCAACAAGGCAGACAAGGCAACCGTGACCAGTCGCAACACCAGGAAGATTGCGACGGCGGCAGCGACCCAGCCGGGCGTCGCAGGCACTAGGCCAATGTCAGCCCATCGGTAGTGCCGGCGCTTCAAGCCGAGTAGCCACACCATCGCTAAAATCACCGCTGCCTGTGCGGCCAACACGCCCAGGGTGAACCATGCCGGCACCGTCTGTGCACCGGGCATGCTCCCGGTCAGGCCGAGCGGCACAGCCAGGCCAGCTATCGCCATACCCATGCCGGCGACCATCGCCAGCGACATGATCAGCACATCCTTGCCTCGCCACAGCGGCGTCGTGGAAGGTGCTTCCGTCGTCGTCGAAACACGCGTCGTTGTAACCATAGCTTGCGTTGACCTCCTGCCTCGCAGGCTAGCTCGCCATATCGCTTTGCGCATCATACCGGCGGGGCATCGCCCGTCACCCATTCGGGGGATTGCAGCCGGACGGCGCAAGCACTGTTTGACAGCGGCTGACGATAGACATTCTGTCTTTCCCGAGTTGCAAGGAGCGAACTTGGTCATGCGAATCATTCATGCTCTTGCGCTGGAGATAGGGCGCGCTTCCGCCCTGCTCGACGAAGTGTCGCCCGTCCGGTTGGAATGGACGAAAGCATCGAATCCTCTGGCTTTCAGATCGGCCAGCGTTGCTTCGTTGCCAAGTATGAACAGGGCCGAGCCATCGCGGGCTTTGAGCAGGTCGTAGCGGCCGCTGGTAAGCTGCATCACGTCATTGCTGTGGCGCATCGTCCCTCCCTTCACGTCATATCCTTTGCATACCTGCTTAGAAACGGGTCGGCGCGCATCAAGCGCCAGTCGGCCGCGTTCAGGCCGACGGCGCGTATCTTCACCAGCACCTTGCCATCTTTGGGCGCGGGCTTCGGCGCGTCGCGGAGTTGCAGCACGTCGGGCGGGCCATAGGCAGTCCACGCGACGGCTCTCATCGAGATTGTCTTTCCTGTTTAGGCCCACTTCCATGCATGCCAGACCGTCAGCACGTTGAATCCAAGCCCGACGATGATCAAGAATTTGTCGTATGCCGATGGATAGGTGGGTAACGCGACCAGATTAAACAGAAAGAAGAACACAGCGACGATGATGTTTGTCCAGCGGTTTACGGGCTGCGGCAAGTAGAGCGTCAGGACGACCATGAGGATCGGGATGAGCATCAACACGGCGATGCCCAGCCACATGGCCTGAGTGGCGCGCACCCCGTCGATCTCGCCCGCTTTGAAGTCGCCGCTGAAGATGCGCAGCACATCGCCTAAAAGATATGTGAGCATGAGGGCCACCCACACCGCTGCAAGTTTTATCTGAACCTCGGCCATGATGTGATTTCTGTTGGTGCGCATGAATGCTATAGGCCACCTTCCCCGACGCAGACGACGATCTTGCCCTTGGCGTGACCGGCTTCGAGATAACGCATCGCCTCGGCGGTCTGTGCGAGGGGATAGCACCGATCCATCATTGGCTTGACCTTGCCCGCCTCGATCAAGTCCTTGATGATGGCCAAGTCAGCCGGGCTGGAGGAGGCAAGAAAGATTTTCATCGTCTTGCCGCCCTTCTTTGTCTTGAAACGGCCGAACAAGATAGCGTCGAACATCTGCGAAGTCGTGCCGCCGGCCATGACATAGATGCCGGTCGGCGTGAGCGCGCGCTCGTAGTCGGACAGCTTGCGATTGCCGTTGGCGGCGAAGATCAGGTCGTAGCGCTGGCCGTTGCGCGAGAAATCCTCGCGCGTGTAGTCAATCACATGGTCTGCGCCGAGCGCGCGGGCCTGGTTCATCTTTGCAGTGCTGGTCACCGCCGTGACCTCCGCGCCGAAATCTTTGGCGAGCTGTATCGCAAATGTGCCCACGCCGCCGCTTGCGCCGTGGATCAGCACCCGTTGCCCGGCCTGAATCTTGCCGTGATCGCGCAGACCCTGCAAGGCGGTGAGCGCAGCCATCGGCACGGCCGCGGCTTCCTCAAAGCTGAGGTTGGCCGGCTTTGGCGTGAGCTTGCTCTCCGGCGCGCACACGTATTCGGCCAGGCCGCGCTGGTAGCAGGCGAACACGGCGTCACCGGGTTTGAAGCGCGTGACCGCGCTGCCGACGGCCTCGACCGTCCCGGCGATGTCTTCGCCGAGAATGTTGTTCTTCGGTTTGAACAAGCCCGCGGCCATGCGCGCCAGAAACGGGTCGGCGCGCATCAAGTGCCAGTCGGCCGCGTTCAGGCCGACGGCGTGTATCTTGACCAGCACCTCATCCGCTTTGGGCGTGGGTGCCGGAATCTCGGTCAGCCGAAGCACATCCGGCGAACCATATCTTTCGTAAACGATCGCTTTCATGATTTTGTCGGTGACAGTGTTCAAGATACAGACACGATAACTGCAACTCAGCCTGGCCGCATAGACACGAAAGTGGTGTTGGCGGTGTTGTTCAACGTGTTCAACGATGAATCGCTCAAAGCGTGGTGACGACGTTGCCGCGTTTGTGACCGGCATCCACATACCGGTGCGCCTCGACGATCTGCTCCAACGGATAGCACCGGTCAATCACGGCTTTCATCGCGCCCGTTTCGATCCCGCCCTTTAGAAGGACAATTGCCGCCGCGACGTCGAACGTGATGTGCTCAGCAGTTCATTCAGTGCAGATGAATTGAATCCTTTAACAACAAGCCAGATGCCTAGCGATAACTCCCACATAGCGATCGGGAGCGCTGCAATCCCCGCCAGCGCAGACACGCGCTCCCAAAGGCCGAACATTACGGCCGCATGGGAAGCCAGGAGCAGAGGCGCTCCAATGAGTCCGAGCAGAGGAAGAATTCGTGGCACTAAGCGAGACTGGTACAGCAGGGAGCCGAGCAACAGGGCGTTCACGGCCGGCATGATGCCTTGCCCAAGGAGGAACAAGCGGTCATACAAGGCGACCAGCGCTTGGCTCGTTGCCAACGCAGATGTTCCGGCTCCGGCCTGCCGCAGGCTCACCACTGTCAAGAGGCAGGCAATGCCAGCGAAGATGGTGGCGGCTTCGAGGATTCGTGCTCCGACGAAGCCCAGCGCAACTCCTTCGTTTTGCCTCTTGACCACCGGGTATAGCACTACTGCGGTCCCAATGCAGGCAAGGGCCACGATTAACTCCAAAACAGCGCCGATGAGCGTGGGCGTGTCTGGGCCGGGGCCAACGACATAGTTCGGATCATGCACCGAGTCATAGAGAGCAAGGGTCGGGATCGCGAGAAAAGTGAGCAGGTAAAGCACGCCCGCCACCAACGCAGTTTTTCTCGATGATGTCGTATCTGCCGCATCTATCGTATCTATGGCCGCCTGTTGAGCGATGTTCATTCATTTATCTCCGTTGTTTGGTTGTGGTTAACCGTAGGACTGGGTTCAGCGCAAATGACCGAGAGCAAGGGCATGCCAAGATCGCGCACCTTTTTTAGCAATCCGTGCAATGCAGCCTGGTCGGCTACCGAGCACGTCAAGATCGTATCGCCGTCCTCGTGCAAGGCGATGGTCGCGCCCTCGAACCACTCGGCCCATTGCTCGCCCAGATGGCCCCGAAGCCTGAGTTCGTAGACCATCGGCCGATCTGGATCGGTTTCAAGAGTTATCTCGTCTGGCAGTGCCTGTGCTGGTTGAGGCTGCTCCGGCAGCTCTCGTTGCGCATTCAAGTTGCGAGAAAGATAGCGGCAACCCGGTCTTGCTGCATAGACACGAAAGTGTTGTTGGGAGTGTTGTTACAGCAGCCCCAGTGCGCGGGCCCGCGCCACCGCCTCGGTGCGCCGCTGTACGCCAAGCTTCTCGAATATCCTGCGGTTGTGGCCCTTGACCGTGTCCAGCGCCAGATGCAATCGCTTGGCAATCTCGCTGTTCGAGAGGCCCTGCGCGATGAGTTGTAGCACCTCCAGCTCGCGCGGACTGAGGGGCTCGCTGAGGTGTTGGGGGAATGGGGCTGCGCTTGCCAGCGCGCGTGGTTCGGCGTTGAACGCCGCCAGCAGCCTGCCGACGTACTCCGGCATCACGCCGCGCGCGGCCGCCTCGGCCAGCAGGTTCGCCATCGGTTGACCCTGATCAACGAACAGACGGATGAAGCCTTCCGGCTCGGCCAGCGCCAACGCCTCGATCAGCTGCGCCAAGGCCGCATCGACATCTCCCTGCATGTGCAAAGCGATGCTTTGCAGCACGATCGCGTTGAGCCGTTCATCGGCCCAGCCGCCGGCTTCGGCCTGCTGCCGCAACCTGCCCAAAAGCGCCAGCGCAGCGGGGGCATCGCCCTGCGCCAGGTAGACCAGCGCCTTGCTCCACACGAGATCGTGCGACTGCGCCAAGTGCAGCGCATCGGCATGGCGGCCCTGACGCAAGAAGACGAGCACTTGCCCGGCAGCTACCTCGGGGATGCGCAGGACGAAGCCTTTCTGGCGCGCGGTCTGCATGGTTCCGGCCAGCATGGCCGCAGCCTCAGACACATCGCCGCGCGCCAGCTTCAGGCGAGCGAGGAATACGTCGCACACAACGAAGCGGTCAATGACGCGGTCGTATTGCCGCGCCAGTCGCAGGCTTTGTTGTCCGTGCTTCTCGGCAGCGTCGAGGTCATTCCACTCGTAGTGCAGCCGCGCCAGACCCAGATGCGCATCGTAGATGATCTGAAGCGGTTGATCCCCGGTCAACTGCAAGACGCGCTGGAAGGTCTGTTCCGCGAGGTGGAGTTGGTTGTCCACTTGTTGCACGTTGGCCAGGCCGATGGTCGCCAGGATGGTGGAGAAGGCCGCGCCGGCGGCCTGACCCAGCGCAATCCCTTCGGTAAATGCCTCGCGGGAGGCGGCATAGTCCTTGTGCAGGAAGTGTGCATAGCCCATCACCCAATATGCGTTTGCGCGGGTGGACAGGTTGTCGGGGTGCAGATATTCCAGCGCCCTGCGCGCCTGCGCGAGCATCACATCGGCCTGATAGCGCGTGAGCGCCAGCGTGGCACGCGCGGCGGCGATGCGCCCGATCAGGTTGCGCGTTGCGTCATCCGGCTGAGCGCCTTGCAGCGCCTTTTCGGCTGCGTTGAGTTTTTCTTCCACACCGGTCGTTTGACCGTTGACCAGCAGCAAGGCCGCGTGCCGCCACCACAGCACCGGCCTGGCATTCATCACCGCCTCCGGCAACGACTCGAGCCAGTTCAATATCGCCATCGCTGCGCCGCGCAGGTGCAAGGGGATACCCTTGCCGTCAATCAGTCGCTCGGCGCGGTCCACATCGCCGGCAGCAGCAGCGTGGCGAAAGGCCTCAAGTTCCAGGCCATTGTCTTCATACCACTGGCTGGCGCGGATGTGCAATTCATTGATGTAGGTTTCGGCGCCTCGTGAGGAAGCAGTGATGCTTTGAGGCAGCCGCTGCCGCAACAAATCTGCGAACAGGTGGTGATAGCGATACCATCGCCGCTCATTGTCGAGCGGGATGATGAACAGGTTGGCCTGTTCGAGCGCTTCGAGGGTCTTCTGTCCCGATCCCGACGGCGCATCCAACAGCGCATCGCATAGCGGGCCGCACAGCCGGTCAAGGATGGACGTGTGCAACAGGAAGTGCTGCACGTCCTCCGGTTGCTTATCCAGCACTTCTTCGAGCAGATAGTCCAGGATGAAGCGATGGCTGCCGGCGAACGTTTGGATGAAATGGGTCGTGTCGGCCACGCCCTGCATCGAGAGCGCGGCGAGCTGCAGGCCGGCGATCCAGCCCTCGGTGCGCGCATCCAGGGTGGCGATGTCTTCTGCTGAGAGGCGCAACCGCATGGCCTGCGTCAGGAAGCTGGCGGCTTCGGCCGGCGTGAAGCGCAGATCGGCCGCCCGCAGTTCGGTCAATTGGTCTTGAACGCGCAGCCGGTGCAAGGGCAAGCCCGGATCCTCGCGCGTGGCGATGATCAGATGCATGTGCGGCGGCGCGTTCTCCAGCCAGAAGGTCAGCGCCTGGTCAATGGCCGGCGCAGTGATGACGTGATAGTCATCGAGCACCAGCGTGAACGGATGATCCATCTCGGCGATCTCGTTAAGCAGTGCGGTCAGCGTGACCTCGACCGGCGGCGGCTGCGGCACTTGCAGCGCCGGCAACACGCTCTGCCCAATATCTGGCTGGATCCGTTGCAGTGCGGCGATCAAATACAACAAAAAACGCGCCGGGTCGTTGTCACCTTCATCCAGCGACAGCCAGGCCGCGGGCCGCTGGCTATGGGTGATCCATTCGCTGACGAGCGTCGTCTTGCCAAAGCCGGCCGCGGCCGAGACGAGGACGAGCCTGCGATGCGCGCTTTCCTCCAGCCGTTCGATCAGGCGTGGGCGCAGCACATGCTTCGACAGCAGGGGTGGGATGTGTAGCTTGGTCGTCAGAATGGACATGGCAACTCAGGAGTCCGACTCCTGAAACTCCACTACTCAAAATCACCTGCAATCAACGGTGCGATCATACGCTCGTCCACTGCGCCACGATGAAACTCGGCCAGTCGCTCGCGACCGCCGAACCAGTCGAGCACCTCGCTGCGTTGCAACTGGGTCGGCTGGCCCGACATGAACGCCGAATACGACGACCACGGCCAGTCGCGCCAGTCGTTCACGAAGCCGTGCTTTTGCGGGTTGAAGTGAATGTAGAAGATCAGGTTGGTGAAGTATGCATCCGACGTCACCTCGATGCGCGCGAAATGCTCCTGGAAAAGTTTGCCGGTGCGACCGTAGCCTTTGTTGATGGCCTTGGCGTAGGTGCCAAACAAGGACTGGAAGGCGGCGTGGATCGGTGAGGAGTCGGACTCCTTCAAGGAGTCCGACTCCTGAACCCTTTCACCCGAATCAACAAGTGGAAATGGTTGCGCAGCAGGCAATACGCGAACGTGTCGGCGACGGGCAGAACATACTTGGCGTATAACTGCAGGAAATAGGTGTAGTTCCGTTCTTCGAGGAAAATGTTCTCGCGGTTGTTGCCGCGATTGAGCACGTGGTAATAGCGGCCCGGCAGCATCGGCGCGCCGCGCCGGATGTTTCTGGGGGCAGGGTGCTCGGTAGCCATTGATGGTTCTTCGGTTGTTAGCGGTCGGAGCGCTCCAAGCACTCCGACCGCTAACAACCGCATTATTCGATAAGCTTCCGCGCCTTCTCCCTCAGCGCCGGCTCGGCGTCTGCATTGTTCGCCACGGCCTCGAAGGCGGCCTTCGCCTCGGCTGCTTTGCCCTGCGCCTTGTAGCCGATGCCGAAGGCGTACTGCAACAATGGGTTGTTCGGATCGGCCCCCAGCGCAAGCGCCTTCTG
>Ga0308411_10002599_pt1 | contig 12183 bp, 11 predicted proteins | sample HotsprottomLayer_2_FD_203530 | JGI IMG/M metagenome (GOLD analysis project Ga0308411, IMG submission 203530) | Hot spring phototrophic mat microbial communities from Octopus Spring, Yellowstone National Park, Wyoming, United States -... | ecosystem: Environmental > Aquatic > Thermal springs >... | reverse complement strand
TTGAAACGCAAAGAGTGTTTTGAAAATCAAATTAAACCTTGATGAAGTCTAATGATGCTCTCCTGCACGTCTGCGCGCAAGTCGCTCCAGTTTCAGTGCTCTTCAGCGAGCCGAAAATTCCTCAATCATATGCCCCTCCTTATACCGACGGCGCGCGCACGAGATGTTTCAGTGCTCTTCAGCGAGCCGAAAATTCCTCAATTCAGTTTCAAAGCGCCACGCCGCGTTTGGGCGTCCGCGTTTCAGTGCTCTTCAGCGAGCCGAAAATTCCTCAATTCAAATCCTTTTCTCGATCCAGCGCCAGCAGCAGCGGTTTCAGTGCTCTTCAGCGAGCCGAAAATTCCTCAATTTGTGGTTGACGAGACCGAGCGCCTGCTGATCGCGCGTTTCAGTGCTCTTCAGCGAGCCGAAAATTCCTCAATTGCGGCGCGACTGAAAGCAGAATAGCACATATTAGAAGTTTCAGTGCTCTTCAGCGAGCCGAAAATTCCTCAATTCGCCGCGTTGATGCTGTGCCCAACGTTGAACAGAAGGGTTTCAGTGCTCTTCAGCGAGCCGAAAATTCCTCAATTATCCAGTCAGCGTCGTTTTCTGGAGCCGCGTTGTCGGTTTCAGTGCTCTTCAGCGAGCCGAAAATTCCTCAATACGCACAAACGACGGTGCGGTTTGTAATCGAAAGCGTTTCAGTGCTCTTCAGCGAGCCGAAAATTCCTCAATCAAACAGAAACGCCGTCCGTCGGGAGGAGAACGAGGTTTCAGTGCTCTTCAGCGAGCCGAAAATTCCTCAATACGAATTCGTCCAATGTCAACACCGGCGCGTCTATGTTTCAGTGCTCTTCAGCGAGCCGAAAATTCCTCAATCGGTATTGGAAGCGGAGCGCCTGCGATGCGCGCTCCGTTTCAGTGCTCTTCAGCGAGCCGAAAATTCCTCAATCGTACGGAACCAGCAGCGACGGATCAAACTTTGCGCGGTTTCAGTGCTCTTCAGCGAGCCGAAAATTCCTCAATAAATCTGCGAGAATGAGCGATCCCGCATCGGTAACGACGTTTCAGTGCTCTTCAGCGAGCCGAAAATTCCTCAATCGTGCCGGTGGTGGAACGCGACACGCTGATCGCCGCCGTTTCAGTGCTCTTCAGCGAGCCGAAAATTCCTCAATTCGGTTAGCGGCGTGGATGTACCGCCAGCGCGGAAGTTTCAGTGCTCTTCAGCGAGCCGAAAATTCCTCAATGAAATTGCTGCACGCAACCCCTGTCAAGGACCGCCGAGTTTCAGTGCTCTTCAGCGAGCCGAAAATTCCTCAATTCGGTTTGGCAAACGTCGGCGGCAGTGCGAAAGTCGCCGTTTCAGTGCTCTTCAGCGAGCCGAAAATTCCTCAATACTCAACGATGTCAGTGACGGAACTATACGACATCGGTTTCAGTGCTCTTCAGCGAGCTGAAAATTCCTCAATCGAAGACAGACGAAGAAAAGCGCGACGCGGAGCGGAGTTTCAGTGCTCTTCAGCGAGCCGAAAATTCCTCAATCAGAAACAACCGCGCCGCAGCAACGCGCGCGCTGGCGTTTCAGTGCTCTTCAGCGAGCCGAAAATTCCTCAATTCGATCTCGTAGACCGCAACCGCCTGCTCATCCAGGGTTTCAGTGCTCTTCAGCGAGCCGAAAATTCCTCAATCCAGCGCACTTCGTGAACGATGATCTTACCGTCGCGTTTCAGTGCTCTTCAGCGAGCCGAAAATTCCTCAATTCACCGAGATTGTCGCCGAGGAGATCGATAGTCTGGGTTTCAGTGCTCTTCAGCGAGCCGAAAATTCCTCAATCAACGACGGCGCTTCGCACAGCAACGCCGCGTCCGGGTTTCAGTGCTCTTCAGCGAGCCGAAAATTCCTCAATGCTCGCGCTCGCGGTGTGGGGCGCGTCGCGCGGCGCAGGTTTCAGTGCTCTTCAGCGAGCCGAAAATTCCTCAATGTGGAATCAGATCAAAGTGTTGACCGAAACCGCGCTCGGTTTCAGTGCTCTTCAGCGAGCCGAAAATTCCTCAATATGTTCGCCCAGCGCCCGACCGACGCAGAGCGCTCGGTTTCAGTGCTCTTCAGCGAGCCGAAAATTCCTCAATCAGTAGTGTCACAACACATCCTTTAATTAAAGAGAAGCGTTTCAGTGCTCTTCAGCGAGCCGAAAATTCCTCAATCCCGGTTCGAGCAGCGCATCTTCCGCCCGCACGCCGGTTTCAGTGCTCTTCAGCGAGCCGAAAATTCCTCAATACATCTTCTCGTAGTCCGCAACCCCGTCCTTCGGGGCGTTTCAGTGCTCTTCAGCGAGCCGAAAATTCCTCAATGGGTTTGTCTCAAGCCGTTATCTCGCGGTGTTCAAGTTTCAGTGCTCTTCAGCGAGCCGAAAATTCCTCAATTCGAAACGAAGCCCGGCGCGCCGTAAACGGTTCCGAGCGTTTCAGTGCTCTTCAGCGAGCCGAAAATTCCTCAATCGTATGTCGAAGTGCGCTTCTGCCAGTGTGACCACGTTTCAGTGCTCTTCAGCGAGCCGAAAATTCCTCAATCCGAAACAGCAAACCGCACCCGTCGCTTCTCTCGAGTTTCAGTGCTCTTCAGCGAGCCGAAAATTCCTCAATTGCGGTTTGTGCTGGAGAGCGGGCTGGCGGAGCGGATCGTTTCAGTGCTCTTCAGCGAGCCGAAAATTCCTCAATATCAGCGCCGGTGAGTACCACGAGCGATCTCCAGTGAGTTTCAGTGCTCTTCAGCGAGCCGAAAATTCCTCAATTTTACGCTGACGCTCGAAGTCCAAAGCGTTCCGACGTTTCAGTGCTCTTCAGCGAGCCGAAAATTCCTCAATTTGGGGTTATTCCTCTACCCAGCGCGACCAGAACCAGTTTCAGTGCTCTTCAGCGAGCCGAAAATTCCTCAATCAGAAACAGCAGTCGTTGTAAACGTATAGTCGAGAAAGTTTCAGTGCTCTTCAGCGAGCCGAAAATTCCTCAATTGTCGAGGCATCGGTGTTCCTTCCTTTCACCTCAGGTTTCAGTGCTCTTCAGCGAGCCGAAAATTCCTCAATCCGACAGCGCTACCAGCGCCTCGACCGGGGTTGCGGGTTTCAGTGCTCTTCAGCGAGCCGAAAATTCCTCAATGTACGTAATGGTGTGGGAAACCGCGAACGATGAGCGTTTCAGTGCTCTTCAGCGAGCCGAAAATTCCTCAATCCGACGACGGCGACGAGCGCGGGCGCGTGACGTTACCGCCGTTTCAGTGCTCTTCAGCGAGCCGAAAATTCCTCAATCGACTTCGGGCGTGACGCGCTGCATATCGGGCTGTGTTTCAGTGCTCTTCAGCGAGCCGAAAATTCCTCAATCGCGCTGCACCAGCGCTTGTTGCGCCGCGCCAGAAGTTTCAGTGCTCTTCAGCGAGCCGAAAATTCCTCAATCTTACCGGAACCGACGCTGGTGGTGCACACCGGCAACGTTTCAGTGCTCTTCAGCGAGCCGAAAATTCCTCAATTCGACGACTGGCGAGCGACGCGATTGTAGTCAGCGGTTTCAGTGCTCTTCAGCGAGCCGAAAATTCCTCAATCTGATGGCGGCGCTTGACGACTGGGGTGCGGATCGGTTTCAGTGCTCTTCAGCGAGCCGAAAATTCCTCAATAAGTATATTCCGGGCGACGGTCTGGAATACAATAAGGTTTCAGTGCTCTTCAGCGAGCCGAAAATTCCTCAATAAATCTCGATAAACAGTCGGTAGATTTCTGACGGAAGTTTCAGTGCTCTTCAGCGAGCCGAAAATTCCTCAATTCGCATCGTTACGGTTGGTCCGGCGACCGTTACGAGGTTTCAGTGCTCTTCAGCGAGCCGAAAATTCCTCAATCGTTGATGCCGCAACATAGGCGTCGGCGGAATGCGGGGTTTCAGTGCTCTTCAGCGAGCCGAAAATTCCTCAATCAATTACCGCGCGGTGGGGGTACAGTATCAACCCGCGTTTCAGTGCTCTTCAGCGAGCCGAAAATTCCTCAATTGACGAGGGAACCCAAATCGTTTACCGGCGGGGCGGTTTCAGTGCTCTTCAGCGAGCCGAAAATTCCTCAATCGCGGCGGGAAGACCTCGGCGCGGCGCATCAACGATCGTTTCAGTGCTCTTCAGCGAGCCGAAAATTCCTCAATCCCCGGTCTCGACCCGCGCACGTCGCGCATCTTTCGTTTCAGTGCTCTTCAGCGAGCCGAAAATTCCTCAATCGCGCAGTTGCCGGTGCGGATTATCCCGACAATCGGCGTTTCAGTGCTCTTCAGCGAGCCGAAAATTCCTCAATCGCGGTCAGATCGAGCGGATCGAGGAAGCGAACGACGTTTCAGTGCTCTTCAGCGAGCCGAAAATTCCTCAATCGCGGCGATTGTGGATATGTCTACGTTTTCCCGTCGTGTTTCAGTGCTCTTCAGCGAGCCGAAAATTCCTCAATATGGATGTCATCAGTACGAAGTACAAGAAGTCAACGGTTTCAGTGCTCTTCAGCGAGCCGAAAATTCCTCAATCGAGCAGAGCGCGAAGCGCGCTGACGGAACAACCGTCGTTTCAGTGCTCTTCAGCGAGCCGAAAATTCCTCAATTTGGAATGGTCAACCGCAGATCGCGGAGACGATCAGGTTTCAGTGCTCTTCAGCGAGCCGAAAATTCCTCAATTGATATGGACATAGGCTCCTTTCTCCTCTTCTAAACGTTTCAGTGCTCTTCAGCGAGCCGAAAATTCCTCAATGTTGAGTTGAGCCGCCCGTCGGGTGAAGCGTTCGTGTTTCAGTGCTCTTCAGCGAGCCGAAAATTCCTCAATAATCGATAAACAATCACACCTAAGGAGGCACCCACTGTTTCAGTGCTCTTCAGCGAGCCGAAAATTCCTCAATTCCACAACGCTTCAGCAACACCTTTGATCGCCGTCCGTTTCAGTGCTCTTCAGCGAGCCGAAAATTCCTCAATCGTCGAGGCGCAACTGCGACTGGCAGCAGCGCGCTAGTTTCAGTGCTCTTCAGCGAGCCGAAAATTCCTCAATTCAGCCAACACCAGCGATCCGGCGCTGGTGACGGTGTTTCAGTGCTCTTCAGCGAGCCGAAAATTCCTCAATTGAAGATTGACGACGTTGAGTTGACCCGCCCAAGCGGTTTCAGTGCTCTTCAGCGAGCCGAAAATTCCTCAATTGTGCTCTGAATAGCCTCAGCAACGAACGACTGTAGCGTGTTTCAGTGCTCTTCAGCGAGCCGAAAATTCCTCAATTCGGGCGATCCGGATCGTTCGCCGTCCCCCGCTGAGTTTCAGTGCTCTTCAGCGAGCCGAAAATTCCTCAATTCAGTAGTGTCACAACACAATTCCTTCTTTTAATTAAGTTTCAGTGCTCTTCAGCGAGCCGAAAATTCCTCAATGTTACATCTTCCAAAGCGACGGGCGCTGTCCTAAAGTTTCAGTGCTCTTCAGCGAGCCGAAAATTCCTCAATGCCGCCCAGCGACGGCAACAACCCGGAGCGCTACGGTTTCAGTGCTCTTCAGCGAGCCGAAAATTCCTCAATCGTCGCAGCGCTGATGCTGTGCGGCGCGAAGATAAGGTTTCAGTGCTCTTCAGCGAGCCGAAAATTCCTCAATCCCGCGTCCCAACTCTGCGTTGTAATACCGCTCGTAAGTTTCAGTGCTCTTCAGCGAGCCGAAAATTCCTCAATGCGCGGCGATCTGTGGGAGTACGAGGTTGTTTCGACGTTTCAGTGCTCTTCAGCGAGCCGAAAATTCCTCAATTTTGTAGGTTCGATAACTTCAACTGGTCAGGCAAAGTTTCAGTGCTCTTCAGCGAGCCGAAAATTCCTCAATATTCGCGCTACGAATTGATGATGAGTAACGGTATGAGTTTCAGTGCTCTTCAGCGAGCCGAAAATTCCTCAATCGACCAGCCCGATCTGCGCCGCGAGCGCTGCGAGCGTTTCAGTGCTCTTCAGCGAGCCGAAAATTCCTCAATGCAACGAGCATAGTTGTCACCTCACGCGAACGCGGCGTTTCAGTGCTCTTCAGCGAGCCGAAAATTCCTCAATGTCGCCAGCGCCGGTGAGTACGGCAGCAAAGCGATCGGTTTCAGTGCTCTTCAGCGAGCCGAAAATTCCTCAATTTTGGGATTTGTGGGCTTCGGATTGGATGTCGATGTGTTTCAGTGCTCTTCAGCGAGCCGAAAATTCCTCAATCTGTCCACGCCGCGTCCCAATCGCCGCGCAACAGTGGTTTCAGTGCTCTTCAGCGAGCCGAAAATTCCTCAATGCATCTGGCAGCCGATGCGCCGCTCGACCCGCACGGTTTCAGTGCTCTTCAGCGAGCCGAAAATTCCTCAATGAAGACAAAGAAGGCGGGATCGGCGTTCTTATCAATCGTTTCAGTGCTCTTCAGCGAGCCGAAAATTCCTCAATAATCCCGCCGACGTTGACCGTTGGCGACGTCGCCGATTGTTTCAGTGCTCTTCAGCGAGCCGAAAATTCCTCAATCCACGAACACCGTTACGGCAACGACGTGTTACGGCTGTTTCAGTGCTCTTCAGCGAGCCGAAAATTCCTCAATCGCACTCGTTCGACGCTGGCAACTGGAGGAGCGACGTTTCAGTGCTCTTCAGCGAGCCGAAAATTCCTCAATATAAACCGCGTCTTGCGTCTCTCGCAAGTGTTCCTTGTTTCAGTGCTCTTCAGCGAGCCGAAAATTCCTCAATAAGGACGCAGTTCGAGGCGCTCAATCGCCTCGGCGGGTTTCAGTGCTCTTCAGCGAGCCGAAAATTCCTCAATGACTGGGAAAAGCACCAGAAGCCCGAAGACAAAGAGTTTCAGTGCTCTTCAGCGAGCCGAAAATTCCTCAATTTAGGTTGTGTAAGCAGCAGCGTGACCAGCGCGCCAGTTTCAGTGCTCTTCAGCGAGCCGAAAATTCCTCAATATAGTAGAGACACAGTAACCAATCACTTAGCCCTAGTTTCAGTGCTCTTCAGCGAGCCGAAAATTCCTCAATTCAACGTAAATACGCTCTTCGACCCGCAACCGTTTTGTTTCAGTGCTCTTCAGCGAGCCGAAAATTCCTCAATATAGTGATGCCCAGTACCGCATCTTTCAGTACGAGGAGTTTCAGTGCTCTTCAGCGAGCCGAAAATTCCTCAATTATAGTAGAGACGTAATCGATATGCACACACCAAGAAGTTTCAGTGCTCTTCAGCGAGCCGAAAATTCCTCAATTGCGCTGCTCAACCCCGCCGGTACTCGCGCGGTGTAGTGTTTCAGTGCTCTTCAGCGAGCCGAAAATTCCTCAATGAAGCAGCGAAGTGCTACCCGCGCGTGCTGTCGGTGGTTTCAGTGCTCTTCAGCGAGCCGAAAATTCCTCAATCAACGAGCAGTTCCTCATCCGCACGCCCGCGCTGGTGTTTCAGTGCTCTTCAGCGAGCCGAAAATTCCTCAATGACAATTCCGACGTATGCTGCTATTCTCTTCCTCGAGTTTCAGTGCTCTTCAGCGAGCCGAAAATTCCTCAATCGATAGCGTGTTCGGCGTCGCTGCATAGTCGAGAAAGTTTCAGTGCTCTTCAGCGAGCCGAAAATTCCTCAATGCGGGGCGAGGAGAGGAGGAAGAGGGCTATCAGGTTTCAGTGCTCTTCAGCGAGCCGAAAATTCCTCAATACCGCAGAAGGTCGACGACGTTGCACCCGTCCAGACGTTTCAGTGCTCTTCAGCGAGCCGAAAATTCCTCAATTCGAAGGGAAACTCATCGGGTCGCTCGTCGTTGAGGGTTTCAGTGCTCTTCAGCGAGCCGAAAATTCCTCAATGTGTAACGCTTGGGTCGGCAGACCCCAGCTTAGAAGGTTTCAGTGCTCTTCAGCGAGCCGAAAATTCCTCAATGTTTCCACGGTATGGCGCGCGTCACTTCGCGCAGCGAGTTTCAGTGCTCTTCAGCGAGCCGAAAATTCCTCAATTTTGCGCGAAATACTCAGACGCTACGCGCCGCCGAGCGAGTTTCAGTGCTCTTCAGCGAGCCGAAAATTCCTCAATTGGATTTCCAGATGCACCGCGTTATGCTTGTCGAAAGTTTCAGTGCTCTTCAGCGAGCCGAAAATTCCTCAATTAGGCGCTCCGTCTCGTCCACAACGTCGATAATATGTTTCAGTGCTCTTCAGCGAGCCGAAAATTCCTCAATGACGCGCCGCTCTTTGACGAGACGGGTCAGCAAACGGTTTCAGTGCTCTTCAGCGAGCCGAAAATTCCTCAATTACGCTGCGCACCCCCGCGCCGAGCAACAACCCGAACGTTTCAGTGCTCTTCAGCGAGCCGAAAATTCCTCAATATTAAACGCTCTTCGCAGTACGTGAAACCGGATCGGTTTCAGTGCTCTTCAGCGAGCCGAAAATTCCTCAATTGGTCATCCGATCCGCAAAAGGGACGGGCAAAACCCAGGTTTCAGTGCTCTTCAGCGAGCCGAAAATTCCTCAATTCCGACCCCCGGCAGACCGACCAGCAGCACGTCCAGATGTTTCAGTGCTCTTCAGCGAGCCGAAAATTCCTCAATGTGACGACCGGCAGCGTGCAACAGATGATCAGCGACGGTTTCAGTGCTCTTCAGCGAGCCGAAAATTCCTCAATTCGATTGCGTCGCTTGAATCTCGCCGCCAACTTGCCGTTTCAGTGCTCTTCAGCGAGCCGAAAATTCCTCAATAGTAGTCTTGCGCGCGAACTGCACAGTTACGCACAGGTTTCAGTGCTCTTCAGCGAGCCGAAAATTCCTCAATTTGGCGGGGACGAGCGACGCATACCTCTATAAGAGGTTTCAGTGCTCTTCAGCGAGCCGAAAATTCCTCAATATGTCGTCGTAGCGGATCGCGTCATCACGCTTGGGCGTTTCAGTGCTCTTCAGCGAGCCGAAAATTCCTCAATCGTTCGCACCGCATCGAACCCGCTGCATTCGCGTGGTTTCAGTGCTCTTCAGCGAGCCGAAAATTCCTCAATTTGGCGGGGACGAGCGACGCATACCTCTATAAGAAGTTTCAGTGCTCTTCAGCGAGCCGAAAATTCCTCAATTCGGCGTCGGGATTGAAGGGAAACAGCAGCGGATAGAGTTTCAGTGCTCTTCAGCGAGCCGAAAATTCCTCAATTCACCGTACTTGAGTTTGCGGCAGACGCGAGCAGATGTTTCAGTGCTCTTCAGCGAGCCGAAAATTCCTCAATCGATCTCGACGCCGCGAATGAGCGCCGCCAGCCGCTGTTTCAGTGCTCTTCAGCGAGCCGAAAATTCCTCAATCCCGCCCCGCGCGCCCACTCGTCCAGCGTGAGCGTGTTTCAGTGCTCTTCAGCGAGCCGAAAATTCCTCAATCGCACGAGCAGCGCGGGCGTATACCACGAGCGATCCCGTTTCAGTGCTCTTCAGCGAGCCGAAAATTCCTCAATGACAACGCGCTGCGCAAACTGCTGCCGCGTTCAGCGGTTTCAGTGCTCTTCAGCGAGCCGAAAATTCCTCAATGCGTGTGGAACGGGTACGTATCGACGGTTGACGAGCGTTTCAGTGCTCTTCAGCGAGCCGAAAATTCCTCAATGCGCGCAGCAGCGCAATATCCGCCGGATCGAGGCGCGTTTCAGTGCTCTTCAGCGAGCCGAAAATTCCTCAATCGGGATCGGCGGCGCTGAGGATGCCGGAAGTCCAGGGTTTCAGTGCTCTTCAGCGAGCCGAAAATTCCTCAATCGCCGCAGCCGCGCGGATTGCGTCGGAACCGAAAAGTTTCAGTGCTCTTCAGCGAGCCGAAAATTCCTCAATAGTAGACTGCACCGCGCTCCACGCCGTCTGCGCTGAGTTTCAGTGCTCTTCAGCGAGCCGAAAATTCCTCAATCCAGTTCTGTGTTGTAATTCCGTTCGAGACGGTCGCCGTTTCAGTGCTCTTCAGCGAGCCGAAAATTCCTCAATTGCACCAGCGTTTATCGCGCCGCGCCAGCACAGTGTAGTTTCAGTGCTCTTCAGCGAGCCGAAAATTCCTCAATCGTGACGACCCGGCGTTCATATGGCAACAACAACGAAAGTTTCAGTGCTCTTCAGCGAGCCGAAAATTCCTCAATCGTCCCGAACTGCTACTCATCCAGACCGACTGTGCGGTTTCAGTGCTCTTCAGCGAGCCGAAAATTCCTCAATGCAGCGCGTCGCAACAGGCGACCATCACCGCCCGTTGGTTTCAGTGCTCTTCAGCGAGCCGAAAATTCCTCAATCTGACGGTGTTGTTGCCCGCGCCGTCTGCCAAAATCAGGTTTCAGTGCTCTTCAGCGAGCCGAAAATTCCTCAATCACAAAAACGTACCCTTCCGGCGCGAGAAACGCGCTGGTTTCAGTGCTCTTCAGCGAGCCGAAAATTCCTCAATGCACTGTCACCATCGCAACATACGGCTCCGCGTCGCGTTTCAGTGCTCTTCAGCGAGCCGAAAATTCCTCAATCTTCCGAGCGATTGCTTCAGCCTCGACCTCACTGAGCGTTTCAGTGCTCTTCAGCGAGCCGAAAATTCCTCAATCTGGGACGGGTGCTTACCGGCGCGGGTGCGGGAGTGTTTCAGTGCTCTTCAGCGAGCCGAAAATTCCTCAATCGGCAGCGCAAACAGCGCGTCAAGCGGCTTGAGTGGTTTCAGTGCTCTTCAGCGAGCCGAAAATTCCTCAATATGCTAACTATCTGGGGAGGCTACGTCGCAACAGACGGTTTCAGTGCTCTTCAGCGAGCCGAAAATTCCTCAATCCGAAAGCCGCGCGTCTCTTTGCAGCGCGCCGAACCCCAGTTTCAGTGCTCTTCAGCGAGCCGAAAATTCCTCAATATTGCCTACAGCGAGCACCTGCCGACGGTGACGAGCGCGTTTCAGTGCTCTTCAGCGAGCCGAAAATTCCTCAATCACAAGCGCGCCCGCTTGAGACCAGCCCTATCGGAAGTTTCAGTGCTCTTCAGCGAGCCGAAAATTCCTCAATTGGAAACCGGTCGGCGCGGGGTTTATGACGGGAAGCGTTTCAGTGCTCTTCAGCGAGCCGAAAATTCCTCAATGCTGGATGTCGTAGATGAGGTTGACCGTCGCTTCTACGTTTCAGTGCTCTTCAGCGAGCCGAAAATTCCTCAATCAGTTTGATGACGACATCACTCATCGACGTTTCCGCGTTTCAGTGCTCTTCAGCGAGCCGAAAATTCCTCAATAAAACATTTACGGAAACGGCGCTTGCAGTGTTGCGCGTTTCAGTGCTCTTCAGCGAGCCGAAAATTCCTCAATCGATCCGCAACAGCAACCCGTACCCGCCGCCGCTGCGGTTTCAGTGCTCTTCAGCGAGCCGAAAATTCCTCAATTCAGCACCGCGCAGATCGCGGTTGGGGTGCGCTCAAACGTTTCAGTGCTCTTCAGCGAGCCGAAAATTCCTCAATACAGTGCGCTGCCAACGGTGATCTGGAGCGTTTCGAGTTTCAGTGCTCTTCAGCGAGCCGAAAATTCCTCAATGCGCTGCCGGGAAGCAGGCGCTGGATCATTGCGAGGAGTTTCAGTGCTCTTCAGCGAGCCGAAAATTCCTCAATCAATCCGACCGTCGGTCGTTCGATAGAATGAACGTTGTTTCAGTGCTCTTCAGCGAGCCGAAAATTCCTCAATGCGCTCGTCAACGAGGTGTATCTGGAGTACGTTGAGGGTTTCAGTGCTCTTCAGCGAGCCGAAAATTCCTCAATCTAGTTCACCTTCAACCCTCGTCCACTCGTGCTCGGTTTCAGTGCTCTTCAGCGAGCCGAAAATTCCTCAATCGCGCCGCTGGTCAACGCGCCGCTGATTTTGGCAGAGTTTCAGTGCTCTTCAGCGAGCCGAAAATTCCTCAATCGCGATACAGTCAGCGTGTTCCGGAACGACCAAGGCGTTTCAGTGCTCTTCAGCGAGCCGAAAATTCCTCAATTCGGGCTTGACAACCCGGCGCGCGGGTGGTATACTAGGTTTCAGTGCTCTTCAGCGAGCCGAAAATTCCTCAATTCGGCGCGGCGACGGCGTACCTCGCAGACAAAGAGTTTCAGTGCTCTTCAGCGAGCCGAAAATTCCTCAATGCGTTGAACTGGTCAAGCGTAAATCCGTAGCCTTGGTTTCAGTGCTCTTCAGCGAGCCGAAAATTCCTCAATCACGACCCTCGCACCTGCGTCCATCCATATTCCCGACTGCGACG
>Ga0308411_10002596_pt1 | contig 12188 bp, 9 predicted proteins | sample HotsprottomLayer_2_FD_203530 | JGI IMG/M metagenome (GOLD analysis project Ga0308411, IMG submission 203530) | Hot spring phototrophic mat microbial communities from Octopus Spring, Yellowstone National Park, Wyoming, United States -... | ecosystem: Environmental > Aquatic > Thermal springs >... | reverse complement strand
GGCGTTCTTGAACTGGTCGTAAAACGCCCTCAGCTGGCCGTCGGACGGCTCAGGGACCTGGTCGAGGAACGCGTCGACCGGGATCTCGACCAGCTTGGCGGCGACTTTCTCATTTTGTCCCTGATAATTGCGGAAAACATCGTAGGGGGTGACGAGGGGGGAGCCGAGGAGACGGCGGACGTTGATGAGGCGGACCTGGTTGGCGATGTCGGCCAGCAGCTCCTCCTCGCTGATTTCGTTGCTAAAGGGAGCGTAGAGGGTGTAGAAGAGCTCCCGGTTCATCCGTCCGCCGGTGACCTGGCGGAGCCACTCCCGGCCCATCTCCGGGGTTGCCGGAATTCCCAGACGATCCGCCTCGCGCTCGAGGATCCATGCATCCACCAGATCGCGGGTTTTGAGTCCGCCAAACGGCTCCCGGGGCATGAACTGGGCCATGCTGGAGACGAAGAGATTGACCCGGTAGCGTTGCCGCGCCAGCTCGTTGAGTTGACTGCGGTAGACGGGTTTGCCGTAGAGTTCGACGAGTTTTTCGTCGCGCGCGGCGACGGCAGGGCTGAGCAACCGGGGGAGGCTGTCGGCCACGACGAAGGCAAACATGGCCATGATGGCGAAGGTTGCCAGGAGCTTCCGCTGATGGCGACGAAAGACCTCAAACGGCATGGAGTTCCTCGAGGATGGAGAGTTGGCCCTGGGGTTCGATCCACTCACCCCCCCTTGACAGGCCCGGATACCCTAGCTATGCCCCTAGAAGGAAGGACAGCGAGGTTCGATCGACTGGAACCGCTGTTTTCATCCTAGCAGGAAACCGGCTGAGGGCAACCTCAGCGGCGGTTTCGGCGGGGACGTGTGGTCGTCGCTGCGGATCGACCGAAGCGTTGCCGATGGAAGAGGATTGGTAGGAACACACCGTGGCACGAAAGTCAGCAACAACCGATCCCGCCGCCAATGGAGCGCCGGTCCCGCGGAGTCGCGGGAAGCGTTCCGCCGCCGCGGCGGAGCGATCGCCCCGGGGACTGAAGCGGACGGCGGCGCGTGGCGAGGCGGCGGCGGAGCCGCAGGGAGATCGTGCGCTGGTGATTGTGGAGAGTCCCAAGAAGGCCAAGTCGATCCATAAGTTTTTAGGGTCGGGCTATGTGGTCAAGGCCAGCATGGGGCACGTGCGTGATCTCCCCAAGAGGAAGCTGGGGCTGGATGTGGCCCATGGGTACGCCCCGTCGTACGAGGTGGTGCCGGCGAAGAAAGAGACGGTTGGCGAGCTGAAGCGGGAAGCCTCCAAGGCGAAGTTGGTCTATTTGGCGACCGACCCCGACCGGGAGGGAGAAGCGATCGCCTGGCATCTCCAGCAAGCGCTTGAGCTTCCCGGCGACCGGGTCCGGCGTGTGACCTTCCATGAGATCACCGAGCGAGCGGTGCGGGAAGCGTTTCAACACGTCGGCCCGATCAATATGGACATGGTCAACGCCCAGCAGGCCCGCCGGTTTCTGGATCGGTTCGTCGGTTACCAGCTCAGTCCGCTCCTCTGGAGCAAGGTGGCTCGGAATTTGAGCGCGGGGCGGGTGCAATCGGTGGCGGTCCGGCTGATCGTCGATCGGGAGCGGGCGATCCGGGCGTTTGTTTCCGAGGAATACTGGAAGCTCACGGCCCTCTTGAGCCCCGCCGGCTCGACTGACGAGGCCGAGCGGTTCGAGGCCGCGTTGGCGGAATTCCAGGGGGCCAAGTTCGAGGCCAAGTCTGAGGCCGAGGCAACGAGGGTCCGCGAAGCGCTTGCGGGAGCGTCTTATCTGGTCGCACGGGTCGAGGAGACCGAGAAGCTGGACCGGGCCGACCCGCCGTTTAAGACCAGCACACTCCAGCAGCAGGCGGCAATTCGCCTCCGCTTTTCCGGGAAGCGGACGATGAAGGTGGCCCAGGAACTCTACGAGGGCATCGACGTCGATGGCAGCGGACCGGTCGGGCTCATCACTTACATGCGAACCGACAGCCTCCGGGTCTCCGACGAGGCGGTGCGGGGGGTCCGCGCCTGGATCGAACAGACCTACGGAGCCAACTACCTCCCACCCAAGCCGATCCGCTACGCCGCCGGCAAGAACGCCCAGGAAGCGCACGAGGCGATTCGGCCGACCGACCTTCAGCTCACTCCCGAGAAGGTGCGGCCCCACCTCACCCACGATCAGTTCCGCCTCTATCAGCTCATTTACTCGCGGTTCGTGGCCAGCCAGATGGCTCCGGCGGTCTATTCGGTGACCGACGTGGCGATCGAGGCCGGGCCTGGCCTGTTCAAGGCTCAGGGGAAGGTCCTGAAGTTCGACGGTCACCGGAAAGTTTGGCCGCCCGCGGGGAAACAGGAGGACGCCCTCCTGCCAGCCCTGGCCGTGGGCCAGACGCTGGACCTCCACGCCCTCAACGCCACCCAACACTTCACGCAGCCACCGCCCCGCTTCAGCGAGGCCACCCTGATCAAGGCGCTCGAGAAAGAAAATATCGGCCGGCCCAGCACTTATGCCCCGATCATCCAGACGATCCAGGATCGGGGCTACGTCGAGCAGAAAGAGCGGCGGTTCTACGCCACCGAGTTGGGGATGGCGGTCACTGATCTCCTGGTCAAGCATTTCCCCAAGATCCTCGACTTGAAGTTCACCGCTCACATGGAGGACGAACTCGACGACATTGCCTCCGCGAAGGAAGACATGGTCAAGGTGCTCGACGAGTTCTACTATCCGTTTCAGGAGGCCTTGAAGTCGGCTGAGCAGACGATGGAGCGGGTCCAGATCCCGACCTCCGAGGTCTGCCACGTCTGCTCCGCTCCCATGGTGTTGAAATTCGGCAGGACCGGTCAATTTCTGGGCTGCTCGCGGTATCCCGAATGCAAGGCGACCCGGCCGCTGGGAGGAAGCCCCCGGGCCGAGGCGGTCGAGAGCTCCCATGCCTGCCCAAAATGCGGCAAACCTTTGCTGATTCGCGAGAACAAGCGGGGCGAGAAATTCCTGGCCTGCTCGGGATACCCGGAATGCAAGGAGTCGTTCAACATCGATGAGGAGGGGAACCCGGTTCCTTCCAAGATCGAGACTGAGCACGTCTGCGAGAAGTGTGGCAAGCCCATGGTCCTGCGGCAGGGACGGCGGGGGCCGTTTTTGGGCTGCGCCGGCTACCCCAAGTGCCGCAATGTGGTCCCCGTGGATCAGGAGGGGAAGCCCGTGCAGACGCCCAAAATCGACGTCAAGTGCGAGAAGTGCGGCAAGCCGATGGCCGTGCGGCAAGGACGGCGAGGAGCGTTTCTGGGCTGCACCGGCTACCCCAAGTGTCGAGGAACATCCCCCATCCCCGAGGAGCTCAAAGAGCAACTGGCCAGCCTGACCGCCGCCCTCGAGGCAGCCCCGGCCCCCGACCTGAAATCGATCGAGGTGGAAGAGACCTGCGACGATTGCGGCGGTGCCATGGTGGTCCGCCGCGGCCGCCGGGGATTCTTTCTGGGCTGCTCGCGCTACCCCAAGTGCAAAGGGACCAAGGAGCCCGGCACCGCCACGGCTGAGAAGATTAGTGCCCTGGCCACGGGCTGAGGATCCACCATTCAGATCGGTGTCGGGACGAATGGGGGCTGGGGCGGAACGCCTGGTTCACGGGGGCTCGGTCGAAACGCACCGTAGCTGTGGCTGAGCGGAGAGCCGTGGCACCGGGAAGCCGACCCAGGGTGAGGCCGGCACCAACGCCGGAGGTGAAGGTGGCTGCAGGCTCCCGCGAATGACCCGGCGGGCGGCCGCGAAGCACTCCGCGGCTGCCGGGCCTCAGGAAGCAGGCGTCGACGAGGCCGGAGGCAGCTCGCGAACCCGCGCCAAGGCCAGGGCGTAAGCGGTCGCATACGTCCGGCAGTGGGCCATTGAGATCAGGATCTCACCAATCCCACGCTCGCGGGCAAGCTCCTTGGCTGCTCCGCAGACCATCACCCGAGGCTGGTCGTTTTTGCCGGTTCGCACCTCGATGTCGCTCCACGAGATCCCCCGGCTCAAGCCCCTCCCGAGGGCTTTGAGGATCGCCTCCTTGGCCGCCCAGCGGGCGGCGAAATGCTCAATCGCGTGCTTCCGCGCCTGACAATGGCGGATTTCGCGAAGGGTGTAGACCCGGCGAAGGAAAAGCTCGCCATGCTGCTCGATCATCTTGCCGATCCGCGGGCATTCCACGATTTCGGTGCCGATCCCGAGGATTTCCATGACCCGCCCCCCGTCCGCACCCGCGCCGCTGGGGCCCCTGCCGCCCGCGACCACGGCTCCGCGGGGAACCCGGAAGACGCCTCGGGCGGACTGTCTGGATTGCTGGCTTGAGTCTAACACCCCCCGCCGGTCGTCCCAACGACCCAGCGGTCCGGCACCCCAGAACCCATTGCGACGAGGACTGCCAGAGCGAGCCGATCCCCCGGCATCAGCCGGCAGGGCAATCGACTCGCGGACCTGGATTCCCGGAGCTATACTGCGGATGAGAGCCCCTCGACCCGATGTCGCCCGCGGGCTGCCCCGGCGATGCACCACCGCACTCAGGGCCAGACGACCTTCATGGACCTCCTCGCCGACCTCACCCCCGCCCAGCGCGACGCCGTGACCCACATCGACGGACCCCTCCTGGTGCTGGCGGGAGCGGGGTCGGGAAAGACCCGGGTGATCACCCGGCGGGTCGCCTACCTGCTCGCTTCCGGCGTCGCACCCGAGCAGATCCTGGCGATCACGTTTACCAACAAAGCCGCCGGCGAGATGCGCGAGCGCATCCAACACCTGGTACCGGGCTCGCGGGTGTGGGTGGGGACGTTCCACGGCTTCTGCGCCCGCCTTCTGAGGGTCCACGCCCCCCTCCTTGGTCTCGACCCGCGATTCACGATCTACGACCAGTCGGATCGAATCCGGGCCATCCGCGAAGTGCTCGAAGGGATGGATGGACACGAGGCCAAACTGACCCCCGAGCGCGTCGAGGCGGTGATTAGCCGGAGCAAGAACGACCTGATCAGCCCAGCAGCTCTCGAACAGCGGGCCCGCGACCCGCGTGACGTCCTCGTGGCTCGCGCCTTCGCGGCTTATGAGCAGCGGCTGCGGCAGAGCTCGGCCGTCGACTTCGACGATCTCCTCCTCCACGTGGTGTCGATCCTCCGAGATCACCGCGACATCCGCGCTGGACTGGATCGGCGTTATCGCTATGTCCTGGTGGACGAGTATCAGGACACGAACCTCGCCCAGTACGCCATTGTCCGCGCGCTTTCGGTCGACCACCCCAATCTCTGCGTCACCGGCGACCCCGACCAGTCGATCTATGGCTGGCGCGGAGCCAACCTCTCCAACATCCTTGAATTCGAGCGCGACTACCCGGGTTGCCGGGTGGTCAAGTTGGAGCGGAATTATCGGAGCACCAAGAACATCCTGCAGGTTGCCGACCACCTCATCCGGTTCAACGTCCGGCGGAAGCCGAAATCCCTGGCGACCGAGAACCCCCAGGGTCCCCCCGTCGAGCTGACGATCTACGCCCGCGAGACCGACGAGGCCGAGGGGGTGGCCGGGCGGATTGCGGCCCTGGTTCGGGAGGGGGAATACACCCTCGGCGAGATCGCGGTTTTCTGCCGGGTCACAGCTCTGACGCGGCCCCTGGAGCAGGCGCTCCGCGGTGCGCGGATTCCTTATCAGGTGGTGGGGGGGGTCGCGTTCTACGAACGGCAAGAGATCAAAGACATCCTGGCGTATCTCAGCCTGCTCGCCAACCCGCGGGATGACCTGGCCTTCGCCCGCGTGGTCAACCAGCCGCCACGGGGCCTGGGCAAGACCTCGCTGGACCATCTGGCCCAGGCGGCCCGAATCCAGGGACAGCCGTTGCTGGCCACAGCCCGGCGGGCCGAGACCGTCGAAGGACTCAAGGAGAAGGCGGTCCGGGCACTTCACGAGTTCGCGGGATTGATCGACGAGCTGGCGGAGCGGCTCGACGGCCCAGCCGAAGCCCTGATCCACCAGATCCTCCGCCGGACGGGATACCGGGAATTCCTGGCGGCCGCGGGGACCGACAGCGACGATCGGCTGGCCAACATCGACGAATTGATCACGGCGGCCCGCGAATACGACCAGAGGCAGCCCGGTGGGGACGTCGGCGGCTTCCTCGCGGAGATCACCCTCGCTTCCCCAATCGATCGCTGGGACCAGACCACCGGCGCGGTGAACCTCATGACCCTCCACGCAGCCAAGGGACTCGAGTTTCCCGTCGTGTTCATCGTGGGCCTGGAGGAGGGGCTGCTCCCCCATGTCCGGTCGCACGAAAACGAATCCCAGGTCGAGGAGGAACGGCGGTTGCTCTTCGTCGGCATCACCCGAGCCCAGCGCGAGCTGTATCTGAGCCGCTGCCGGGTGCGATCGTTTCGCGGTCAAATGCAGGCGACCCTGCCATCGCGATTCCTCCGCGAGCTGCCCGAAGAGCCCCTGGTCTGGTTGGATCGCTCGGGAGCAGGTTCGTTCCAAGAGGGGGCGGAGCCGCGGGGCGGATCTTCTCAAACGCGTGGACCCGCGCCGCGACCCCAGCCCCCAGGGGGGTCGTTTCGCCTGGTCACCGCCGCGGACCTGGCCGCCCCCGGCAGCAGGGCCGGCCGCTGCGAGGCCGCTGCGGCCGCCGACCTCGACTCTTTCCGGCCAGGAGTGACGGTGGTGCACCCAGACTACGGAATCGGGCGGATCGTGGCCATCGAAGGGGCGGGGCCCAACCGCAAGGGGCGGGTCGCCTTCACCCTGGCCGGCGAACGGACGTTTGTGCTGGCCCGGGCTCCCCTGCGGCTGATCGGAGGATCCCGCGCTTGAGCCGCCTCCTGGGCAACCCCGAGCCTCGGCTTCGCGACCGGGGCAACACAGCGACCGCGAGCTCCGTCCCGCCCGCTCTCGGCAAGCGGGGCAAACCCTCTCCCCGCAACCGATTCCCCACCCAAACTCAACCCCTTGTCCCGGCTTGATGACGGAGATTTTCGATCCATGCCTCGCCTCGGCGTCAACATCGATCATGTTGCGACCCTCCGCCAGGCGCGGGGAGGGCGCGAGCCCGACCCCGTCTGGGCCGCAGCGCTGGCCGAACTCGGAGGGGCGGATGTCATCACGGTCCATCTCCGAGAGGATCGCCGGCATATCCAGGACCGCGACCTCCGCCTGCTCCGCCAGACGGTTCAGACCCGATTGAATCTCGAGCTGGCCGCCGTCCCGGAGATGGTCGAGCTGGCCCTTGAGGTGCTTCCAGACCAGGTCACTTTTGTTCCCGAGCGTCGCGAGGAGTTGACGACGGAGGGGGGGCTCGATGTCCTGCGGCAGCGGGCGAAGCTGGAGCAGGCCGTCATCCGCTGCCGGGACGCGGGGCTCTCGGTCGCCTTGTTCTTGGATCCAGAGATCCCCCAGCTCGAGGCGGGTCTTGAGCTGGGAGTCGCAGCCGTGGAGCTGCATACTGGACGTTACGCCAACGCGGCCGAGGGCCCTCCGCGGCACCGTGAACTGGAGGCGCTCCGGGCTGGCGGACGGATCGTCGTCGCTGCCGGGGCGGAGCTCCACGCGGGGCACGGACTGAATTACCACAATGTCGGCCCGATTGCTCGCCTGGAGGGGATGGCCGAGCTGAACATCGGGCACAGCATCGTCAGCCGCGCTCTCTGGGTGGGGCTGGAACAAGCGGTCCGGACGATGCGGCAACTCTTGGTCGAAGGCCATGCCCAGCATTGAGCGGTGGCTCGATTGGCGGAGCTGCAGGACGTCGGATCGGTCCCTCGGGGGAACCACGGCGGACACTCCGTTGGGGAGATCGCTTCCGACCCCACCGTGAGCCGCCCCGGCCGGCCGATCGCAGCGACCAGCGGCTTTTTTTTCGGACGTTTTCACCTTAGAATAATGATTTTATATTCCGACTTCACCATGGGGAGTCAGTGCCGGTGACATGGGGAGTCAGTGCCGGTAACCTCGGCACGAGGCGAAAGCAGCTCTTCCGGCTTCGCGGTCGCCCGGAGGAAGATCACCCCCGCTTTCGCCGTTGCCCCGGCAATCCGGCGCGGTTCCCTTGCCCACCGTGCTCGAGGAGCGTACGTCCATGGCAACCAAGGGTCGAAGCTTCGCAGGCTGCACGGTGGCGTTGATCACCCCGTTTCGGGATGACGGCGTCGACGAACCGGCCCTGCGTGCGATGGTGGAATGGCAGATCGCCCAGGGGACTGCGATCCTCAGTCCCGCGGGAACCACCGGTGAGGCTCCCACGCTTTCCCACGAGGAGCACGACCGCGTCATTGCCACCGTCGTCGAGACGGCTGCTGGAAGAGCCAAGGTCATGGCCGGAACCGGCTCCAACTCGACCGCCGAGGCCCTCCGCCTCACCCGATTTGCGGCCCGGGCCGGAGCCGACGCCGCCCTCCTCGTCGCCCCCTACTACAACCGCCCCAGCCAGGAGGGGCTCTACCGCCATTTCGCCACCATCGCTGAGAACGTCGATCTCCCCCTGGTGCTCTACAACATCCCCGGGCGAACCGGCCGCAACCTGGAGCCAGAGACCGTCGAAAGGCTCGCGCGGTTGGGTCCGATCGTCGCCATCAAAGAGGCCGCCGGCTCGCTCGACCAAGTCAGCGAACTGGTTCTCCGAACCGAGCTCACCGTGCTTTCCGGGGACGATACCTTGACCCTGCCCATGATGGCCGTGGGGGCCGAAGGGGTCGTCTCGGTCGTCGCCAACTTGATTCCGCGGGAAATGCAGGCGCTGGTGGATGCGGTTCAACGGCAAGATCTTGCGGAGGCCCGCCGGCGCCATGCCCACGTCTTCCCGCTTTGCCGCGACCTCCTGGGACTTGGCCCCAACCCCGCGCCCCTGAAGATGGCTTTGGCACTCCTGGGCCGAGGCAACGGACAGCTCCGGCTTCCCCTTTGCCCGCTTGATGAACCGGGCGTGAAAACGCTCCGCCACACCTTGACGCGCTGCGGGCTCTTGACGCCGGGTCAACAATAATTCATGGCGCGGGATTCCGATGCGAATTCGTTGCTCGGGTGTGGATCCCAGATGAATCCGATTCCGAATTTCCTGATTGCTGCAGCCGGGTTTCGGAATGCGTGCTCTGCCTCAGCCGCCGCCAACCGGTGCTGGAACTCCACCTCTGAGTCTTCTATAGCTGGCATCTTGAAGTGTCTTTGGGTTAGACACGGGGGCATACCTGGGGGTGCCTCGCTGCGATCAGGGTTGCTCTCAGTCGCGACCAAAGTGTTGTCCGATGTCCGTCCGCCTCAAGGAATTTTTGCTCCGTACTTGGGTGACCTGATTGCCTCGTGGGATCGCGAGCATTTGGAGAAATTCGTCCATGGCGCGCAAAGGAACCAAGCGACTTGGGAACAGTGATGGCCACTCCTCGCAGGTGCTGCCGGCGGTTTCGGAACAGGCCATCCGCGAACTCGCGCAGGTCTTCAAGCTCCTGAGCGACGAGACCCGGCTGAGGATTCTCTTTTATCTGGCTCTCTCGGAGAATCGAGAACTCCACGTCACGGACCTTTGCAATCGCCTCGGTCAGAGCCAGCCCGCCGTCAGTCACCATCTGGCCCTGCTTCGGGTTTCGGGGCTCATCGAGTCGCGGCGGGAAGGCAAACACAATTACTACAGTGTTCGCACCGACCATTTCGGAGAGCTGTTGCTCAGCCTGTTTGCGGCCGCGGGCGAGGTCCCCTCGAACAAGAAATATCGATTCCACGACTTCGTGCTGTCGTATTCCGGGTCTTGAACCGCAGCGAAGGTCCCGGCGTTGCCGGCCCAAGGATCCCCCTCCAGCCTCGAGAAGCTCCGCGGAGGGGGGCCTCAACTGCGGGGACCGTTGAACTCGCTGTGATTTCGCTGGAGATCCGAGAACCCAAACTGTCGGAACGTCCGAGAGCGACTCCTGTTACCGGTCCTTCTTCCGCCCCCGTGGACGGTTTGGGTATCGGTTGGCACCGCGGATCGCCCCCCCTTCTTTCAGCCGGACTCGGGCCCCTGGCGACAGCGGAATCGAGGATGAGGCCAGGATCGCGGCTCGCAACCCGGCCCCGGCCTCCAGCCTCAGGCGGGCGTTCGGCCTTGACCGCCGATCAGCTTCGATGCAGAATGCCGACCTCAGAAATCCGACCGACGTGCCCCCCAGTTCTTTGCGGGCGGTTGAGCGGCTGGAAGTGGCGGACTTGCCTGGCAGAGCAAGAGGCATCGGCCCGGCGGAGCAAGCCCTGGGAGCGCCTCCTCCACCCGAGACGATCTCGCCCCAACGGAATTCCGGCCGCCAGCGGTAGAAAGGGAGTTGTACCGATGGTCTGTTCGCCTCGCGCGCTTCTCGCGATCGGAGCTTGCCTGACGGGCATGGGACTGTTGTCGGGGCCGACACTTGGACAGGCGGACCCGGCGATTCGCAAGACGAACGGTCGGACGCCGGCTGCCCCCGCCGCCCCCGTGCCGCCAGTGATTGGTACCATCGATCTGGATGCGGTCTTCAAGTCGTATGAAAAGGTGAAGGTTTCGAGTGAGGAGTTCAAGGCCGCCGCGCTGAGCCGGCGGAACGAGCTCTTGAAGATCCAAGCCGAGGCCCAGCAAGAATCGGAGCTCATGGCCAAGCTCACCCCCGGTACCGAAGACTTCAAGAAGTGCGAAAATCGGATGACCGAGCTCAAGGCTCGCTACGAGGCCGGTCGCGAGCAGGCGGAACGGGAGTTCGCGGCCCGCGAGGCCGAGGCCATGGCGACGCTCTACAAGGAAATTCAGGCCATGGTGGCGCGGGTGGCGCAGTGGCGGAAGATGAATTACATCGTGCGGGTTTCCAATCAGCCGATCTCGGGGACCAACCCCAACTCGGTGATGGCCGCGATGGCCAGCACGATGATCTACGCCGATCCCAGCAACGACATCACCAACGACGTGATCCACAACCTGAACCTGCTTTATCGCAAGACCAGCGGGGCGGCGGCCAAACCGGCGGCAGGAGCCCCCGCGGCCCCCTCGGGAGGCGGGGCGCCGGCGGCTTCGGAAGAGAAGTAAGACCCGAAAAGCACTGGGCAGGGGTCGTGGCTCGGCCCGGCTGGCTCTTGGCAGGGGGTGGTGGCTCGGCCTGCCTGGCGCTTCGCAGGGAATCGTGGCTCGGCCTGCCAAGCCATGCTCGCCCCTGGGCCAAGGCGATTCGGATCCGCCGCCCCGGGGCACGAATATCCCCCCTTCGCGCCGGTCTCCGCGGGTCGTTGAAGGGGAGTCGGCCTCTGGTCGTGCAGCGCGGCGGGGGAGTGGGTTGGCATGGGGAGTCCTGGTGAGGCTGGATGGGGATCGCGAACGAGCCAGCGGGGGTCGTCGGCGAAGCGCGTGCGATCCGCGTGGCTTCCCGAGGACGGTCAGGATGGTGTGCTCCCTGGGTGGGAAAGGATACTCCGAGGATGCTGAATCTCAAGCGGCCGCAGCGCACGCTGGCCGGCGTTCGGGAGGTTCGCGGCGTCAGTTTTTTCCTGGGCGCGGACGTCTCGTTGCGGTTTTCGCCGGCGGAGCCGGACACCGGGGTGGTCTTCGTTCGCACCGACCTCCCTGACCGACCGTCGATCCCGGCGCGGATCGACCATGTCGTCCCCTCGCCGCGGCGGACGACGATCCAAAATGGCCCGGCCCGGGTCGAGATGATCGAGCACGTCATGGCGGCGCTCGCCGGCTCCCAGGTCGACAACTGCCAGATCGAGATCGATGGACCCGAATGCCCCGGGCTCGATGGATCCAGCCAGATCTTGCTGGAACTGCTCGACGCCGCGGGGATCGTGGAGCAGGACCGCCCTCGGCCGGCGCTGGAGCTCGAGCGGTCGTACACGGTTCGGGACGGCGACGCGGTGCTCGCTGCCCATCCCGCCAGCGGTCAGCATCTGACCCTCTCCTACCACCTCGACTACGGCCGCGACACGCCCATCGGCACCCAGAGCTATTTCCTCGAGCTGACACCTCAGTCGTTTCGTACGGAGCTGGCCCCCAGCCGGACGTTCCTCCTCGAATCTGAGGCCCTCGCGCTGCGGGCGGCCGGCATCGGCAGGCGGACGACCGAACGGGACGTGCTGATCTTTGGCAAGGAGGGCGTGCTCGGAAACGCGTTGCGTTACCCCGAGGAATGCGCGCGGCACAAGATCCTCGACATGGTCGGCGATTTCGCCCTCCTGGGGATGGATCTGCACGGTTTCGTGGTGGCGCAT
>Ga0308411_10002590_pt1 | contig 12197 bp, 15 predicted proteins | sample HotsprottomLayer_2_FD_203530 | JGI IMG/M metagenome (GOLD analysis project Ga0308411, IMG submission 203530) | Hot spring phototrophic mat microbial communities from Octopus Spring, Yellowstone National Park, Wyoming, United States -... | ecosystem: Environmental > Aquatic > Thermal springs >... | reverse complement strand
GCTCGGCGTTGGACGCGAACAAATACAGCCGGCATCGCTCGGTACCGACAATCACGTTAGACGTAGCGCAGTAGAACAGGTTTTGGGGATACTGATTCTGGTTCATCTGTTTCTCCTTTCTCTGAGTTGCAGGTGATCTGCCACGGATTCACGTTGTAGCGGCCATCGCGCCAGATGCCAGGTGACGCCATTTGACGAGATGACCTCTCGTTGTGGTTTGCGCGCCAGGAAGATGAATGCTTCGCGCGCGAGCTCGATGACCAGCGCGATGTCGTCAGCGTCTGGCTGGCGTTCGATACGCCCGATGGCCAGATACGCTCTCGGCTGGTAGCTGAGCGCTAAGCCGGGGGCAATAAAGCCCTTGAGCGGACGCTCCTCGCGGAACGTCCGCTCAAGGTCGCTCATCGAGATCATGTTGCGCTTGCGCTTCGAGTCGCGTCAACGCGAACTCGACTAGCTCGCGCGTGAGCTGGCTTATGCTCATGCGCTTCGCACGCGCGAGCGCTCTTATCCTTGCCTTGATCTCCGGGGTGACATAGCACCCCAGCTGGTGCTTTTTGATGACCTGTTCATGTTCCCAGTTTCTCATGCGCAATATGATATAGCATCATATGCGTCTTCGATTGGTTATCCACAGACTTATCCACAGGTTTATCCACAAACTGAGACCAAAACTTAGAGTTTCATGAGAATACTGCGCGCCCCTTGACGGGTTGAGCGCAGATGAATATGATATTGTATAGTATCCTATGAAGGAGGAGAACAGATGAAGACGCGAGACATTCTCTCAGCATTTGGACTGACGCTATGGCGTTCGTATGGCCGGTGGTTTGCCTGTCGGCCCGGAGAAGGGCCGGCCTTCGCCGAGTGCTCGGCGAAGAGTACGCGCGAACTGGTGGAGATGATCGTTCCCCCGCCGCCGGCGGCGCTTTCCCCGTCGCCAGAAGCTATCGCTGCCTGGGCCGAGGAGTGTGCGGCTTCCGCGTATGGCAAAGTTGACCCAGATCGGCTAGCCAAGGCCGCATTCGCGGCGTATGGGCTGTTCCCCAGCCCGGAGGCTCTCAGCATATTCGCTGATTCAGTGCGCGCCTGGAAGCGTGAGTAGCAGTGTTCGAGTTATCGTCCCGGCGCTCATCACGAGCGCCGGGACAAAGGAGAACAAGAGATGAACGAGATTCAGATGAACGAGACCCTAAAGGACCTTATCGAACGTGGTGTGGCAATCCGCGAGCAGCGGATCGCCGAGGAGCGTGCGCGTTTGACTGCAATACAAGAGGTACGCGCTCGTGAGCGCGCTGAGAACGCGCGCCTGATTCTCGAATTGTTGCCGTCCCCGCTTGTCGAGTACGCGAACGTTGACGTATTCTCGGAACACGCCTACGTGCGCATTTCCCGTCCCTTTCCCGGGGCGGGAAGTGTGAAGATATACGCACACAAGGACAGGGTTGGCGTCTGGTCTCTGTGTAGCTATGAAGCCACCAACCCTAACGGGTACTATCTTAAGCTTCCAACCCTTGAAGAAGCAGTCGCTTATGCCGCAGGTGCATTGGAGATTTGACCATGAGTGACCTATCTGTTACCCCAAGCACATTAGAGCGCGTCCTTGTGTCCGGCGACCTAGCCGGGCTGAGCGAATCGCAACGCATTGATTACTATAAGGCGGTCTGTGAATCGCTTGGCCTAAATCCCCTAACGCGCCCGTTCGAGTATCTTCGTCTGAATGGTCGGCTGGTGCTATACGCCACGCGCGCGGCGGCAGACCAGTTGCGCGCGATCCACGGCATCAGCATCTTGGATGCGAAGATTGAGCGCAGAGACGATCTGATTACCGTGACCGTTCGCGGTCGCAATCGTGATGGGCGCGAAGACGTGGAAGTCGGCGTGGTTTCGGCGGCCGGCCTGCGCGGAGACGCGCTTGCCAATGCCGAGATGAAGGCAATCACCAAAGCCAAGCGCCGGCTCACACTCAGCCTGGCCGGTCTTGGCTGGCTGGACGAGACCGAGACAGAGACTATCCCCGGCGCTCAGCGCGTTGCTGAGCAGCAGATCGCACCAGCGCTGACAGACGAAGTACACGCGCTGCGCCAGCTTCTGGCGGAGCGCGCGAAGGAACTGCCCGCGGATTCCCCGCTGCGCGCCCAAGCGCGCGAGGCGTGGAGGTCAGGGGATATTGATGCCTTGAGAGAAGTGCTTAATGCTATCGAAGGAGGGAAGAAAGATGAATAGCCAGAAAGTTCAGATGCTCCGTTCGATCAATCAGATCGAGTCCACGATTCGCCCGCCAGTGAATAGCCTCTCGATGTTTATAGCTGCCCTTACAGCGATGGGCAGCGGGGAGACTGTTCAACGCGCTTTGTATCGCGTGGAGCGACGCGCTCCGGAGGATGTGATCAAAGACGCCGAACAGTTGATCGACGTTCTCTACGAGATCGGCGAAGGTGTGATTGCAATGAAGCTTCAGCGTCGCTTAGCCGAACTTCGAGAGGGTCAATCGTCAGACGCAATCGCTGGTTTGTGGGAACTTGTCGATATGCTGCCCAACGACGCCTATATGTCGTTCGGGTTCGCCGTGGAGTGCGCGCAAGTGCGCTGCGGTGAACACCCGAACCCACAGGAGCTTCTCCTGGACATGGACTTTGACCGCGAGGGGTTCAGATTCGGCCAGGCATGGCAGTTCTGGGGCGAGCACGCGCCGGAGGCAATGAAGGTGGCGCGCGCAGCGTTTATCGCCGCGCTGCTCCACGCCGCCGGACTGGGAGACGAGCCCGAATATCCCGAACCGCTTGCCGATTAGTTCAATCGCTGCCGGTGGCGCTGAACGCGCCACCGGCACAACACAAAGGAGAAGGGAACAATGACAACGATACTACTCAACTCCGCAATGATGCCCGACGAGGGCCTCTATATTTTGCAGCGAGTGAGCCGCGAGTTTTTTGCTGAGTTAATCGCCGACGCCCACCGGCGCGGCAACCTGCGCAGTTACATAGGATATCCGGAGACCGCTCAGCACATTGAGCGGATTGCTCGCGTGCCGATTCCGGTCAACCGGGCGTCTACGCAGCTGCCTGATCAGGCGTTGATCGCGGTTTGCAAACTCAAGTACCGGGTCGCTGACCCGGCTATGAAGGGTCAGCTACAACCCAGCGACGAAGACTATGAATACTTCGTCGCCACCTATGACCGCAATCACCTGCGCTGGAGGATTGTGGATGATGAATCGCAGTCTTCGCAAGCTGCGTGAGGCGGTCAGAGCTGCCCGGTTGGCAGATATGCCAGCCTCCAAAGTGCTGAAGGCCCTCGCTGACATGCCTGAGGCGAGGGCCTTCAGACTGACGCCCGACGTGCTCCGCCGGATGCTGCTCGAAAGCCTGCCGGAGCAGTATGCCACCTTCCTGTTCGATCAGGCCGGTTACCGCGTCGAGATGTCACTCGCAGACCTTGCGTACTTCGCCAAACACGATGAGATATTAGTTGAGCTTGTGGTATCGATCATTCTGTGTTTAGATAAGGAATAAATATGTTTGCATCTTGGTACACCCCCCGACCATCCGACCGCCTTGTGGCACGTCTGCTGACTGAACGCAATGACGACGGCGTACGTGCCGTCATCATCACTGGCGCGCCCGGCGTCGGCAAAACGTCGTTCGCCCGTGCCCTCGCTGAAGGCATGGGCGGGCGACTCGTCGAGTACTACGCCCACCACTGGAGCAACGACGAGGATTTGTTTGTTTCTGTCGATCCGGCGCGCGTTGCCGCAATCGCTGGCGGCTACGACATGCCGCTGGCCAAGACATACCGGCGCGGTGCGCTGCTGCGCGCTACGTTGCTGTCGCGGCGTATGCCGGTTGTCCTGCTCCTCGACGAGTGGGACAAGTCGCCTGAGCACTGCGATGCTTTGCTTCTGGAGTTTCTCCAGAGCGGCACGGTGCATGGCCGCCACGGCGAGCGGTGGCGCGCCGATACGCGAAAGCTCGCCGTGGTCGTCACCAGCAACGGCCTGCGCGAACTCATCGAGCCGCTTCAGCGGCGGTGCTTCAGGTATGACATGCCTTACTTATCGCCTGAAGTAGAGTCCGACGTTCTGCGCAAGTCAACTGGCGCGCCCGTCGGCGCGATCAGGTTGGTCGTGAAGGCGATGGGCATGATTCGCGCGAATGGTCGCTCGTCCCCGTCTTTGCAGGAAGGCGCGATGCTGCTGCGGGGGATGGCGCTGGCGTCCAACGTGGATGATGTGCGCTTACTTGTTCGCGGCTACTTGGTAAAGGACACTCAGGACGAAGGTGCGCTGAAGTCGCTGGGTGATGTTGCAGTCTCGCTCTGGGGAGAGTGGAAGCGAGGAAATGGGAAAGAAGCTCATTAGACTCAATCCCAAGCGTCGGGATTACGTCGTGAAGACGGCGTGGGCGCGCATGAGCGGGAGTCTCGTCGAGATTGTAGACGGTCATAAGGTGGAGATATACGTCTCAATTCTCGGCGAGCTATGGGCTGATGTCGACGTAGTTACTCCTGCGGTTCAAAGTTTTTTGTCGCGCATTCCTCTGGCCTATGCTGATGACGAGTCCTCGTCGTCGGCAAAGGCGAGCGCGGATGCGCTCGCGCCGAAGGAATCAGATCCTCTAGCGGAAGCTAGTGAGGATATTGGTCCTTCTGCGGTTGGGGACGGCGAACCCCAAGCAGAATCACCCTGTGATTCTGCTGGCGATCCAGAGTCAATCCCTGATGTTCAGGGCGAGGACGAATCCTCGAACGGCCAAAGCCGGGACTCTGAGACCGCCGAACAACGTCCGGGTAGCGCCTCGTCATCGGGCGACGACGATGGCGGGGAGAGCGTGCCGGATGGCCAAGCGGAGTGCAATGCCTCTGCCGCGGCGTCGCACGCGGCAGAGGAAGCCACCAGCGGGGCGCTGGACGGCGATGCTGTCCAGCAACGGTGCGAATCCGTTCCGTCCGCTGGCGACGGCGCGCCGGCGTCGGAAAACATCCGGCGCACTTTCGTTTCAAAGTCACAGCTGTCTCGCATCCCCAAGCCGCAACATGGCGGCGTGTTTGCGCGGTTTGCTGACGTTGAGCTTGACCGTGCGATGATTGCGCGTGCGCGCCGAGCATTCCGGCGAATGCTCCTGGACGGCGAGACGAAGCCAGGCTCGCGCTGGAACGCGCGCGCCGTTGCGACCAGGACCGCAGGTTATCTGCGATCTTGGACCGTAAGCGACCGCCGACGCGAGTCGGGCCGACCGGCCTTGCTCATCCTACCTGACGTGTCGGGAAGCATGGGGAGGCTCGCGCGCAGCGTCATCGCCTTTGCGCTCGCGTGCTACGGCACGCTTGCAGAAGGCGACATTGTGTGCGTGTCGCACTCGAACGGTCATCCGGTGGAATACATGCCAGATAGTCTTTCTGGCGTGTCCTACGAGCAGATCATCCGTCGGCGCAACGTACGCGCCATCGTGATCGCAGCAGATCACGACGGCGAGGACACGTTCTTTCAGCTCGCTCACCTTGTGCCGCGCATGTATTGGTTGTCTCCATTCGGCTGCAACCAAATGGAGTGCCCGCGCCTGCGCGACACGCGCAAGGTGCTGGCAAACTGGCCGGATGACATTAGACAGCGAGTGATATATGCTGACGGATGTGGCGATCCGGAGAGCTGCTTGACAGCTCTGGAGATGATGGTATAATCTTGGATGCGTAACTGAGACGACCTGGTACTTACACGAACTATAAGGAATATCAACACAGGTCCACTCAGTCTGACGAGGGGTGGCATTCCCCGAAACGCATATCCCGAACGAGGGTTCTAAGTAGAGAAGAACGACTATCCCGCTTGAGGGATTCTGAGAAGTCAAGTTCCACGCTTCTGTAAGCGTGGCCCCTTTGAAGCGAAGCCCACAACACCTTCGCCGTCGGCTTGAGACAGGTTTCCACGCTCACAGAAGCGTGGCCCCATTGAAAAGAAACGTGCCCGGTACTACTACAGTACCGGGCGCGTGTTGTTTTGTTAACAGCCTCGCTATCGCCTGCCCAGATAAGCGAGACGGATGGTTATTGAATACAGGGTGACAGTCCCCGCACCGCCAGAGTTCATGACCCAGATTTGATAGCTTGCGCCACCTGCCGGAATATCCACAAAGCGCACGCCACCTGAAAGAAACGAAAAAGCTGAGTGCGTGAAATACGGCTGCTGAACCATAGCCCAATCGTGTGTAGGTGATGCTTGCCGCATCATCACGCGGATGTTTCCAGTGCCGTTCGTAGCACAGAGAACATCGACAGAGAAGCCAATAATCCCTGCTTGCTTAATCTTCAGCGCTTGAGATGATGAAAGATACTCAAAGATATTGCCAGTTAGATCGGCAGACCCTGTGATCGGCAGCGTGGTGGTGCTGCTCGACGCTACATTTGCTGTGCCGGACCAGTTCACTCGTATCGTGGCTGGTGCAAAGTTGTCACCGCGCTCCAACAGGTCTATGCGCTCACTGGTCATATCTGCACCACCCCCACTTCAGCGCTCGAGACCTGCCCACCCGTAATTACGTAGCGCTCGCTCACCACGTGCGCGATGCCGGCGCATCGCTGGTGTTCTCCCGCGACGAGAAACACCTGGTCTCCAAGCCTCGGCATCTCCTGCGAGTAAGCCTGGCCCGTTCCTGCCTCAACCGGTCGCCAGCGCATGAGCGCAGCTTGCGCCGCCGCCGACGTGCCGGTTGCCCGTCCGTCAAGCCGACCTTCCCAGTACGTCCATCCGTTGAACAAACCGCGCGCCGCTCGCGCCCTGGCCACGTCTCTATCCTGTCCGTGTCCGTAACCTAGCGCCACTCCTGCCGTCGGCTGGCTTCTGTCGTACACCCATGCTTCATACTTGATAGAGCTGGCCCAGCGCGGGCGAAACAAGCCATTGCGCGGAAGACCGTGAGCGAATACTAGAGCGATAGATGGTTCTACACCGTAGTTTTCTGTAGCATCTTTAGCAGCACACCACCTGCCGCACTCAAACCACCATACCAACGGAAAGCCCTTTGCATGCGCCAGCCGCGTGATCTCCTGCGCAGCTTCGAGCCTCGAAGCCCACGCGAACGACGTGCTGACGTTCACGCTTGGTGGCACGTTGTCCGGCGTAATGATCCAGTAATCGCGGAAGCTGAGCGAAAAAGAATGCACTGGCACGTACTCTATCGGCCTAAGCGAGCGCAAAACCCCCGCAGCCGCATCGCCGCTCCACTGCGCATCGCTTGTGCCTGCGTACCTCTCAGGGTAATAGTCGCGCAGGTAGCGAAGGAACGTCTCGCCGCGAAAGACGTAATAGGTGTTGCGCCGCTCAATCGCAGTGACAAAGTAGTACTCCCTGCGGTCGGGCAACATCGCCATCAGCACGTCTCCGTATGCGCTAAGTTCATAGCTCGGCGCACGCACGCTTATCTCCAGCTCGCACTCCGCTACTTCCATAGCGCGCCTCTCAAACGAGCCGCTGAGTGCAAGTGCACTGGTGCGCGTTCCTGGACTTCTGAGAGACGTTAACGCCAGTACTACTTCAGCGCCAATCATGTTTATATCGATTGAGCGTGACGCTGTTCGATGACACGCTTCCACCTACCGCGAACCAATAGCGGTTGATTGCTTCGTTCATTGACCCGCGAAACATGCGCTCGTAACGCGTGCCCGGAAGCGGTGTGACCGTTCCTCCGCCGTGATATTTCGGCTCGTAATTGTCTGCCTGGACTTGCGGATCAATCACTTCTCCGAGGATTTCCGTGTCCACCTTACTGTAGCAACTGAACACAGGGAGAGCAAGCCCGGCCAACCGCGGCACGATCTCCGCCGTCGCGCCGGTATTAGCAATCGTGCTGACGTCCACTGTTAGTGGTGTCCACACATTAGCTGTCGCGGCGTAGCCTATACACATGAGATTGTTCACTCGTCGTACAGCAACACTGTTCGCACTTGCTGTGAACAGCGGCATCGTTGTTCCATCATCACCGAGTCGAAACGCCTTTCTCGGTTCGCTAGTGGCAAACGTGAAGCGCTCCACAGCGCAACCGTCTTGCACGCCGCCGACGGGCACCATCGGGTAGGCATATGGCACGATGCCGCCTAGATTCCTTAAACGACACAGCGTGTTGAACGTGCGTCCAGCATGAATCCAGGAATCAGCGCATATGGTCACGTCATCAATCGCCGACGATTGGTCAATCTCTAGTGGTCCCCAGGTAGACGCGCCCTCTGCGACGTAATAAGGCGCGACCTGACTGCTCCACACTACGACCCAGCTTTGCGAAGGCGACGCCGCGCGATGTGCAATCGCGACGCCGATATTGTCTCGAAGTAGCACGTCGCGGATTCTCCCGCCACCAGGAAAGATAGTGCTGCTCGGGAACGGCGAGAACGTGTTGGTGATGACCCCGTTAACGTTGGTGATGACCATTCCTGCTAAGCCGGTCGTAGTTTGGTATTGGCTGAACTCGCCTACCGATGCATACTGGTCGCCAAATCTCCTGACGCGAAACGGCGCGCCATTAAATGAACCCAAAACCGTTGGGGCTGAAGAAGGGTAGGTAAACCGCACCAACTGATTCGCGCCTAGCGCTACCGCCAGGATGTTTCCATCATGTGCCACGCAGCCGCGCAAGCCGGTCGAGCCTGTTACCAAACCAATAAGCGCAGCCGCGCCGCCCGTGGCAGGTGCGCGCCATACCTGGGTAGTCGTGAAGATGATCCACTCGTTTGAAGCTGGTCGGTAATCAATGTTGGTGATTGCCTCCGAGATACCGGTGATCGGCGTGAAGGTCATCGTGCTCAAGTCCACCACGAAGGCATTGCCGGTCAGCGTGTTGTTGGAAGCCGAGACCGTGCCGATTAACTCTCGCCAGTACACGCTGCGACATGCAAATCTCATTGTGACAGTAGCGCGGTACTGATCATCCTCAAACTGAGCATTCATTTGCTCAAGTATGACGCTCTGGACACTCCACGGACTAGTAGCTTGCGCTCTCACTCGCAACACGAGAACTGGCGGCTCGTTTCTGCGCCATCGCACATGAGATTCCAGCTCTTGTATCGCTGCGTGCAGGTTCGGCATACTTGTCCCCTGCACGTCAAGTACGATGACGATGCGCCGCGCGCGTCCTTGCCAGCCTGCTATCAGCGTGCGCCCACCTACTGCATCGCGCGTGAGCACTTCTACCTCGTCCATCAGATCACCCTGGAAATCGCGCAGCACCCACGAGTATTGCCCTGGCGCGTTGCGATAGTGCAGCGTGGTTAGCGTGGATGACCCTCGGAATAGTTCTATCTCCATCCAAGCCTCCGCATTAGCTCAAAGTCACTCATCACACCCTGCGACGAAGTTGCGTTCACAGTGAGCATGTAGTTGTTCGTTGTGTTCTGCGTCACTGGCTGTTGCTGCTGAGCACCCGCTCCGAACGGAAGACGGATATTGCTTAGAGCATTGCCGACCGCTTGCGCCACGTTCAGCCCAAGATTGCGCACGTTGAGCAGTGCATTGTTGATTCGCTCGATGAACGACAGCACGCCGGTCAGGTTGACACCAATCAGGTTGCCAATTGTTTCCACTGCACCCCGTATAGCGGTCGTCACCAGCTCGCGCAGGTTCTTGACGCTGTCACCGAGATAGCGAAAGAACCCGTCCACGTCACCGCGCAGAAGCGCGGCGATAGCGCGAATGAATGACGTGAGCGTTTGCAGTGCTTCGCGGATCACAGCGCCGAAATTGCGAGAGAAGGTGAGAAGCGCGTTGCCAATCTGAGACACCAGCGGCGCAAGCGCGCGCAGGATGTTCTGCACATGCGGCGCGAGTGCAGCGAACAACTCACCGATGGCGTGGAGCGCGTCCTGTGCTACGGGCTTCAGGTCGGCAAAGATGTCGCCGACGATCCGGATCCCTTGATCAGCAAGCGTCTGTATCTGACCTCCGATGCCTTGCAAGATCGGCGCGATGGTTGCGCCAAGCGTAGCCAGCCCTGCTAGAAGCGGTTGAAACATCCGGCCTAGCTCTTCGCCAGCCATGCGCGCTGCGCCGACGAGAGACGCAAAGTCAATCTGCCTGATCATGTCTCTAACCAAAGCGAAGCCCTCAGCCAGCAATCCACCCAGCTTCTCAGCGAGCGCCTCGACGAATTCAATCAAGCGCTCGTCGGTCAATATCTCTGCAAACGCAAACCCAACCTTGGCTAGAATCGGCGTTAGCTTCTCGCCGAACGACAGGCCGAGCGTCTCAACCGCGTTGGTTAGCGCCTCTTGCGCGCCTTTCAGCCCACGCATGCGTGCTTCAGCCAACTCGGTTGCCGCGTTCGCTTTTGTGACCGCTCGATACATCTCGTCGTAAGCGTCCGCGCCTGCCATGAGCACGATGTTCGCGGCGCGGATAGCATCTGACCCAAACACAGTTGTGAGGATGTAGTTGCGCTCCTCTTCGGTTAGCGCCGATAGCTTACTGGCAAACTGCGCAGTGAGGTCGCGCAGCGGAAGCATCCTGCCTTGAGCGTCGGTCAGGCTGATGCCAAGGCTGTTTAGCTTCTCCTTCGCATCCTTCGTCGGCGCGACCAAGCGCAGGAACATCGTCTTGAGCGATGTGCCGGCATCGCTTCCCTGAATACCAGCGTTTGCTAGCATCGAGAGCGCAGTAATGGTCTCTTCGATGCTTCTGCCGCTCATCGCCGCAACCGCACTCGACATCTTGAGCGAGTCGGCCATGCTGGTCACATCAGCCGCACTTGCGTTCGCTGCGGCAGCTAACAGATCTGCCACCCGAACAGCCTGATCTCCTGCCAATCCGAAGGCATTCAGCGCGCCAGCCACAATCTCAGCCGCGCGCGCAGCATCAAGTTGGCCAGCAGCAGCTAGTTGCAGAGAACCTTTCGCCGCGGCCATGCTTTGCTCTACGGACAAGCCAGCCTTCGCCAACTCAGTCATCGCCTTCGCCGCATCGAGCGCAGACGCGGCAGGGATGGTTACATCGGCGCCGAGTTGCTTCGCCAGCGTCGCCACCTGGCGCATCTGCTCACCGGTCGCGCCGCTCACAGCTTGCAAGAAGTTGAGTTCGCTCTCAAGCTCTGCGGCCTTACCGATCGCTCCGCCAATCGCGCCAGAGAGTGCACGCAAGCCGTCCTGGATGACGTTCGCTGCAAGGAAGCCCGCGGCTGAAGCAAACGCGGTCTTGAGCGCATTGCCAAGCCCGAAGCTCTGCTTTTGCAGCCTGCCGATGTCGTCGGATACACCGGCCAGTGCACGCCGAAAGTCTCGCGTGTCGCCGGTAATCTCGATGCGAATCTCACCGTCCGCCATGTTTCCTCATCGCGCGTTTCACTTGGCGCGCCTTCTCACGCTCGTACTCGCAGGCAGCTTCAGCCCAGAAGAGCGATAACTCTCGCTCAAGCACCCACGGCGGCACGCCCCAGGTCTCGGCAAGGTGGAGCAGCAGGGTCACTCGGTCGCGCTCGTGGCCGGTAAAGGGGCTGGCTCTCCTGCGATGTGCTTTACCACGTCCACCAGCTCGTTGAACGACAGTTGGCTGGTATCAACCCCGTAGCTCTCCAGCGCGCGTGCAATAGCCATCAGGTCGCCTTCAGTGATGATGGCTTGCAGGCGCGCGTACTCCATGAAGCTCCCTGGCGCGCTGCGGTCAATTCGACGAACCTTCGTCAAGTCAATCATGGCAATGTCGTCACACCGTTTATGGTGCGAATCTGTAGCCAGTTGTTCAACGGGCCGGCTACAAGCGCTTTGAACGTCAACTCGACGATCATATTGCCGTCTCGGTCTCCGAAGAGTTCTATCGGCTCAGCGATCAGGCCGACAAAATCAATCCGCAGCTCGCGCGTGTTGGCTGTCTCGACAAAGTTGACGCGGATGTTGCGAGCGACTCTGTCCGTAAGCAGCGCATCCACCCAAGCCTTAGCAGTTGAATTGAATTCCGCGGTGATGCTCAATTGCGCCTCCCGTCGCCCTTCGCCCCAGTCAAGGGGCTGAGAACCCTCAAACATCTTCAGATGCCGGTTGGTGTTAATGCTCAACTCGGCTTCTATCACCGTGCCCGGTATCTGAGTCGTGCCGTGGGCTGTGCCGACGCTGTCCACGAACCAGGACGCATGACGAGAGAGCACAGGCGTCACGATGCGCGTCGGCAGAGAACTGGTCAGCGCATTCGCCTGCACCGCTCTCCCGATGAACGCCCAGCTCTCGGT
>Ga0308411_10002588_pt1 | contig 12201 bp, 7 predicted proteins | sample HotsprottomLayer_2_FD_203530 | JGI IMG/M metagenome (GOLD analysis project Ga0308411, IMG submission 203530) | Hot spring phototrophic mat microbial communities from Octopus Spring, Yellowstone National Park, Wyoming, United States -... | ecosystem: Environmental > Aquatic > Thermal springs >... | reverse complement strand
GCACCACCCCTCTTCGACAAAACCTTCGTAATCGCCGCAGTCAACGACGTCTTCCCATGGTCCACATGACCAATCGTCCCAATGTTGCAATGCGGCTTCGTACGCTCGAACTTCGCCTTCGCCATGGTCTGTCTCCGTCGGGCGTCTGGTCAGAGCCCAGGTCGTCTTGGGTTGCGTCTTAGGGGGTTGCGTCGTTCACCAGCGGTAGTGCGAGAACGCGCGGTTTGCCTCGGCCATGCGGTGCGTGTCCTCGCGCTTCTTCACGGCGGCTCCGCGGTTGTTCGCCGCATCAAGAAGTTCGTTCGACAGCCGGTCCCGCATCGTGTGCTCGCCGCGCTTGCGCGCCGCCTCGATGATCCAGCGGATGGCAAGCGCCTGGCGGCGTTCCGCGCGCACCTCGACCGGCACCTGGTAGGTCGCGCCGCCGACACGGCGCGACCGGACCTCGATCGCAGGCTTCACGTTCTCCATCGCCTCGTGGAACACGCGCAGAGGATCCGCGTTCGGCACGCGCCGCTTCACGACATCGAGCGCGCCGTAGACGATCGCCTCCGCGACCGACTTCTTGCCGTCGTACATCAAGGCGTTCATGAACTTCGACAGCACGACGTCGCCGAACTTCGGATCGGGCAGGACCTCGCGCTTCTCGGCGCGGTGGCGGCGAGACATGGCTCAGGCCCTCTCGATCACTTCGGCCGCTTGGCGCCGTAGAGCGAACGGCGCTGCCGGCGCTTGGCGATCCCTTGCGTGTCAAGCACGCCACGCAGGATGTGGTAGCGCACGCCCGGAAGGTCCTTGACCCGGCCGCCGCGGATCATCACCACCGAATGCTCCTGCAGGTTGTGCCCCTCGCCCGGGATGTAGGACACGACCTCGTAGCCATTCGTCAGGCGCACCTTCGCCACCTTGCGCAAAGCCGAGTTCGGCTTCTTCGGCGTGGTGGTGTAGACGCGCGTACACACGCCCCGCTTCTGCGGGCAGCCCTGCAGCGCCGGCACCTTGTTCCGCTTGCGCTTGTCGTGGCGCTCCTTGCGGATCAACTGGCTGATCGTCGGCATCCAGACCCTCTCGGTTCGCCACCGCCCCGGCGGGCTGCGGCACCACTCGTTCGTCATCCACACGCGACTGAGCGGGCTTCGGCCAAGACCGAGGCCCGCCTGGAAAACCCGTCCCCGACCTCGGCCACCCGCGAGGGCAGCGGCATCGGAGCCGAATTCTTGCAAGACCCCGATCCCGCGCCCTAAACAGGGGCCGGATCGAGGGCGCGGACCCTACGAGGGGGCATCCCCACTGTCAAGCGCCGGCTTGCACGCCTCGCCTCTGCAAGTCCGGCCGGAATGGCAGGACCACGCCACCGGCATGGCCCCTGCCTTGGCCGACGCTACTCCGCAGCGATCGACCCGCCCTCCGGCAGGGCGGGTGCACCGCCCTGGACCCGGCCGCGGTCCTTCTGCGCAGCCAGTGCCTTCAGCCGCATCATCACGTTGCCGGTGCCGGCAGGGATCAGCCGACCGACAATCACGTTCTCCTTCAGCCCCGTCAGCGGATCGACCTTTCCGGCGGTGGCCGCTTCCGTCAGCACCCGCGTGGTCTCCTGGAAGGAGGCGGCGGAGATGAAGCTGTGCGTCTGCAGCGAGGCCTTGGTAATGCCCTGCAGCACCGGGAAGGCCTTGGCCGGGCGCTCGCCGGCAGCGAGGCGCTTCTCGTTCTCGGCGTCGAAGTCGATGCGGTCGACCTGCTCGCCGACGAGGAAGGTCGTGTCGCCCGGATCCGCGATCTCCACCTTCTGCAGCATCTGGCGGACGATCACCTCGATGTGCTTGTCGTTGATCTTCACGCCCTGCAGCCGGTAGACGTCCTGGATCTCGTTGACGAGGTAGTCGGCCAGCGCCTCGACCCCGAGCACCTTGAGGATGTCATGCGGCACCCGCGGGCCATCGACCAGCGGGTCGCCGATCCGGACATGGTCGCCCTCCTGGACGGACACGTGCTTGCCTTTCGGGATCAGGTATTCCCGCTCCTCGCCCGTCTCGTCGTTCTTCACCACGATCCGGCGCTTGGTCTTGTAGTCCTTGCCGAACTCCACCCGCCCCTCGATCTCGCTGATGATCGCATGGTCCTTGGGCCGGCGTGCCTCGAACAGCTCCGCCACACGCGGCAGACCGCCCGTGATGTCGCGCGTCTTCGAGCTCTCGCGCGGGATTCGCGCGAGCACATCGCCTGCATTCACCCGCGCCCCGTTGTCCACCGAGAGCACGGAATCGACCGACAGGAAATAGCGCGCCTCCGTGCCGTTCGGCAGCCGGACGACCTCGCCCTTCTCGTCGCGCAGCACGATGCGCGGGCGCAGATCGGCCCCCTTTGCCTGCTGCTTCCAGTCGACCACCACCTTGCTCGACAGCCCCGTTGCCTCATCGAGCCGCTCCACGACCGTCACGCCCTCGATGAGGTCGACATACTCGACGATTCCCGAACGCTCGGTGATCACCGGCAGGGTGTAGGGGTCCCACTCCGCGAGCTTCTGCCCGCGCGCGACCTGCGCGCCGTCGTCGGCGAGCAGGCGTGCGCCATAGGGGACGCGGTAGCGCGCCCGCTCGCGGCGCTGGTCGTCGAGCAGGAGGAGCTCGCAGTTTCGGCTCATCACCACCGGCGTGCCCTGGCTGTTTAGGACGACGTTTCGGTTCTTCACCGTCACGATGCCGTCAGAGGCCGCCTCGACCTGGCTCTGCTCGGCGCCGCGCTGGGCAGCGCCACCGATGTGGAAAGTGCGCATCGTCAGCTGCGTGCCGGGCTCGCCGATCGACTGCGCCGCGATCACGCCCACAGCCTCGCCGACATTGACCGGCGTGCCGCGGGCGAGATCGCGCCCATAGCACTTGGCGCAGATGCCGACCCTGGTTTCGCAGGTCAGCACCGAGCGTATGTAGACGCTGTCCACGCCTGCCTGCTCGATCGCATCGGCCTCCGCCTCGCCGATCAGCGCGTTGCGCGGCACGATCACCTCGCCGGTGATCGGGTTCTGCACGTCCCGAGCCGCCGTGCGGCCGAGGACCCGCTCAGCCAGCGAGGAAACGACCTCGCCGCCGTCGAGCACAGCGCGGACGGTGATGCCCTTCTCCGTGCCGCAGTCCTCCTCGATGACGATGCAGTCCTGCGCGACGTCGACGAGCCGCCGCGTGAGATAGCCGGAGTTGGCGGTCTTCAGCGCTGTGTCAGCGAGCCCCTTGCGGGCGCCGTGCGTCGAGTTGAAGTACTCGAGCACGGTCAGCCCCTCCTTGAAGTTCGAGATGATCGGCGTCTCGATGATCTCGCCCGAGGGCTTGGCCATCAGCCCCCGCATGCCGGCGAGCTGGCGCATCTGCGCCGGCGAGCCGCGCGCTCCGGAGTGGCTCATCATCCAGACGCTGTTGATCGGCCGGCCGGGCTCCTGGCGGCGGATCTCCTTCATCATCGCCTCCGCCACCTCCTCGGCGCAGCGCGTCCAGGCATCGACCACCTTGTTGTAGCGCTCGCCTTGGGTGATCAGGCCCTCCTGGTACTGGCTCTCGAACTCCTTCACCTCGGCAGCAGTCTTGGCGATCAGCGCCTGCTTCTCGGCCGGAATGATCAGGTCGTCCTTGCCGAAGCTGATGCCGGCGCGGGCGGCGTTGCGGAAGCCAAGCCCCATCAGCCGGTCGGCGAAGATCACCGTCTCCTTCTGGCCGCAGTGGCGGTAGACCGCGTCGATCACGTCCGAGATGGTGCGCTTCGTCAGCAGGCGGTTGACGAGGTCGTAGGGCAGGTTCGGGTGCTTCGGCAGCAGCGCGCCGATCATCATCCGCCCGGGCGTCGTCACCACCCGCGTGGTGACGGTGTTGCCGTCCTTGTCCACCGACTCGCGACGGGTGCGGATCTTCGAGTGCAGGGTGATCGCGCCCGCCTCGAGCGCGTGCTCGATCTCGCCCATGCCGGTGAAGGCCGGCGCCTCGCTGTCGGGCACTGCCCTGTACTCGGGCGTCTCCAGCGAGAGGTAGTAGAGGCCGAGCACGATGTCCTGGCTCGGCACGATGATCGGCTTGCCGTTGGCGGGCGAGAGGATGTTGTTCGTGCTCATCATCAGGACGCGCGCCTCGAGCTGCGCCTCGAGCGAGAGCGGCACGTGCACGGCCATCTGGTCGCCGTCGAAGTCGGCGTTGAAGGCGGTGCAGACGAGCGGGTGCAGCTGGATCGCCTTGCCCTCGATCAGCACCGGCTCGAAGGCCTGGATGCCGAGGCGGTGCAGCGTCGGCGCCCGGTTCAGCAACACGGGATGCTCGCGGATCACTTCCTCGAGGATGTCCCAAACCTCGGGCCGCTCCTTCTCCACCATCCGCTTGGCGGCCTTGATGGTGGTCGCGAGGTTGTACTTCTCGAGCTTGGAGTAGATGAACGGCTTGAACAGCTCGAGCGCCATCTTCTTCGGCAGGCCGCACTGGTGCAGCTTGAGCTCGGGGCCAACCACGATCACCGACCGGCCAGAGTAGTCGACCCGCTTGCCGAGCAGGTTCTGGCGGAACCGCCCCTGCTTGCCCTTCAGCATGTCGGAGAGCGACTTCAGCGGCCGCTTGTTCGCGCCCGTGATGGCGCGGCCGCGACGGCCGTTGTCGAACAGCGCATCGACGGCCTCCTGCAGCATGCGCTTCTCGTTGCGCACGATGATGTCGGGCGCGCGCAGCTCGATCAGCCGCTTCAGCCGGTTGTTGCGGTTGATCACCCGGCGGTAGAGGTCGTTGAGGTCGGAGGTCGCGAAGCGGCCCCCATCGAGCGGCACGAGGGGGCGCAGCTCCGGCGGGATCACCGGCACGACGTCGAGGATCATCCATTCGGGGCGCGTCCCGCTCTCGAGGAACGCCTCGATCAGCTTCAGACGCTTGACCAGCTTCTTGCGCTTGGCCTCAGACGTCGTCTCCTTGAGCTCGATTCGGAGCTTGGTCCTCTCCGCATCGAGGTCGAGCCCGGCGAGGATCTGCTTCAGCGCCTCGGCGCCGATGCCGACCGAGAACGCGTCCTCGCCGAACTCGTCGATCTTCGCCTGGTACTGCTCCTCGGTGATCAGCTGGTAGAGCTTGAGGTCCGTCAGCCCCGGCTCGAGCACCACGTAGTTCTCGAAATAGAGGATCTTTTCAACATCCTTCAGCGTCATGTCCATCATGAGGCCGATGCGCGAGGGCAACGACTTCGTGAACCAGATATGCGCCACCGGCGAGGCGAGCTCGATATGGCCCATGCGCTCGCGCCGCACCTTCGCGAGCGTGACCTCGACGCCGCACTTCTCGCAGATGATGCCGCGGAACTTCATCCGCTTGTACTTGCCGCAGAGGCACTCGTAGTCCTTGATCGGCCCGAAGATGCGGGCGCAGAACAGACCGTCGCGCTCGGGCTTGAAGGTACGGTAGTTGATCGTCTCCGGCTTCTTGATCTCGCCGTAGGACCAGGAGCGGATCTGCTCAGGGCTCGCGATCGAGATCCTGATCTGGTCGAAGGTGAGCGTGCCGGGCTGCGTGCCCAGGATCTTCATCAGCTCGTTCATCGTCTTCCTCGCCTCTGCCGGAGCGGAGGCGCGGCCCGCGTGGCCACGCCCCCTCCGAAGGGATCTCCGTTACGCTGCCGCAGCTCTCAGCTGCCGCGGCTCTCGAGCTCGACGTTGAGCCCGAGCGACTTGAGCTCCTTCACCAGCACGTTGAAGCTCTCGGGAATGCCTGCCTCGAACGTGTCCTGGTCACGAACGATGGCCTCGTAGACCTTGGTGCGCCCTGACACGTCGTCCGACTTCACCGTCAGCATCTCCTGCAGCGTATAGGCGGCGCCGTAGGCCTCGAGCGCCCACACCTCCATCTCGCCGAAGCGCTGGCCGCCGAACTGCGCCTTGCCGCCGAGCGGCTGCTGCGTCACCAGGCTGTAGGGCCCGATCGAACGGGCGTGGATCTTGTCGTCCACGAGGTGGTGCAGCTTCAGCATGTAGATGTAGCCGACGGTCACCTTGCGCTCGAACGGCTCGCCCGTGCGGCCGTCGATCAGCGTCACCTGGCCTGAGCGGTCGAGGCCCGCCTTCTCGAGCATCGCCTCGATGTCGTCCATGCGGGCGCCGTCGAACACGGGCGTGGCGATCGGAACGCCGGGGCGGAGGTTCTCGGCAAGCTCGGCGAGCTCGCCGCGGTCCATCCCGGCGATCATCCCGTTGTAGATGTCCTCGCCGTAGATGTCCTTGAGCTTCTCCTTGAGCGGCTCGAACTCTCCGGTCGCTCGCGCTGCGTCGAGCAATTCGCCGATCTGGCGTCCGAGCCCCGCACAGGCCCAGCCAAGATGCGTCTCGAGGATCTGCCCGACATTCATCCGCGACGGCACGCCCAAGGGGTTGAGCACGATGTCCACCGCCTCGCCGGTCTCGAGGAAGGGCATGTCCTCGACGGGCACGACGCGGCTGACCACACCCTTGTTGCCGTGCCGGCCGGCCATCTTGTCGCCGGGCTGGAGCTTCCGCTTCACCGCGACGAAGACCTTGACCATCTTCATCACGCCGGGGGGAAGCTCGTCGCCGCGCTGGAGCTTTTCCACCTTCGAGACGAACCGCGCCTCGAGCCGGCGGACAGCCTCGTCGAACTCGCGCTTCAGCTGCTCGATCTCGGCCATGGTGGCATCGTCTGCCACGGTGATGTTGCGCCAGGCGCCGCGCGGGATCTCGGCGAGCAGGGCTTCGGTGATCTCGGTGCCCGCCTTGATCCCCTTGTTGCCCGGGCCGGCCTTCTTGCCAAGCAGCCGCTCCCGCACCCGCCCGAGGAAGGACCGCTCCTGGATCGCCTTCTCGTCGTCGCGGTCCTTCGCGAGGCGCTCGATCTCCGCCCGCTCGATCGCGAGCGCGCGCTCGTCCTTGTCGACGCCGCGGCGGGAGAAGACCCGCACATCGACCACCGTGCCCGACACGCCGGGGGGGAGCCTGAGCGAGGTGTCACGCACGTCCGAGGCCTTCTCGCCGAAGATGGCGCGGAGGAGCTTCTCCTCAGGCGTCATCGGGCTCTCGCCCTTCGGCGTCACCTTGCCGACCAGTATGTCGCCGGGATGCACCTCGGCGCCGATATAGACGATCCCGGCCTCGTCGAGGTTCCTCAGCGCCTCCTCGCCGACATTCGGGATGTCGCGGGTGATCTCCTCCTGCCCGAGCTTGGTGTCGCGTGCCATCACCTCGAACTCCTCGATGTGGATCGAGGTGAACACGTCGTCGCGCACGATGCGCTCGGAGATCAGGATCGAGTCCTCGAAGTTGTAGCCGTTCCAAGGCATGAACGCGACGAGCACGTTGCGCCCGAGCGCGAGCTCGCCGAGCTGCGTCGAGGGCCCGTCGGCGATGATGTCGCCGGGCTCGACAGCGTCACCCACCTTCACGAGCGGGCGCTGGTTGATGCAGGTGCTCTGGTTCGAGCGCTGGAACTTGCGCAGCCGGTAGATGTCGACACCCTCGGTCGAACCGTCCTCGCGTGTCGCCCGCACGACGATCCGCGAACCGTCGATCTGGTCGACCACGCCTGCGCGGCGGGCGATGATCGAGGCGCCGCTGTCGCGCGCCACAGGAGCCTCCATGCCGGTGCCGACGAGCGGCGCCTCTGCCTGGATCAGCGGCACCGCCTGGCGCTGCATGTTCGAGCCCATCAGCGCCCGGTTGGCGTCGTCGTTCTCAAGGAACGGGATCAGCGCCGCCGCGACCGAAACGAGCTGTTTCGGCGAGACGTCGATCGCTGTCACCTGGTCGGCCGGCACAAGCGCATAGTCGCCGTTCTTGCGCACCGAGACGAGCTCGTCGGTCAGCCTGCCGTCGGGGCCGATGGTTGCATTCGCCTGCGCAATGACAAGCTTCTCCTCCTCCATCGCTGAGAGGTAGCGCGGCGGGCCGACCACCCTGCCGTCCTTCACCATTCGGTAGGGCGTCTCGATGAAGCCGTATTTGTTCACCTGCGCGTAGGTGGCGAGCGAGTTGATCAGGCCGATGTTCGGCCCTTCCGGCGTCTCGATCGGGCAGATGCGGCCGTAATGCGTCGGATGCACGTCACGCACCTCGAAGCCCGCACGCTCGCGCGTCAGCCCCCCCGGCCCGAGAGCGGAGAGACGGCGCTTGTGCGTCACCTCCGAGAGCGGGTTCGTCTGGTCCATGAACTGGCTGAGCTGCGAGGAACCGAAGAACTCGCGCACCGCCGCCGCCGCAGGCTTGGCGTTGATCAGGTCGTGCGGCATCACCGTGTCGATGTCGACCGAGCTCATGCGCTCGCGGATCGCCCGCTCCATGCGCAGAAGGCCCACGCGGTACTGGTTCTCCATCAGTTCGCCCACGGAACGGACGCGCCGGTTGCCAAGATTGTCGATGTCGTCGATCTGGCCGCGCCCGTCCTTCAGTTCGTGCAGCGTCTTCAGCACCGCAAGGATGTCGGCCTTGCGCAGCGTCCGCACCGTGTCGGGCACCTCCTCGTTGGAGAACCCGAGCCGCATGTTCATCTTGACGCGGCCGACGGCTGAGAGGTCGTACCGCTCGGGATCGAAGAACAGGCCCTTGAACAGCGCCTCCGCCGTCTCGGGCGTCGGCGGCTCGCCCGGGCGCATCACCCGGTAGATGTCGAGCAGAGCGTCGTCGCGGCTCTGGTTGCGGTCGATCGCGAGCGTGTTGCGCAGCCACGGCCCGGTGTTCTGGTCGATCGCGAGGGTGGCGAGCGTCTCCGCGCCTGCGTCCTCGATGGCGGCGAGCTTCGGTTCGGTGATCTCCTCGCCGGCCTCGAGATAGATCTCGCCGGTCTCGAGGTTGACCACGTCCTCTGCGGCGAACCGGCCGATGAGGTCGGCACGGCCGACCAGCACCTCGGTGGTGCCGCCCTCCCTGATCTTGCGGGCCGTGCGGGTGTTCAGCTTGGTTCCGGCCTCCGCCACCACCTTCCCGGTCGCGGCATCGATCAGCGCCTCGGCGAGCTTCACCCCCTTGAAGGCCTCCGGGTCGAAGGGGCGCGACCAGCCTTTCGGCCCGCGCGTGAATATGACCCGGTCATAGACCACCGCGAGGATCTCCTCGGCGTCCATGCCGCGGACTTCGCCGGGCTCCAGCGTCTCCCCCTTCGCCTCGCGGGCGGTGCGCCGCGCCTCGGTCGCGGCGCTCTCGAGCGCGTAGAGCAGCGTCGTCACCGGCAGCTTGCGGCGGCGATCGATGCGCACGTAGATGAGGTCCTTGGCGTCGAACTCGAAGTCGAGCCACGAGCCCCGGTACGGGATGATTCGGGCGGCGAAGAGGTACTTGCCGGAAGAGTGCGTCTTGCCCCTGTCATGGTCGAAGAACACGCCAGGGGAACGATGCATCTGCGAGACAATAACGCGCTCAGTGCCGTTGATGATGAAGGTGCCGTTGTCCGTCATGAGCGGCATGTCGCCCATGTAGACGTCCTGCTCCTTGATGTCGCGGATCGAGCGCGCGCCGGTATCCTCGTCGACGTCCCAGACGATCAGCCGCAGCCGCACCTTCAGAGGTGCGGCGTAGGTGAGCCCCCGCTGGATGCACTCCTCGACGTCGTATTTCGGCTCCTCGAGCTCGTACTGCACGAACTCGAGGCGGCCGCGGCCGGCGAAGTCGTCGATCGGAAAGACGCTCTTGAACACCTCCTGCAGGCCGGTATGGGTGCGCGCATCGGGCGCGGTGTGCATCTGCAGGAACGCCTCGTAGGAGGCGCGCTGCACTGCGATGAGGTTCGGCATCGGCGCGACCTCGGGAATGCGCCCGAAGCTCTTGCGGATACGCTTGCGGCCTGTGAACGAGCCCGTCATCGAGAACCCCCCGCGTCAGCCCTGGAAGGAAGACCCTTTCCGGCCAGAAACCCCGCTGCCGGTTGCGCAAAAGCCGACGGCCGGGCGGAGAAGGGTCGTCCCCGCCCGGTCGCCTTCCGCGGCCGAAGCCGCGCGTCGGTTAGAGCGCGCCGAAATCACTTGATCTCGACGGTCGCCCCCGCATCCTCGAGAAGCTTCTTGATCTTCTCTGCCTCTTCCTTGCTCACGCCCGACTTGAGCTCCTTCGGCGCGCCCTCCACGAGATCCTTCGCCTCCTTCAGCCCAAGCCCCGTCACGGTGCGGACCTCCTTGATCACGTTGATCTTCTTGTCTCCCGCCTTGGCGAGGATCACCGTGAACTCGGTCTGCGCCTCGGCAGCCGGGGCTGTCGCGCCGCCTGCCGCAGCCGGAGCGCCCGCCACCGCCGCCACCGCCACCGGTGCGGCCGCCGACACGCCCCACTTCTCCTCGAGCATCTTCGCAAGCTCGGCAGCCTCGAGCACGGTCAGGTTGGAGAGCTCGTCGACGAGCTTCGCAAGATCAGCCATCGGTCTTCGTCCTTCACAGCTGGGCCCCGGAACGTTCCGCGGGCCATTGGTTCCTGTCTCTGCGTCCGCCCGGCCGAGATCGCCCAGGCGGCCTGGGTCACTCGTTCACGCTGCCTCGCCCTTCTTCGCATAGGCAGAAAGCACCCGCGCCACCTGCCCCGCCGGGGCCTGCAGCACGCCGGCCAGACGCGTCGCCGGGCTGACCAGGAGGCCGACGAGCTTGGCCCGCAGCGCCTCGATCGAGGGCAGTTCGGCAAGCGCCTTGATGCCCTCGGCGTTCAGCGTCTGCGGCCCGAGCGCGCCGCCCACGATCACCAGCTTCTCGTTGGTCTTGGCGAACTCGACGGTCGTCTTCGCCGCGGCCACGGGGTCCTTGGCCCAGACAAGGGCGGTCGGCCCCTCGAGCAGCGGCGCAAGACTGTCGAACCGGGTGCCCCGAAGGGCGAGACGGGCAAGGCGGTTCTTCGCCACCTTATAGGTCGCCCCCGCATCCCTCATCCGCCGGCGCAGCTCTGACACCTCCGCCACAGTCAGCCCGCCATTGCGGGTGACGACGACGATCGACGTCTCGGCGAACACCGAGGCGAGAGAGGCAACGGCTTCCCTCTTCTCGATACGGTCCACGTCCCGTCTCCATCACTGCGGCCGCCCGGACATGCCCCAATGGCACACCGGCCGGGCCGCGTTCCCATGGACCACCACCCCGGCTGGACAAGGCCAGCCGGGCCGGCGGCCCGGTTCGCCTGTCCAGACGCAGAAGACCAGGAACCGGAAAATGCGCCACCGTCCAGCCGCGCGGCCGGCCGATGGCGCCCGGAACCCGTTCTCCCTGTCTACCGCCTGCGGGGCCTGCCCCTTCAAGCCTGCCCCTCACGGGGCGCGGCACATGCGGTCTCGGACAGGTTCGGGGCGCGGCAGTACCCCGCCGCCCCCTTCGCTTGCCGCTCGCGCCCGCAGGCGCAGGCGGCAACCACTCGGCCGCGCAGCGTCTTCGCCCGCGCAGCAAACCCTTCGCCTCAGCCCGAGAGCGACGCGACGTCCACCTTCACGCCCGGGCCCATGGTCGAGGAGAGCGACACCTTCCTCACATAGGTGCCCTTTGCCCCTGCCGGCTTGGCACGCTGGATCGCCTCGATGAAGGCGCGGGCGTTCTCGAGGATCTTCTCTTCCGGGAATGACGCCTTGCCTATCCCGGCATGGACGATCCCAGCCTTCTCGGCCCGGAACTCGACCTGGCCTGACTTCGCCGCCTGCACCGCTCCCTTCACGTCCATCGTCACCGTGCCGAGCTTCGGGTTGGGCATCAGCCCGCGCGGGCCGAGCACCTTACCGAGCCGGCCAACGAGGGCCATCATGTCGGGCGTGGCGATGCAGCGGTCGAACTCGATCTTGCCGCTCTGGACCGTCTCGGCGAGGTCCTCGGCGCCGACAATGTCCGCCCCGGCCGCCCTCGCCTCCTCCGCCTTGGCGCCCTTGGCAAAGACCGCCACGCGCAGCGTCTTGCCGGTGCCGTTGGGGAGGCTCAGCATGCCGCGTACCGCTTGGTCTGCGTGGCGCGGGTCGATCCCGAGATTCATCGAGATCTCTATCGTCTCATCGAACTTGGCCTTAGCCCCAGCCTTGGCGATGCGCACCGCCTCTGGCAGCGGATAGGCCTTCGTCGGATCGAAACTCTGGTAGATCGCCCGCAGACGCTTGCTGCGCGGCCGAGATGCCTCGCTCGCTGCAGCCATCGCTCAGCCCTCCACCACGTCGAGGCCCATCGAGCGGGCAGAGCCGGCGAGCATTCGGATCGCCGCCTCCTCGTCGTAGCAGTTCATGTCCTTCATCTTGATCCTGGCGATCT
>Ga0308411_10002587_pt1 | contig 12209 bp, 12 predicted proteins | sample HotsprottomLayer_2_FD_203530 | JGI IMG/M metagenome (GOLD analysis project Ga0308411, IMG submission 203530) | Hot spring phototrophic mat microbial communities from Octopus Spring, Yellowstone National Park, Wyoming, United States -... | ecosystem: Environmental > Aquatic > Thermal springs >... | reverse complement strand
CGCAGCTGCCTTCGGGCGCCGATGGGGTGGCCAGCCAAGTTTGCTTGCGGGGCCGGCCACGGTTCGATCCTCTGGCAGAGCGCGTTCAAGCGAGTTGCAAATAGCATCGATTCGTATTAACTTTTTTCGTTGATTCGGATTCCGGATCAACGTCGCGGATCGCCAGCCATCGCCCGCCAAACCCGCCCAGAGTGAGCCTTGCCGACAACGTCGGCGCAGGCATGTGGACGTTCGAGGTGAGTGGTGATGCGTCGAGAGCGGCTTTGCCGACTGAGTCTTGCCCATGGGGTCGTTCGGTATGCGCAACGCACCGGGTGGCGCCCAGTTGAAGGCCTGAAGGTCAGCTTCTCCTGTGGGTTCAGGCGCAGTCCGGCGCGTCAGGCCGCCAAAGCTGTGGCCTGCACGCTCGCTCTGGCTTTGTCGGCGCCCGCCTCGACTGCGCCGCTTGGTGTCGGCGCTCATCCCGTGCGGGAACTGCAGGCCCCCGCGAGCAACGGTGTCGAGGTCTGGCACCTGCGCCAGGGCGACGCACTGCACACCAGCCTGGAGCAGTGGGCCCGCAGCAGCGGGTGGCAACTGCATTGGCGGGTGCCGGTGTCCTGGAAGGTCGCCGCTGACACATCGTTTCAGGGAGACTTCCCTTCTGCACTGAGCGAGGTCATCGAGACGCTGTTCGACGAAGGCAAGCCCGTGCGCCTGGCCATCTGGCCCCGCAGCCGTTATGCCGAGGTTCAGCACCGTGACGCCCGCTGAGGCGCTGAATGCGGCCGCCAGGCCTGCGGCGCTGGGTCTGTTGCTGCTGAGCCTGGCGGGCTGCGCCCAGTTCGACCGCCTGAAGTCCAAGGTGGATGCCGGTCAGCAGCGGGTCGATGCCCTGCAGAACGAACTGCAGACCTCCGCTCGCATGCGCCCGGTGATCGTCCACGAACGACCCAGGCTTGCAGGCGAATCGATCGACCTGCAGCCGGCCCCGGCGCGGCCGGCGGTGCTGGAGCAGCGCGTGGCGTTTGTGTCGGCGGGTCTGGGTCTGGAGCGTTTGCTGTCGCTGCTGTCGCAAGAAACCGGCCTGGCGATTCGCCTGGTGGACACCGCGGCAGCGTCCTCGGCGCGGCAGACCGCCGGGACCGCGCTGCGCTTCGAGGGCCCTCTGCACGAGCTGCTGGACCAGCTGGCGCGCGACCACGGACTGCACTGGCGCCTGGACGCCGCCCGCGGGCAGGTGTCCCTGCTGCGCTTCGAGACGCGGCACTTTCCGCTGGCCCTGCCCGCCGGCGCACGCACGGTGCAGGCAGGCATCGCCGGCGGCTCGATCGGCAGCGGCGCAGCCGCCGGCGGCGGCACTGGCAGCATCGGCGTCACCCTCGGCGAACTCCAGGTCAATCCGTATGCCGCGGTGACGCGGGTGCTGGCGTCGATGCTGCTGGAAGAAGGTCAGCAGGTCGAGGTTCTCGGTGCCTCGGGCGGCAACGCATCGCCGACGCCCGGCGTCGGCAACGCGGCGTCGCTGACGCCAGCACTGACGGCCGTGTCCAGCAGCCCCGGGGCTGCCGGCGCCGCGTCCGGCAACCTCCTCGCGAACGCGCGCGAGCCACTGCAGGCGCTGGGGGGCCGCGTCGTCGTCTCGCCCGAGCTCGGCACGGTCAGCGTGACGGCCACGCCGCCGACGCTGGACCGCATCCAGACCTACCTGAAGGACATCAACGCCCGGCTGACCCGCAACCTGAGCATCGACGTGCGCATCTACGACCTCACGTTGTCGGAGGAAGCGGGCGCGTCGTTCTCGATGGACCTGCTGTACCGGCGCATGAACGGCGTGGGGCTGTCGCTGGTCGGCGGCAGCAACCCGCCCTTGCAGGGCGGAACCCCGGGCCAGCTGCTGTTCGAGGTGGCCAACCCGAGCTCGCGCTTCAGCGGCTCGACGCTGCTGCTGCGCGCGCTCTCCAGCTTCGGGCGGGTCAGCGTCGCCACTTCGGGGCAGGTGCTGGCGCTCAACGGCCAGCCGGCGCCCTTGCAGGTGGCTGACCAGATCACCTACCTCGCCTCCAGCAGCGTCACGCGCAGTGGCGATCTGGGGCAGCTGGCGACGACCACGCTGACGCCAGGCACGGTGGTGGTCGGGCTGACGGCCAATTTCCTGCCGCAGATCCTCGACGACAACCGCATCCTGCTGCAGTACCAGCTCACGGTGTCGTCGCTGCGCTCGCTGAACACCGTCAGCAGCGGCACGTCGGTGATCCAGACGCCCAACGTGTTCACGCAGTCGGTGCAGCAGCAGGCCCTGCTGCGCGACGGCCAGTCGGTCGTGCTCTTCGGCTACGAGGATGAGCGCGCCGGAACCGACACGAGTCTGGGCCTGGCCAATGCCGGACGCACGGCCCAGGGCAGCCGCACGGTGCGTGTGATCCAGCTGCAGGTCTTTGGCGGGGGCGGCGATGCCTGAGGGCCGCACTTTGCAACGATCCCGCCCGTTCGGCCTGCTGCTGGCCGCCGCCCTGGCGTTGGGTGCCGCGTCCGCCGCGCGGGCCCAGACCGGTGCCTGGCTGGAAGAGATGTCGCGACTGGAAGCGCAGATCCAGCTTCAGCAACGCCGCAGCGAGCTCCAACGCCTGTTGCGGGAAGAGGCGCAGCGGCAGGAGGTCGCGCTGCCCGCGGTGCTGGCGGTGATGGCCGGGCGCAACGGCTGGCGGGCCTTGCTTCGGCATGCCGATGGACGGGAGTCGCTGCTGCAGGCCGGCGACGAATGGGCACCCGGCGAGACCGTCACGCGCATCGACGCTGCGGGGGTCGTGGTGACGATAGGCGGCCCGCGGGCCCGCCGGGAGACCCGGCTGGCCTTTGCTGCCCCCGCCTTGGCCCCGACGACAGCGGCCCCGGCCGCGTCCGCGCCCACCGGCGGTACCGCCGGTTCGCCGACGCCCACCCTGACAGGGGCCACGCGGTGAAGCCTGCATCGCGCCGCATGCTGCGCCCATGCGCGCGCCTGAGCAACCCGCGCCGGAGGAACCGGCCGTGACCACGCGGTTGCTGTCGCTGCCTGCGGGGCAAACCGTGCTGGCCGGCATGCAGTGGCGATTCGTCGGCGACGCGACCGAACGCCGCGACTGGCTGCGCGACCGCGGGCCTGGGCTGGTGCTGCGTCGCCCGCTGCCCGACGGCGAGCTGCTCGGGTGGGCGCCGCAGCGAGCGGGCGCCGCGGCGTATGCCGGCGCGCTGGTGCTGGGCCTGGCGCAACCCGACGCGGTCTTCTGGGTTCCGCTGCCCGGCGGGGGCAGCGAGCCGCCGGTGATTTGGTTCTGCGCCCTGCGTGAGGGTCTGCCGCTGCCGGGGATGGACCGCGTGTGCAGTCCCGAGCAGGCGCAACAGCTGCTGTCCGAGGTCGCCAGCTTCAGCCCGGACCTGGCGCTGTACGGCCCCTTGGCCGGGGCGGTGAGCGACTGGCCCGCCGCGCTGTCTGGCCTGCCCGTCGCGCTGCCGCCGGCCCTGCGGCCCACGTCCACGAAGCACCTCGGCGTGCTGCATGCAGCGGTCCCGGCCCTGGTTCTGCTGGTCGCCGCAGGCTGGCTGCTGTGGCCGCAACCGGCCGACCCGGTGGCCGCTGCCGCCGCGGCGCCAACCCTCACCGCGCCGCCCCAGCCCGCTGCCGCGCCGCCGGCCCCGCAGGACGATGGCGGCGAACGCCTGGCGCAGTGGCTGGCGGCGCAGCCGCTGCTGGCCGATGCGGCCCCGCAGTGGCTGCAGACGCTGCGCGGCCTGCCCCTGGTCGTCCAGGGCTGGCGTCTGCGCCAGCTGCGCTGCGACGCCGATGCTTGCGAGCTGGTCTGGGAGGCGGGCGAGGACCGCAGCGGCTGGCAACGCCTGCCCGGCGAAGCGCTGAGCTCTCCGCCGGCCGGCGACCGCGCGGTCACGCGCTGGCCCCTGCAGACCGCAGCGTCGAGGACCAGCAGCCCCTTGACCCTGGCCGAGTGGAGTGCCGAGCGCGACGCGCTGCAACAGACGCTGGCCCGCGCCAGGCTGCGCCTGCAGCAGGGCTCGGAGCCCCAGAGCCTGGGCACCGAGCTGGCCGCCCTGCCGGCCCGGCTGGCGCCCCTGCGCGCCAGCGCCGACGGCTGGGTCGCCGCGCAGCACCTGCTGGACGTGTTGAGCGGACAAGCCCTGGTGCAACCGCGCATGACGCTGGACGTGCGCGACCCCTCTCTGAGCCTGCGTGTGGAGGCCTTTCATGTTGTCGCCCAGCGCTGAGCATCCCGCCCTGGCCGCCACGCTGGATGCGCTGCCGGCGGGCGACCTGCTAGCGCTCAACCTGCCGGCAGCCTTGGCCGGGCGTTTCGCCGTGTTCCACGACCGCGCCGCAAGCCAGTGCACCGTGCTCGTGCCGCGGGATCTGATAGGCAGCCGCAGCATGTACGCGCTGCGCCAGCAGTTGCTCGACGCCGACCTGCCGGCGCCGCACTTCGTGCCCGCCACCCCGGAACTGATCCAGCTCGTCACCGCGCGCCAGGGTCGCGATCGCGCGGGCCGGGGCGACAGGCAGGAAAGCGCCAGCGAGCAGCTGGCGCGCGAGCTGATCGATGCCGCGCTGGCCGCGCGCGCATCGGACCTGCACATCGAGACCCGCGGCGACCATGCCACGGTCCACTTCCGCATCGACGGGCGGCGGCGGCTGCACCGCCATATCGGCCGCGAAGCGGCGCATGCCCTGGGCGTGGTGCTCTACGCGGTGCAGGCCGACGCCGGTTCCAAGGACGTCATCTGGGACCCACAGCAGGTGCTGGACGGTGTGATCGAACACCGCAGCGACGACGGCGCCGCGGTGCAGCTGCGCTTCTCGTCGGCGCCCATCTTCCCGAGCGGCAACTTCCACATCGTGCTGCGGCTGCTGCGGCTGGACAGTGGCGCGCCCAGCCTGCCGGAGCTGGGCTACACGTCACGTCAGCTGGACGAGTTGCAGGCCCTGACCTCGGGACTGTCCGGCCTGGTGCTGATGTGCGGTCCGACCAACTCCGGCAAGAGCACCACGCTGCAGGCCATGTTGCGCAGCCTGCACGCGGCGCACGGCGACGGCATCAAGATACTGACGGTCGAAGACCCGGTGGAATACCTGGTGCCGGGGGCCTGCCAGATCAGCGTGGCGCGACGGCGCGGCAGCAGCGTCAGCCCTTTCGCGGCGGCCCTGCGCGGGCTGCTGCGGCAAGACCCCGACGTGGTGATGATCGGCGAGGTGCGCGACCGCGAGTCGGCCGAGGTGGCGCGCGACCTGGTGCTTTCAGGGCGCAAGGTGCTGACGACGCTGCACACCTACTCCGCGCCCTGGGCCTTCGTGCGCCTGCGCGAACTGGGCCTGCCGCTGGAGCTGCTGACCATGCCGGGCTTCGTCAGCGGCATCGTCTACCAGCGCCTGGTGCCGCGCCTGTGCGCGCACTGCGCCGTGCCCCTGGGCAGCGCGACCTACGGCGCGCTCGCCGGCGGCCTGCGGCGGCGCCTGCACCGCGCGCTGGCCGGCCAGCTCGACCACGTGCGGCTTCGCGGCCCGGGTTGCCCGCACTGCGGGGGACAGGGCGTGACGGGCCGGGTCGTCTGCGCCGAGATGCTGCTGCCGGACCCGATGCTGCTGGAGCTGCTGGCGCAGCAGCGCCACACCCAGGTCATGAGCCACTGGCGCGAGCGCGAGGCGCAGCACGAGGGCTTGCCCACGGCGCTGGCCCATGCGCTGGCCCGGCTGGTGCAGGGCGAGGTGGACCCACGGGACGTCGAGTCGCAGGTCGGCCTGCTGGATGCGGAGCTGCCGTCATGACGGTCTGGAGCTGGGCTTCGATCGACCTGCCCCGCCAGGCGGGGGCCACCTGGCGCGCGCTGCGCGAGCGCGCGGCCGCAGCCTGGATGTCGTGGCGCCGCACGGCCGAGGTTCGGGTCGATGCCTACGAGCTGCTGGCCGGGTTCACCAATGACGGCCTGCCCTCCTTCGAGGCTCTGCAGGCCCTGGACCGCCATTACGCGCGTGCCGGGCATCCCATGCACCGCGTGACGCGCGAGTGGCTGGCGCGCATGCGCGGCGCGCGGGGACTGGCGCTGCCGCTGGGCCGCGCCGCGCAGGGGCTGGTGCCCGCCATCGAATCCGTGGCCCTGGCCAGCGGCGAGGATGCCGGCGACATCGCCGCCGGCCTGCGACGCGCCGCAAGCATCGCACGTGCGCAACAGCGCCTGGGTGCGGCTCTTCAGGCGCAGTTGGCCTACCCGCTGTTCCTGCTGGCGCTGCTGGGCGCGCTGCTCGTCGGCCTGGGAACCCACGTGGTGCCGGTGCTGGAAGAGATCGCGCCAGCCGGAAGCTGGCCGCCTTCGGCGCAGGCGATGGCGGCGCTGGGGCGAGCCACGCCGTGGCTCGTCCCTGCACTGGGGCTGCTCGCGTGTGCCCTGGCTGTGGCCTACGGCCGGTCGCGCGACCGCTGGACCGGGCGCTGGCGCGACCGCGCCGACCGCTGGCTGTTCCCGTACACCCTGCACCGCCGGCTCTCGGCGGCGCTGCTGCTGTCGTCGCTGGCCTCGTTGCTGGCCATCGGTGTGCCGTTCGCCAAGGCCTTGCAGGGCCTGAGCGAAGCGGGTGGCCCGTGGCAGCGCTGGCAGCTGCAGCGCATCGCGCAACGCCTGCGACGCGGCGAGGGCGAAGGTGAAGCCCTGGCCGGGCCGCTGCTGGACCCGGAGCTGCGCTGGCAGGTCGCCCTGTACGGAAGGATGACGCGTTTCGCCCAGGCACTGGAGAACTTTGCAGAGCGCTCGATGGCGTACACGCTGGCACGCGTCAGCGCTGCCTTTGCCGTCATCCGCACCCTGCTGCTGCTGACCGTGGCTGCCGCGATCTTCTGGGTTTACAGCGCCTTCGTCGCCCTGACGCTGCTGGCGCGCAGCGGCGTCTGAGCCCGGCCGCGAATGCCCGCAAGGATGCATCACCGCATGTTCCCCGCCCTTCAATCCACGTCCGCAAGGAAAACCGCCATGAGGAAAACCGTCATGAAAGACATCCACACCGGCCGCCCGCTCGCCCGTCCCATGCCCCGCCAGCGCGGCGTCACGCTGACCGAAACCCTGCTCGTCCTGGGCGTGGCCGCGCTGCTGGCCGCCGTCGCCTACCGTGCCTTCGGTACGGCACGTGCCGATGCCCGTCTGCAGGACCTGTCCTCGGGAACCATTGCGCTGGTCAACAAGGTGTCGTTGGTCTTTGGTGGCAGTGCGGACTACAGCGCGTTGACGCCCGAGAATCTTGTCAAGGCCGGCGCACTGCCCAGCCAGTTCCGCGCCGAAGGCTCGGGCCCGAGCACCGGCCTGAGGGATCTGTTCGGCAACCCCTTCGTCGTCAATGGCGCCCAGGGCAGTTGGTCGTTCCATTTCACCAACCTGACCCGCGAGGCTTGCTCGACGCTCGCGCCGCAGCTCGCTGCCGTGGCCTACGCCATAAGGGCCGGCACCGAAGCCGCGGCCGCCAACGGTGTCGTCGGCACCACGGGCGTCGAGGTCAAGGCGGCAGGCGGTACGGTCAATACCGCCAACCTGCTGACCGGTTGCAGCCAGAGCAACCCCAGGTTGGCGGTCGAGATCCGTTCCTGAGCACAACGGAGATCAAGCCGTGCTGCAGCAATGGTCCGACCTCTGGCTGTGCGAGCCGGCGCTGCGCGACAGCGTGCTGTTCCCCGGACCATCGCCCCTGCCCGAGGAGGCGGTGGACGATGCGCACGCGCTGCTGGAGCTGACACGCCGCTCGGCCGAGGATGACTTCGTGCTCGATTTCCAGGGCCGGCGCTGGCGTGTGCGGCATGACCGCTTGAGCCTGGGCGGACCCTGGTGGCGGCTGCGGCAGCTGCCGACCGTGGCCCCGACCCTCGACAGCCTGCCCTCACCGTTGCCGGCCGCCGTGGTCCAGGCCTTGATGGCGCCCGGCTTGCGCAGTGGAGGCCTGGTGCTGATCACCGGCGCCGCAGGGGCCGGCAAGACGACCACGGCGTCGGCCGTGCTGGCCAGCCGCCTGCGCGCCTTCGGTGGCGCGGCCTGCACGATCGAGGACCCGCCGGAGATGCCCCTGGCTGGCTGGCACGGCCCCGGCTGGTGCAGTCAGGCGGCAGTGGCCGGGGAGCGGCCCGAAGACTGGACCGAGGCCTTTCGCTGCGCGCTGCGCTCGCAGCCGGTTGCCACCCCGGCGATGCTGCTGGTGGGTGAACTGCGTCTGGCCGAAGCGGCGCGCATGTCGCTGCGCGCGGCCAGCAACGGCTTTCTGGTACTGACCACCGCCTTCGGCAGCGACCTGCCCTCGGCGCTGCAGGCCCTGGCGCGCCTGGCGGGCGATGCGGGCGACACCCTCCTGGCCTCGCTGCTGCGGGTGGCGATCTTTCAGCGGCTCGAACACGGACGCTTGAGTGCACGGATGCTGGTGTCCACCGGGCCGGCCACACCGCTGGCCGCGCGCATCCGCGCCGGGCAGTGGTCGCACCTGGCCAGCGACCTGATGGTGCAGGCCGCCACCACGCAGGCCCCATCCAAGCCCGCGGAGCTGTCCGGATGATGGCGGCCGTCTCGATCGTGCTGCTGGCCGCGTTGCTGGCCCTAGGCAGCTGGCTGGGCGCCGACGGGAAGACGGGTGCCCCCGCGCAACGCGCAGCCCAACTCGAACTGGACCGCTTGGCGGCATTTGCTTACGCCACACGCAGTTTTGTCGACACCCATCCGGGCTTTGACGGCCGTGTCAGCTGGCAGGGTGGCGCTGGCCGCACGGCCTTGCTCGGGCAGCAGACCACGCCGCCCGCCTGGCAGCCCGGCGCGATGCCGACGGACTGGGAGGCCGTCGTCGCGGCGGGCAGCTTCACGCTGTGCGCACCCTTGTCGCCCGCCGCACTGCGCCTGATGCTGCAGCGCATGCCCGTGGCAGCTGGATCGGTGGCACACGAAGGTCGCCAGTACATCGTCGTCGACGAACCCGCAGCGCGCGCGGCGCAGGCCGCCCGCTGCGCCGGGGGATGAATATGCAAACCCGACCTCGCTCGCGCCAGCGCGGACTCAGCCTGCTGGAAGCGCTGCTGACCACGGCGCTGCTGCTGGCGATGCTGGGCGGCGTTGCGCGGCTGCTGAGCGACGCGCGCGACAGCCTGCACGCTGCACGCGCCGCCGAGCGCCTGCAGTCTTTCCAGACGGCGGCGGCCGAGTACCTGCTGGCGCATCGCGAGCCCATCCTCGACGCGATGACGACCGGCAACGACGGCGGCCAGTGGTGCCGCATGGACCTGCTGCCCGACGGCAGCGGCGGCACGGCCAGCTTCGACACCACGCGTCGCACCTGCCGCATCGATGCCACGCTGCTCAAGGCGAGGGGGCTGCTGCCGCCCGGGCATCCCAGCACCACCGTCCAGGGCGAGACGCTGGTGGCCATCTTCCGCCGTGTCGTGCAAGGCAGCGAACTGACGGGGCACGTGGAGATGCTGATGCTGGCCACGCACGCCGACACGGCGGCACACGTGCCCGACGACCGGCGCTACCTGCGCAGCGTGGCCGCGTCCGAGCGCCTGGGCGCGAGCGGCGGCTGGGTGCCCGACCGCGACCGCGGCACCTGTCGCGCTGTCGGTGCCAGCAGCACCTACGAGGTCTGCGGGCCTGGGTGGAAGCTGGACCTGCGCGACTTCCTGACCGCCGAGGAAATCGCGAGCTTCCGCACGCTGTTGCCCCAATGAGCGCGAACACCACGTACCTGCAGGACTTCACCATGAAGAAGGCATCGATGTGCGACCGGCTGAACAAGCGCTGGAAGCAGCGCCTGAGCGCCAGCGCATCGCAGACGTACCTCGCCGTCGACCTGACTGCCCCGGCCCTGGCACTCGCCCTGCTGGCCATGGCGACGGCGGCCGATGCGCGGCCCATCGTCGTGGTGCCCGGGGGCAACGCCGGCTACCTCTACTTCCCCGCTGGCGGAGGCGGCTCGCAGGCCAACCGGCAGCAGGTGTTCGTCATCAAGGAAGGCGGCTTCACCGGCTACACGCTGACCAGCGATCCGGCCGGCATCGCCTGCGACCAGAGTTGCCCCAACGCCGACGGGCAGGTGAACACCGGCCTGGTCAAGATCCGCCTGCTCGGGCAGTGGGGCGTGGCCGGCGTCAACATCCCGATGGTCGGTGACTTCACCGGTGCCTGCACGGCCACGGGCACATCGGAATGCACCTTCGCCTTGACCGCGACCGCGCCGGCAACGGTGCGCGTGCGGGTGGAGGAGACACCGCCGCCGGGATTCACGATGAAACTGCCCACCGGCGGCGACGTGCGCTACGCCGGTTTCGTCAACGGCAAGCACATGGTCGCGGCACACACCGCGCTGGTCACCAAGCGCTGGCTGAGCTCGCAGACCTACATCGCTGCGGCGAACAATTTCAACGACGGCGCGGCCAACACCGCCGTGCTGGTCGCCCATCCCAGCGGCAGCGCCGATGCCGCCAGGCACTGCGCCGACCTCAACAGCGACACCCTGGGCGGCGGCTGGTACCTGCCGGCGCACAACGAACTGGCGTTGCTGGTCTCCTGGCCCAACGCAGCGCTGTTGTCCATGGGATTGAGCGAACGCACCTGGGCTTCGACCGACAAGGAAAGTGAAAAGGCCTACGCCTTCGAATTCAAGCCCAGCGAAAACAAGAAGCAGATGAAGGACGCCAAGAAGACCGATTCCTACAGCACGCTGTGCATGAAACCTTACAACCCCTGACCCCTGCCCGAGCAACCTGGGCCGCCTGCCCCGGTGGCCCGCCCCACCCTGAAAGGAGTACGTCATGAGCAAGCTCAAGGCCGGTACGCTGCGCGACTGGCATTTGTGGATCGGCCTGATCGCCGCGGTGCCGTTGGTGATCATTGCGGTGTCGACGGTGTTTCTCGTCCACAAGGACGCACTGAACTTCAGAATCCCCACCGCCTTCGGCGTGCTGGATGGCAAGCAGGAGAAACACAAGGACGGCGCCAAGACAATCACTGGCAAGGACAGTGTGCGGGCCTTCACGGCGCAAGGCGAACTGCTGCGCTGGGTGGGCGGCAAGGGTGGGTTGTGGCAGCTCGACGGCGATGCCGCGCCGCGCCGCCTGATCGCTGCCGAGGTGCGCGACTTCCAGCCGGTGGACGGCGCGGTGATCGCCGCCGCCAAAGACGGGCTGTGGCGCGTGGCCGCAGACGGCAGCGAGGCCCGGCGCGTGGCCGAGGGTTCCTTTCGGCAGGTGTCGGGCCTGGGACAGCGCGTGGTCGCCGTGGGAGACGGCGTGCTGACCAGCGACGACGGCGGGCTGAACTGGAAGACCCTGGATACCGGAATGCCGGGTGCGCCGGCGGCGGCACGTCAGCCTGACAAGCCCGCCAAAGCAGACAAGCCGGAAAGCGCCGACAAAGCCCACAAGGCGGAGAAGCACGAGAAGGCCGAGAAGGCCGAGAAGGCCGAGAGGATCGCCAAAGCAGACAGGCCGGAAAAGGCCGACAAAGCCTACAAGGCGGACAAGGGTGGGAAGGCCGAGAAGGCCGAGAAGGCCGAGAAGGCCCACGAAGCGCCCACCGCCATCCGCGCCGCCGCGCTGGCCGATGACGGACAGATCTGGCTGGCGCATCGTGACGGCGGCCTGTCGCGCGGACAGGCCGGGCGCTTCACACCGGTCGCTTCGTCCGCAGAGACAAAGGCGCTGGATCTGCAAGCCGTCGAGGGCGGCGTGGTTGCAGCCACCGACAAGGGCCTGAGGTTCATCAACGTCCAGGGCGAGAACAAGGCCTTGCTGCCCGGCGCCGAACGCGTCGAGACCGTGGTCGGCACTGGCGACACCCTGTTCGCTGCGGGCAAGGCAGGTGCCTGGACCGGCGACGCGGCCGGAATGAAGTGGGCGGCGTTCACGATGCCGGCGGCAGCGATGGAGCGGCTGGCCTCTGCCGGCATGGGCGAGTACAACGCGATGAAGGACCGGAAGCTCGAGCAAGGCGGTGTGGAGGTCAAGAAGATCATGAAGAGCCTGCACACCGGCAAGTTCCTGGGCCCGCTGGACTGGCTGTGGGCCGACCTGATCGCACTGAGCCTGCTGCTGTTCGCTGGCTCCGGCGTCTGGCTGTGGTGGCGTGCGCGTCGGCGCGCGCTGGCCCAGGCAGAGTCCGTGGCCTGAACCACGGGCCGGATGCGCCGTGCCGCCACGATGAAGCCCAGCTGCCATGGTCGGTAGGCTGCTGCT
>Ga0308411_10002581_pt1 | contig 12219 bp, 8 predicted proteins | sample HotsprottomLayer_2_FD_203530 | JGI IMG/M metagenome (GOLD analysis project Ga0308411, IMG submission 203530) | Hot spring phototrophic mat microbial communities from Octopus Spring, Yellowstone National Park, Wyoming, United States -... | ecosystem: Environmental > Aquatic > Thermal springs >... | reverse complement strand
TTCTCGGAACGCCTGGCTGCCCGCCTGGATCAGGAGACCGAACTGGATGCCACCTCCCGCAAAGCCCTGGCCGAGGCGATGGTTCGAATCGCCGAAATCACCAACGACACCGGCTCGAAAACCGAAGCGCTCGAAGCGGCCCGCCGCGGAGCCCGACTCTGGGAGCAACTCGCCGCAGACCTCCCCCAGGATTCGTCCAACCGCCGCTTTCTGATCCAAGCCCTGGGACGGCTGGCCAGGATCCAGGCCGAAAACGGCCACCGCGAGGCCGCGCTCCAGTCGCATCAGCAGGCGCTGGAGCTGGCGGAAGAGCTCGCAGCGCAGGATGACCAAGACGTGACCACCCAAACCGCTCTGGCCGGAGCAGTCTTGGGACAGGGCACCTTCCTTGCGGAAAGCGGTGCCATCGAAGAAGCAGTCCGCTTCTGCCACCGAGCGGAGCGGCTCTACCAAGAACTGATCGTCAAACAACACGACAACGCCAACCATCGAGCCAACCTGAGCCAGGCCGCCTACTCGGTCGCCAGGATCCTGGCGGTCCTCGGAAAGAACGCGGAATCCCTGGCCGCTTTCGAGGGCGCCATCGCCCGCCAGGAAGACCTTGTCCGCGACTTCCCCAAGATCGGGACGTATCGCCACCGGCTCTCCCAGGCCCTCCTGGGCTACGGCTTGCTGCAGTGGCGAACGAGAAACCTGGAAGCGGCTCGCCGTTCCTTCAAGCGAGCCCAGGAAGTGCTTGAAATCCTGGTTCGAGAACATCCGACCATCACCGAATACCAGGGGAGCCTCGCTGCCTGCTACGGAAACCTCGGAATCCTCGAAAGCGAGGCGGGGCGAATGGACTCGGCGATCGCTGCTCTGCGGTTAACCCGAGGCCTCCTGCGCAAGCTGGTGCGTGACAACCCGAGCTTCTTCGAATTTCAGCGCGACCTGGCAACCACATACAACAACCTCGGCTATCACCTCTACCAAAGCGGCCACCTGGAAGCGGCGGCCGTGGAGCTGGAAGAGGGTTTGCGACTCCGCAGGGAGCTGCTCAGTCGCAACCCCGATGTCTCGCAGCTCCGGCGGCACGTCGTCCGCACGCTTTACAACCTTGGCCTGGTCTATCGCGACAACAACCGCCCGGCGGAGGCGATCCGAGCCTTCGACGAATCGCAAGCAATCGCCACGGCACTTCCCGACGCCGGGCCCGCGGACCTGATCCAGGCCGCGGCTTGTTGGATCCATCGGGCCCAACTGGGCGGGGAGCACGCCGGCCCCCCCCGACTCGCGCTGGACCGGGCCATGGAGCTGATCCGGAAGGCCCTGGACCAGGAGCCAGGGATTCGGGAAGAGATTGTCCGGGCCCCTGAGTTCACTGCCCTGGAGGATTATGAGGAATATCGCGACTTGCTCGATCAGGGCTTTCCCGACGATCCGTTTGCGGATTGACGCGGGACTGGCCAACCGAACTCCCGAATCGATACCGCCGGCCCCTTCCTCGAGACCGGGTTCAGGCGGTGGTGGCAGGGTCCCGCGGGGAGGCGAGAGTCGATTCCGCCTTGCAGCCTCCCGGGGGTCAGCTAGAATGACCAGGGCCAATCGGATCTGATTCTTAGGCAAAGGGTAACGGCGTGCGAATCGGATACTTCGACTGTTTCAGCGGGATCTCTGGCGACATGACGTTGGGGGCCCTGGTGGATGCCGGGGTCGATCCTCGGGCGATCCGCGAAGCGGTCTCGAGCTTGGGGTTGGCGGGATCGGTCGAGTTTGAGACGGTTCGCCGTGGTGGCTTTCGTTCCACCCATGCGCGGGTTCACGCCCCCCATGAACATGCCCACCGCCATTGGCATCACATCGAGGCGATCGTCGACTCAAGCGCGTTGAGCAGCCGGCAGAAAGAGCTGGCGAAGCGGATCTTCCTCCGCCTGGGGGAGGCGGAGGCCCGGGTTCACGGCATCGAGCTTGCGAAGGTCCACTTCCATGAAGTCGGCGCGGTGGACTCGATCATCGACATCGTTGGCTCGGCGGTTGGTCTGGACTTGCTCGGGGTCGATCGGTTCGAGGCCAGTGCCGTCCCTCCGGGTCGGGGATGGATCCGCGGCGCCCACGGCCGGATGCCGGTGCCGGCTCCAGCCACTGCCGAGCTGCTCCGCGGCATCCCGCTGGCGGAGACCGCGGTCGAGGCGGAACTTACGACACCCACCGGGGCGGCGATCCTGGCGTCGGTGGCCGAGCGGTTTGGCCCACTGCCGGCGATCACCATCGAGTCCATCGGCCTGGGGGCGGGGAGCCGGGAGCTTCCAGAACAGGCCAATGTCCTTCGCCTGTTCGTGGGAACCCTCCCGGTCTCTCCCGCTGGGGATCGGGTCTGGGTGTTGGAGACCAACCTGGACGATCTCCCCGGCGAAGTCGTCGGCTACACCACCATGAAGCTGACGGAAGGGGGGGCCCTTGACGCCTTCGTCACTCCCATTCAGATGAAGAAGAACCGACCCGGCGTGATGATCAGTGTCCTCTGCGACGAATCTCGGATTCCGGCGATGGAGGAGATTCTCTTCCGCGAGACCGCGACTCTGGGGATCCGCCGCTATCCGGTCAGCCGCCACAAGCTCCGCCGTCAGGGGATCGTCGTGGAGACGCGCTACGGGCCGATCCGCGGGAAACTCGGCTGGCTCGAAAACCGACCACCGAGCTTCAGCCCCGAGTACGACGACTGCGCCCGCATTGCGTCCGAGCGCTCGGTGCCGCTTCGCGAGGTCTTTGAGATCGCCCAGTCCGCCTATGCGTTGATGCAGCAGGCGGCGTTGAACCACCCCTCTTCCTCGGAACCAGATCCCGACCCTTCGGTCCACGTTCCTCACTCGCACCCACACTGAGGCTCGCGGCGGTGGGACGGGCCAGCGATCGCGCTGCCCTGTGACCCAAGTCCGCGAGGAACACCGTCAGCCCGTTCCAGGGAAGGATGGAGAGATGCTCTCGCGTGAGTTTGATGTGAGTCTGATCGCAGCCGCAGCCGCAGCCGCAGCTGCGGTCGCGAGCGCGGGATGGAGCGTCGCGGGCTGGCGCCGAGTGGGCCGGCTCGAGCGGGATCTGGGTGAGCTCTCCCGGAGCCTGCGGCTTCAGCAAGCAAGGCTGGGAACGCGCGGTCAAGGTCGATCCGGCTCCGAAGCAGTGGCGAGGGTCCCGGATTCCCCACACGGCTCCCAGCCTCCGCAGCCAGTCTGGCCGCGGGAGCCGGATCGAGTCTCGAACGAGCATGCAGCCTTGATCACGGTTCCGGACCTCGGGCTGGCGGGGGCCGGTTGCCCGGAGGAGTCGGTCGAGGGGCTCAGGCACCGCCATGCCGAGCTCTGGGCGATGGCGGAGGCGGGCACGCCTCCGACGGAGATTGCCCGCCGCACCGGTCAGCCGATTGGCCGGGTTGAGCTGGTTTTGGGTCTGCATCGGAGCCTTCGCCAGAGGGGAGGGGCATCCGACGATGAGCGGTCGAGCTGAGGCGGATCCCACAACTCTGGATCTCTCTCCTGGGGAATGCATGGAGCGGACGCGGAAAGGCGTGCTCAATGTGCTTGTGGGCGTTGCCGTGGTCGTGGCGATCACGGGCCTGTTGCTGCGGGGTCGACGGGAGCCGTTGCTTGCCTCCGTACCGGAGCGGCTTGAGGAGACGATGTCGCTGGCTCTGATCTTGATCTTCGTGTTCAGCGCGCTATTGCGCAGAGCGTTGAGCCGACCGGGTCTTGCGGCTGGATCCAATGGATGCCGGCGATTCTACTGGGGGCACGTCGGCCCGGCGCTGGTCGGCGCGGCGGCTGCTCCCCTGGGTCTGGTTCACGGCTGGCTGATCCTCCCCCGGCTCGAGGCCGTCCTCCCCTATTGGGTGGTCTCGATGGCTCTGGGGATCATGGCCTATCCGCGCGCCTACGAGCTGGAGCGGCTGGAACCTCGCCGAACCGCGTCGGGAGGGAAAGGGAGATGACTGCGACTCAGGTCGCCCTTCTGGGCGTCTACGCCCTCATCGTGGCGGTTTGGCCCATCCGCTCTTTGGTGTTGAAGGTCATCGCCGCTCGGCTCCCCTTTCTCGACCGCAGCTCTCCGAGCCTGTCGCTGGAGGAAAGCGTCCCTCTGGTCTCGGCGATCATTCCGGCAAAGGACGAGGAGGCCAATCTCCCCTTCTGCCTTGAGGCGGTTGGCGGGCAACGATATCCCCGGCTGGAGATCATCGTCATCGACGACCGGAGTGAGGACCGCACGGCTCAGCTCGCGCTGGACCAGGCGATTGTGGACCCACGGATCCGGGTGCTTCGCAACGACCGGCTTCCCCCGGGCTGGACTGGCAAGACGTGGGTCTTGCATCAGGCCGCCAACGAGGCCCGGGGCGAATGGCTCTGGTTCCTGGATGCCGACACGCGGCACGCTCCGGAATACCTCGGCGTCATGCTTGAGCACGCCAGGATCCACCACGCCGCGCTGGTCAGCGTGCTCCCCGAGCAGCGTTGCGAGACCTTCTGGGAGCGGGTCGTACAGCCGGTGGCGGGCATCGTGCTCATGCAGTCGTTCCCCCTCGACCAGGTGAACGACGATCGGGCTTCGCTTGCCTTCGCCAATGGCCAGTCGATCCTGGTGAGGCGCGAGGCCTACGACGCGGCCGGAGGGCACGTCTCGGTGAAGCATCGGTTCGTGGAAGACATTGGGCTTGCGGCCAAGGTGAAAGAGCTCGGGCGGCCGATCCGGGTGGTCATGATTCGCGACCTGGTCGCCTGCCGCATGTATGCCACGCTGGGTCAACTGATCCGGGGTTGGAGCCGGATCCTCTACGACGCTCTGGACCGCAATCCGCGGCGGCTGCTCATCCGCCTCCTGGACCCGATCGTGTTCTGCCAAAGCGGCCAGGTCGCGCTCTTGGCCGCGCTCGGACTCTTGGCGACGCACGCAGCGGGACCGTTTCCGGGATCACTCCTGGCGCTGAGCTTGGTCCACCACCTCCTGATGTACCCTGTCTTTCGCCAGGTGTATACGCTCGCTCAAAGAGGTTCCAGACATGCCCTCTGGTACCCGCTGGCCAACCTCGTGATCGATGTCATCCTGCTGCGATCGATCGCGATGTGCTTCACGGGGAGAGTCACCTGGCGCGGAACGAGCTACGGCGAGGATCCCTCCGAGTCCATCCCCGCCGCCGCTCCTCGGATCTCGGACCCGGAGGCAGCCACCAGCTGAGCCGCAGGGGGAGTCAAGCGGCGGTTCGTCGCCGAGCTGCCGGCCGATCACGGTCTATCGCGCAGGCGTCTGGACTCGTATCCTGGCGCACAGGCGGAGCACCTCGCTCGCTGCATTGAGCTTCATCCAGTCAAGGGGACAGACCATGTTGGACAACCGGCCCTCAAGCGCGACGGACCAGGCCCGCGGCTCACGGCGGGCCTTCCTCCGATCCACGGCGGTGGCCTCGGCCGCTTCCGCCCTCACCGTAACCGCCTTGGGCAAGAACACGTTCGTATTGGAGCGGCCCGCCGCGGATGCTCCCCAGCCGGCCGGTCCCAACGAGCGGATCCGGATTGCCACGATCGGCATGGGCATCATTGGCTTCATCGACACCGACACGGCCCTCAAGGTTCCCGGGGTCGAACTCGTCGCCTGCTGTGACCTTTACCAGGGGCGCCGGGTCCATGCCCGGGAAGTCTACGGTGACCACATTTCGGTCCACGTGGATTACCGCGAAGTGCTTGACCGCCCGGACATTGACGCCGTCTTGATTTGCGTTCCTGACCACTGGCATGCCAAGATCTCGATCGACGCCATGCGGGCCCGAAAGGCGGTCTACTGCGAGAAACCCATGGTTCGCCTTGTCGCCGAGGGGGCCGAGGTCATCACCGTTCAGAAGGAGACGGGCACGCCATTTCAAGTGGGGAGTCAGTACGCCAGCTCGATCCTTTACGACAAGGTTCGCGAACTGATCCAGAGCGGGGCCATTGGGGCCATCAATTCGGTTGAGGCGCGGTACAACCGGAACTCGCCGATCGGTGCCTGGCAATACACGATCCCGACCGACGCCTCCCCCGAAACCGTCGACTGGGACCGCTTTCTGGGAACCGCGCCGCGGCGGCCGTTCGACGCCGTGCGATTCTTCCGCTGGCGAAACTACTGGGATTACGGTACCGCGGTCGCGGGGGACCTGTTTGTCCACCTGCTCACGGGAATTCATCACGCCACCGGGTCGCTCGGTCCGACCCAGATCGCCGGCATGGGAGGACTCCGCTACTGGAAAGACGGTCGCGACGTCTACGATTTGATCATGGGACTGATGGATTACCCCGAGACCGACCGGCATCCCGGTTTTTCCCTCGCATTGCAGTGCAATTTTGAGGACGGCGGAGGCGGAGACACGCTGTTCCGCTTCGTGGGCAACGAAGGCGTGATCCATGTCAGCTTCAGCGAGTTGACCCTGAACCGAACGGGAATCGTTCAGCCCACCGCGGAAGCGGTTCTCCAGGGATACAACTCAGTCCGGACCTTCTCCCTCGAGCAGCAGCAGAAACTCTCCGATCAGATCCGGGCCGAGTTCGCGGCTCGCAGGCCTCCAGCCCCCTCGGCCACGAGTTGGCCCGAGAGGTACGTGGTGCCCCGGGGCTATGACGAGCGCTATGACCACTTCGTCCATTTCTTCCAGGCGGTACGCGAAGGACGGCCGATTTACGAGGATGCGGTGTTCGGACTCCGCGCCGCCGCTCCGGCCCTCCTCTGCAACGAGAGCCTGCGGCAGGGAAAAGTGATGAGGTGGGACCCGGTCGCGATGTCGATGACCGCTTAACCGTGGCGCAGAATCCGGAGGTCGCGCGCGCCGGCTGGCGGCCGCGCCGGCTGGAACACCAACCCTGCCTCGACCTCGGCAGCGGTGCAGATTGACAAAGGGAGTGCTTCGAATGAAACGGCGAGCCGCGATCCTTGGGGGACTCCTGGCCGCGATTCTCGGGGGGGCCGCCAACGACGGTCCGGAGTGGGTCGACTTGACCGGGCCGAACGTTCAAGAAGCGTGGCGCGATCTCGGGGGATGGACGATCGCCGGCGGGGCCCGACTTGACCGCAGCGACCCCCGCCGGCTTGAGAGCGAACCCGGCGCGGGAGTGCTCGTCAACGCCGCCGGACTTGCCCGCAACCTGTTTACCCGCGAATCCTTTGGCGATTTCGAGCTCGACCTCGAATTCCTCATCGCCGAGGGGTCGAATTCGGGCGTCAAGTTGCAAGGGCTCTACGAAATTCAGATCTGCGACCGCAGTCCGGGAGGGAAACGGACCGGGAGCGACTGCGGCGGCATCTACCCCCGGGCCGAGTTGCTGCCGCGGTACCATCGCATCGACGACGGATTCGCCCCTTTGGTGGACGCGGCCCGGGGGCCCGGCGAATGGCAGAAGCTGGAACTGGTGTTTCGCGCTCCCCGCTTCGACGGAGCTGGCAAGAAGGTGGCAAACGCCATGCTCGTCCAGGCGAAGCTCAACGGCCTGGTGATTCACGATCACCAGGAGCTCCCCTGCCCTACCGGCCATGCTTGGCGGCTCCCCGAGAGGCGGACCGGACCCTTAATGTTGCAAGCGGACCACGGGCCGGTGGCGTTTCGCAACGTCCGCATCCGGCCCCTGGAATGACCAGGGCCGGCCCGGATGCTCGCCACGGTCGTGACGGCGGCAGTTCGAAACCGGCGGTTTGGGCGATAGAATAGGTGTGATCATCGATCGGTCAAATCGATGGACTTCACCTCTTCGATCGGGCGAACGGTTCATGAATCGAGTCCGGAGATGCCAAGGCCCGGTGGTCCTTGCCTTCCTGGGAGGGTTGGCAGCCCCGCCGTTTGGTCTCGCTCAACAACAAGAGCCCGTCGTGCTCGCCGGGATCCGCTACCTCCGCACCCGCGCCACCAATTCGCAGATTGGCGAAACCGCCATGATCGCTCTGGCGATGCTCAAAGCGGATGTTCCCAAGACCGATCCCGACCTTGCCGCCTGCATCGCCAAGATCCGAGGCCGCTTCACGACCAGCGGGTATGCCCCGCAGCGATCCCGAGGCCACGACATCTATGAGGCGGCGGCGGTCGCCATGGCGTTGGTGAATCTGGAGCAGACGGAACTGGGGGGCGAGATCAACCTGATCGCCTCTTACCTGGTTGGACGCCAGAATGCCAACGGGTCGTGGGACTATCCCCAAAGGTCGCATGGCGACACGTCGATCACCCAGTATGCACTTCTGGGCCTTTGGGAGTGCGAGAACGCCGGGGCCGAGATCCCTCCTTCGGTCTGGGACCGCGCGGCGGCCTGGCATCTCTCGGTGCAAAGTCCTCTGGGAAGCTGGAATTATCACCGGGACGAGCCTCAGTACGGCGAGACGATTTCCATGACCGCAGCCGGGGTGGGGAGTCTGCTGATCTGCCAGCGGCAGCTTGAGCGGTTCCGCCGTAGCAAGCGCGGGGTGAGCCCCCTGCTCACCGCCGTCGTGCCCGAGGCGTCGTCGCTGCAGTACGACATCCAAACGTCAAACGCCCGAATCGCCGAGGGCATCCGCCGCGGCCTGGCCTGGCTGGGGGCGAATTTCAGCACCTCCGGAAGCAACATCGGCCAGTCGATCTATTACGGCCTTTACGGCATCGAGCGGATTGGCGCGTTGGCCGACCGCCAGACCATCGGCAGGGTCGATTGGTTTGAGAAGGGGGCCAACTTCATCCGGAGCAACCAGACTGCCGATGGTTCCTGGATCTACGCGCCGCAATCCGGCGAAATGAACACGGTGTGGGCGATCCTGTTTTTGACCCGCTCGACCACGCGGTCGGTCCAGCGGGTGGTCAATCGCCGCCTGGGGGCGGGGACCCTCCTGGGAGGGCGTGGCTTGCCCAAGGACCTGACGAGCATCACGGTCGCGGGGGGAAGGATCATGAGCCGGCCCATGAGCGGCGCCGTGGAGGGGATGCTGGCGGTCTTGGAGGATCCACGCGCCCAAAACGCGGACGCGGCCGTTTCCGGCTTGATCGAGCGCTACCATCAGTCTGGCCCCGAGGTCCTGCGCCCCTCCAGGGAGCGGTTTTTGAAGATGCTCAAGGATCCCGATCCGGGTTTGCGCCAGGTGGCTGCCTGGGCCCTCCCCCGGCTGGACGAGCTGGATCTCGCCCCCGCGCTGATCGAAGCTCTGGGGGATCCTGACGAATCCGTGGCGGCAGCGGCCGAGCTCGGGCTCCGGCTGTTGAGCCGCAAGATCGACGGATTTGGCCCACTGGAACCCGCGACGGCCGAACACCGAGCCGAAGCGGCCCGCCGTTGGCGGGGCTGGTTCCAGGCCCTCCGGCCCGAAGCATTCCAGAACTCCGATTCGACGCCGGCCGCCACGGATTCCTCGGGCCGTACGGACAACACCGCCGAGCCCGCCAGGAGCCCCTCGCGATGAACCACCCCCTCCCCGAGAGCGGCCGGGCCGTCGACTCGACTCGCGTTCCCAGGGTGTTGGGCGAATCGCCTCAGGACCGGGTGATTTCCTTCCTGATGGCCATCGTCCTGGGGGCGGCCCTGGTGGTCGGCTGGCTTGCGCTCGTCTACGTCACCAACCAGGCATACGCCTCCCGGGTCACCGCGCCGCTCCAGATCGTTGAGGTCTTTGGCGGCCAGGGGGGCAGCCCCGAGGGAACTCCCGGATCGACCGAGAAGATCGACGTCCCTGGCGCAGACCCCGCGCCGTTCGCCTCCAACAACGAGGAGGAAGCGGGGGACTTCGAGGAGCCGTCGGTTGAAGCAACCCCGGCCGCGATGATCGACGCCGTGGCCGAGGCCGGTTCGGGTCTGGCGGAGGTCGATCTGGGTCCAGTGATGCCAACCGGCGGTCCGGTCGCCAGCGGCCGGCGGGCATCGAAACTGGGGACCGGCGGTCCAGGACTGGGTTTTGGCCCCGGCGACGGCGGGGTCGCCCGCGAGCAGCGATGGAGCATCATCTACAACCCCGGCCAGACCCTCGAAGAATACGCCCGCCAGCTCGACGCCCTGGGCGTTGAACTGGCGGTGGTCACCGGTCCGGACCAGCTCGTCTACGTCTCGAAATTCTCCAGCGAGAGCCCGGTCAAGCGGTACGGCTCGGGACGCAACGACGATCGGCTCTATTTCCTTTGGCAGGGCCGGGGTCGCAAGGCCTCCGACATCGCCCTCTTGAAAAAAGCCGGGATCGACGTCGGCGAGGGGATCGTTCTGCAGTTTTATCCCCGAGCCGTGGAGGAACAGCTCGCTCAGCTCGAGGTCCGCTACCGTGGCCGGCAACCTGGAGAGATCCGGGTGACCCGTTTCAGCGTCGTTCCCCGCGGCGAGGGATACGGCTTTCAGGTGTTGTCCCAGGAGCCCTTGCGATGATCCAATCCACCAAGTCCGCTCAGGTCGCGATCGCGGTGAGAGCCAGGAGAGGACCCCAGCGGGGATAGGCGGAATTGCATGGCGACGCTGGAAGCACACGACGATCAGGGGCGAGTCAGCTTCGTCGAGCTGTCGCGCGACCACCCGGTCCTCTTCGGGTCCAGCAAAGCCTGCGACGTCGTCCTCAACGGCGCGGGGGTTCTCCCGGTCCATGGGCGGATTCGCTGGAAGAAGGGACGGTATAAAGTCGAGGCCTCGCCAGACGCCGAGTTCGTGCTCGTCAATGGGCATCGGATGGCTTCCTCCAGTCTCCATCAGGGAGATGAGATCGCGGTCGGACCCTGCCGGTTGTATCTCCTTCGCGTCGATGAGGACCTGGGATCGCCGGCTGGGCGCAGGAGGCCGGTCCCTGAAGCCGAACCGACGCAGCGACTGGAGTCGACTGCACGTCCAACAGCATCGGCGTCGTCGCCTCAGGAGCGAATCCGCACCAGCGGCCGCCAGCCCCGCTTGCGTGAAGGGCCGCGGGAAACGCCACTTGAACGGGCCGATTGGCTCGCGGCTCTGGAGCTCGACGCCACCCCCGAACCGGGCGCCCACGAGGGCCTGGAGGATGGCGGAGCAAGCCTCGCCCGCGCGGGCACGGAAAGGGACGGGACCGGTTCGCGGCTCCGCCGCTGGGCCGCCGCAATTCGCGGGGCGAGTCACGAAGCTCCCGGGGAAGAGCGGATCCTCACTTCCCCGGTCGTCCTCGGGCTGGCCGCCTCCCTCCTCCTTCTTCTTGTGATGGGATTGTGGCTGCGAACCATCGTTGTCCAGACGCTGGCAACCCGCACCTACAGCCGCGCCGTCGAGCTCTTGGACGACGGTGACTATCGGACATCGATCCGTGAATTCGACGCATTTCTGAATGCCAACCCCGACGATTCGCGGGCCGGAAAGGCCCGGGTTCTCCGCGCCTTGGCGAATGTGCGGCAGTATGTGACGGTCTCGGGAACGATGTGGTCCTCGGCCCTCCAGGCGGCTCGCGAGATGTTCGAGCGGGTGGGCCAGGAGCCGGAGTTCCGGGATCAGCGGGTCGAGCTGGCGGAACTGATCGTGCGGATCGGCGAGGGGCTGGCAGACCGAGCTCGCCGCACGGCTGACGCCAGGGCCCTCGAGGAGGCGGAGTCGGCCGTCGCCCTCCATGCCGCGGTCGCCGGCGAGCCCGCTGCGGCGTTCCTTGCGCGCTCCCGACTGCCGGGGCTGCTGGCGGAGGCCCGCGGCGCGGTGCTCAAGGCGCAAATCCGGGGGGAAGCGCTCAATGCCATGGATGACGCGCTCCGCGAGGGATCGGCGCGAGGCGTCTACCAAGCGCGCGACGCCCTCCTGGCGAGATATGGCGATCTCGCGCACGATCGCGAGCTGATCGAACGGATGACCCGGGCCAACGATCTCATCCGCCGCGGGGTGCAAGTGCGCACGGTGGGACGCAAGGCTTCGACGTCGGTTCGAGTGGAACCTCTGGGGCCACCCACCTCGCTCATCCTTCGCTCGATGCCGACGGCCCCGAGGCCGGCCGCCCCGTCGCCGTCGATGGTCTACGCCCTCGCCGACGGATTGGCCTTCGGTTTCAACGCCGCGACCGGTGAGCCGCGGTGGCAGGTCCCCGTGGGGCTTGCATCCCCCTTCCCGCCGCGTCCGATCCCGGGCGATTCCACGGTTTTGGTGGTGGATGCCCGGCACCACGAGTTGCTCCGGCTTGACGCTCAGACCGGACGCCTGGTGTGGAGGCTCGAGCTGGGCGAGCCGGTCGAGGCCCCTCCCCTGATCCTGGGAGACCAACTCTACCAGCTGCTCCCTGGCGGGCAAGTGCTGGTGATCGGGCTGG
>Ga0308411_10002579_pt1 | contig 12219 bp, 12 predicted proteins | sample HotsprottomLayer_2_FD_203530 | JGI IMG/M metagenome (GOLD analysis project Ga0308411, IMG submission 203530) | Hot spring phototrophic mat microbial communities from Octopus Spring, Yellowstone National Park, Wyoming, United States -... | ecosystem: Environmental > Aquatic > Thermal springs >... | reverse complement strand
GTCGAGGCGGCGCGCGCCGCCGGCCTCGCCGAGATCGTCGTGGTCACGGGCCACATGCGCGAGGAGGTCGAGGCCGCACTCGCCGGCCTTCCGGTCCGCTTCGTCCACAATCCGCGCTTCGCCGAGGGCCTCTCGACCTCCTTGAAGGCGGGGGTGGCCGCGCTCTCGAAGGCGGTCGACGGCGCCTTCGTGCTCTTGGGCGACATGCCCAGGATCGGACCCGAGCATCTGCGCGCCCTCGCTGCGGCCTTCGACCCGGCGGCCGGCCGCGGGATCGTCGTGCCGGTCCGGGACGGCCGGCGCGGCAACCCGGTGCTCTGGGGGCGCGCCTTCTTCGCCGCCTTCGCCGGCCTCGAGGGCGACACGGGCGCCCGCCACCTGATCGACCAGTCCCCCGAGGCGGTGGCCGAAGTCCCGATGCCCGACCAAGCGAGCCTGGTCGACGTCGACACCCCCGAGGCGCTGGCCGAGCTCGCCGGAGCGGCACCTTGAGCGCGGGTCCGGCGCGGGCGCCAGCGGCCGAGGCGGACCGTCTCGACCTGGCCGGGCTCAGGGCCGAATTCCCAATCTTCGCCGCCCAGGGGCCGCGCTTCCATTATCTCGACAGCGCCGCAACGGGGCAGATCTGCCGTGCGGCCGCGGAGGCCCTTCTCGGCTTCGAGACCCGCGGCCGGGCCAACGTCAAGCGCGGGGTCTACCGGCTCGCCGACGAGGCGACCCGCGCCTTCGAAGAAGCCCGCGCCCGGATCGCCGCCTATCTGGGTGCCCGCGAGGCCCGCGAGGTGGTGATCACGAGCGGCACCACCCACGCCCTCAACATCGCCGCGCACACGCTCTGCGCCCGGCTCCACCCGGGCGACGAGATCCTGCTGTCCCTCGCCGAGCACCACTCCAACATCGTCCCCTGGCAGCTCGCCGGCGAGCGGGTGGGTGCGGTGATCCGGGCGATCCCGCTCGATCGCGAGGGCCGGCTCGACCTCGACCGGCTGGGCGAGCTCGTCTCGCGGCGGACCAAGGTGATCGCCGTCACCCATTGCTCGAACGTCACCGGAGCGGTCACCGACATCGGCCGGATCCGCGAAGCCGCCCAGGCCGTGGGCGCCCTCCTGGTCGTCGACGGCGCCCAGCGGGTCCCGCACGGGCCGGTCGACGTCCAGGCCCTGGGGTGCGACCTCTACGCCTTTTCGGGGCACAAGCTGTTCGCCGCGACCGGGGCCGGGGCGCTCTGGATCCGCCGCGAGCTCGCCGAGGAGCTGCCGCCCTTCCTGGGGGGCGGGGAGATGATCCGCCGCGTCGCGATCGAGGGCTCGACCTTCGCGGCCCCGCCGCACCGCTTCGAGGCCGGCACCCCGCCGATCGGCCCGGCCCTCGCCTTGGGTGCCGCGGCCGCTTGGCTCGCCGGGCTCGACTGGCCGGCGATCCACGCGCACGAGATGGCGCTCGCCGGCCGGCTCCTCGCGGGCCTGCGGACGATCCGCGGCATCCGGCCGCTCGGCCCCGAGGGCCTGCAGGCGCGCGCCCCGCTCGTTTCCTTCGTCGTGGACGGCGTCCACCCGCACGACGTCTGCCAGCTCCTCGACGAGCGCGGCGTGTGCACCCGGGGCGGCCATCATTGCGCCCAGCCGCTCCACGGAGCCCTCGGCCTCGAGGCGAGCACCCGCGCCTCGCTCGCCCTCTACAACGACGAAGCCGACGTCGACGCGCTGCTCGAGGGGCTCGAGGACGTCGTGCGGAGGCTCGCGTGACCGCCGAGCTCTACGACGCAGCGATCGTCGCGACCGCGAAGGAGACGGCGAAAGCCGAGCGGCTGCCCGCTCCGGACCTCACGGTCGAGGAGGACAACCCGCTCTGCGGCGACCGTATCACCCTCGACCTCGCCTTCGCCGACGGGCGGGTCGCGGCGGTCGGCCACAAAACGCGCGGCTGTCTCTTGACCCGGGCCGCCGCGGTCGTCCTCGCCCGGCACGCGGTCGGCGCCGATCCGGCCGAGCTCCGCCGGGCGATCGCGAGCCTGCGCGCACTGCTCGCGGGGCAGGAAGGGGCGCCGGCCTGGCCCGAGCTTTCGATGTTCGAGCCGGTGCGGGCGGTCGCGAGCCGGCACGATTGCGTGCTCCTGCCCTTCCGCGCCCTCGAGACGGCCCTCGACCGGCAGACGCGCGAGCGATCGGCATGAGCCGGTGGACGCCGGAGGCGCTCGGCGCGCTCGACGCCGCGGATCCGCTCGCCGCCTTCCGCGACCGCTTCGTCCTGCCCGAAGGCGTCGTCCATCTCGCCGCCGCCTCCCTCGGCCCCTTGCCGAAGGCCACGCCGGGCGCACTCGCGCGGCGGGTCGAGGCCGAGTGGGGCCACGCTCTGGTCACGAGCTGGAACCGGCACGGCTGGAGCGACCTGCCGGCACGGGTGGCGGCCGTGATCGCCCGGATCGTCGGGGCCGAACCGCGCGAGGTCAGGGTTGCCGATTCGACCTCGGTCGACCTTCTCGAGCTGTTGGCCGCGGCCCTCGATCTGCGCCCGGATCGCAGCGTGCTCTTGTCCGAGCGGTCGAACGTCCCGACCGCCCTCTACGTGGCCCAAGGGCTCGTCGAGCTCCTGCGCGGCGAGGTCGAGCTCCGCCTGCTCGAGGAGGACGAACCCCTCGCCGAGAAGCTCGACGAGCGCGTCGCCTGCCTGTTCGTGAGCCATGTCGACTACCGCACCGGGCGGCTGCACGATCTGCGGGCCCTCGCCGCCGCCGCCCACGAGGTGGGTGCCCTCCTGCTCGTCGACCTCGCCCACTCGGCCGGTGTCCTGCCGATCGACCTGCGCGCCGCCAACGTCGATCTCGCGGTCGGCTGCGGTTCCAAGTACCTCTGCGGCGGGCCCGGTGCGCCCGCCTTCCTGTTCGTGGCCGAGCGCCATCTGGAGGCGATCCGCGCGCCCCTTACGGGCTGGATGGGCCACGCCGACCCCTTCGCCTTCGAGCCCGGCTATCGGCCGGCACCGGGGATCGGCCGCTTCCTGGTCGGCACCCCCTCGATCCTCGCCCTCGAGGCGCTCCGGGTCGGCGCGGAGCTCGTGGCGGAGGCCGACCTCGAGCTCTCGCGGGCCAAGGCGACGACGCTCGCCGAAGCGTTCCTCGCGCGGGCCGAAGAGCGGCTCGCCGGGTTCGGGCTCGAGCTCGTCTCGCCCCGCGACGCCCGAGCCCGGGGCGCGCATGTCGCCTTCCGGCACCCCGAGGCCGGGCCCTTGATGCGGGACTTCGCCGAGCGCGGTGTGATCGGCGAGGTCCGCCGCCCGGACCTGCTGCGCTTCGCCTTCGCGCCCCTGCACCTCCGGTACCGCGACGTCCTGGAGGCGGTCGAGCGCATGGCGGCCGTGCTGCGCGAGGGTGCCCAGCGCAGCCGGCGCCTCACCCTCTGCGCCGAGGTGACCGGGGCCGACGGACCGGCACTGCGCGGCGACCTCTTGCCGGGGGCGAAGGGCGGCGGCTAGGTGGCGCGCCAACATCGGGTCGCGACCGGGAGGTCCGCCACCCGACGGCGGGGGAGGCCGGATCGATGGCGGGGCGAATGGCGCGAGCACGGGTCGAGCTCGTCGCCGCGGGGGCTCGCGCGGCGTGACGACGCTCCTCGTCGAGCTGCGCGGCAAACGCTTCCCCCCGGTCGGCTCGGCCCCCGCCCGCCAGGCGCTCGGCCCGGTGCGCTTTTCGGTCCGAAAGGGCGAGCGGGTCGCGATCGTCGGCCCCTCGGGCTGCGGCAAGACCACCTTGCTCAACCTCGTGGCCGGGCTCGATCCGGACTTCGAGGGTCGGATCGAGCGGCCCGCCCCGCCGATCGGCTACGTCTTCCAGGAGCCGCGCCTGCTCCCGTGGCGCACGGTCGCCGACAATCTTCGCTTCGTCCTGGGCGACGTGCCGGATGCCGAGGCACGGATCGCCCGGGCGCTGGCCGAGGTCGAGCTGCCCGACGCGGCCCCGGTCTACGCCTCGCGGCTTTCGCTCGGTATGGCCCGCCGCGTGGCGCTCGCCCGGGCGATCGTCGTCCGACCGAGCCTCCTGCTGCTCGACGAGCCCTTCGTCTCGCTCGACCAACCGACCGGCGAGCGGCTCCGCCTCCTGGTCCTCGAGCTCTTGGAAAAGCACGCGATCACCGCCCTCCTCGTCACCCACGATCTGCGCGAGGCGGTCATGCTCGCCGACCGGATCCTGGTGCTGAGCGTCTCGCCGGGGCGGCTCCTGGGCGAGCTCGTGGTCGCACTCGCACCGGCGGCCCGCCGCGACCCGGAAGCGGTCGAGGCCGAGCACGTCCGGCTCCGCGCGGCGGCCCGCGCGCTCGCCGAGCCGGCGGCGGAGCTTCCCGCGTGAGCCCGCCCGCGCTCCGTGTCGAGGGCCTGTCCTTCGCCTACGGCCGCGGCGCCAAGGCGCTCGATTCGGTCTCGTTCACCGTGCCGGCTTCGAGCTTCACCGGGCTCTTGGGTCCGAACGGTGCGGGCAAGACGACCCTCATGGCGCTCGTGACCCGGCTCTTCTCCGGCACGGGCTCGATCGAGGTGGCGGGCCGCGACCTCGCCCGCCACCCCGGGCCGGCCCTCGCCACCATGGGCGTGGTCTTCCAGCGCCCGACCCTCGACCTCGACCTCACCGTCGAGCGCAACCTGCGCTACGCCGCGGCCCTCTACGGCCTCGCCGGGCGCGAGGCCGAGCGGCGGATCGGCGCCGTACTCGAACGGCTCGGCGTGGCCGACCGGCGCAACGCCCCGGTCCGCACCCTCTCGGGTGGGTTGCGCCGGCGGGTCGAGCTCGCCCGTGCGCTCCTCCACGGACCCACGCTGCTGATCCTCGACGAGCCCACGGTCGGGCTCGACATCGACAGCCGCCGGGCGCTCGTCGAGCACGTCCACGCGCTCTGCCGCGAGGGCGAGCTCGCCGCCCTTTGGACCACGCATCTGGTCGACGAAATCCACCCCGAGGATCGGGTCGTCGTGCTCGACCGCGGCCGGGTGGTCGCCGAGGGACCGGTCGAGGAAGTGGTCCGTGCGGCCGGCTGCAGGAGCCTCGCCGAAGCCTATCACCGGCTCACCGGCCGGCCGGCGGTCGCGGCATGAGCCTGCGCCACGCCCGCCGCGCCTTCGGCGGCATCCTCGCCCGCGAGCTCTTGCGCTTCTTCGGCCAGCGCGAGCGCCTCTTGGCCGCGCTCGTGCGACCCTTGATCTGGCTCTTCGTGTTCGCGGCGGGCTTCCGCACGGTGCTCGGCGTCTCGATCCAGCCGCCGTACGACACCTACATCCTCTACGAGGTCTACATCGCCCCGGGCCTGTGCGGCATGATCCTGCTCTTCTCGACGATGCAGGGGGCGCTCGCCATGGTCTACGACCAGGAGATGGGCTCGATGCGCGTCCTGCTCGTGAGCCCCTTGCCGCGCTGGTACCTGTTGGCCTGCAAGCTCGTGGCGATCGTCCTCGTCGCCTGCCTGCAGGTCTACGTGTTCCTCGCGATCGCCCGGTTCTGGGACGTCGATCCACCCTGGCTCGGCTATTTCGTCGCACTGCCCGCCCTCTTGGCCGCCGGTCTCATGCTCGGCGCGCTCGGGCTTTTGCTGTCCTCGCTGATCCAGCAGCTCGAGAGCTTCGCGGGTGTCATGAACTTCGTCATCTTCCCGATGTTCTTCGCGAGCTCGGCGCTCTATCCCTTGTGGCGGATGCGCGAATCGAGCGAGCTCCTCTACCAGATCTGTGCGTTCAACCCGTTCACCCACGCGGTCGAGCTGATCCGCTTCGCGCTCTATCTGCAGGTCGCCTGGAACGAGCTCGCCTGGACGGTCGGCTGGACCGTCCTGTTCCTCGCCGCCGCGCTCTGGGGCTACAGCCCGGTCAAGGGATTCCTGGCCCGCACCGGCAAGGGCGAGTGAGCCGGTCCGACCCGCGCGTCACCCGCCGCAGCCGCGATCCCCGCTCCCCGCCGCGCGCGCCCGCTGCACCGGCGGGCAAGGCCGGTCACCGTAGGAGCAGAACACGCAGCAGTCGCCCGGCTTCGGCCGCAAGAGCGCGCTGCAGCCCGGGCATTCGAAGAACCAGAGGCAGGCGTCCTCGGGCATCGCCGCCCGTGTCCGTTCGCCGCAACGCGGGCAGGCGAGGGTCGCTTCCTGCCCGCCCCGGGCCTCGCCGGCTTCGCTGCGCACGGCACCTCAACCCGCGAGGAGCGGCAGGAGGAGCGGCTCGAAGGCGATCACCGCGAGGAGCAGGGCCGTGCCGACCCAGAGGACGGCGCGGGCCAGGGTGCGCGAGCGGGGGCTCGGGCAGCTCCCGTCCGGAGCGCAGACCGGTGCCGGCCGATAAGCGAGCCAGAAGCCCAGGGCGAGGCTCACGACCGCGAGCCCCACGAACACCGGCTGCCAGGGGGCGAGCGGTGCCAGGAGGCCGAGCCAGGCGCCGCCGAGCCCGAGACTCACGAGTGTCACCGGCAAGAGGCAGCACGAGGAGGCGAGGAGCGCGCCCAGAAGCCCGCTCGCCGCCAAGACCGGGGCCACCCGTTCCGGGCCGGTTCCGGCGAGCGTCGCCGTCTTCGCCGAGCGGTCGACCATCGTGCCCACGTTCCCTTCTCCCTTGCTCCTTCGGAAATTCGGTCGCAGCCTGCCACCTGGAGTCGCTACGGGATCGAGGGGTGCCGTGCCATGCCGGCGATCACGGGCGCGCGAGGCGGCCATCCTCGGCGCAGCCTTTCGATCGGCGAGCTCGCTCGGGCGAGCGGGGTGGGCGTGGAGACGATCCGCTTCTGGGAGCGCGCGGGGCTCCTGCCGGCGCCGCCTCGCTCGCCGAGCGGTCGGCGCCTCTTCGGGCCCGAAGCGGTCGAGCGTTTGCGCTTCGTGCGTCATGCCCGAGCGCTCGGCTTCCCGCTCGAGGAGGTCCGCACGCTCCTCGCCATGGCTTCGGGCGAGGCCGGCGGTTGCGAGGAAGTCCGCGCACTCGCCGAGCGCCATCTCCTGGCCGTACGGGCGCGGATCGCCCGGCTCAGGCGGATGGAGGCGGCGCTCGAGACGACGCTCGCCCGCTGCGCCCGGGGCGAGCTCTCCTGCCCCCTGCTCGCCGCCCTCGCCGAGCCCGAGAGCCCGCTCGACAGGCTGCCGGGCGAGCCCGGGGTCGCAGCCGACGGGGCCTAAGCCCCGGAGGGGCCGAGCGCCGGTGCGCCCGCGCGCATTGCCGCGTAGGCCCCGGCGGTCGCCGCCAAGAGGGCCGGGTGGAGGGCCGGCGGGGCCGCGAGGATGCCGGCGTGCACCGGCTCCGGCCGGTTGAGCGCGAGCGGCTCACCCTGCGCGTCGGTCACGACCGCCCCGGCTTCCTCGAGGAGGAGAAGGGCCGCGGCGATGTCCCAATCGTTGGTCCGCCGCCAGCTCAAGTACGCGTCGAACCGGCCGGCCGCGACGAGCGCGAGCTTGTAGGCCAGGGAGCCGAGCGTCACGAGCTCGACCTGCGGCAACAGCGCCTCGAAGTTCCGCCGCCGGCTCTCGAAGCGGGAAGCGCAGATCCGCGCCCCCTCGAGGCCCGAAGCCGCGCTCGCCCGCAAGGGGTGGCCGTGCAGCCGGGCGCCGCGGCCGCGCACCGCCTCGAACAGCTCGCCTTTGGCCGGGTTGTAGACGAAGCCCAGGACCGGCCGGCTGTCGATCAGGAGCGCCACGCTCACGGCGAACTCCGGCACGCCCTCGGCGAAGGAGCGGGTGCCGTCGATCGGGTCGACCACCCAGACCCGCCGCCGCTCGAGCCGGTGCCGGTCGTCGACCGTCTCCTCCGAGAGCCAGCCGTCTTGGGCGTGGGTCCGGCGCAGCGCGGCGTGCAGGTAGCGGTCGATCGCCAGATCGGCCTCGGTCACGATCTGCCCCGGGCCCTTCTCCCAGCGCTCGTGCGCGCGGCCGAAGAAGCGCATCGCGATCCGCCCGGCCTCGAGGACCGCATCGCGCGCCCGATCGACCTCCGCCTCCTCGAGGCTCACCGGTCGGACCGGCGCCAGATCGGGCGGCCCGTGCCGGGCAGGCCGTATTCCGCCCAGCGGCGCGAGACGAGCTCGACGATCGCCTCGTCCATCCGGATCTTGGTCCCCCACTCGCGGCTCGTCTCGCCCGGCCATTTGTCGGTCGCGTCGATCCCGAGCTTCGAGCCGAGCCCGGAGACCGGCGAGGCGAAGTCGAGGTAATCGATCGGCGTGTTCTCGATCACCACCATGTCGCGCGCCGGATCGACCCGGGTCGAGAGCGCCCAGACCACGTCCTGCCAGTTGCGCACGTCGATGTCGTCGTCGGTGACGATGACGAACTTGGTGTACATGAACTGCCGCAGATACGACCAGACGCCCATCATCACCCGCTTGGCGTGGCCGGGATAGGCCTTCTTGATCGACACACAAGCGATCCGATAGGAGCAGGCCTCCGGGATGAGCCAGAAATCGACGATCTCCGGGAACTGCTGCTGGAGGAGCGGTACGAACACGTCGTTCAAGGCCTCGCCGAGGATCGAGGGCTCGTCCGGCGGCCTGCCGGTGAAGGTCGAAAGATAGATCGGCGCGCGCCGCATCGTCATCGCCGAGATCGTGAAGACCGGGAACTTCTCGACCGCGTTGTAATATCCCGTGTGGTCGCCGTAGGGCCCTTCATCGGCGTACTGCTCGAGGCTCACGTGACCCTCGAGGACGATCTCGGCGGTGGCCGGCACCTTCAAGGGCACCGAGACGCAATCGACGAGCTCGACCCGTTTGCCGCGCAGGAGGCCCGCGAACTGATATTCCGAGAGCGTGTCGGGGACGGGCGTGACGGCCGCCAGGATCACCCCCGGATCGGCGCCGATCACTGCCGCTGCCGGGAAGGGCTCCTTGCGCACCGCCTTCCAGCGCCGGTGATGCTGCGCCCCGCCCCGGTGCGCGAGCCAACGCATGATGGTGCGGTCGCGCCCGAGCACCTGCATTCGGTAGATGCCGAGGTTGAATTTGTCCTCGCGCGCCTCGCCCGGGCCCTTGGTCACGACGAGCGGCCAGGTGATCAAGGGCGCGGGCTCGCCCGGCCAGCAGGTCTGGATCGGCAGCCGGCCGAGGTCGATCTCGGCGCCGCGCAGGACCACCTCCTGACAGGGGGCACGGCCCACCGTCTTGGGCTTCATCGCCAGCGCCACCTTGACGTAGGGCAAGAGGTCGAGCGCCTGGCCCATGCTCTCGGGCGGCTGCGGCTGGCGGAAGAAGGCGAGCATCCGGCCGAGGTCCCGGAGCCCGTCCGGCTCGCGGTCCATGCCCCAGGCGACCCGCTCGACCGTGCCGAAAAGGTTGGTCAAGACCGGGATCGAGAAGCCCTCGACGTTCTCGAACAGCACCGCCGGTCCCCGCTCGGCGAGGAGGCGGGTGTGGATCTCCGTGATCTCGAGAACCGGGGAGACCGGTGCCTTCACCCGCACGAGCCGGCCGCGCCGTTCCAGGAGCTCCACGAAATCGCGCAGGGAATCGAACGGCATGGGCGGCCTCGGCTCGTCGCGTGCGACGGCGAGAGTGGCGCGACCGCGCCGCCTGGCAAGCCGCCGCGACCGATCGCCCGGGCCCGCTCGGGGGTCCGTCTCAGCTGGCCGGCGCGGGAAGCGCCGTGCCGGACGCGGCGCGCTCCCACGGCAGCGGGGAGGAGGGAGCGCCGCGCAGGGCGCGCTCGACGGCCCGGGCGATCTCGCCCAATCGCCCGACTTCGCCGCCGAGCGTGGCACCGAGGACAAGTCGGACTCGCTCCGGATCGAGCTGCGCGGCGGGCAGACGGGCGAGCTCGGCGCGCTCCCGGCTGGTCGCGAAGGGGCGGCTGCCGGCGAGGAGCACGGCATCCGGTGTGAGCTCCTCGACCGCCCGGGCGAGCTCCTCGGCATCGAGGCCGTGGCGGACCGCCACCGCGAAGCCGGCGCGGCGCAGGAGCTCGCCCTTGAGCATCGGGCCGATCACCGCCGACGAACCGCGCAGGGTCGCGAGCAGGACCCGGCCGCGGGGCGACCAGACCGGCGGGGCGTCACAGAGCGGCCGGAGCACCCGGTAGAGCTCGGCGAGGGCGAGCGTCACCTCGGCTTCCGACAGCTGGTCCGCGAGCCACGCTTCGCCGAGCCGCTCGATCGCCGCCTCGACGACGTCGGCGAGCGCCGCTCGATCGACATCCCGGCCGTCGCGCGGGAGCCAGAGCTCGAGGGCGGGCCCGCCGCGGAGGGCGGCCGAGGCCAGCAAGAGCGGGTCGGGCAGGCCGAAGGCTCGGCCGGTGCCGATCGGGCGTCGGGCCGGACAGTCGGGGGGCTCGACCTTGCCGGTCTCGAGGCAGCCATCGCGGGCCGGGCAGAGCGTCGCGGCCGCGCAGTTGGCGAGTTCGAGCGGGATCGACGCGGGCGGCGGGGTGCGCTGCTCGAGCAGGGCTGTCGGAACGAGCGTCACGCAAGCGTGAACCGGCGCCTGGACGCCTTCGAGATCCTCGGCCGCGCAGAGGAGCTGGAGCGGCCAGTCCGGGAAGCGTCGGCGGCGGGTCGAGGCCGGCTCCGGGGCGGCGACGATCCGATGCCGGGGGTCGTCGAGGATCGTTCGTCGAAGTCCCGTGATCGCGCTCTCGGGCCCCTCGAGCCATTGCCGGAACCGGCCGCGATGGAAGACCAGCAGGCCGCTGACCTCGCGCTCGCGGTTCCGTTCCGCCGCCGCGCGGACCAGTGCCAGCAACTCGTTCGGGCGGCTGCGGGGCCAATCGCCGCGGGCGCGGCTCGCGTAAGTGAAGAAGGCGAGGGGCGGGTCCCGGGCGGCCGACCGGCTCACCGCGGCTCCTCCGCGGCGTGTCGGTCCCGGCGATCCAGCCGGTGCGTTGCCGGCTTGTCGGCCATCGAGCGCTCCCTCCGCTCGCGAAGAGCATAGCCGAACCGCACGGAACTGTCACGCAGCGACGACGAATCGCTCGCGAGCTGTCAGGGATGGCTTACGGCGTCGGCCCAGGGCGCTCCGCGCTACTCCACCCCCGCGATCAGCCGACGACCGACAATGCTCGACGTGGCCGGCGCGACACGCCCCGGGGTGGCCGGGACGAGGAAGTGGTGGAGCCGAGGGGAGTCGAACCCCCGACCTCTAGAGTGCGATTCTAGCGCTCTCCCAACTGAGCTACGGCCCCGCCGGGCCTTCCTATGGGATCGCCCGAGGCGGTCGTCAAGGACGTGGCCGGCTCGGGGGGCTGCCGACGACGGCCGCGAGCCCGCGGCACCGGCGGGCGCAGCAGGCGGGTGAGGGAGGGGCCCGCCGCCACCGGGCGGCGCGGTGTGCCGGGCGCGGGCGTCGAACGGCTGCGGCTCGGAGCGGGAGGGTCCGACACGATCGTTCCCCTCTTCCTTGAGAAGGAACATTATCTGATTCAACCCCCACAGTAAAGCCTATCTTCCTGTCCCGTCGTCGACCCGCGACCGCGTGCCCGCTCTGGCCAGCCGCTTCGCCGCCGCTATGATCCGGGCCGCGCTCGCCGCAGCCGCCACGACCCCCGCCGGGATCGCCGATGACCGCGCTCGCCAATCTGATCGACACCGTCATCACGCTCTACATCTGGCTCTTGATCGCCGCCGTCGTTCTGTCCTGGCTCATCGCCTTCGGGGTGGTGAACACGGGCAACCGCTTCGTTTACCAGTTGCGTGGCTTCCTCGGCCAGATCACCGAGCCGGCACTCCGCCCGTTCCGCAACATGATCCCCTCGTTCGGCGGGATCGACGTCTCACCGGTGGTCTTGATCATCGCACTCTATTTCCTGCGCGATCTGGTCAACGAGTATTTACGGTGAGGGCGGGTGAACCGCGCGCGGTTCACGGGGCTTTCCGGACGGGCCGTTCCTTGACCCGGGTGATCGACGGTCGGGCCCTGGCCGCCCGCCTGCGTGCCCGCCTCGCAGCCGAGGTCGCGGCCCTGCGTGCCGGCCGCGGGATCGTTCCCGGCCTTCGGGTCCTGCTCGTGGGCGAGGACCCGGCGAGTGCGGCCTATGTCCGCACCAAGGAGAAGATGGCCCGCGAGGTCGGGATCGACGGCCGGGTCGAGCGCTTGCCGAGCGACGTGCCCGAGGCCGAGGTCCTGGCCCGGATCGCCGCGTGGAACGCCGATCCCGCGGTCCACGGTATCCTCGTCCAGCTGCCTTTGCCGGCGCACATCCGCACGCGCTCGGTGCTCGAGGCGATCGACCCGGCCAAGGACGTCGACGGCTTCCACCCCTGGAACGCCGGCCGGCTCGCCACGCT
>Ga0308411_10002578_pt1 | contig 12225 bp, 10 predicted proteins | sample HotsprottomLayer_2_FD_203530 | JGI IMG/M metagenome (GOLD analysis project Ga0308411, IMG submission 203530) | Hot spring phototrophic mat microbial communities from Octopus Spring, Yellowstone National Park, Wyoming, United States -... | ecosystem: Environmental > Aquatic > Thermal springs >... | reverse complement strand
AAGCACTCTACCTCTCCAAACTCTGCTCCGAAGTCCACCTGCTCGTGCGCCGCGACCAGATGCGCGCCTCCAAAATCATGCAAGCGCGCGTCCAAAATACCCCCAATATCCACATCCACTGGAATACCATTCCCCTTGATGTACTGGGGGAAAATCGCGTGGAAGCCGTACGTGTGCAAAATAAGCTCACCGGTGAAGTGCAGGATATGCCTATTCGGGGCTTTTTCGTGGCGATCGGACATAAGCCAAATACGGAGGTTTTTGTAGGGCAGTTAGAGCTGGATGAGCACGGGTACATCAAGACGGCGCCTAAGAGCACGGCAACGAACATACCGGGCGTCTTTGCAGCGGGGGATGTACAGGATCCAGTGTATCGACAGGCAGTAACCGCAGCCGGAAGTGGATGTATGGCAGCGCTGGATGCCGAACGGTGGCTGGCCCTGCGGGCTCATGAACGCCAGGTGGCCAGCTCCTGAGCAGGTAAGAACGTTAGACGAGGAAAATTAAACAGCCTCCCCCTGTGCGGGGGACGGGCGAGAAACATGGGGCAGAAAAGACTTTTCCCCCTCGCCTACTATAGGTTTGGGATATAGTAGTATATGCCGAATCCCAGGGTACGATAGTCCAGCGGCACGGGGTCAAAGGAACCATAGATTTCGGTATTACGCCGGGCAGGAAGAACATCCATGTAAAAGCGTATTGTAGTGGGTGATACGCGCCGAAGGTTGAAGGTAAGTTCAACCATAGCGGTAGGGTTCAGAAAGTTTTGTCGGAGTCTGCCGACATAGCCTGAGGAAGCCGTATAGATTGTCTGGAAGGAAGTATAGCGTAAGCCCAGGCCAATGCCGGTGCCCAGCCGCTGTTGATTGTACGGGGTAGCCGCTGCGCCGATGCGCGCAAAGCTATACACAGGCACCTGCACCATCCAGTTAGACCCGAAGGAGCCCAGAAACTGAAACGAGCCGGTTATTTGCGCACCGGGCCCCACAGCAAAAAAGTCATCCCCACTCCGATGATAAATGTAGTTAGCCCCTATGCTAATACCCCAGAAGTCCGCCGGGTAGCTAAATAGACTTTGCCCGAGGAAGCGAATATCTATCAGGGCCAGCTCGCCCCCAAAGTAGGGATGGAGGTTACTCCAGAAAGTTTTTGGGGAATTGTTTTGGGCTTGTAGGAGTGATATGAGAAGTAGAGAGGGGAGGAAAAGCCCTTTCATCAGACACGGTATTCATCAAAGAGGGCGGTGAGGGTGATGGCGATGATGTCGGGGCTGCGGCCTTCTATTTCATGGCGGGGGATGAAATGGACGAGTTTGCCGCCGGCCCAGAGGGCGATACTGGGGGAGGAAGGGGGGTGAGGGGCTAAGTAACGTCGCAGGGTCTCGGTAGCTTCCTTATCTACGCCGGCAAAGACACTATACAGGCGTTTGGGCCGGGGCGAATGACGCAGGGCTAAGGCTATCGCCGGCCGCGCCGAAGCCGCACTACACCCACATACAGAGTTGATGAGAAACAGCGCGGAGTCCCCCGTGGCTTTGATTTCCGAAATGACTTTTTCCACTTCCTCGGGGGTACGCAGCTCTTGCAGACCTATGTGCGTGGTCTCCTGACGAATGGGTTCTACGACGTGAGCAGGGTACATAGCACAAAGGAAAACAAAAATCCGTTTGACTTTATCGCTGCGGAGGCTCAGGCGAAGGTACCGTGCTTGCTGGTGGCGAAATTAGGCTTTAGCCGTGCATCACCCCTCTGCCAATTTCTACCTACCTGCTTCGGAAGCCAGCTCTCCCTTTTCCTGGTAGAAAAAACTACCCCTCTTGTGCTTACCTTTGTAGGCATATCTATGAACCGGTGGAGAACTTACTTTCGTTTAGGTCTCTTGGCTTTGGCATGGGCCAGTGAACCCTGCCAATCTTGTCAGGAAGATCCGCTATGTCTTGGCTCCTGTGGCTATGAACTCTTACTTAAGGCGGGGACGCCTCGGGAAAAGCTTGAGGCCCAGGTCGTGCTGGGTAAAGCGTGGGTATTAGGAGGCTTTCAGGAAGGAGCTGTGAAGGTGCTTTCGGAGGCCCTTCGCGAGGCCCCAGCGGAGGAGACTGCCCTTCGGGCCGAAGCCCGCTACTGGCTCGCACAGGCACATCAGCCTCTCTTGCCGGACTCTGCCCAATACCACTACAAGCACCTTATAGAAGATCCTTCTACCCCCCCTTATTGGAAAGCCAAAGCGGCGCTGGCTCTGGGTAAACTCGTTTCCGAGAAAAACCCTACAAAGGCGCAGGCGTATGCCTCACAGGCGCTGGATGCTGCCCGGGTTGTCGGCGATCCGGAGTTGCAAGCTTTAGCCCTGAACCAGCTTGCCGTGCTTACGGCCGATATACCGCGCGCCCTTACCTATGCTGAGGAGGCCCTGCGGCTGGCCCGTTCCATCCCCAAACCGCGCCTGCGCGCGGCTATCCTGACTAACCTGGCCACCCTATACGAAGATGTTGGCAAGGGCCGCGAAGCGCTCGCGCTCTACCAGGAAGCCCTCCAAACCGCCTCAGACTCCCTCAGCCAGACCCACGTCCTCCTGAACCTAGCCAGCTTCTATTACAAGCAGCGACAAATCGCCCTGGCCGAGCAGGCCCTCAATCAAATAGCCTTTATGCTATCTCGCCTACCCTATGCGCTCCGCCAGCAGTACTACCGGCTCCGCTTCCAGATGGCCTTGGAGCGCAAAGCCCTTTCCGAAGCAAGCCGCTACTTCGAGGCAGTTCTCCAGGAGGGTACAAAAGCCCTTCAGGAAACCGAAATCAACCGCACCGCCCAGTTAGAACAGCTGTCTGGCCTGCGCTTGCGGGAAAGTCAGCTAAGAGAGCTCGAGCTAAGTCGGCAGCGCGAACGTCTCTTTTACGCGCTGATGGGGGTTTTAGGGGTGCTGACCCTGGGTGGGGTAGGGTATGCCTATCGCATAGCCCGGCGCCGCGCCCAAGAAGAAGCCGCTTTCCGCCATGAAATCGAAAAACTGAATAAATCCCTGGAGTCTCAGTCTAGAGAACTGGAACGTCAAAACAGCGAACTTATCCGTACCTCCGAAGCGCTGGCCGAAGCCCTGCAAAACCTCCAGGATTCTATCAGCGCCGCCGAGCGCCTGCAAAAGGCCCTCATGCCCCCTCTCAATAAAATCTTTTTCAACAGCGCCGTTTATTATCAGCCCCTTCAGCAGGTCGGTGGCGATTTCTATGTTGTGGCCCATGACGCGCTCACGGGGCGCTACCTCATCGCCGTAGGAGATGCTACCGGTCACGGCGTATCCGGGTCCATCCTGGCATCCATTTTTGGGGCTACGGTTCAGAACTTCTTTCTCCAAAATCCCCGTCAGACTGCCCAGGCGCTTCTGATGCGGGTGCATGCCTTCGCGAGTCGGCTCTTGGCTACCCATGATGCCACAGGCGCCCCCATTCGTGAAGGGTGCGATGTAGCTATTGCGATTTTTGATGTAGGCCAGGGAAAGGTAGAAGTAGGTCTGGCTGGGCGCCCGTTATGGATATGGGAGCCCCAGGCGGGCTTACAGGAGTTAGATGGTGGCCGCCGGGGCATAGATAGCTTTACCCCGTCGGATTATGAGTTTCCTGCTTATAGCCATTCCCTGAATGACCGGCAGCTCTTCTACTTTTTCACCGATGGCCTGACGGATGTTCTCAATCGAGAGGGCCGCAAGTGGGGGATTCGCCGCCTGCGAGAGCTGGTTATAACCCTAAGTCAGCAGGGCGCTCCAGCCGCTCGCCAGATGGAGACTATCCTGCAAACGGTCCATAGCTGGCGCAGCGACGCCCAGCCCAACGACGATATCACGCTGCTCATCCTCCCGACGGAGTCCATCTTGAAGCACGCCAAAAGCCGCTCCTCTGCCCTGATCACCTAAACCAATCCAGGCTGTGATAGGGCCTTTCCTATGCCCTCTCCCGCTGCCACCCATTTAGGTATTGGGCCCACCTCCCTGTAAAAGGCCTAATACCATTTCCCATCATAAACTTTCTTTTTGGGTGGCGGCCAGCGCCCAAAGGGCGCTGGCCGCCACTGTGAGGGCGCGCCCGCCCGCAGGGCGGGCGCGCCCATCCCCTCTTCACATTAAGAAAGCCTTGGTCTCAAAATGGTATTATGCTCTCCGAGCAATAGACAGGTACCCGCTCCGCCGGGCAGCTCTTGGATGTTTCCAGCGTTAGGGACGGCTTGGGCGAAGGTGTAGGTGGCTTGGCAGATGCGGATGGCGTCGGGGCAGTCGGAGGCGGGATTGGAGAGGGGCCGTGGCACACCTGGGGCCACGGGGCCGGTGCCGGACTGATCCCCACCTCCTTCATCCGAATGTATGCACTATCTACCTGGGCCCAACCCAAACCTACTCCAAATAGGATGAGCACTACCCAGCTCCGCCAGAATTGCTTCATGAGGGCAAACAATAATTAAAGCGATTGTTTGCAGCCGCTGTCCAGTCTCCGTCCTTTTCCCGCAAAGTCGGCCGAGATGCATTTCGGTGTCTCTGAGATACATTTGTACCATGCTAAGAGGTATTGGGCTTCTGTTGGTGGCCTTAGGGTGGGCGCAGCGGGGGCTTTCCCTATCGGCCATCTGGCGAGAGTATCGCTACGTGTCGGAGGGCTACGAGCTGTATGGCGGGGAGACCTTCTGGGGCTATTACTACGATGGGTCGACAAGCGTCGTATATCGGTGGGGAGGCGCTGCGGCACCCGAAACCCTCTGGAAAGGCCCTTTCCCCATAGGCCGCATGGCCTTAGCTCGCACTAACACCGACGAAGCGCTCCTCTTTGAGCCGACAGAACGGCTTTTTCGCCGGTCGGGCCGGTATCGGGTCTATGTTTTAGCCGGCGGGAAAGTCACCTCTATCCCCGGGACCTATCAAGAGGCAGAATTCCTACCCGATGGGCGGGTCGTCCTGGCTGATAGTCAAAACCTCTATCTCTGGATGCGCGGCCAGCCTACTACCGAGCGGCTCACCGCGCTTACCGGCTTACAGCAGGCTGGCACTACCGACTGGCTCTACGAAGAGGAGTTTGGCTTCACCAAGGCCTTTTCGGTTGCGCCCTCGGGCGCTTATGTAGCTTATCTGAGCTTTGACAATAGGGAGACGCCTACTTGGTCGCTGACGTATTACGGTTTTGAGCAGCCGTATCCCCGCACCCGCACTTTCCCTTACCCCAAAGTCGGCCAGAAGAACCCCCGGGTTGCCCTGCACATCCTCTCCCTGCAGGACCGCACCGACCGGATGCTCTTTCAGGATACCAGCGGCGGTTACCTGCCGTTCTTTTTCTGGAGTGAGATGGGCGATGAGCTGTATTTTGTGCACCTGAACCGCTTGCAGAATGCCTTTACGCTCTACCGGTGGGCGCCAGACGAGGGCCGCCCGCAGGTGTTTCTCCGAGACGCTACGCCCTACTGGTTTAGCCTGGATAATCGCCAGCTTTTTATTCCGCGAGCAGACCAGCCGGAGTTTTTTTACAAGGCAGAGCGGGGTAAGTCAGCGGTGATTGAGCGCTACGACTACAAGGGGCGTCGACTCGGACAGTATACCATTCCTGGCCTGAAAGACATGATAGGCTACGCTGCTGGGAAGCTCTTTTTCACGGCGTGGGGGAAAGACCCTACGGCCCAGCGGGTGGGGTATTTGGACTTTCGGCAGAAGGGGGCGCAGCCACGATGGCTCACAGCCGATACGCTTTGGGCCGAGGCGCAAGTGAGCAGCTCGCAGCTCGCCATCACGGAAAGCGGCCCCTTGAGTCCGCCTCGTACCTACCTGCTGGATGTAGCGACGTTCAAGCAGCGCTACGATCTGCCCGACCTCAATGGTGCCCTTCGGAAGGCGATCCCGCCCTTAGAGAAGCGGTTTTTCCGGTTTGCCAATGCGGCTGGGGATAGTCTATGGGCCTCCCTGCTTTTGCCGGCGGACTTTGACCCGGGCCGAAAGTATCCGGTGCTGGTACGTTTTTACGGTGGGCCAGGCTCGCAGACGGTGTCTCGCGAGTTTGAGGGGGTATGGTTTTTCTGGGAGGCGCGCTTAGTTCAAAAGGGCTTCCTCGTAGCGCATGTGGATGGCCGCGGCACAGCCCTGTATGAAGGCAAGCAGCGCTACGGCATCTATAAGCAGCTCGGTACACTGGAGACAGCGGATGTAGTGGACTTTGTGCAGTATCTCCGGCGTCAGCCCTATGTGGAGAAGGTGTACGGGATGGGCTGGAGCTTTGGGGGCTATGTAGCGGCCCGCCTCGCCATGGAAGCGCCCCCCGATGCCTTAGCTGGCGCTATATCTGTCGCGCCGGTTACGGACTGGCGCCTGTATGACTCTGCCTACACCGAGCGCTTTATGCAGACCCCTGCCGAAAACCCCGAAGGCTATGAACGTACCAGCCTGCTCGCCCCCAGTCGTCGCCTGCAAGCCCCGCTCCTCCTCATCCATGGCGAAGCCGATGATAATGTGCACGCTCAGCAAAGCTACCTTCTCATAGAGAGGCTTTTGGGGCGTGCGCCTGAGAGCCCCCTTACTTGGCGCATTTATCCGGGACAGAATCATGGTATTGGCCGGTACCGGTATCATTTGTTTCTGGAGGTGGAGCGTTTTATGGGGATTCGGGAGTAGGTTGGTTTCTGGTGGGTGGGCGGGCTGCCGCCCAAAAGTCCATAGGAAGTGGCATTAGCGCTTAAGCTTTCGCAGGAATGTGCGCCGGTGCAGCGGTGACGGGCCGTAGGCTTGGAGGGCTTTTTTGTGCTGGGACGTAGGGTAGCCCTTGTTTTGGGCCCAGTGGTAGTGGGGGTATTCCTCGTGGAGGAGCGCTAAGTGGGCATCGCGAGCGGTTTTCGCCAGGATAGAAGCGGCGGCAATCTCCGGCCAGGTGGCATCCCCATCAATGTGGGTCTCTACGCGATAACCTGGGAGCGGTGGCGCATGCGGGCCATCTATGCGCACGATAGCAGGACGGATAGCGAGGCTGGTTACCGCCTGGGCCATGCCCAGAAGGGTGGCCCGCAGCACGTTGAGGCGGTCGATCGCTTCCACGGAGACTTCTATGATGGTGTAAGCCAGGGCTATCTTTTTGAGGAGGGCGGCCATCTCTTCACGATGGGTAGGGGTGAGGGTTTTGCTGTCGCGAAGGAGGGGGTGGTGAAAGGCAGGCGGGAGGATGACGGCAGCCACATATAGCGGCCCGGCTAAGGCCCCTCGCCCGGCTTCATCTACGCCGGCTGAAAGCGTGCCTGAAAGGGTAGGCTCTTCCATAGGGCTTGAGGATATTGGCTGAAGGCACTCCGTACGCCCGGCTGGGCTCCTTGCTGAAAGTACAGTCGCACCACCTCTAAGACCGCCTCCGCTGTGAAGGCATACGCTTGCGGGGTTTGTAGCCAGAGGCGTTCTGGGGTGTCCTCGGCTTCTACGAAGAGGAAGCTGGGTGCAGAGAGGTCCATTTCGGTGGCGAGACGTAGACGCTGGGAGGCGATGAGGCGGTCCAGAAATCGGGCCGCCGGTGCGATTGCCGCGATCCCCGCCAGCAGCTGTGTCCAGCGCGCATAGCGAGGCGGCACGGCCACATACGTTTCTAAGCGCTCTATCTCCTGCCAAGCGGGGAAGGTCTTCAGCTCAGCGAGGGTAGCAGGCCAAAAATACCGCACCCGTCCATCTGGCAGGGCGATTTTGCGCATGTTTCGCAGGGGGACGAACCGCCCCTTCTCATACCCCCAGAAGCCGTGGGGGAGCATCCGGAAGGCAGACCGGGCTGTCCCCGCTGAGAAGCCCCCCTCTGCATAGATGCCCAGCCGGAGGCGCTGGGCTTGGGGATACTTTTGCCGGTAGGCCCAGAGCGCAGCCTCCCCCGCCACCGTATCAAAGCCCGCTGCGACGATCACAGCACGTCCCGCCGCTGCATACCTATCTGCCCGTTCATATAAGGCTCCTATGCTACGCCACTCGCCGCTAATGTCCATGTAGTCTATGCCCCCCTCGAGGCACAAGTTTAGCCAAGGCTCCTGCGTATCCTCGTAAGGCCCGGCGAAGTTCACAACGAGCCGGATGCCCTGGAAGTCCTGCTTCTCAAGGTCTTTCAGCGTAAAGGCCCGGGTGGGGAGGTTGTAACTTTCGCCCAGAGCAGAGAGCACCTCGGCTCGGCGGCCCGCCAGGATGGGGGGCGGTATGTCCCGCCTTTTCCCTTCTTCTGCCCACTGACGAAGCAAGATTCGCCCGGTCGTGCCATTAGCTCCGTAAAGAAGCCACATATAGTTCTGATAGAGAAAAGTGCGTATAGAGCCGTTCGGCCATCGTGTAGAAGAGGCTGCTTTTTTGGGGGTTGTAAGCGGGCAGGGTTCGGCGCCAGGCTTGAAGCGCTTGGAGAAAGGCATTGAGCTGGGTGTAAGCCTGGCGAGGCGGTTTGTAAGCCGGACTGATGAAGCGCCATTCTCCAGCAGGCTGATAGTGCGCTTTGGGGTCGGGGGGTGGGAGCGATAGGCTATGTAGCCTTTCCCACGTGGGGCCATGTACCAGATAGGCCAGCTCCCCCCACTTATCGGGGAAAATCAACGCTGGCGGTAAGGCCGTCGCCTGCAAAATCACCTGCATGCCCGGATAACGTTTGCGGAGCTCCCACAAACTCGCTTCCCATTCCGCCGTAAAAAGCCCCTCCGGCGTGAAACAATCTACGATCACCAGGCTAAATTTTTCTGCTTCATCCAGCGTAGGCTCGGATTGGAGAAAAATATATCGGGCCTCAGTGGGATAGGCTATGCCCCGCTCAGGAGCGGGCCAGGGTACTGGAATACGCATATACTGGCGTGCGCCCGATGGAGAGATAGTCAAAGCCCTCCTGCCTTAGAAGGGCAGGGTCATACAGATTTCGCCCATCAAAGATGACCGGATGACGGAGGAGGTCTTTCATCTTTTGCCAGTTTGGCTGACGAAATTCGCCCCACTCGGTAAAGAGTAGCAGGGCATCGGCACCTTCGAGGGCATCATAGAGGTTTTTGGCGTAATAGAGGGGCCAGGTGGGGTGTTCTTTTTGGAGGTTAGGCAGGGCCGCTGGATCAAACACCCGCAGATGGGCGCCGGCCGCGAGGAGCCTCTGGATGACTTCTATAGCAGGGGCTTCGCGAATGTCGTCGGTATCGGCTTTGAAGGCTACGCCCCACACGGCCAAGGTGCGTCCGCTGAGCTGCCCGCGGTAGTAGGACTCCACTTTTTCGAAGAAGTGGGCCCGCTGGGTTTCATTGACGGTGATGGTGGCTTCTACGAGGGAGAGCTGGAGGCCGTATTCGCGGGCGGTAGCGGCGAGGGCGCGGGTATCCTTCGGAAAGCAGGACCCCCCGAAGCCAATCCCCGCAAAGAGATAGCGCCGGCCGATGCGGCTGTCGGCACCCATGCCGAGGCGAATCATGTCAATATTAGCACCGACTTTTTCGGCGAGGCGAGCGATTTCGTTCATGAAGCTCACCCGCAAGGCCAGGAAGGCATTGGAGGCGTACTTGGTAAGCTCGGCACTTTCCCAGTCCATGATGTAGATGGGATTACCCTGACGGGTGTAAGGGAGGTAGAGCTGGCGGAGCTTTTCGGCGACGGTGGGGTCTGGCGTGCCGATGACGACCCGGTCAGGCTTGAGAAAGTCCTCCACCGCATAGCCTTCCCGGAGAAACTCTGGATTAGAAGCGACCTGCACTAAGCCTGGCAAGCGGGCATCGAAGAAGGCCTGAAGCTTCCGAGCGGTGCCTACGGGGACGGTGCTTTTGGTGATGAGGATTTTGGGGGTCTGGATGAGCGCGGCGAGGGTTTCGGCGGCTTGCCAGAGGTAGGAGAGGTTGGCCTGGCCATCCGGGCCAGAGGGGGTCGGCAGCGCTAAAAATATCAGCTCGGCCTGCGCTACCAGCTCCTCTAAGCGCTCTGTGAAATGAAGGAGGTTCTGGCTCTGGCTCCGCTCCACAAGCCGGTCCAGCCCCGGCTCATAAATGGGGAGCTCGCCCCGGCGCAGGCGGGCGATCTTCGCCTGGTCAATGTCATAACCGATAACGAAATTGCCTGTTTCGGCCAGGCCAGCAGCCGTGACTAACCCCACATACCCTACACCCATCACACCGATTTGCATAGTCGTGCGTAGCTTTGCGGCAAAGGTACACTAAACCTGTATGCGGCAGGCCCTCCCGTTTTTTCTGGCTTTCCTGTGTGCCCAGCAGAGCATCCGGGACTCCGCTATAGCCTTTTTTATGCCTGCCGTGGTGTACGGGGGAATTTTTCCCATGCAAGACCTCTCGCAGCGGTTTGGCTACCTCAACCACATCCAAGCCGAGGCGGGCTATAAGTTCAAAAGCCACTTTTACGTCGTCTTAGCTGGGGGGGGGCTGGTAGGGGATAAAGTTCGGGAGGCGGGGCTTTTGCAGAACTACCTCTCCGCCTCGCTGCAGCAGTCGGGTTATGTGGGGATGTTTGATGAGAATGGGAAAGTATTTGCGCCGACGATTCGGGCGGCGGGCTGGTCGGCTCAGCTTAGAGGGGGGAAGATGCTCCCGATTTTGCGCATACCCGGTCACAATCCGAATTGCGGGCTTTTCGTAGAGGTAGGCGGCGGATACCTGCGCCACCGCATCAGTATAGATAAGGCTCGTAGCGACCGGGCACCCATCCTCGAAGGTGACTATCTCAAAGGCGTAGATCGCCTAACAGGCGGATGGGGTTTTACGGAGAGCATCGGCTATCGCTATTTCAGCAATCGTTTGCTGCTGAACTTTTTTATAGCGATAGAGGCGGGGCAGTTTTTCACGCGGAGTTTGCGGGGGTGGACTTACGACACGGGGCAGCGGGATGTGCGTAGGCGCTTAGATAGCTGGGTAAGCGTGCGCGTGGGCTGGATGATACCCCTTTACGAAAAAGCCCCCTTAGAAGAATGACATTTTTTCGGATTTTATACACGCTTTTTTGGATTTTCTTGATATTTTTGTCGCCTATCATAGTTCTTTTTTCGGATAAATATCGTCGATGGTGGAGGGCTCGCCGTGTGCGCTGGCCCGATCCCCCCCGCGATAGCGTGGTACTCTGGATGCATTGTGCCTCGGCAGGGGAGTTTGAGCAAGGCCGGCCTATTCTGGAATATATCGCCCGGCAGCTGCGCCCTTACCCCTACATCGTGGTAACCTTTTTCTCGCCGTCAGGCTGGGAGCGGTATCGCCAGAGCTATGCGGTGGCGGACTGGATGGGGCCTTTGCCGGTGGATTTGCCCTGGGTGATGAAGCGGTGGCTGACCACGCTGAGGCCGAGTGCGGTGTTTTTTGTCCGGTACGACCTCTGGCCGAATCTTCTACACCTCCTGCGGGAGCGACGTATTCCTACTTTCCTTTTGTCAGCACATGTGCGTCCCTACCGGGGGCTGCGCTGGGTCTGGCAAAAGGGGCTTCTCAGATACTTCACGCACATTTTCGTCCAGACGGGCGAGGACCTCAGTTTTCTCCAGCGGGAGGGTTTTTCGGCGGTTACCCTGGCAGGGGACAGCCGTTCCCTGCGCGTGAAACAAATCCGGGAGCAGTGGATTCCTATCTCGGGCATCCAGGAATGGGTGGGCACACGGTTTTGTATTGTGGCGGGCAGCGTCTGGATAGAAGATGTGCGTTTTCTGGCCCAAGCCTATGCGAACCTGCGTGGTCTGGATATTCGCTGGATACTCGTTCCCCACGAAGTACGTACCCGTATGCTGGAGCAGATTCAGCAGGTGTGGCCTGTATCTATTACGTTTTATAGTCAGTCCGAGTGGCCTGAGCGGAGTAACACCCTGGTTATTGATACCATAGGGCTTCTGGCGCATTTGTATGCGTATGCCCATGTGGTATGGGTAGGGGGGGGGTTTGGTGCAGGCATTCATAATATCTTGGAGCCAGCCGTATATAGGAAACCGATATTTTTTGGCCCGAAATACGATCGCTTTCCAGAAGCGCATGAGCTTATTCGGCTGGGGATTGCTGAAAGTTGTAAATATCCCTCGGCCTTTTCCAATGCCGTCCGAGCCCTTGTGAAGGACCGCCGCCGCCTCGCTATCATCGAGTCCAAAGCGGAGAAGTACTTTGCTGACCTGCCGGACACCCGTGCGATGGTCTGGGAAGTGGTCGGTCCCTACCTTCTGAAAAATGAAGATACCCAGGAGGCTTCCTGAAGGCGTGTCTTCATCAGCTCTGCCTATCCTCAGGGTGATGATTAGTGCATAAAATACAACAGCGC